>Ga0187847_10000149_pt1 | contig 81213 bp, 68 predicted proteins | sample June2016WEW_4_10_FD_132458 | JGI IMG/M metagenome (GOLD analysis project Ga0187847, IMG submission 132458) | Peatland microbial communities from SPRUCE experiment site at the Marcell Experimental Forest, Minnesota, USA - June2016WEW_4_10 | ecosystem: Environmental > Terrestrial > Soil >...
ACTCATTGTCTTGCCGCAAGGCGGCAGCCTTTCAGGGGTGGCACGAGCCGGATGAATCGAGAGATTCACGTCCGGCTCTGTGAGCGGCTCGGGGCGAAAATCCCCGGGCCGACTCGGCGGAGGACAGGCGACTGTCCCCCTATCCCGATTTTGGCCTGGCGTGTTATGGCTGAGGCGAGTTTTGGCTGGGGCTTGGCGAGGCCTGAATCGGGTTGTTCTGCAGCTGCCCGCCGTTCGGGGTCATACTCTGTCCGAAACCTTGCCCCGATCCGGGCTGTTGTCCGGGGAGCTGTCCGGGAGCGAAGCCGCCGGGCATATTTCCGGTAGGGCCGTTGAGCGACACCGGACCTACCAGCAGACCGCCGCGGTCGGTCTGCGGGATGTAGATGAACAGCCAGTCGTTGTAATGATTCTTGTCGTAAAACACGCGAATGCTCTTGGCCTTGCTGGTGCTGGCGACACCAAGAATTGGCCCTCCGCCAAACGTGGGTCCATTGAGTCCGGATGTCGGACCTGAAGCTGAGGTGGAAGGGGTTGAAGAAGAACCGGAAGCGGGCGACGATCCCGAATCCGAATTCCCGCCTGTATTGCTTGCATTACCGGATGTGCCACCCGCAGGCGTCTGCGTGCCGGTCGCGCTTTGGCCCGGAAGTCCACCCGGACCGTTCACTCCCCCCGGAGAGCCCAACCCCGGGGACCCAAACCCGCCTGCGGAGAGCAGCGACCCACCCCCGCCTCCTGCAGCCGGGCCGAGTCCGGGCTGCTGTCCGGGCGTGGCTCCGAGAAGCGGGCCCTGGTTCAAGGTGATGTCCTGCTGATGCAGAAGCTTGAAGTCTTTTTCCTTGCCCGTTACCGGATCCACGCTGAGCGGATCGGTGTAGCGCTTGCGCAGGAAGCGGAGGTTATTGGTGTTTTCCAGTTCCTCGATCCGCGAGGGATAGCGGCCGAACTTTTTGTTGAAGTGTTGAATGGCTCGCATGTACGACGTGCCGCGATGCCGCATTTCTTCTTCGCGATCCCGCTTGATTTGCTGCCCGATCTCAGGCAGCACGGCGAGCAAGGCGACGGCTGCGAGCGTCATGGCCAGCATCAGCATGATGAGGATGTAGCCGCGCGAGCGATGTTGCATCTTGCGATCCAGAATCCGTGATGTGGCCGCTTTTGAAGCCGGACGCCGCATAACCCTCACTTGCCTTTCACACAGCGCTGAGCCGCGAGCTCGCAAACCCGTTTCATCCTTGGGTTAAGGGCAGGCTCTGGCGGTTGTTGTTGAGCACGTCTTCCACTTCCACCGAGGTGGGCGAGATGCGCAGGACGCGATAACGCCGGTCGACGATGTCGCCTTCGGCGGCGATAAACACATCCTCGTTCTGCGATAAGAAGACCTTCTTGGTTTCCCCGGGACGATTGGCAAAACCAAAAAACTTCAGGGTGATGGGCGGCGGCGGGGGTATGGCGGGAAGGGGGCGAGGAGTGCCGGAGGCCACGTCCGTGACGCCGTTCGATTTCGGCTTCTCGATCGTCGCCACCGACCCGGCGACGAAAATATTTCTTCCGTTGCCCGAGTACTTGATTTCCTCGCTCTGGCGGAGCAGATTCAGGTCCAGCGTAGGATCGAGCCGTGGTTCTCCGGCAGGTATGATTTTTCCGGAGGCGTTGCGGCGCACGCCCGGGCGGGCAAGGCTCGAGGAAGCCGTGGTCTGCGGGGTGGCGGGCGTCGCTGCCGTCGACGAGGGCCAGAACTCATAGGCCATCATCAACACGGCAATCACGCCCAACACACCGAGCGCAACCACTTGCTTCCGGTTTTCGGTTCCCAGTTTCACTTAAATACCCGACCGCAGATAACCGTGCATGGTAATTCCCAGCTTGACCGGCCCCGTGCTTTCGCCTGCCAGGTCGACGCCATCCACTTCGAAAAACATTTTCGACCGTTCGAGCGCATTGATGAAGTGCACCAGTTGCAGATAGTCCCCGGAAAAACTCCCGTCGATTTCAACCGGAACTATGCCGGACTCCTCCGCCTCCTCTTCCTTATACTTTACCGTCTGAATGTGGACCCCGTTTTCTGTTGCCACCTTTCCCAATTCCGTGACCAGATCGGAGTCCGTGGCGGCAAAGCGGTCCTTGTAAAACGCGCTGATCTGGTCCTTGGCGAGGACGATTTTCTTATCCATGCCGCGCAGGGGCACCACCTCGCGGTTCTTCTTGGTCAGTTCGGCCCGCAATTCGTTGATTTCGAACCTCCGCGAATCCGCCGAACCGACCAGCGGCGAGAACAGAACGGCGGCGGCGACGATATCGGCGGCCAGCATTGCCCCAATGGCAATTTTCAACTTGCGTCGCGAAGCGGCAAAGTCCGGCATTACTTTCCACCTCGGTCGAGCGATTCGGGAACATAGATCGAGATCACCGAAGCCGCCACGCCCTCGCCCGGCTGCGAACTCGAACCTTCCTCTAACAACTGTGCGTTCTGAAAGTGTTTGGAGCCTTCCATGCGATGGACCAGTTCGACTGCGGCGGAACGCGTGTTGCCTCCCACTTTCATTTGCAGCTGCATCTGCCCCTGCTCGGTCACTTCCGGCCGCAGTGACGCCACATGCAACCTCTCCGGCATGACCCGTTCGAGTTCCTCGAAGACGCGTGTCCAGGAGAAGGATTTTCTTTGAATCAGTCCATTGAGGAATTGCGATTGATCGCGCGTACTGCGGTTGGTCGGCTTGTCAAGTTCGGCCTGATAGCCCGCCCGTTCCCGATCGCGGCCGGCGATCGATGCCTGCAGTTGCGCGATTTCGTGGCGATCGCGGCCGGCGTTCGTCCATGCGCTCACGGTCCAGCTCAGCAGGAAGATGGTCAAAACGCCGAGCAGCCCGACTCCCAATCCCCAGCGCACCCAGAATTCGCGGGCATCTTCGTACGGTCGGGTTGCGAGATTGATGTCCAGACGCATAGGGGCAGGTCTCAGGTCTTACGATCTTAAGTCTTCGCTCTCAGTTCTGCGCGCAGGAATCGCAAGTACTTCGCCTGCGCCGCGAGCGGTTTTACGAAATCAACGCTCCCACTACTCCCGCCATGCGCCAGCGCGGAACGGTGCCGGTGGTCGAGCCGATCTGAGACGTCACCACCAGTTCCTCCACGCTCGCTCCCGACTGGTTTTTCAGCGCGGAGGCGGCGCCACCCGCTTCTGGCAACCCGGCCACGTACACGCGCTCGATGTTTAATTTGTAGGTGTCCTGGAAAAACACCACGGAAGGATAAACTTCTTCCGCCAGCTGATCGCCGGTGATGGTCACGCCGCGCAGATTCTCCAGCGTCCGGAACAGCAACAGCTGTTCTTGCTCGAGAATCGCGATGCTGATCGTACGCGCATCGACTTTTACCACCAGGGTCGGCCGTTCCGCATCCGCAGCTCCGAGCGCGGCCAGCATCGACGGCATCACCATGCCCGGGTTATACCCGGCGTCGCGAAAAGCCGACTCATACTCTTCCAGAACCGTATTCAGTACGACCGCCGCCACCGCTCGCACTCCCTTTCCATTCGCCTGTGCGTGATAGGAGACGCGCGCATCGTTGGGATCAAAGGGCAAGGACTTCTTTAGCCGGAAACGGACCACGGCTTCTGCTTCCTCGCGCTTGGCCGGCAAAGTCTCGAAATCGAGTAACACGACGCGCACTGCGGTATCGGGCAAAATGGCGATCACGTCGCGCGACCGGCCGCCGACACTGCCGAGCGCGCTGGCAATTGCTTGTCGGATCGCGGCGCCATCCCGCAAATTTGCTTCCATCAGATCGGGCACCACCGAGCCCGGGGCCAGTTCGCGCGCCGCCGCTATGTCCACCATCCGGCCGGTATCGGCCGCCCGACCCGCCAGAACGCGGTCGGCGGCGATCTCACAGGCCAGAGCCGGTCGGCGAACGTGTTTGGAATTGGAACCCATAGATGCCCCGTGGTCTTAATCGATGATATTCCCTATTTTCACGCAGAGAACGGTTACCGGGTGCTGTTGCTGCGCTGTCGGCCATGACTCCGGTAACCGGTCTCAGCGCATGGTCTCGATAAAGGTGACTTTATTGATCTCCTTCAGAGTGGTGAATCCTGCACGCACTTTGTCCAGCGCCGACTCGCGAAGAAAGCGCATGCCCTCTTCGCGCGCGGCTTTTCGTATTTCCGATGTCGACTTCCGATCCAGAATCATCTCCCGAATGCGGTCCGTCAAATCCAAGAGCTCATGAATGGCGGTTCGTCCCCGGAAACCGGTGCCCGCGCACTCGATGCAGCCCTGTCCTTCATATAAAGGAACCTGCGACCACTGCTGGGGGTCGAGTCCGCTCGCCTCAAGCACGTCGTTCGGATAATGCACCGCCGTCCGACAGGAGTCGCAAATGATGCGCACCAGTCGCTGCGCCAGGATGCAGTTCAGGGCCGAGACGAAGTTGTAAGGCTCGACGCCCATGTTCAAAAAGCGCCCGAGAACGTCAACCACGTTATTGGCGTGGACGGTGGTAAACACCAGGTGACCCGTCAGTGCCGACTGGATCGCGATCTGTGCCGTTTCGTTGTCGCGAATCTCGCCGACCATGATCTTGTCCGGATCGTGACGCAAGATCGACCGCAGGCCGCGGGCAAAGGTCAATCCCTTTTTCTCGTTGACCGGAATTTGCGTGATGCCGCGCAGCTGATACTCAACCGGATCCTCAATCGTGATGATTTTGTCTTCGTCGGTCTTGATCTCATTGACCGCGGCGTAAAGGGTGGTGGTCTTGCCGCTGCCCGTAGGCCCGGTCACCAGCACCATGCCGTACGGTTCTTTGATATAGCGGCGGAAGCGGCGCAGGTCATCTTCGGCAAACCCGACGACTTCGAGCGTGAGCTTTTTGAATTTTTCGCTCATCGACTCTTTGTCCAGGACGCGCAGCACGGCATCTTCACCGTGAATCGAGGGCATGATCGAAACCCGGAAGTCGATGGCGCGTCCGCTGTACTTCACGCGGAAGCGTCCGTCTTGCGGCACCCGGCGCTCGGAGATATCGAGTTCGCTCATGACCTTGATACGCGAAATAATCGTGGAATGATGTTCTTTGCCGATCGGCGGCATGGCGTTGGTCAGCACTCCGTCGATACGAAACTTGATGAACACCGAGTCGTCCCGGGTTTCGATGTGGATGTCGCTTGCCCGCCGCTGCAGGGCCGTGAAAATCGTGGTATCCACGAGGCGAATGATCGGGCTCATGTCCTGCCCCGCCGTCGCCGTCAACTTGTCAATGGAGATGGTCTCGTCGTTGCCCGCTTCGTCCTCGCGGATCACATCGAGGGTGAAGCCCTCGCTCGCATCTTCCAGTACGCGCTTGGATTGCTCGGTCTTCTGCAGAATGTCCGAGATCTGCTTCAGCGTCGACACCTTGGTGAGAATGCGCTTGCCGAGCAGTAAACTGATCTCGTCGATCATCATCAACTGGCTGGGGTCGGCAATGGCAATCGCTAGGCGTCCGTCGGCGGTCTCATCGAGGGGTACGAACTTATAGCGGAACATCAGGTGCACCGGGATCTTTTCAAACAGATCGTGGTGCAGCTGGAAGTCGCTCAGATCGACAAATTCGCAACGGTAGCGCCGCGCAATGTCGCGCGCGCGTTCCAGTTCGTCAGGAACCGACGCCGGTTCCGGCACCAGCTTCCCGCCGTTTACCAGTACTGTTTTCTTGTCCGCCATTACCATTCCAGTTTACAACCTCTTTCCCGTCCCGGTTCGGGAGCCCGGTCCCTTAATGTACGTTGGCTCCCAAGGTAAAGATCGGCATATACAGAGAGATCAGGATTCCGCCGACAAATACCGCCATAATGATGAGGATCAGGGGCTCAATCAGCGCCATGGCCGCGCTCAAAGCGGTCTGCACGTCTTCTTCGTAAAATTCCGCCACCGAGGCAAGCATGGCCGGCAGCGCCCCGGTCGATTCTCCGACTTCCAGCATCTCGACCGCGAGATCGGGAAACAACTTCTGGCTCTCCAGGCTATGCGCCAGACTTTGTCCCTCGCGTACCCGCTCGGCCGCGAAGTTGACTCCGTTCAGCATTTGCCGGCTGCTGAGTGATTCGCCCGCCGTCTCCATCGCCGGCACCAGGGGCAACCCGCCCTGCAGAAGCGTTCCCAAAATGCGCGAGAAATTCGCCACCTGATACTTCAGCCGGATTTCCCCAACCAGCGGCAGCGACAGCAAAAACCGGTCCAGTTGCTCCGCGCCCCGGTCGCTCTGCTTCCAGCGCAACAAGAGAACGACCGTCACCGCCCCCACCAGCAGAACCACCCAGGCATACTTTTGTGCGTTCAGTCCGATCGCCAGCATGATCACCGTGATCGCCGGCAATTCCGCACCCAGATTGTTGAACAGGTCGGCAAATTTGGGCACCACGTAGGTGATCAGGAAAACCAGCATCAGCGACACGACCGAAATCAACAGCGTCGGATAGACCAGCGACACCGCCAGCTTTTTGCGAAAGGTCTGCACCATGCGCTGATACGAGATGTAGCGGCTGAGCACTTCTTCCATGTTGCCGCTCTTTTCGCCCGCCATCAGCGTGGTGGTGTACATCTTCGGAAACACCTGCTGCGCGGCAAATGCGTCCGAGAGCAACTCGCCGCCCTTGACCCGCTCGCGCACGTTTTCAAGATTCTGCAACAGGTTCTTGTCCCGCTGCCGCTTGATCAAAAGATCGAGCGCCGTGAGAATCGGCAGTCCGGCCTTGATCAGGGTAAGAAACTGCTGGTTGAAAATCAGAAACGTGGATTGCTTCAGCTTGCCGCGCCGGCCGAACTTCCCGCCGCCGCTCAACATCGTCCGGGGCTTGACCCAATACACCAGGTAGCCTTGTTGCACGAACCGATCATGAACCTCGGCCTCGGAATAGCCGTGCTCCACCTGCTGCCGCAGGTGACCCTGCTCGTCGGCGACTTTGACCAGGAATTCCGCCATGCGTTATCGCTTAATTGCGCCGATTCCAAGCTTCCGGAGTCTGCGATTGAGTGTCGTAACCCAAGTGTAACATCCTGTACCCAAAGCTCTTACCGCTCCCCTCGGCGGCCGCGGTACGCAAGTAACCGGGTACGAAGGGAGCGACAACCCGGTCGCCGGTCCGGCGCCCTAGGGTCCCAATTGCCCTTCCACTGTTTCCACCCCGGGCGGAGGAACGAATTGAAAGCGGCTGTCGTTCAATTCCAGATTTTCCTTCCAGCCGGCGAAACGGAACTCTGTCGTCGCTCCATCGGCTGCGATGAGCACAATACGAACAATCTGATCGGCAGGCGAGATCTCCAGTTGTACCTCGCTGACCTGCTCCGCCATAGCCTGGGGAACCCCGCGCAGCAGGGTATTGGCGGGATCCAAGGGGGCTTGATCGACGACCCGAGACAGCCCCCGTAATTCATTCTCCAGCTTGGTCTTACCCAGCAAGAATGCAATCGGAGACCGCAAATCATCGAGCTTCCGGAAATCCGTCTTCCGCGCTTGCCGTTCTGCCGGCAGGTAGAACCACACAACCTGGCCGTTGCTGACAAACAGCTTCTGTCTCGGAGAACGATATTCCCAACGCATCTTGCGCGGCTTTTTCAGCCACAGCGTACCCGATTCCATGCGATCCGGACCGTCGGCACGATAGATTTCGGTGAAGTCCGACTCGAGACTCCGGAGATGGTTGTAGTGGTCATCGACCGCCCGCGCCAGTTGCGCGACCGGATTGGCGACGTAGAGCTCCTGCGATTGGACCCGAAGGGCCAGCAGCAGGCAAAAAAGGAAACGGCGACTCAAGTGTGGTTTTCCCCACATCAATTCTACTTCGAACCACCTCCGCCTGCGGCTCTTCACTCGCCAAGGCCCCGGCCAGCCGGACCGTTTCTGCCCCCCATGTGAGCCAGGTTGCAAGCACCGGACCCCCCGGGTCCGTCTCCTAAGGGATCCCGAACGTCGGCGTGGTTACGGTCTGTCGGTCGTGTTCAAGCGAACGACGACCAGGCTCGGGCTCGACAACGTGGGCCAGCGAAATTGTGCTCCACCGCAACCTTGCCGAATCAAGATTGATGACCGCGATGCCCTCGTGGATTTCCACTACGATGAACACGCAAGTTCGACCAGCTCTAGCCGCCTGCCTGGGTAGAAGCATAGAGGCAATACTGCGGTGACCCGCAGTCGCGTCTGGCCAACGCCGTGCTCTCGCGAAGCGTTCGCTCGAGCAGAGGATTGTGATACAGCACGAACACCTCTCGCGGGTGAGCGCGGAGGCTCGCTTCGAGTTCGGCGACCACGCGCTTCAGACCTGACCTCGGCAGCGGATCGAAAAGATAGATCACCAGAGGCTCAATCGGAAAAGGAAAGTCGGCGGCATCTCGACAAATCGCCTCCAGCCGAAAACACTTCTGCCTTGCGCTCCGGTACCGTGCCAAATTTTCCTGCGCAACCCGATGCAACTCGGGCACAAGTTCCACGCCCACAATTCTCCGGAACGGATAGTCGGACGCCATCAGCAAGGTCCGCCCCTTGCCCGATCCGAGATCGAGAAAGGAAAATTGCTCGAACTCGATCGCCAGGCTCGCCATCATTTCGCAAAACAGGGCCGGATCGGTAGGCTGGTAAGGAGAGTGAAACAATCCGAGCAGACGCACCCGCCATCCCACCGTGCCGCTGGTGGTGTCGACGCGATGCTCCCAGTCATACTCCATGTCGCCATAACGCCGCTGCCGCTGCTCGGCGGTGGAGTCGCGGGCAAAGTCCCATAGATTCCGAACCAGCCGGCAAGTGGTCGTCAAAGCGCCCGTTTCGATTGCGCTCTCCTGCCACCAGCGAGTGAAGGCTGTCCAGGTCCGTGCGAAAGAGCCGGAAGACACGCCTGCATGCTACCAAAACTGGCCCGTGCGCGAGCCATGATTTGCTGCCCGGAGGGCGAGTTCGGGCCTCTATTTGGAATCTGGTTTTGCCGCTGGCGGCGCCGCGCGCGGCGGCTGCGGCGGAGTCGCCCCCGGCGGCAGACCCTTGGTGATGAAGTAAAGCTCTGGGGGATGTTGCACTTCGATGCGCCCATCCGGCATCAGCTGGTAAGGGTGCCCCTTCGGATCGTTCTGCGGGCCATGGATGAAGCCGGCGTGTTCCAGGTCCGTCAGGGCGATGGGCAAGCGTCCGGTGCGTTGACGATATTGTCCGACCACCTGTTCCAGTCTGGTCACCTCTTCATCCACTTGCAGGGCGAGAAGGTGTTCCACCGCGTTCTGCCGAATCTGCGGTTCTTTCGAACTCTGGTAGGTGGTGAACCACAACATTCGCGCCGTGTCGAATTCCCCGGCATGCTGCGCCATCCGGGCCGCCAGAATGGGCATGAACTCGTTGGTCACCGGCAGCTTCGCTCCGCGCGCAAAGGCGTCGGCGGCACCGGCATAGTCTTTGAGCTCGGTGTAGTAGAGAAAGCCCAGATTGTAGTAGAGCCGCCACTGGTCGGGATTGTGTTCGATACCGTACTTCATCAGCGAGAGCGCCGCTCCCGGCTGCCCTGCACCGTTCGGCGGTTGCGGGGCCAAAAAATTTGCCCCGAACTGGTAGGCGGGCAAGAGTCGAGGATCCAGTTCCGTGGTGACTTCAAGCAATGGCGCGAGCAATCGGAAATCGCCGGAACCGTTGTGATGCTGGGTGCCGAAATACTGTACGGCGCGTGTCCAGTAAACATCGGCCAGCAGGCCCGTGTAGCCAAGACTCAATCTCCGCAGCACCTTCGAAGAGCGCAGATACAGCGCTTCCTGCGGTACCGATGCCTGTCGTTGGTGATCGATGGCGGCAAGCGTGGCCATTGCGCCGGCCATCGAAAGCAACAGCCCGAACGTCGCCACGAGGTTCACCCGCCGCGTGGCGCTCATTTCAAATTCCGGCGCTGAAAAATCAGCACCGCTGCCGCAATGGCCATCGCCGAATACAGCAGCGCGTACAAGGTGTTGTAGAAAATCAGCCGCCCGGGTATCGAGTCCCCATGGGCCACCTGGCTAACCACGTTCAAGGCGGAAAAGTTTGGCACCAGATACGCTATGGCGGACGCCAGCCACCCTTCGGTCCCGTGCGTGATTCTGGCAAAGCCCCGCAGATCCTCCGCCAGATTGCCGATTACGAACAGGGCGAAGGTAAAGACCGCCGACATCAGCGGTGTCGAAAAAGACGAAAAAAACAGTGCCAGCGCGCACACAATCAGAAATTGCAGCACAATGAAGTACAGTGCACCCAGAACCCACAGATCCATCTTTTCGAACTTGTGCGCCACATAGAGCAACGCGAGAAATACTCCGAGCGCCATGAAGAACGTGTTTACCACCAGCGTTCCCGTAAGACCAAAGAACTTGCCGACGACAAACTCCCAGCGCCGGACCGGCCGCGACAGCACCGTATAGAGGGTTCGTTTATCGATCTCCTTCGAAACCAGGCCAATTCCGATGAAGATGGCGATCAAGACGCCAAACAGAGAGACCGCGGTCAGACCGAGGTTGACGACCACCAGTCGCTCGATGTCGATGGAAATCTCCCCCACCAAAATGGCCGCTCCGGAAAGCAGCAGGGCAAAGGCGATCAAGTTGTAGAGAACCCGGTCGCGGACTGCCTCGCGGAAAGTATTGAAGGCGATGTGGCCAATTCGTGAGTTCAAGCGCCCGCCCCTTTCCGGCTTTGTTCCGGCCGGCCGCTTTCCTGGTCACTGTCCGCTTGCAAAGCGTCGGTCGGCCGCAGCTTCTGGATGTAATATTCCTCCAGCGAATTGCGGACCGGTGCCAGCGAAATCAGCTTCATGCGCTCGCGGCGCAACACCTCGAGCGCCGCCTCCTGGTGCTCTTCTGGCAAGACCGCGTTCACCATGGTGCCACTGACCGAGGCGTCCGCTCCCAGGCCGGTCAAAGCCGCCGGCACGTGTTGGGCGTAGAAAATGATCTCAATCGTTCCTTTTGTTCCCGAAGTCAAGTCGGCCACCGCTCCCACTCCGCGCAGCTCACCCTGATGGATGACTCCCACCCGGTCGCAAAGCGCCTCGGCGTCCGACAAAATGTGGGTGGAAAAGAAAACGGTCTTGCCTTCGTGCCGCAACTGCTGAATCAGGTCCCGAACCTCTCGCCGCCCCATCGGGTCCAGTCCCGACATGGGCTCATCCAAGAACACCACTCGCGGGTTGTGCAAAATCGCCTGCGCCAGACCCACCCGTTGCAGCATTCCCTTCGAGAATTTTCGCAGCTGCACGCCCGCGGAATCGCTCAATCCCACCCGCCCCAGCATTTCCTCCACGCGCGCCGAGCGCCCTTTGGCCGGCATTCCGGAAAGTCGCCCGTAGTAGTTGAGCAGCTCCCGTGCGCTCAGATGGTCGTAGAAATAAGGCTGCTCCGGCAGAAATCCCACCTGCGATTTCACCCACGAGTCATCCATCTCCCGGCCCAAGATGCGCGCGCTTCCCGCCGTCGGGAACACCAGCCCCATGAGCAGCTTGAGCGTGGTCGTTTTGCCCGCGCCATTGGGACCGAGGAAGCCAAACACCTCGCCCTCTTCAATGCTGAGGCACAGCGGACGCAGCGCGATCTTCGGGCGTTTGCGCCAGAAGCCGACAAGATAACTTTTTTCAAGGTCGAGAATCTCAATTGCAGCCATGGCTATGCGAGCGATGCCAAGCCTCTTGCTTGGATTTTGCTGTGGAATCCTATGAAAAGAATTATAAGCAATGACAGGTGCCGCCTGACGGCTCCGGGCGAGCGAAGAAGTTACGAAGGTAAACCCGACCAGAGGAGGCTGGCGTTCGCCGGTGCGCTAATTTTGTGGCGGGACCGTGCCATCGCAGGTGGTGATGGTCGTCAGACTCACCCGGACGACCGCGTCTTCAAAGCTGCAGAAGTACCGGACCCCCGAATAGTTCCAAAGTACCGGGGTGGCAATGACGTTGTAGGTTGAGTTGGGAGTGCCGGTCACGTTGCCCAGCGTAAAGACATATCCGCTTTTGGTGCCGCTCGCCAGAGCCTGGTCGATCAGGCAGGCGCCGGACGGAGTAGGCGGAGTGCAACTGGTGCCGCTCAAGACCCCCAGGGTGCTCGCATAGCCCACCGTAGGATAACTCGAATTGTAGGAAATCTGCGCCGTGTTCAGGGTGCGGATCGTCGCCGCGGCGGCGGATTCATTTGCCACGATGCGCGACCGCAGGAAGCTCGGCACGGCAATCACCGCTATGATCAGGATGATGGCCACCACGATCAACAGTTCGATGAGGGAAAAGCCTCTGGTCCTTCGCATTGCCGGTTCCTCGGTTACGGACGAACTTACCCGATCTGTACCAGTCGAATGCTTGCACTTTACATGCCGGACGCGGCCTCGCTCGCTCCAAACGTAACTGCCTGCAAATTCAACAAGAAGCGGCCCTCGCGTCCGGAGGACTATCGGGGCCCGTCAGCACCGAAAGCGAAAAGTGACATTTCTTGTCATGCAACCTTAGTTCCGGGTCACGAACAATGTTTAGGCGGAGACCGGCGGGAAATAAGAAAAGAGCAGAGGCTTTCTCCTCTGCTCCCCTCGGCTGGTACCTCCCCCAGGTACTTTGCCAAAACCGGTCTCTACTGCAGCGGGTTGTCGCTCTGGGCGCAGGTCGTGTTGGTAGACGGTACGCGCACGACGGCATCCGCGAAGGAGCAGAAGTAGCGCACACCCGTCTGGTTCTGAGTCGTGGGCGTCGCATTGATCTGATAGGTGGCCGCCGGCGTGCCGGTCACGTTCGACAGGACGAAGGTGTAGCCGCTCTTGGTGCCGCTCGACAGCTGGGTATCGATCAGGCAAGCGCCGGTCGAGCTGGGCGGCGTGCAGCTGGTACCGGACAGAGCGCCCAAGGTGCTCGCAAAACCCACCGACGGGTAACTCGAGTTGTAGGAAATCTGGGCTGTACTCAGAGTCCGAACCGAGGTGACCGCGGAGGACTCGTTGGCCGCGATCCGTGCCCGCAGCAGGTTCGGGATGGCAATCGCGGCGATGATCAGGATGATGGCCACCACGATCAGCAATTCGATCAGCGAAAAGCCTTTTTGTTTGTCCATTTCTTGAAATCACTCCGTTCCCAAGCAGGGTTGCAATGTGGCTTACTAATTTTGCCACCCTCCCTGGTTGCACTTCGCGGCCCCTTCAGGAACGGATTCCAAAATGGAAATTACATCTCGTGAACCCCGCGTTGTTCCAAGCTTCGCCAGCAAACGGGCAGGATGCGCCACGGCGAAGCAAGCGGGTAAGGCGCGGATCAAGTGTGGGAATTGACAAATTTTGACCAATCGACCCGAGAGGGCTGCCAAATTTTGTCGGTGACGGGCATCGCCCGCAAGGCGGAAAGCTGAGCCAATAAAAAAAGCAGAGGATTGCTCCTCTGCTTTTCTCCGGCTTGTACCCTCCCCCAGGTACTTTGCCAAACTTAGATCTACTGCAGCGGGTTGTCGGTCTGGGCGCAGGTCGTGTTGGTAGACGGAACGCGCACGACAGCATCCGCGAACGAGCAGAAGTAACGCACGCCGGTCTGGTTCTGAGTCTGTGGCGTAGCGTTGATCTGATAGGTGGAAGCCGGCGTGCCGGTCACGTTCGACATGACGAAGGTGTAGCCGCTCTTGGTGCCGCTCGACAGCTGGGTGTCGATCAAGCAAGCGCCGGTCGAGCTGGGCGGTGTGCAGGTGGTGCCGGACAGAGCGCCCAACGAAGCCGCAAAGCCCACCGTCGGATAGCTGGAGTTGAACGAAATCTGCGCTGTGTTGATGGTACGAACTGAAGCGACAGCGGACGACTCGTTCGCCGCAATACGTGCACGCAACAGGTTCGGAATTGCAATCGCCGCGATGATCAGGATGATCGCCACCACGATCAGCAGTTCGATCAGTGAGAAGCCCTTTTGTTTCCGCATTTAATTGTCCTCGTCTCCGTTTGACTGGTTTGGTTGGATGACCAACTCGCTTGTACTATCGCACTCTGATTGCCAGAAACGAAAGTGACGGAAGTCAGATGTCCCTTTGGTGTAAGACTCAATGTTTTCAGCGGCGCTCTGCCAGATAGTCACCACCTTAGTCACCCCTTGTTTCTCCCCATATGACACTTTGAGAGATCCAGATTGACAAATTTTGCCAGTCGCTCGCTGTACCCATCTTAACGTGAAAGGCGCGTCAGACGCGCCATCTCCCGTTCCGGGAACGCCCCAAATTGTTCCTCTGGCGCGCGCCGTAGGAACTTTTCCGGAGCGGTGTCGCTTGCCGCAACGGCGGATGCGGAAGCGAAGATCGCGGCTATGGTCGTGCTAGCGGCCCATTGCCATGGAGCGCGCTTGGGGACTGACGGCCCGCGCCGCCGGCGACTTTTGGAGCTGCAGTTTCTGCAGATCATGCATCCGCCAAATGGTGATCGAAACGGTAGCGATCACCAGAGCCCACGGAATGACCGGCGAGATCCAAAAAAAACTGGGCGCAAAACTGACCAGTGCCATCCAGACCAGACTGGCAAAGCTGCCGAACAGGAACGCCGTCCGTCGCGCCCCGCGCTGCAACGGCAAAGCGTACTGGCATCCGGCCTGTACCATCAGTGCGAAGGGAAAGGCCACCACCAGGTCGACGAAATAATGCTCGCCGGTCCCCAGTGTGGCCAGCACGGTGAACGCCACAAACGCAAACGCAATCGCGCGGACCGAGCGCGAGAGTCCCTTCGAATTCCACCAAATCAGCAGCACCCAAGCCATGTGCAGGGACGGAATCGCGTTCCGTGCACCCCTCACAGGTACGGTTTCGAGAATCAGCTGCATGGCTTGCGAGGTGGACAAGGGATGCCAGGGAAAGTTGGCCCCGAAAATGTGGACCGGGCCGGCCGCCGGAACCAGATTGTAGTACAGCACTCCCAAAGGACCCGTCACCAGAAACGCCAGCATTACCGGCAAGGCGTGTCCCTGTTTGCGGCGGAGGTGGGCGGCATAAACCAGCGCCAGTGGCAACGGCAGGGCAATGTAGAACAGTAGGGCGGCGAACCGGAACCATAAGTGTCGCGCAAACACCTGTCCGACGAGAAAACTAAACTGCATGCGGAGACTGCAGTCCACCGAATACAAATAGAGGTCGAAGGTCTTGGGATGCAGCCTTTCCGTGAAAGCGAGCAGGGACGAGGCCATATATTCGGAGGCCACGAACAGCACCGCCGGCAGGAAGGCATAGAGGAGAAGCTTCCGATCCCGTTCGCCCGCCCAAATTGTGCGCATCCCCAACACTGCCAGGCTGCTCAATCCCAAAAAGGAAAACACAGCCATGAACCGCGGCTCGAAGCGCAGGACACGATAGTCAAATCCCGCCAGCGCAAGGCTCGAGGCCACCACGCCGGCGAGGTTCGTCCACGAGGGCTGCACCACCAGCAACGTGATGAGAGAGGCGCCCAACGACAGAGCCATGAACACATCGACCATGGCGAAGCGATAAAAAACCGAGTTCAGGGAAAGCGCCGCCACCACCGCCAGCAGTGCCGCCGTGAGCAGTGTCCGGATCCAGGCTGCGTCATTCGACGAGCTCGGTCGCGCTTCCGTACTGGTCTGGCTCTTAATCGGCGTCATCAGGCGTGGTCAGCCAAGCGTTTCACGATTAGGGTATCGCCCGCGCGAGAGAATGCGGAGGCACAGCGGCGCGCAAGGGGCACGAAAGTAATTCCCCGGGCGCGTCCGCGGCGCAACCTGGTCCTGAGCGGCGATTTTCCTGTTCCGGCAATCCGCACCATCTCCCTGCTGCTTCTGCGCTGCGCTAGAATTGTATGGCGGAGCCCCCATGCCGAACCTCTCCCTGAATTCGGACCGCGACATCGCGCGCGCGTCCACCCTGCCCGCGCCCCACTACTTCAGTCCCGCCGTCTTCGAAGAGGAACGGAACCGCATTTTCGCTTCCACATGGCAGGTCGTCGGTCACGTGCATCAGGCCGCAATCCCCGGCGACTACTTCACCTTCGACCTGGTCGGAGAGCCACTCGTGATTGTCCGCGGCGATGACGGCGTGCTGCGATGCTTCTATAACGTTTGCCGCCATCGTGCCGGCAACCCTGCCTCCGGTTGCGGAAATCGCAAGCTCTTCCGCTGCGGCTATCACGGCTGGACCTATCGCCTCGATGGCGCGCTTTTGGTGACCCCTGAATTCGATGGCGTTGAAGATTTCGATCCCCAGGACTTCGGCCTCGCTGCCGTCCGCCTCGAAGAATGGTTCAATCTGATCTTCGTCAATCTCGATCCCGAGGCCCGCCCGCTCCACGAGTCGCTAGGCGAATTGCCCACGCAAGCCGAACAATTCGCTTTCCGCAGCATGAAGTTCTCGGAACGAACGACCTACGAGATGAACTGCAACTGGAAGACCTATATCGACAATTATCTCGAGGGCTACCATGTTCCGAGTGTCCACCCCGGGCTCAATCGCGAAATCAGCTACAGTGCCTATACCGTTGAGCCCTACGCTCACTATGTCCGCCAATGGACCCCGATTCGCGGAGCCCAGCCGGGAGACGACGCCGCCCGCCGTTACCCGCAAGCGGGACCGGACTCCGGCCAGGAACGAACTGCCGATTATTTCTGGATCTTCCCCAATTGGATGCTGAACTGTTATCCCGATAACATCTCACTCAACCTCGTCCTGCCGCTCGGCCCCGAGCGCACGCGGGCAATTTTTGAATGGTATCTGCCGGAAAAGGATTCAGGGAGCGAGGTCGCGCACCAAGCGCAGGCTTTCAGCGATGAGATTCAGCGCGAAGATGTCGCGATCTGCGAGATCGTGCAAAGAAATCTCCACTCCCGCAGTTACTATAGCGGCCGCTACAGCGTGAAACAGGAGAAAGGCGTCCACGCCTTCCACCAGATGTACCGTGAGCTGATGCCCTAGCCCCGTCGGAGGGCGGTTCGGGAAACGCGGTTACTTCCGATTGACATCCTCGCGGGTCGAGCCTTCCCCACCCATCGAAGCTCGTTAGAATTGTCGTCAGCAGGCAGGCCGCGAAGGCTCGGAGTCAGATGCCGGGAAGCCGTCGAAGCAGTTGCCCGCCGAGATCGCAATGCCAGCTTCCGCCGAAAAACGCGTCGTCATCTTTTGCCTGTTGTTAGTGGCGGCCACACTCGCCTTCTACAATCCCATCGTCCGCAACGGATTCACCGACTTCGACGACTCGGTATACATCCTGAGAAACGTCCAGGTTCAGAGCGGCTTGAGCTGGGACACCGTAAAGTGGTCGTTCACGAGCTTTCGCGCCGGATACTGGCATCCTCTGACCTGGCTGTCGCATGCCTTCGACTGCCAGGTTTTCAGGCTCAATCCCGTCGGCCATCATTACGTTAATTTGTTGCTGCATGCGATCAACGCCGTTCTCCTGTTTCTATTGTTGCGGCAGGCGACTGGGCGGGTTGGACCAAGCCTGGTGGTGGGTGCGCTGTTCGCCCTGCACCCGATCAATGTCGAATCAGTGGCCTGGGTTGCCGAGCGCAAGAATGTGCTCAGCATGCTGTTTTTCCTCCTCGCCCTGATCGCCTACGACAAGTATGCGCGGACGGGACGGCGCCGTTTCTATGGCTGGGTGACCCTCTGCTTTGCGCTCGGCTTAATGGCGAAACCGCAGATCGTGACACTGCCCTGTGTGCTGCTGCTGTGGGATTACTGGCCGCTGAAGAGAATCGGCAGGGCAGAGGCGGCAGGGACCGATTCTGCTGCCGTTCCCGTTCCGCGCTCGTTCGGCTTTCTGATGGCGGAGAAGTTGCCGCTATTGTTTCTCGCCGCCGCCGACTCGGTCATCACCGTGATTGCCCAGCGCGCGGGCGGTGCGGTGCGTTCCTCGGCCGAGGTATCCCTGTCGGCGCGCTTGGAAAATACAGTCGTTTCCTACGGGCGTTACCTGGGGAAACTGTTTTGGCCATCGCGGCTTGCTCCGATGTATCCGCACCCGGGCAACTCGCTGACCGTTTGGCAGGTGGTGGGAGCAGCGACCATGCTGCTGCTTGTGTCCATGCTCGTGCTGCGAGGGCGCAATCGTCGCTATTTGCCCTTCGGCTGGTTCTGGTTCCTGGGGACTCTGGTCCCCATGATCGGCCTGGTCACGGTGGGTGAGCAAGCCATGGCCGACCGATTCGCCTACATCCCTTTCATCGGCATATTTGTCGCTGGAACGTGGGGGCTGAGCGAACTGGCGAGCCGTCGCCAAGTCCCCGTTTACGCGTTGGCCCTAGCCGCGGTTGCCGGGATGGCAGGTCTGGGATGGCTCACCGACCGACAGCTCGGCTACTGGCGCGACGACGAGACCCTATGGCGCTATACCTTGAGCGTTACCGAGCGTAACTACATGGCGCACGACAATCTCGCTCTCGCTCTGGTCAAGCAGGGACGGTCGGACGAGGCGGTTTCGGAATTCCAGGCCGCGAAGGCGCTGCACAATTATCCGCCCGCACAAGTCCTCGAGCTCGCTTTGTTCGAGATTCGCGTCGGCTATGCGAAACCGGCGCTTGCGGATTGCGAAAGCGTACTCCACGCGTCCGCCGATCGGCAGCTTCAGGCGGCCGCCTGGAGTGTGCTCGGTCAAGCCCACCTGCAATTGCGCCACTACGACGAGGCGGCCGCAAGCTACCAGAATGCCCTGCAGCGGGCTCCAGAAAATGAAATGGCGCTCGTCGGTTCGGGTCTCATGGCATTGCGCCAGGGCCAGTCCGACGAGGCGGTTCATCAGTTTGCTCACGCCGTCAAGGCGGACCCGGACGCGGTGAATCTGCTGCTGCTCGCACGAGCTCTGCGGCAAGCGGGGCGCGGCGAGGAGGCCGAGGCGGCTGCCGTACAGGCCGAGAAGGTTCCGCCAGACTGGAACCAGGCTCAAGCCACGACGGGACAAATCCTCTCCCTTGCCGGCCTCGCAAGCATTCCCGGGCGGCCGGCAGAATTCAGCCGCGCTTCAACAACAGGCAAGTGATGTCATCGTGTTGGGGAGTGTTGCCGACAAACAAGTCCAGTTCCGCCATCAGACTTCGCAGCATTTCCAGCGGAGCGGACGAGGAGGCACGGTCGGTCAGTCGTAGGAGTTCCGCCTCCCCGTATTCTTCCTGCTTCGCATTCTCGGCTTCGACGACGCCGTCGGTAAAAATCACCAGCCAATCCCCGCTCTCCAGACGAGTCGTTCCCAGCTGGTAAGGCGACTCCCCAAAAATTCCTATGGGAAGCCCCCCCTGTTCGAGCCGCTCTACCAGGCCCGACTTCTTGCGCAGAATGGGAGCGTTATGCCCGGCATTGACATAAAACAGGTTTCCCGTGGCCGGATCGAGCTCTGTAAAAAAGGCCGTGGTGAAGCGAACTCCGCCCATGCTGTTCGAGCAGGAGTAGCGGTTCACGCCGCCCACCAGTTCCACGAGCGGTTCACCGCTCGACGACAACGTACGCAAACTGGCCTGGAAAGTTGCCATCAACATCGCCGCCGGAATGCTCTTTCCCGCCACATCGGCGACGACAAACAAAACGCGGTCTTCCACCTGGTTTTCGCCCACCCTCCGGCCCGGTCGCAAGATCACGTCGTAGTAATCGCCTGCCACCGTGTTGGCCGGGCGGGTGGCGTAGGCAATCTGGTATCCCGGAATCTGCAACGGCGCGCCCGGCAACAACCAGGTCTGAATGTCTTTTGCGATCTCCAGGTCACGCTTCATCACCACGCGGTCCGCCAGTTCGAGCAGCAGCACCAGCAACATCGTCAGTCCGCCCCAGACGTGCCAGTCGAATTCATGGATCTCGATATGGTTGTTTTCCCCCCCGTAGCTGAATCCGCCCGACGGAAGGAACAGCAAAAGTAATGCCAGCAGTAGCAGGACGCGGCGCGCCGGAGAAAGCTTCTCGATGATTGCCCAGAACAACGCCTTCGCCGTTTGCCAGCGAAGTCGTTTACCCCGTTCCGACGGCTGATCGTCGAGCCCAGCCGAATAGAAGCGGTAACTCGATCGCGCGTCCTTTACCACCTGCGACCAGAGCTGATTCAGGGCCATCCCTTCGCTCACGCGGAGCCAAAAACGCCGGGCGCGGTTCCTGACTCCGGGTGGCGACGGTAGGGTGGGCCGAGGAGAGGTCATCGCGGATGGATAATTATAGGGCAGGCCGGTTGGCTGGCATCCCCACCCTCAGCTTTCCGGTGAAGGTCGAGCCCGCTGCGGGACCGAATCCGGCGTTGGCAATTTCGCAAACGGTTCGAGCCGCCCCGGGTTGATTGCGGCGCGGGCTGTCCGGGAAGGCCGCTGGCTCTCAGAACAGCTGCCTCTGCGCTACCGCGACATGGGTTCGGCGACTGCTGCGAGCATACCCGTCGCCAATCCGGTATTTCTGCCGCAAGCTGGCCAGCAAGCGTGACAGCTGCTCGCGGTATGCGGGCGGCAGGAATGCGCGGCCGTTGTAGCGCTTTTGGTAGTTGTGGACCAGCGCCGGGAAGTGCTCGGCAAGAAAAGGGAAAAATACCGCCGCCGAACAAGGCTTCAGAAAAAGAGGATTGGCAAAGACATATTTGGCTCCCGCTTCGGCCGCCGCCTTCACCAACGCCTCCAGATCGCTTGCGTGATCGGTAATCTCCGGCAGCACTGGAGCACAAATCACCCCCGCATCGACGCCCGCCAGATTCAACTGCCGGACCGCCTCCAGCCGAAGATCGGGGCGAGGGGCGCGCGGCTCGAGCTTCCGCGCCAGTTCAACATCGACCGTGGTCACGGTCACATTGACAAAGATCCGGTTCTGCTCGCCCACGCGTCGCAGAATCTCCGCATCGCGCGTCACCAGATTCGATTTGGTCACAATTCCAATCTCCAGTCCGGAGTGCCGCGCCAGTTCCGCAAGAATTGCCCGCGTGATTTCAAACTGTCGCTCCGCCGGCTGATAGGGATCGGTGGCGGTCCCGATCGCAATCTCCTCGCCAGGTTTGACCTTCTTCAATTCCGACCGCAGAAGCTCCGCCGCGTGCTGCTTGACGAAAATCTTGCGCTCAAAGTCCAAGCTGTCGCGCAGTTCCATGAACTCGTGTGTATAGCGCGCAAAGCAATACTGGCAGGCAAATTCGCAACCCCGATAGGGATTGATCGCCCAGGTAAAGGGAAGTTTGCGTCCGCTTACCACGCGGCTGAGCAGCGACCGCGCGCCCAGCGTCAAGTACTCAACATTGTGCCCCTCGCGTAGCGACTCGCCCTCGGCCGCCATGCGCGCAATGCCAATCCGCTGCGGCGGGGAAGCGATATCGGGGATCAGCGGGAGGGTGGGCATGGGTGCTGCGAAGTTTCGTGTTTTGTTCGCCTACTGTATCCCGGCCCGTTCGTTTTGTCAAATGAGATCGCGGGATGGTATCGATCGGGAAAATTCGGTTCCCCTCGAACTTCGGCGGAAGCCTCCAGCAGTAGCGGTTTGCTGCCCGGTGCGCGACCCAGCGCTCCGGACGAGGGTCTGAAGGGTTATGTTTGCCATGGGTGTTTAGGCTCAACCCGACGATGACGGGAACGGGTATATCACGACAATGACCCGCGCACTCAGTGAACGTGGCGTAGGCCTTGTACGATGTTCATGCGGGATGCGCGATAGGCAGGGATGATGGCGCTCAATACGCCCAGCGTTACTGCCAACACCAGCGACGCGGCCATGGCGATCGGCTTGATTTTCAGGAAAACGGCAAGCGGGGCAGCCGAATACACGATCACATGCACGAGTCCGTACGCTGCGATACCAGCGAGCAACCAACTTACCAGGCATAGCGTCACGGCTTCTCCAACAAACAGAGCCGCTATCGTTTTCGGGACCAAGCCCATGGTCCGCAATACCGCCACTTCTGCCGTCCGCTCCCGAATCGACATCGCCACCGTCGTCGCTGAAGCCATCAACGTGGCGAACAGAACCGCCAGAGAAATACTCAGTATGAAACCCTTTACGTTGCCGAACATCGCAACCGCATCCATATCGAAAACCTGCTCGGCTTCGGTCCTGGTCGGAGCGGGAGAATTCCGGAACATGCCGTCAATTGCGAGGCTTATTCGGGAAACATGGTCGATGGAATCCGCCGAGATCAAGAAGACTTCATCCCCGCCGCGCCGGATCTTCGTTTCTACATAGTTCCAGTTGAAGTAGAGGACAGGCACGGGCAAAGCCGACCGAAAAATCCCCCGAATCGTCAGCGCCAGTTCGAGCGGAAATTTTACGCCCTGAATGACCACGCGGTCTCCCAATTTCCAGCCCATCCTTCTGGCTAACCCGCTGTCCACGATTGCACCGGTCGGATCCTGTTGCCACGCTGTGACCTGGTCTGCCGCAAGATCATATTCTTGGTACACGTTCAGGAACTCCCCCGGGTCCGTGCCGATCTGGATGAAGGAATGCTCGTCCTTGTACATCCCATCGAAGCGATTCAACGGGACTACATTGGCCACGTTGGGCACGGTTCGGATCTTCTCCCGGTAATAGCCGGGCATCGGCACAAAAAATGAAACCCGGTGGCGGCACACCATTCGTAAAGCACCTTTCGCCGTCCAGGGATCAATGTACAAGCTGCGCCAGATGGTGATCATGAACGTAAGCAACAGGAAGGAAAACCCGAGGCTGAGGATGCTGAGAAGGCTGCGACGCTTGTTGCGCCACGTGTTCCTCATGGCGAACTGCGTCAGAGTCACGAACACGCCTCCATTGGGAGTAGACACCGAAGGCCAATGATTTGTGCCTACCGTAAAACCGGGGACTGGATGGAAAACACCAATCCGATGTTGAAACAACGCTCAGAGAAAATTGCCCGATGCGTCGTACCAGGTACTGAACTCGTTCGATGCGAACATCGTGGATTCTCCGGGAAAAGCCTTGGGGGATTGCGGCAAGTCCCGGTCGAGGACCCGGAGGGGAACCTGCTTTATTTCCATCATGACCAACCAATCGCCGCATAACAAGCGGCCGGAGTCGGCAAGCAGGCCGGCTCAAATTGGGAGGCTATCCGCGGGAGGAGACGGGGAAAGGGCCCGACCGGCGAGGAAGCCCTTACCGCTCTGAAATGGAGTGGAATCGACCACCGGTGTCCTGCGCCCAGATTCCCAACCAGAGGTCCGGTGCGGGAACTGTTTTCTACGGGTGCTCGGCCGGTTCCGCCATCAGCCCGGGAGGCGGCGCCGGAATCCTGATATCAATTTTGTGCACCGTTCCGAGTGTGGACAGCGGTTGGTCGAATTCGGCGACGTTGCCGACCACCAAGACGGCCATTTGATCTCGATGGAGGTATTTGGCTGCCACCCGAGCCACGTCTTCTCGGGTGACGGTTTCAATCTTCTTTTGAAAGGTTTCCAGAAAATCAAGTGGATAGCCATAAAACTCATAGGCCATTTTTTCCTGCAAAACCTTTTCCGGCGAATCAAATCGAAAGACGAAAGAATTGAGAATCGAGTCCTTGGCGCGCTTGATCTCCTCTTCATCGATGGGACGCTTGGCGAGCTCGGCGATCTCCTCACCAATCGCCTGAATTGATTCAACGGTGGTCTTGCTCTTGGTGCTGACCATCAGGCGCAACATGCCAGGGTGGTCCCAACCCGCCCCCACACCACCTCCGACTGCATAGGCGAGTCCCTTGGTGGTTCGGATGTCGCCAAACAGGCGCGACGAAAAACCTCCGCCAAAGGCCTCGTTGAAAACCGAGAGCGCAAAGTAATCGGGATTTCGGCGGGTGATACCCACCCCCACCATGAGGATATTGCTTTGATTCACGTCCGTTTTTTCGACCTGATAATAATCCGGCTTCGCAGGCTCCGGCTTGATCTCCGGGTCACTGGCCGCCGGGCCCTTCGGCCAGGCCGCGAACGCCTCCCGCAGACGTGCCTCCATTTTCGTCGAGTCGAAGTCGCCGACGACGCCCAGAATAATATTGTTCGGGTGGACGTACCTGCCGTGCCACTCGACCAGATCCTGACGAGTGATCGCCGCAACCGTTCGATACTCAGGAACTCGCGCATAAGGACTTTGTGCTCCGTAAACCAGCTTTGCCGCCTCACGGCTCGCAATCTGGGAGGGATCATCATTGCGCCGCGAAATGCCGTCATAGAGTCCCTTTTGCGCAATCGCGATCTTGTCACTGCGAAATTCCGGATTCTTCAGCAAATCTTCGAACACGCGGAACACGTCGTCGAAATCTTCTTTCAGACAAGACCAACTTACGGTCGTCGAATCGCTGCCGCCGTTGGTCTCGACCTTGGCGGCACGCTGCTCGAGGAAGTCGTCGAGCTGGTCGCCGGTTTGCGACTTGGTGCCGCCGGTGCGCCAGACCTCCCCATAAACATCGGTCAGCCCGGTCTTGTCAGCCGCAACCGAGCGCTCGCCACCGCGAATGCGAGCGGTGCCGTCGATGAGCGGAAGTTCGTGATCTTCCTGCAAAAAGAGCACCATGCCATTGGGCAACGCGATGCGCTTCGGTTGCTGCGGATGAAACGCCGGCAATGGGTGAATCGGTATCTGCTGCCAAGGCTGCTGCGCAGACGTCTGTGCCCACAGCTGCCCATGGCCACCCAAGAAACCACCCATGACGCCAAGGGGGAGAACCAGCACGAAGCCAGCGAAGAAACAGACCACGGCGCGCTTCACTGTCCACCTCCCTGGGGCCCGGCGCCCGGTCCAGGAGGGCCGCCTGCAAACTCGATAATCCCCACCGTGCGGTTATCGGGTGTAAAGGTCTGATTGGCGACCCGGCGGATGTCCGCCTTGGTTACCTTGTCGATCCTCTCGACCGAGCGAAACAGCTCCCGCCAGTCGTCATAGCGCGACTGATAGAGGGCGAGCGACGAGGCCAGTCCTTCATTCGATCCCAGGGAACGGATCAGGTTGGCCTTGGCGCGAGTCTTGATCATTTTCAGCTCTGCATCGGAAATGTCTTCATTCTTGAGCCGGTCGATTTCCGCATGGATCGCGCCCGCCATCTCCAACGGCTTATGGCCCGGGATCGGAAACGCATAAAACGCGAACAGATGCGGATATTTGTTTCCGGGCAGACCGGTAAATCCCGCGGAATCGGAAGCGATCTGCTGGTCACGCACCAGCGCCCGATACAGGCGGGAAGTCCGTCCGTTCGACATCAGGTCGGCGATCGCATCGTAGATTTGATCGTCCGGGCTGCGGTAATCGGGTCGATGATATCCCTCGAGGTAGAGTGGCTGCGACTGCTCGTGCAGGACCACGGTCCGTTCGGAATTCTGCGGGGGCTCGCTGGTCGTCGCCGTGTCCGGCCGGGTACGCGTCGGGATTCGCGAGAAATACTTTTCCACCACCGGCATGGCTTCCGCAGCTCGTAGGTCGCCCACTACGCTGACGACCATGTTCGAAGGTACGTAATACTTGGCAAAGAAATTCTCCGCGTCGGTCGCCGAGAAAGAATTCAGGTCAGAAATCCATCCGATGGTCGGCCGGTGGTAGGGATGCGCAGCAAACGCCTCCTCGGTAAATTGCTCGAGCAGGCGGCCAATGGGATTGCTGTCGGTTCTCATGCGGCGCTCTTCGATCACCACGTTGCGCTCTTTATAAAACTGCCGCAAGACCGGATGCAGAAAGCGCTCGGATTCAAGATAGGCCCACAACTCGAGGCGGTTGATCGGGAAGGAGTAGAAATAGACGGTCTCGTCGAGATTGGTTTCGGCGTTCATGCCCTCGCCGCCTTCGCTCTCGACGATCTTGCCGAACTCGTTGTTGTAGGGCGCGGAGAATCTGTCGGCCGCGGCGATCGCGTCCTTCCAGCTCTGTTCGAGCTGCTTGAGCCGGGCTTCGTCGCGGTCCACCGGCTTGTCGCGCTCGGCGATGTAGGCGGCGTAGGCCTCCTCGACCTTCGCCAGAGCAACTTTCTCGCCCGCATAGTCACGCGTGCCGATCGTGTCGGTACCCTTGAACGCCATGTGCTCGAACATGTGCGCCAATCCGGTCTTTCCCATGGGATCCTGAACCGAGCCGGCATCGACATGGGTGAAGAACGAAAATACCGGCGCCTCGGGCCGTTCGCAGATGATGACGGTGAGCCCGTTGGTCAGCTTCTTTACGGTGATGCGCTTTTCGAAGGAAGCCAGGTCCTGGGCGGGTGCAAGCGAGCACAGCGCAAAACAGAATGCAAAACAAACCGTGATTGATGATGGCGAACCTACGCGGAACTTCATGCTGCCTCCACTGACCGAACCTGGACCGCAACCGGGAACGAGGCTCAAAAATTCGAAGTTACGTGGACGCAGGGAAGGTTGTCAAACGATCGGCGAGCTGGGTGAGCCTCGGCCGAGGAATTTTCGGCGGGCGCGGTTTCCTAAGGGCGGCGCCTCGCGGGCGGCGTCAGACTGCGCTTTCCGTGAAAAACCGTCTCCTGCAGACCTCCCTCCAGGGCATTGCGGCTCGGGATCGGCAGCGCGGCGGCATGCAGGCATATTGTGCAATTCGTGCGGTTGGCCGCATGCCTTCAGCGCCAGAGCGAGAGTCCGACCGGGCGCTGCTGCCGGCCGCTGCTGCCGGCCGATGATTTCGGTTACACCCGGGGGCTGGGCGGGCGAGTTGTCGACCGCAGGAGGTATTGGCATTCGGCTCGAAGGGACGCGGAGCTTGTGGGTCCAACGCGAAACGCAGTTGGACAGAGCTCAGTGGTGGAGGTGGAGGAGGCCTCTTCAGAGTTCGATTCCGGAACCATGGTGCAGGATTGGAGGGAGCACAAAGCCTATCCCTTAGCTCTACTTTCGCAGGTTTTTCAATCTCACCTGCGCGTCCCCAAAGTCAGGCGCCAGCCTGAGCGCGTTTCGGTAGGCCTCGGCAGCGGCTGAGAGTTGTCCCTTTTCTTCGAGAATACGGCCTTGCCAGTAGAAGGCAAGCGGCGAGGGCGCTATCCGGGCGGCGCGCATGAAATCTTGCAAAGCGGCGTCAAGTTTGGTTTCTTCCTGCTCAATTAGGCCCCGGCCGATCAAGCTATTCTGCTCATTTGGGTTCAGCGCAATGGCTGCGGTGAACTCCACGACCGCCTCATCCCGCCGCCCGAGTTGATTGAACAGGACACCCAGGTTGTTGTGGGTCTGCGCAGCTTCGCGCTCGTCCGGTCCATACTTCAGCGCAAGTTGATATTCCCGGACTGCCCGATCCAGCTCATTTTGGCGTTGCAGCACAGTGCCTAGATTGTAGTGCGCGGTCGGAAACGCGGGCATCAACTGGATGGCTCGCTCCAGGTGGTATTCGGCCAGGTCCAGACGCTGCATTTCCATCAATGCCGAACCCAGGTTCCCCTCGGCGATGGCATTGGCGTCCGTCACCTGGATGGCATGCCGAAACAGGCTGTAACTGTCCCTCCAGTACGCAATCTGGCTATACGCCGTGCTCGCATATCCCAACAGCACGGCCGATGCGATGGCGCCATCGGCGGCGCGGCTTAGTGGAATTCGCGCTGCGGATTCGGCAAGCAGCCAGACGGCAATCACGAACAATCCCCAAAGAGGGAAGTACGCGTAGCGGTCCGCCCACGCCTGGCGGCCGACCTGAACGATGCCGATCACCGGCACCAGCGCTCCGAGAAACCACAACCAGCCCACCAGCAGATAGCGGCGTTCGCGGTAACGCCAGAACACGACCGTAACCGCGATTAGGACAATGGCCGCGACCAGCACTTTCCAGAGGGCGAGCGAGCCCTGGGGATGAGGATAGAGGACGGCCAGCCGGGACGGCCAAACTGCTTTCTCAATATAAGTGAGGTAGGAGTAAAGGGCATTGTTTACGCGTATCGCGAGCGGCAAGATCTCGGTTGAGCCTATCGCACCACCGGCGCGTTGTGCGTAGAGTGTGATCGCCGCACTGGCCGCTGACAGCGCCAATAGAGGAATTTTTTCGAGGAAAAGCTGGGGAAATGACGTCTTTGGAAATCGCTGCAGGGGCCAAAAGTCAACCAGGAGCAGCAAAAAGGGAAGCGTGATCACCATCGGTTTCGCCATCAGCCCGAGCGCGAAGAGCAGCGCCACCAGCCCATAACGGCTGGCGCGCGGCCGGTTCACGTACCCACCATAGGCGCCCAAAGCCAGCAGCAAGAACAGAGTGCAGAGTACGGTCTTGCGCTCTGCGATCCACGCCACCGACTCGACATTAAGCGGGTGGACGGCAAACAGACCGGCCACGACCGCGCTTCGGCCTGCGAATCCGGTCGCCTTGGTCAGCAGCAGGAACAGCAACACCACATTGATGGCGTGCCAGACAATGCTCTGGGCGTGATGTCCGGCCGGGCGCAATCCGAACCACTCCACATCGAGCATGTGCGAAAGCCATGTGATTGGGTGCCAGTTGGCTTCCGCAGTCGAAGTGAGAGCCCACTTTAGGTTGGGCCACGACAATCCCTGGTTAACATGGAAATTCGAGGTTACATAGGCGGGGTCGTCGTAATTGACGAATCCGTTTCGCAGCACCGGGTAGTAAAGAGTCAGGGTGCCGAGCAATAGCAGGAGCCCGATGAGAGGAGTGGTTGCTCGTGGCTTCGGCACCCTTACTTTCTAGCAGGCCGTGACGGAGCGGGGATAGTCCTCAATTGGTGTCTGTCCTAGAATGACCGGCCGGGCTTTGCGGAATCGCTTGGTTTTTGGGCAAGAAGCCGGCTCTTTCGGGCAAGTCCTACCACGGCATGCTCTCTTGTGGGCCGAAACAGAGTAGGCGTCAGGGTAGCTCGGCCCCCGTTGGCGAGCGGACTGAAGGTATGGAGGCCGACAAGTTGTTCCCGGGTACGACAAGGCGGACAATCCCGCTGATCCCACTGCCCTCTACAAGGACACCGCCGTCTATGGCTGCTCGGAGTGAACGTGACGACCGCCAAAAATCATTACCATGGATTACGGAAGGTCCTTTGGTCATCGGGTTGGTTGCTTCCTTTTATGTTATCGTCTCCCTCGATCACAGAGACTAAGTAAGGTGAAATCCATGGATCGGCTGGAGTCGAAGCCGGACCAGCGTCCGGCGTACGCCCATAATTTTCAAGTGCCGCAAAAGGGGAGATTGATCCTCTGTTTGCTGCTGGCGCTGGCAACTCTTGCACTCTACAATCCTGCCACTCGCGCTCCATTTCTCAACTACGACGACCCTGCATACACGATCGGTAACCCCCACGTACGGGTCGGACTCAGTTGGAACACCGTGGTTTGGGCGTTTCGCACCTTCGAGCTTTCGGACTGGAAACCGATCACCTGGCTCTCGCACGCTTTCGATTGCCAGGTTTTCGGTTTAAGCCCAGCCGGCCCGCATACCGTCAACGTGCTTCTGCATGCGGCCAACGCGACGCTCCTGTTCCTGATACTGGAGAGTGCTACGGGCCTAGTCGGGCGCAGCCTGGCGGTCGCCGTTCTGTTCGCTCTGCATCCTATCAATGTGGAATCGGTGGCGTGGATCGCAGAGCGCAAAACTGTCCTCAGCATGTTCTTCTTTCTCATCGCACTGGCGGCCTATGGCTGGTACGCGCGCCGGCCCAGTGTCGGACGGTACCTGGCAGTGACGATGGCCTATGTTCTGAGCCTGATGACCAAGGCGCAGGGAATTACCTTCCCCTTTGCCTTGCTGTTGTTGGACTACTGGCCCTTGTATCGATTCGCGCGCGCCGACGAAACCAGAAATGACCTCGGAGCTGCGATCGCTCGCGGCCCCTCGGTCTGGAGTTTGATTGGGGAGAAGGTACCTTGGTTCGCGCTGTCGGCCGCGAGCGCCATCATTACAACCAAGGCGGAGGTGGGGGCATACCAGCTGAAACTTCCGCTCTGGGCACGGCTGGCCAATGCTGCTCTTGCCTATGTCAAGTATCTCGGAAAGACCTTGTGGCCGGTCAATCTGGCGCTCGTATATCCTCATCCGGGTCTTGCGATCAGTATCCCCCGGGCCGGGCTGGCTGCATTGGTCATCATCGTTCTGACGGCTCTGGCCGTCACCGTGCGGCAGCGCCGCCCCTTCTTCGTGGGATGGTTTTGGTTTCTCGGAACGCTGGTGCCGATGATTGGGCTCGTTCAGATTGGGGTTCACGGCATGGCCGACCGCTACGGATATATTCCGCTGCTGGGAATTTTCGTGGTCCTCTGCTGGGGTGCCGCGGATCTGGTGAAAACCTGCCGGATTCCGACCGCCGCCACGGCGTTGGCGGCTGCGGCAGTCCTGATGACACTCGGAATGGCCCTTCATCGCCAGGTGAATTTCTGGAGCAACAATGTCACGCTGTGGGCCCACACCCTCGAAATTACCGACGAAAACTACATGGCCGAAGATAATCTGGCGGGGGCATTGATTGCGAACAACAGGTTGGACGAAGCCGTGCCGCACCTTGAGCGGGCGCTATTTTTGCAGCCCGACGACGTCTCGGCCGCCTACAACATCGCAACCTACCACCAGATACGCGGCAACTACCAGGCCGCGATCGATGGCTATGCGCGGGTATGGCTATACACAGACGATCGATCGCTGGTAGTGAAGGCGCGAGTCAACAGCGGATATGCGCGGTACTGGTTGAAACAGTACGACCAGGCAAGACAAGATTTCGCAGCGGCACTGCAGCAGCAGCCGGGAAATTCCGACGCCTATCGTGGGTTTGGCTTGCTGGCCCAGGCGACTGGCGATATCACCCAGGCGACCAAGGACTACGAACAGTCGGTCGAGCTGCAGCCGACATCGGTCGGCTATCTGCTTCTGGCCAACGCGCTTGAGATCGGTGGCCAGCCAGGAGCGGCCCGTGCGGCCGAGCTTCAGGCAGCCGGCATGACTCCAGATCTGAACCACGATCTCGCTACCGTCAGGCGGCTATTGGCAAACTAGCGGGCCGGCAATAGTCTTCTTCCGATCAGCCTTCCAGATGTGCCCCAAGGACTCAGGCCGGCAGCCACGGTCCATCGCGGAATAGTCGAGGCCGCGGAAGCAGAACACTGCCGCCAGCTGCGCGCGGAGTAGCGGACCACTATACTGAATATCGCTCGCAACCGGAGCTTGTGGCTCGCGGCTCGCAGCGCACCGGCAACGCCCACAATCAGCCACTATGCCTACGCCCGCCATCGTTGAAGTCCAAGGCCGCAAACTGAAGCTTACCAATCTTGACAAGACGCTCTATCCCGCCGCCGGATTTGCCAAAGGACAGGTCGTCGATTTCTACGTTCGCATTGCGCCGGTGCTGGTACCGCATCTGGCGGGACGCGCGTTGACCATGAAGCGCTACCCCGAAGGTGTGGATCAGGAATATTTTTTCGAGAAGAACGCCCCGATGCATCGACCGGACTGGGTAAAGACCGCGCCCGTCTGGAGCGGGAGCAACCGCCGCACCATCCACTTCATCCTCGCCAACGATTTGCCCACATTGGTTTGGATCGCGAATCTGGCGTCGATCGAATTGCACCCGTCGCTCTCGCTCGCCACCGATATCGCGACGCCCACCATGATTGTTTTTGACCTCGATCCCGGGCCTCCGGCGAACATCGTACAGTGTGCGCAGGTCGGACTCTGGGTGCGCGAGATTTTTGACCACTTCGGCTTGCAGAGCTTTCCCAAGACATCCGGCTCGAAGGGGCTGCAGGTTTATGTCCCGCTCAACACCAAAACCAGCTACCAGCAAACAAAATCCTTCGCGCACGCGATCGCGCGTCTGCTCGAACAAGAGCACCCCGAACTGGTCGTCTCGGATATGAAAAAGGCGGTGCGCACCAACAAGGTATTGGTTGACTGGAGCCAGAACGATGAGCACAAGACTACAATCTCGGTTTACTCGCTGCGCGCCCGCGAGCGTCCGACGGTATCTACGCCCGTGAGCTGGAGGGAAGTCGAGCAGGCGCTCAAGCAAAAAAACGCAGGCGGTTTGGTGTTCGAATCGAACGAAGTGCTGGCCCGCGTGGAAAAGATGGGTGACCTGTTCGCACCGGTCCAGAAGTTGAAGCAGAAACTGCCGCAGTTGGCGGGGCTGGATGGCGGATCGGGTGGGAACGGGGAACAGGAAGGCGACGCGGATCAAGAAGAGGCGGGAGTGAGCCTCGCTGCCGAGGGCCAAACGGGCCGCCGCGCAAACCCGAAGAAGCGGGCCACAACGAAGGGGGATTCAGCCTCGGAGAAGAGGCGCAAGTTATAATCCCCGCTCATATGGCGCACCTCTACGTAGGCACTTCCGGATGGGCGTATCCGACCTGGAAGCCCGCGTTCTATCCCGAGAAAGTGGCGCAAAAGAAATTCCTGAATTTCTACGCCTCGAAGCTGAACGCGGTAGAAGTCAACTACACCTTCCGCCAGTTAGTCAAAGAGACGACCGTCCAGAACTGGATCGCCGAGACGCCGGAGCATTTTCATTTCACCATCAAGGCGCACCAGGTGCTCACGCATATCAAGCGGTTGAAGGACGCGGAACAATTTCTGACACGCTTTCTCGGAACGCTCGAGGGGCTGGAACGCGCCGGTCGCCTGGGGCCTCTGCTGTTCCAGTTGCCGCCGAATTTCAAAGCAGATCAGCCGGTGCTCGCCGATTTCCTGAAGCTCTTGCCGCGAACCGTACGCGCGGCCTTCGAGTTTCGCCATGAGTCGTGGCACACCGGCGCGACGTGGGACGCACTCGGCGAGCGCAACATCGCGCTCTGCGTGGCCGAGACCGAAGAACGCGACACGCCTGACGTCCCGACCGCCGATTACACTTACTATCGTTATCGCAAGCCCAGCTATTCCCCCGAAGAACGCCAGACAATGGTGGCGCGCATCCGCGAACATCTTGCCGCAGGCCGCGATGTCTTTGCCTACTTCAAGCACGAAGAGACGCCCGAGGGCGTGCTCTACGCAGTCGATGTGCTGCGATCGGTGGCTGACAACTCCTAGCGGGAATCGACAGCGGAACCTGCGACAGGTGCTGCCATGGCCGGTTTCTCGGGCTTGCTCGCTCTCAACTCTCGATTCGAGGGCACGAATCACCCGGCGAAATGGAAACCTCGAACGCCGCCGAGGACACCCGGCTCCCCGGCTCTGCTAAACTTTCCAGTTTCCTTTACCGGAGAGGTTGTCATGGGGATCGAGCGAGTGGGTGTCATCGGGGCGGGAACGATGGGCAATGGCATCGCCCATGTCTATGCGCGCTGCGGTTTCGACGTGCTTCTGTGCGATGTGCAGCAGAGTTTTCTGGAGCGCGGCCTGGCGACCATCGCGCACAACCTCGATCGCGAGGTCGCCCGAAATAAAATTACAGTGGATGACAAGACGTCGACGCTGGCGCGCATCGCCGCGGTCGTGGATCGGTCACAGCTGGCGGAGTGCGATCTGGTGATCGAGGCGGCGACAGAAAAGCTGGAGATCAAGGCAGAGATTTTCCGCGAACTCGATCGTCTCATGAAGCCGGACGTCATTCTGGCGACCAACACCTCTTCGATTTCGATCACCAAGATCGCCGCGCTCACCGGGCGTGCCGATCGAGTTATCGGAATGCATTTTTTCAATCCCGTGCCGGTGATGAAACTGGTCGAAGTGATCCGGGGCCTTGCCACCTCACAAGCCACGTTCGATACGGTGTGCGACCTCGCACGGAAGCTGGAAAAAACCCCGGTCGAGGTGAACGACGCCCCGGGATTCGTTTCGAACCGTGTCCTGATGCCGCTGCTGAATGAGGCGATGTTCGCAGTGATGGAGGGCGTGGCGACCGCTGAGGCGGTCGACGAAGTGTTCAAGCTGGGGATGTCGCATCCCATGGGGCCGCTGACGCTGGCGGATTTTATCGGCCTCGACGTTTGTCTCGACATCATGCGAGTTTTGCATGCGGGCCTGGGTGATCCGAAGTACCGACCGTGCCCGCTGCTGGTCAAAATGGTCGATGCGGGCTGGCTGGGACGCAAGAGCGGGCGCGGATTCTACAGCTATTCGTAAGCCCATACTCGCACCCGCGCTCGTAAGATAGGGAGATGACGACAAGCGGAGACGGAATTTTTCCCACCGGGAAATCGGGTGGCGACGGTTTGTATTATTTGCTGGCCGCTCTGTCGGGCGCCCTGGCCGGCTGGCTCGACATCAAGGTCGGCGACCTTCTGCTGACGGCCACCGCGGTGTTGGCGGCGAATATGGTGCTCGGGTTCTTGAGCCCGGGTAAGCCGTGGCGCTGGGTATTGATCGTCGGAGTGTTTGTCCCGGTGGTGGAATGGATGGCCTATTGGTTTCTCGCCGAGAAGCCCGACCGGGCCCAGATCTATGAGTCCTTTCTGGCGTTCCTGCCGGGAATCGCCGGTTCCTTCGGCGGATCGATTGCGCGCGGCGTGGTCGACAATCTGTTCGCGGGAAAATGAAATGCTCCATCGCGAACCGACATCCCGCCCTCACCGATTGCCCCGATCTTGACTGCCGGAGAACCGGGCTTGTCCCGGGGTCGGTTTTGCTCCCAACCATTTCCGCGCCAGGCGGACTAGCAGGTTTGATACTGCCAGTTGCGCTGCTTGCCTTCGGAGATCCACAGCACCGCGGTCGCGATTCGTTTGTCGCGTGTTTCGGGACGCTTCGCCTCGGTGATCCACTCCATATATTCCCGCTTGCAGCTTGGACTGAACCCCGCAAATGTCGCGGCCGCTCGAGGGTTCTTTTCGAGCGCAGTTTTGAATTCGGCAGACATGGGGATGGGCGGTTTTGGGGATTTGACCACCTTGCGCATGGCCGCGATCGGGCTCGTATACTGGCCACGTTTCACCAGGGCTGCCGCGTGCCGGACCCAACCGGTCATCAGCCTGTCGGCGGGGAGGTCCTTTAGGTTGGTGATGCGGCCGAGTGAACCCATGCCGTCGCCGCGCAGAACCCCGGCCTCACGTAATACCGCAAAGATCTCCTGGCCCCAGAAGCCGAAGCTGCAATGCTCCTTGAACGCCGCCATGTTGCAGAGAATCACACCGCGATACTCGAAAAAAGGGCGGCTCCACTTGATGGTTTCATCGACCTCGGGACAGCCCTTGTGCACCAGTTGGCGCAGGTGGGTCATGATCGGTTGAGCGAACGGTCGCACCTTCTCGATATAGGCGTCGACGTTGGCGTTGAAGTGTTGTCTTGCCATTTCGGCTCCTTAGTGTTTTTCAAGAAAGGCAGTGTACAACCATTGCCCCTGGTTCGGCCATTCTAGTTCCAATCGCAGCCGCAGTACGGGACGCGGAGTTGGCAGCAGAGGGCGCCCGCGTTGCCCGGGTAGCAGCCTGCGGCCGGGGGCTGCATCATGGCACAGGGACTTGCGCGTAAAAGATTGTGGAATAAAGGTTTGTCGCTCTCGCTGTAATGCCCGAATGATGCCGAATCGGCGACTTCGCTCCGGAATTGGCAATGGCAGGCTATCGGGTCGCTGCTGCTCGAGCGCTATCAACCGAGCAGCGGTGATTAAGCCCAGTTGGTCGGGCGGCTGATGGCAGGGCGCCGATTCCAGGCTACCGACGCCCGGCTTCGGAGTGTTCTCACTAGTCCCACTCGAGGTACCGGCCTTGAAAAACTATTCTCGTTTCCACAGCTGCGGGGGGTAAGCTACGACTATGGGAGTGTCGGTGTCGGTGCTCGCCAGCGGCAGCCGTGGGAACTGTTCGTTGGTGGCGACTAGTACAACGCGAATTCTGGTGGATGCCGGCCTATCGGGTCGTGAAACTTTCAAGCGGCTGAAGTCCCTCGGTGAGCGTGCCGAAGAGATCTCTGCCATCCTGATTACGCACGAGCATTCCGACCATGTCGCTGGTCTGCAGCGGCTGGCGACCAAGCTGAACATCCCGGTTTTTCTGACCGCGCCGACCTATCACGCCTGGAGCCGCGCCGTGCGCGACGAACAGGGCGCCATCCCTAAACTGCCCAAATTGGAACGCTTCTCCGCCGGTCGCGGCTTTCGCGTGGGCGACATCGAAGTGGTGCCGTTTACAATCCCGCACGACGCCGCCGATCCGGTGGGGTTCACTTTTCGCGCCGAAGGTGTGAAGATCGGATTTGCCACCGATTTGGGATACATGCCGGCGAACGTGCGGAACCATTTGCGCGGCTGCAGCGTATTGGTGATGGAGTCGAACCATGATGTGGAGATGCTGCGCTCGGGGCCGTATCCGTGGTCGGTGAAGCAGCGTGTGATGAGCCGCGTCGGTCATCTCTCGAATGACGCGCTCGCGGAATTTTTCTCCAGCGATTATGATGGAGGAGCCGAGTACGTAGTTTTGGCACATTTGTCTGAGCAAAATAATCATCCCGAAATCGCCCGAGCCGCGGCAGAACATGCGCTCGGCGGCCGTCAGGGGCTGTGGCACAACCGTGTGCTGTTGGCAACGCAGACCCAGGTTCTCGAATCCATCCGGCTATAGCCTCTGTTGTAGCCTCTTATGAGTGAGTGTGTGGAACCGATTGTCGGGAAGATCCTTGCGGGATGGCGCTACGACATTTCCGGCTTGGCTCCGGAGATGCGTGGCGACTACGAGCTGCATTTCGCTGGTTGCGAGCACTGCCGCAGCCGCCAGAAACTGCACCGCATGATCGATATCTCGCTGATTGTACTGGCTTCAGCGTCGGCGGCCGTGTTCTTGCTGGCGTTTGCCGTAATCCGGTATTTCGGGCCGCGCCATGCGTTCTGGCTGGAGGTCGGCGCGCTCGCCGGCTTCGCGCTTTCGGCGCTCATTTGGTTGGCCGTAGCCGTAGCAACGCCGGCGCCCATGGCGGTTGTGGATGTGGCGAGGCTGGGCGCTCGACACGTGCATGACCGACTGCCTCCGGAGATCCGTGAAAAGCTGCCGGAAGAAATTCGGGTGAAGCTTACGGGATCGTGACAGCCGGCCAAGGCATCCAAAGGCCCGGTCTCGTTGCGGATTTTTCTGCGAGTGCGCCTAGCGCCGGGCCACCCGCTCCTTGAGCGTTCCCCGGGGTCGGCGGCAAGCGGGACAAAGTTACCAAAAGTGGTTCTCAGCGTACTTAGCGCATGACGGCGCCTGAATTTTGGCGCAGAATTCGGACATGCGATCCGCGGTTCAGCTGGTGCGGCAGGTGCAGGTTGCCATGCTGGCAAGCATCGCCCTCTATGCGGTGGCGGGAGAGAAGCTTGCCCGGATCGTCCATCACAATCCCCCGAACACCCTGTTTCATGCCCTCTCGTTTATCTCCATCAGCCTGATCGGCGCTACCGTCGTGGTGCGGCGCACGCTGGTCTTGCCGTCCGAAGCAGCGCTGCGAGGCAGGTCGCATGATCCTTTAGCGGTGGCGCACTGGCGAACCGGCTACCTCCTGCTGTACGCCCTGTGCGAGGTCTTGGGGCTGTTCGGCCTCGCCCTTCGGCTGGTTGGCTTTCCGCTCGGTAATATCTGGAGTTTCTATCTCGGCGGGTTCGTGCTGCTACTGCTCTATTCCCCGCGAGTGCCCAGCACTGAGTTCAGCTAGGCCCGGTCTCCGGCCTGCCCGGCACGAGCACCATGATCAAGCCTGTTTCCCTGCCACCAGGCTTCGCCTCCGAGCGAATGATAAAACCCCCACAACGTCAGGGCGACGACGCTCAGCAGAGCAAAGAGCGACATGTCGAAATACCAAGCCGACAAATCGCCGGTGAAAGCCACATTCACCAGCAAATCGACGGTGAAGATCGCGCATGCCAACGGTACCAGGCCGAAACGATACACAATCAGGGCAAGGATGAGATAAATGACCGTCATGATCGCCGCGTTGAGCGCCAGGTACTGGGAACTGGAGGAATTGAGCAACGCCGCGGTCGCGAAAATCGCCACAAACACCGCCGTGGCCAGCCAGTCTCGCTTGAGAGCCACCTTCAACGCCAGGATGAACAGAAAGTACTCCAGGGTTCCCAGAATCGACGACGGGAACAGGTAAAGCCATGCGCCGAGTGCCCTCCGGGTGCCCGTCAAACCATCGGTTGCGAGCAGTTCGGGCGCCGCTCCCATACTCATTGCCGCCAGGCGGGCCACTTTGAACAGCACCACCCAGATCACTCCCAGCAGCACGCCAAACAGAAGGTCGCGGCCGACCAGCGGATCGCGTACCCGGCCAGTCAACAAACGGCTCCACGAAATCATGGCTTGCGGCCAATAGCGGCGGACGTAGGGTTCGAGCGCCAGATACATGACAAATATGGAGCCCGAAAGGAACAAGGCCGTGCTGATGGCGAGCACCATCGGCATGAGCGTACCGAATGCCGGCGCCAGATGGCTGCGCAGCAACCACAGCGCGATCATCAGCCCGAACATGATCTTGGCCAGCAGCAAAGCGCCTTGCTGGTCGCCGCGACCCTGACGGTGATTACGCCGTGCCAACCACATCGCTCCCACCATCAGGGCGATGGCGAGAACGAGGAGCATGATTTCGCTCGCCTTCTTCGCGGCCGATTCCGGAGGTGATTGCATGCGCGGAGGTTGCGTCCACTCGCCGATCAAATAAAAATACACCGGCTTGCCCTGAAAAGCGGCCGCCTCGATGCGCAAGGGCCACTCGGTGCCAGGCCACTTCCCGGTCCAAGCAGCGCGTGTGTCCGATGAGGCCAGCGAATTCCACATCGGCGGGGCCATCTGAAATTGGGTAGGGTCGAGGTCCGCGGCGGAAAACAGGATCTTCCAGTCAAATGGAGGCGTTGCCGCCCCGGGCTGGCTTATGCGCTCCGGAGGGATCGCTTCGAATGCCGCCAGTCGGCCTTGGGGATCGAGTTGAAGCCGGATCATTCCCGACAGGGTGGGTGCCGGATCGTTCTGGTCCACCATTCCCGGCGTGAGCACGGGGAAGGAATGGAACTCGCCGGCAACCAGAGGTTCGGGACTCTGCCGGTAGAGGAACTCGAGCACCGATGGCCGACCGGTCAGGATTTGATCCCATTGGGGGCGCGGCTTCTCGTGCTGTTCGACGTAGCGGACAAAATCCATGTCATAGTCGAAATCGAAAAAACTGTCCTCGGGACGGCCTGCGTATCCGAAGCGCGCGATCATCTCGCGGGCTTTTTGGGTTAGCACGTCCGGAGATTGCTCCACTCCCATTCGATCTAACGCACTATGACGGATAGTGGCGTAGACTGCCCCCGCCAACCCGATGAGGATTGCAGTCAGACATGCCATCGCGATCCGCGGAGCGAGCCCGGAGGTTTCACCGGCCGCTGCCACCATTTCCGGCGAGGGTGTTTCTCCTGCGGCCAGGGCCGCTGCCAGCGGATCTCCGCCAGGAAGTGCTCCGACCACGCTGAGTGCGGAAGCCGGCCGCAGGCGCGGCTCCGGCTCCAGGCAGCGCAGGATGACCCGCTCAATTGCCGGATCGAGGTCCTTCACCACCGAGGAAGGCTTGCTCGGTGGCGACGCTTCTCCGCCGCGGATCAGCGCGCTGAGTGCTTCCGCGGTGAACGCGCGCTTGCCGGTAAAGACTTCGTAGAGGACAAGCCCTAACGAATAAAGGTCACTCTGCGCCGTCACTTCCTTTCCGGCAAGTTGTTCCGGTGCCATGTAGGCCGGCGTTCCGCTGCGGATGTCCGCTCCGTGAATCTGATCGTTCAGCCCGGCGAGTCCAAAATCGGTCACAACCACTTGGCCGCGCCCGTCGAGCATGATGTTGGCCGGTTTCAAATCGCGATGCAGCACACCTTTGGCATGAGCGGCGGCGAGCCCGGAGCAGAGTTGCCGGGCGATATCGAGCGCCTTGTCCTGTGGCAGTCGCCCAATGCGCCGCAGAAGCGACGCCAGATCTTCGCCGTCCACATATTCCATAGTGAAAAAAGTGTGCCCGTCCACGTCTCCCACGTCATACACCCGGCAAACGTTGGGATGGGAAACTCGCCGCGCGATCCGCACCTCGTTCCGAAAACGCTCCAACAGGCCTTCGTCGCGCGATGCTTCCTCGGGCAAAAACTTAAGTGCGACCGGCTGCCCCAGGGTAAGGTCGTCGGCGCGATACACCTCGCCCATGCCTCCTTTGCCGAGCAAGGCAATAATGCGATAGCGCCCGGCGAGCAAACGCCCGGGAAGGAAACGGCCTTCGTTGAGAGAAAAGGCGGCAGCGCTTGGCGGACGCGACGAAGGAGAGGAAAAGGGAGGTGCTGGGCGTTTCGGGCGAGACGATTTGGCGTTGGCAAATTCCATGGTCGCCACCTGGTCGGCATCGCTTCTCGGCGATGGAGTCTTGGGAGACGATGGGTGTGGCGCGGAAATCCTTGCCGCGGCGACCGTTGCTTCCGCATCCGGCAAGGAAGTCAGCGTCGCCTCGTCGGACCCTACCGGTTCGCCACAAGCGGAGCAGAATCGGCTGGCAAGCGGCAGCTCAGCGCTACAAGTCGCACAGAGGGGCATCAATTTCTCCGCCGATTAGTGTAACGCCAGACGGACCGGAGCGGGGATTGCAGCCGCCGAGAACGGGCGGTTGATCCTGCCGTCAGGGCGGGCAAGACCATTCCACCAACGATCGCAAACGCTGCGCACTAGCGATTACACGCTGGCGCCCCATTTCGGGCATACTCTGGTGATGACTTCCGGCGCGCCCCTTCTGTTGACTGCCGGTTCGCTCAATTCTCGGTTGCGGCGGTTCGGCGCTCCCACGGTTCTTCCCCCCCGACCGGGGCATTCGCCCTCCCGCCCGCCGAGGGTTAGTTTGGCCATGTGGCGGTTGACCGGCGGGCAGCTTCGGGATAAAGTGCAATAGCAGGGTATGGCTCCCCCCTCCGCCCTGGCTCACCGGTGATGGTTCGTATGCGCCCCGTTTATTGCAAATTCGTCCCCAAGCTCGCACTGCTGTTGTTTGCGTTTGCCAGCCTGGCTTGGGCGGCGCCGCCGCAGTTCTCGGCTCAGCAGCGGGTCGGTCTGACTACCGGCGACCAGTGGGAACCAGCTATCGCGGCCGACGGTGCGGGACGCATGTATGTTCTGTATCCGCACTACGGCGCGGTTCCCGACTGCAAGGACTGCCGGCTACCGGTCATGTTGCTGGTGGTGAGCAATGACAACGGCAAAACCTGGCAGACTCCGCGCGTGATGCTTGATTCCGGTTCCGGCCAATTTGACGCCCAGATTGCGGTCGACCCCGCCGATCGCCGCACCGTCTATGCCGCGTGGTTGCAGAACGGAAAGCGCGCGGTCATGCTTGCGAAATCCGTGGACTCGGGCGCCACCTGGAATTTCACCCTGGCGGTCCGCAGCGAAGTGCAGCTCGACAAGCCGGCGCTGGCGGTCCGCGGCCAGAATATTTACGTGGCTTTCAATCACGAAGAAGGAGTATGGGTCGCCACTTCGTTGGACGGCGGGCGCAGCTTCGCGGCGACGCGGGTGAATGCCGAGAGTCGTCCGGGATGGTCGCTGCTGGGCGCAGCCACGGTCGATCCTTTGGGCAGCGCGTATCTTGCCTGGGCCTCGTACTCGAAAGCCGGAGGAGCTCGGGGTTCGGTAAATCTCTACGTCGCCAAGTCGGCGGATACAGGCAAGACGTGGACAACCACCCTGCTCGATGTTTCCGCGGCCGCCCCCGGTTGCCAGGATGCAGACTGTGGCGAGGGCTATTTGGGTGCGCAGGTCGCGCTCACCTCGGACGCGGATGGAACCCTTTACGCGCTCTGGAGCGCGGGCGCCGCAACCCTCGGACCGCAGCGCATTTACTTCTCATCGTCCACCAACGGCGGCGAAAACTGGCTGCCGCGCACCGGCGTTTCGAATGCCGCGCCGGGCACCGAGCACGCTTTTCCCGCGATTGTGGCGGGAAACTCCGGCGACGTACGTATCGCCTGGATGGATCAGCGCAACTCTTCGCCGCACGCTTCCTTCTGGAATACCTACTACCGCAGTTCCAGCAATGGCGGCGCGACTTGGGGAGACGAGATTCGCGTCTCAGGTTATGTGCCCGGTTTTCGCTACATCGGGCAAAAGGGCTTTCGCTTCCCCTTCGGCGACTATTTTGGAATGGCGATCGACAACCACGGCGACACCCACGTAGTGTGGGGTGAAGGTCTGAACTATCAATCGCCAGGATCGATCTGGCACGCCAGCGGACGTTAATCGCACACTCCATTGCGTCGACCTGAGGCGACCAGCCACGGGAGAAGGGAAACGCATATTCCTGCGGGCGTTGGTTAGTCGGTCAGCAACCCACCTGTTAGATCACTCAGGCGTTCGATGCGGTGTTCGCGGCAGTATTCGGTCAGTTCCTCCACCAGCGTCTCGGTGGCTACGGGATCGAAATAACTTGCGGTTCCTACCTCCACGGCGCTAGCTCCCGCCAGCATGTATTCCACCACATCGGACGGCGTGACGATCCCGCCCATCCCGATCACCGGAATCTTGACCGCGTGGGCCGCGTCGTAGACCATGCGCAGCGCGATCGGTTTGATCGCCGGCCCAGAAAGCCCGGCGGTTACATTGGCAATGCGTGGGCGTCGCGTTTCCGGGTCAATCGCCATCGCCAGGAAAGTGTTGACCAGCGAGATCGCATCCGCGCCGGCCTCCTCGGCGACCCGTGCCATTTGCGCGATCGAAGTTACGTTGGGTGAGAGCTTGACGATGATGGGCCGCGCCGCGGCGCGCTTGGCCTTGCGCACCACTTCGTCGAGCAGGAGCGGATCGCTGCCGAAATGGATGCCGCCCTGCGCCGTATTTGGGCATGACACGTTGATTTCATACGCGGCAATACCCTCGCCCTGGTTCAGGATCTCGATCGTCTGCTCGTAATCGGCGCGGGTGTAGCCGAAGACGTTGGCGAACACCACGACATTTTTCTTTTCGCGCAGGGCAGGAAGTTTCTCCGCGAGAAAGGCGGCCGCGCCGATGTTTTGCAGCCCGATGGCATTCAGCATTCCGGCCGCGGTTTCAAACAGACGTGGCGGCGGATTTCCCGTCAGCGGTTCCTTGGAGAGTCCCTTGACGACCAATCCGCCGAGTCGGTCCAGATGCACAATGTCTTCGAATTCGATGCCATAGCCGAACGTGCCCGAAGCCGCGATAACCGGATTTTTCAGCTCGATTCCGGCGACGTTGACGCTCAAGTCCGGATTGGCGATGGGCGTCATTGCGCTCCCCCGGGTGGCGCGGTCGTGGGCGTGGACGAGAAAGGATGCGGCACCTGCAGCGCCTCGGTCAGCACTCGTCCGGTGGCCCTGGCGGGGGCGTTGATTCCGAGCAAGGAGGCAAGCGTCACTGCCAGATCCACCGGTTCGGCATGCGTGCGGTAGATGCCGGGCTGAAACGCCAGACCGTAGAATGCGAGCGGCACATGGGTATCGTAGGAGAACGGTGTCGCGTGATCGGTACCCTTTTTGACTCCCACCTGAAAAGGGTTGGGCACGCCCATGACAAACCATCCACCCTCGGGCGAGTAGCTGTGGACATAGCGTTGCCCGATTTCGGTCGCCGGAATTTCTCCGCGCGCCAGTTGGGATTTGCTAAAGTACCCGGCCAGTCCCGCTTGCTTCATGGCCTCGCCTGTGTCGCTTTCTGCGGTAGATTCTTTTTCCCCGCTCGAAGTGCCTGCGAATGCGTCCTCGGCGAGCCAGGCCAGCGGATAGTCCAGATCAAGCACATACTCGGCGCTTTTGGAATACTTTTTCGAGAGCAGGGAATTGAGCTGTTGGCGCAGAGCTTTCGCATCCAGATTCGCCGCCGGCAAACGAAGCGTCTGCGCAAACTCCGGCAGTGGTGCCACCCCGTGATCGGCGGAAAGCGCCAACCAAACGTTCGCCATGCCGATCTGACGACCGAGGAAATCGAAAAACTGCGCCAAACTCCGATCCAGTTCGAGCGCCATGGTTTGCATCGGCGGCGAGTCGGGCCCAACCCGATGGCCGAGAATATCATTGGCCGAGAGGCTGATCACGAGCAGGTCAGTAACCGGACCGGTGCCCAGTTTCTCGTGGAGAACCAGTTCTCTGGTAAATTCCAGCTGGTAATCGTTGGCCCGGGGAGTTGCCCCTACCGTCTCGTAAAATCCGGCAACGGAAGCGTCCGGGGAATTGGCCTGGCGCGGAAGGGTCGAGCCGGGTGCGCTGGTCGCGCCGTCTTTCCCCTCGAGGTTGCGGATTTTTTCCGCCCGATCGCTGCCGTTGAAACTGCGCACCCATTCGGGAAGGTCGGGACGATAGTAAGTCGAGGTAATCCAGTTGCCGCTTTGCGGGTCGATCCAGTAGGCACCATCTCCGGAAAAGCCCGCCGGCAACACGGCTGCACGATCCTTCAGCGACACGGCGAATACTCGCGCTCTGCCGCCAGTCGCCAGTTTCAGTTCGTCCCCGAGCGTATCGCTTAACAGGTTGTGAGGCGACGCGCCGGGCCCGGTCTTGCCCCCGCCGACAAGGCGAGTCGTCTCGTCCTCCACCGAAGTGACCAGCTTCTTCTTCTTCGGGTCCCACCACTGGTTGGCCACAATACCGTGACCGCTGGTGTAGCTCCCGGTGAAAAGCGTGGCGTGCCCGGGCGCCGTACGCGTGTTCGCGTAGTCGTAATTGCAGTCCGTGAAATAGGCTCCGCGATCAAGAAACACGCGGAACCCGCCCTCGCCAAATTGATCGCGATAACGTTCCAGATAGTCGCCGCGAAACTGGTCGATCACGATGACGACCACCAGCTTGGGACGGGCGTTATAAGCGGAGGCGAAGGCGCCCGAAATCGGGCCGAGCAAAATCAGGCAGAACCAGGGCAGCGCGAGGCCAACTGAGCGGGCAAGTCTCATCGCGAGCTAGTTTACAGGAGAAGCGGAATTCGACGTTAGGCGCAGCCCGCGGGCGCTCGGGCGCGGCTCGGCGATCCCTATGCCCACCCGCCGGATGCACGGAACCGCATTTTTCAGCTAAAGTTAATACAGAATGCTCGATCTGAATTTTGTTCGCGATAACCTTCCCTTGGTCGAAGAAAAGCTGCGCCGCCGTGGAATGAATTCGGCGGAGGTCTTGAAAGACTTCGCGACCATCGACAGCGAGCGCCGAGAGGCCATCACCGCGTCGGAAACGTTGCAGGCGCGGCGCAACCGCGCCTCCGAGGAGATTGCCAAGCTCAAAAAGAGCGGCCAGGACGCCTCCGCCCAGATCGACGAAACCAAACAGTTGCGCGAGCGGATCGCGGAATCGGAAAGGAAAGCGGTCGAGCAGGAAGCCCGCCTGCGCGAAATCCTCACCGCCCTCCCCAACATTCCCCACGAAAGCGTTCCCGCCGGGAACCGCGCCGAGGATAACGTCGAAACCCGCCGCTGGGGAGCGCGACCGCAGTTCGACTTCACGCCCAAGCCCCACTGGGAACTGGGCGAACATCTCGGAATCCTCGACCTGGAGCGCGCCGCCAAGCTCTCGGGCGCCAGATTTGCCGTTTACTGGGCGCTTGGTGCGCGCCTGGAGCGGGCTCTGGCTAACTTCATGCTCGACCTGCACACTCGCGAGCACGGATACACCGAGGTCCTGCCGCCCTATCTCGTGAATTCCGAATCCATGTACGGCACCGGCCAGCTTCCCAAGTTCGCGCAGGATCTTTTTCGCGTGCCGCACGGCGAAAAAGATCTCTGGCTGATTCCGACCGCCGAGGTCCCGGTCACCAATCTCTATCGCGACGAAGTAGTGGACGCCTCGCGCCTGCCCCTCTGCCTGACCGCCTATACGCCCTGCTTTCGCAGCGAAGCCGGGTCGTATGGCAAAGACGTTCGCGGCATCATCCGCCAGCACCAGTTCCAGAAAGTGGAATTGGTCAAGTTCTCCCGCCCCGAGACCTCTTACGACGAACTGGAAAAGCTGACCGCCAATGCCGAGAAGGTTTTGCAAATACTCGGCCTCCACTACCGCGTGATGACGTTGTGCGCCGGCGACATGTCACCCAGTTCGGCGAAGACCTATGATCTTGAGGTCTGGCTCCCGGGCCAAAATCTCTTCCGCGAAATTTCTTCCTGCTCGAACTTCGAAAGTTTTCAGGCTCGCCGGGCAAATATCCGCTATCGTCCCGAAGGCAAGAGCAAAACGGAATTTCTCCACACGCTCAATGGCAGCGCGCTCGCGGTAGGACGCACCTGGGTTGCCGTCGTCGAGAATTATCAACAAGCCGACGGCAGTGTGCGCATTCCGGAAGCTCTGCAGCCCTACATGGGAACCGACCATATCCCGGCCATCGCGCCCGCAAGTCCGCCGCGATGACCACGACAAGGAGCGACTAAACCCCGCCCGGAGCGGCCATGAATGCCGCTGCTGGCTCGATTTGCCATCGCATGAATTCCCCAATACACTGGCAGCAACCCGAAGCAGCTTCCCCGGCGCTCGAGAGCGCCGTTTCCCCAATGGGCGCGATCTGGCGCACAATCCGCGGATACATTCTGTGGTCGTATGAGCGGGGCAGCCTGCACTACGACATCATGGTCACGCTGATTCTCGTTTTTGTTTTTGTCTCGCCCCACTTCATCAACTTCAAGGACAAACCGGTCGAGCGCAATCCGCATCTTACCGGCGTGGTTGTGATTCCCGGTGAGAAGGGTGGCTTCATTTACCAGATCGAAGCCTCGGCGGTCAATACCGCCTCCGGTCAAGACATAAGCCGGCAATTGGAGCGGATCATCGAACCGATCGCCGGAGCCGTCAGCATCACCAAGGTCGAGACGGCAAACGACGCCGCGGGACACCCGCAGAGATATAAGGTCTGGGTGGAGAAGGAATAGAGCGAGGATTTATCGTCCACGGACATTCAGCAATGAAAATTATGCTCGCAGTGCTGGTTTTCGGTACCGTTGTCGTCGGTTGCCTGTTGACCTCCGCCGGGGCGCAGAGCGCGGATTCGGCCGGGCTCGAGCGCGTTCTCGGCCAGATGGATGGGGCGGCCCGAAACTTCAGAAGCGCGGCGGCGGACGTGGAGTGGGACCAATACGAGAAGGTGATCAACGAAACCGATACGGAAAAGGGCAAAATTTATTTCCGCCGTGAGGGCGGCGAGGTGCAGATGGCGGCGGACTTCGTCGAACCGGATAAAAAGTACGTCCTTTACAGCGAAGGCAAGGTTCAGGTGTATCAGCCGAAGATTGATCAGGTGAGCGAATACAGTGCGGGCAAGAATCGCAGCGAGGTGGAGAGCTTCCTGGTGCTCGGTTTCGGCGGCAACGGACACGACCTGCTCAAGTCTTACGACGTGAAATTTCTGGGGACCGAGAACATCGGCAACATCGCGGCTGGGAAACTCGAACTGGTTCCGAAGTCCCAACGTTTTCGAGATAATATCGCCCGCATCTGGCTCTGGATCGACCCGGCGCGAGGAATCTCGGTGCAGCAGCAGTTTTTCCAGCCGGATGGAGACTATCGCCTGGCAAAGTACTCCCAGATTCAGACCGGCCAGAAACTTCCCGAGAGCGCCTTTAAGCTGAAGACCACCGGGAAAACCAAATATCTCTCCCCGCAGGGGTAGGAAAAGTTTGCGAAATGCAGGCCGCGGCAGGGCAGGCTTTTCCCAAATCAGAATCAAGCTGAAAAACACCGCCCGGGAATATATACTGCAGAAGAGCCCTCGGAAAGTTGAGTTCGCATGGCCAAAGTTTTTACGATTCCTGTCCCGCCGGATTTGTCGCGCAGAAAGCGTGAACGGACCACCGACCCGCGCTATGTTGACGGCCAAAAGATGCTTGTGGAAGCGATGAGTTATCTCGCGAAGGCCGATCCGGTGGCCAATCGTGAGGCCATTCAGCTTCTCTCGGAACACGTCCGCACCCGCTTCCGTATGAGCGACTCCCCGCTGACCTGAGCGATGCCAAGGGCCCAGCCAAGGCGTTTGCCTGCTCCTGGCCGGCGTGGATTTCTCGATATCCAGACTTCTAAGGACACGACGAACGATCGCTCTCGGGCGCGCTCCTCCCGCGCAGCCATTTGCGACCTGCCAGCCAGCGCTCGGTCGGGCTGGCCAAATAGGCGGCGGCGCACACCACGACCACCGGATAGCACTCGAGTGCGTAGCGTGGTTCCGGGTTCTCGAGCGTTCCCAGAAATGCCGAGCGCAGCAACAGGAATCCGATCAGCAGTCCGGCGGAGCGGATTTCGGACGGCCGGCGAAGCAGCGCCAGCAGCGCTGCCGCCACATACCCGAGGTTGAGCAATCCCCACCCGACCGCCATTGCCGAGAACTTGGGATCGTCATTGAATTCCCACCAACGCGGGTCGGGAGGCAGAATCTCGGTGCGCGGCCGCAGCCACATGTCCGCGATGCGCAGCACGGGGAGAACAACGTAGTAACGGATCGGATGCGCGCGGATACGATCGGCGGCGATGTTGGCGAAGCGCGCATCCAGTTCACCACTGATATCCGGCGCCCGATTGTAATCGGCAATCAGGGCCAGCGTTCGATCCCGGTCGACCGCGTCGTCCAGGGCCCGCGAGGGCAGTTTCTGAGGGTCGATTGTCTCGCCAGGAACGTTCCAATAAATCTCTTCGGTTGAGACGTAGTCCACGATCCAGGTTTTGACCCAGCGGTTGAACCCCCGCGGCACCAGTTCGTCGCTCTCTGTGGCATAACGCGGAGCGAGCGGCTGGAAATGATGGAGCGTTCGAAAATTACGAATGGTCCAGGGAACAAGCGGCGCCAGGGCAAACGTCGCGACCATCACTCCAGCAACCAGGACGCGGCGAAACGGAGGGGTCTTCGCTCCAGCCACCCGCTTCAGTGCCGCTGCCAGACTGAGGGCAACCGCGGCCAGCAGGATGCCGCCGTCAGGACGGAGCAGGATGCAAGCTGCCAGCGCCGCGCCGGTCGCGGCCCAGAGTCGACCCCGGGCGATGCCACCCTGCGCTCCCTGCATCCGATCGAGCGCGGCGACGGCGCAGTCGAGAGCCAGCGTCGTGAAAAAAATCTCCGGGCTTTCGGTGAGAACGGCGGCCGCGTAATTCGCCAGGAACGGACAGAGCGCCGCCAGCACAAAAGCAACCCTCGCTGCGCGGGCAGAGACGATTCGCCGGGCGAGATCGGAAACCAGCAGGCAGGTCAGCAAGTCGAGCAGAATCTGAGCCAGTAGTACCGCCCGGAAGTTGCCCACTCCGAAGAGCCAGAACATGCCCGCCAGAAACGCGGGATATCCGGGCAGGCGCGCGTCGGTCGGCAAGACGCTCGTTTCCGGCGCGCCGCCCGTGGTCCGCCCGTAGACGCCGTGCTGCAGCCAGTTACTGGCGAGGTCGGCATAAATGCGCGAGTCGTCCGTGATCGCCGGGGTATAGACAAAAAAGAGCAGGCGCAATGCCAGGCCGGAAAGCGTGATCGCTGCAAAAAAGACCCGATGTTCACCCAGCAAGCGGAGCACGTTTGGGACTATATCGTGAATCCGGAGTTTTCGTTCGTAGTCCGACCAAGGGCTTGGGCGGAAGCGCTGCAGCCCGAAAGCGCGCCGTCTGCCTCGCGCGTAAGAGGGGCCTGCCCCGCGAATGGGGTTTGACCCCCCGCGCTACTCACCTTAGGATGAAGGAATCATCAAGTGATGGCGAAACAGGTCTTTTACGATCCCTTGCAAGCCCGCTGGCGGCGGATTCGTCGCTTTGTCGACGCCGCTGCGGTTGCTTTTTCCTTGCTGGTGATCTTTTTCATCTACAGCGCCCTGCGCAGCGAGCCGCTGCCCGATCTCTCCTGGCTGAGCGAAAAGAAACCTTACCACGCTCTCAAAGAAGACGAGAAGATCAAAGCCCGTGAAAAGCGGCGGCTGGCCACCGTGGCCCGCGCCGGACACCGCCGCCAGCCTCGCAAGGCTCCGTCGCAGCTTACGCTGAACTCCGAACAGGGGGTCCGGGGCGCCTTTTACGTCTCCTGGGATCCGGCCAGCTTCTCTTCCTTGCGCGAATATGCGCGCCAGATCGATTTGCTGTTTCCGACCTGGCTGCAGATTCTTAGTCCGGACGGGCATTTGCAAGCCTCTGACCCGGAAACCAATACCATGTTCGATGTGGTTCAGGGGGAAAGGATCCGCCCCGTGGACGACAAGGTCATGCCCTTCCTGAAGGCGGAAGACACCGACATGGAAGTGTATCCGGTGGTGCAGAACTTCGACGGCACCGACTTTGTTCCTGGCGTCGCCGATTTCCTGATGGACACCAATGCGCACGCCAGATTCCGCCGCGAGATCGCGATTTTTCTTGCCTCCGATCATTATCGCGGCCTGATGATCGATTTCGAATCCTTTCCCAAGAAGGCGCAACCGGGATACGTCGCTCTGCTGAACGAACTCTCCTCCGACCTGCATGCCAAAGGAATGAAGCTCTATGTGAGCGTCCAAGTGCGCAACGAGGATTTTGACTACCGGGCCATTGCGGCCGTCGTGGATGGGGTCGTCATCATGAACTATGACGAGCACTTTCCCGGTGGCCCGCCCGGCCCCGTCGCCTCCGAGGAATGGTTCACCAGCAACCTTGAGTCGGCCATCGAGGAGATCCCCAAAGAGAAGCTCATCGTCGCTATTGCCAACTATGGCTACGACTGGCCCGAGAAACCGAAAAAAGGCCAGTTGCCGCCGGGCGAGTCCGACAAGACCGTGTCGGTGCAAGAGGCCTGGGTGGGGGCCCGCGATTCCGAAGAAGATGTCGATTTTGATGGTGACGCCCTCAATCCGCACTTCAGCTATCGCGACGACGACAACTTCCGGCACGATGTCTGGTTTCTCGACGCGGTAACCGCCCTCAACGAGATGCGCTCGGCCCAGATGCTGGGTCTACAGACCTTTGCCCTATGGCGACTGGGATCGGAAGATCGCTCTCTTTGGCGTGTCTGGGACATGCCTGGCGAAGAAAATGCTGCCGATCGATTGAAAGATGTGCCTCCGGGCCAGGATGTCGACATGGAGGGAGAGGGCGAGATTCTCCACATCGAAGCTCGCCCGGCCAATGGTCAGCGAGATCTCACCATTGACAAGCAAACCGGGTTGATCGACGGCGAAGACTTCAAGAATCTGCCCCAACCCTATCGGGTGGCACGCTATGGCGCCAGCAAGAACCAACTGGCACTCACCTTCGATGACGGTCCCGATCCGGAGTGGACTCCCAAGATTCTCGATGTTCTCAAAAACAAACAAGTGCCAGGAGCATTTTTCCTAATCGGAATCCAGGCGGAGAAATTCCCCAGTCTGACCAAGCGGATTTATCGCGAAGGTCATGAAATCGGTAACCACACCTTTACCCATCCTGACATCAGCTCGATTGGTTCTGGCTACATGAGGGTCGAGCTCAATCTGACTGAGCAGCTCTTTGCCAGTCGCCTCGGGATTCGTACCACGCTGTTCCGTCCCCCCTACTCCGTCGATGCGGAACCCGACACCGAAGATGAGGTGAAGCCGCTCGAACTCACGCAAAGCCTGGGCTACATCACCATTGGCAACAAGATCGACACCAAGGACTGGAACGACGAACCCGCGCTTTCCCCGCGGCAAATCACCGCCCGCGTCCTCGACCATCTGCCGCCCTGCCAGCCGAATGATACGCAATGCGGCAATATCATTCTCATGCACGATGGTGGCGGCAACCGCGAACGCACCGTCGAAGCCCTTCCCCTGATCATCGACGGTGCGCGGGCGCGGGGATTTCAGTTCATCCCCGTCTACCAATTGATGGGTAAGACCAAAGCCGATGTCATGCCCCCGCTCGCCACCGGAGAATACTGGTCCGCACTGCTGAATTGGGTGAGCTTCGGACTATTCGGCGCGACCATGGCGGGCATCACGATCATCTTTTTTCTGGGCGATATCCTGATGACCGGTCGTCTGGTTTCGGTCGGTGTCCTCGCCATTTATGACCGCGTCTTCTCCCACGTTTATGGCACGCCGGCCCAGATTGCGGCCTACCATCCTCGCGTTGCCGTCCTCATTCCCGCTTTCAACGAAGAGAAGGTCATTGAACGCACCATTCAGGGCGCGCTCGATTCCGACTATCCCAACCTGCGCGTGATCGTCATCGACGATGGATCCAAAGATCGCACCTTGGAAATCGCGCGCCGTACTTTCGCCATGGAAGAAACCGACGGCCGCGTGTTGATCCTCACCAAGCCCAACGGCGGCAAGGCCGAAGCACTGAATTATGGGCTCGAGCACATCGGCGACGCCCAGCTTTTCGTCGGCATCGACGCCGATACGATCATCGCGCCCGACGCCATTTCGCGTCTGGTGCCGCACTTCCTCAATCCGAAAGTGGCAGCGGTTGCCGGCAACGCCAAGGTCGGCAACCGGGTCAATCTCTGGACCCGCTGGCAGGCCCTCGAATACATCACCAGCCAGAATTTCGAGCGGCGCGCTCTCAATACCATGGGCGCGGTGAGCGTGGTGCCGGGCGCCATCGGAGCGTGGCGTGTCGAAGCCGTTCGCGAAGCCGGAGGCTATCACATCGACACCGTGGCCGAAGACGCCGATCTGACCATGGCCCTTCTGCGCAATGGCTATCGCGTGCAATACGAAGATATGGCGCTCGCCTTCACCGAGGCCCCCACCAGCGCCAACGCGCTCATGCGCCAACGCTTCCGCTGGTCGTTCGGAATTCTGCAGGCGGTGTTCAAACACAAAGGTGTTTTCGCACGCAAAGGCGCTCTTGGATGGGTCGCGCTTCCCAATATTCTCATCTTCCAGATTCTGCTTCCGCTGGTTTCGCCCTTCATTGACGTGATGTTTGCCGTGGGCGTCGTCTGGTACTTCATCCAGAAACATTTTCATCCCGAGTCCACCGATCCCGCCAGCCTGCAGCGTTTGCTGATCTTCTTCGTGGCGTTCCTGGTGATCGATTTCGTTGCCTCATCGATTGCCTTCGCCCTGGAGCGCCGCCAACCCGAGGCCCGCGAGGATGCCTGGCTGCTGAGCCAAGTCTGGTTGCAACGCTTCGCCTACCGCCAGGTTTTCTCGCTCGTCCTGTTCCGAACCCTGAAGCGCGCCATCCAGGGCCGCCCCTTCGCCTGGGACAAACTCGATCGTACCGCCGCCGTGAACTACGTTCCTGCCGAGCGCAGGGATTCGGTCAAGGTCTGATTGCGATTCCCCCTGCCATGGTTCCAGCCGTTGATGGAAGAAGGGCAATGGCGGGACGACCGCGCGAACACAAAGCGGTCGCAATCGCCTTCGATCACTCACCGCTTCCGTATGTTATTTCCGCCTGTGCGCGGCTTCCCCGGCCCCAGCTCTTGACATCCCTATGCTCAAGGGTGTGTCGTAAGAAATTAGGGAGACGAATCAAGAAAGAGAAACCGTCATGCCCCGCACAATCATCGAGCCTTTCCGCATCAAGAGCGTCGAGCCCATTCGCTGGACCACTCGTGCCCAGCGCGAGCAACATCTTCGCGCTGCCAGCTATAACCTTTTCCTCCTCTCCGCCGACGATGTCCTCATCGACCTTCTCACCGACTCCGGCACCGGTGCCATGTCCACCCACCAGTGGGCGGCCATGATGGAGGGCGACGAGAGCTATGCCGGCAGCCGCAGCTTCGACCAGTTCCGCGAGTCCGTGCAAGATATTTTCGGCTACAAACACGTCATCCCCACGCATCAGGGCCGGGCCGCCGAGCGCATTCTTTTCAACGTCATGTGTAAAAAAGGAGACGTAGTCCCGAATAACACGCATTTTGACACTACGCGCGCCAATATCGAGTTCGTCGGGGCCGAAGCCGTCGACCTGCTCATCCCCGAAGGCCGCCAGCCCAGCCTCAAGCATCCCTTCAAGGGAAACATGGACGTGACCGCACTGGAGACCCTGATTGGAAACGCAGGCCGCGAGCGGGTGCCGCTCGTGATGCTTACCGTTACCAACAACTCCGGCGGCGGTCAGCCGGTGGCGATGGCTAACGTCAAGGCCGTTAGCGCGGTTTGCCGCAAGCATCGCATCCCGTTCTATTTCGACGCCTGCCGCTTTGCCGAGAACTCCTACTTCATCAAGACCCGCGAGCCGGGATACGAACACAAGACACCCAAGGCCATCGCGCAAGAGATGTTCACCTACGGCGACGGCTGCACCATGTCCGCCAAAAAAGACGGCATGGCCAATATCGGAGGATTTCTCTGCACCAACGACGACCTCCTGGCCCAGCAGGAGAAGAATCTGCTGATCCTGACCGAGGGCTATCCGACCTATGGCGGCCTGGCCGGGCGTGATCTGGAAGCGATAGCCGTCGGCCTGCAGGAAGCGCTGCAAGAAGAGTACCTCGAATACCGCACCGCCTCGACTGCCTATCTAGGCAACCACATCGCCTCCCAGGGAGTGCCCATCGTCCAGCCCCCCGGAGGCCACGCCGTCTACATCGACGCGCGCGCCTTCCTGCCGCAAATCGCGCCCCACCACTTTCCTGCCGTAGCCCTGGCCAACGAACTCTATCTCGAAGGCGGCATTCGCTCGGTAGAGATCGGCACGCTGATGTTTGGCGCTTCCGCCCAGATGGATCTTGTGCGACTCGCCATCCCGCGCCGCGTCTACACCCAGAGCCACGTCGACTACGTGGTGGAAATCATTCTGGAAGTTTGGAAAAAGCGCGAGCAAATTCACGGCATGAAGCTGAGCTACGAGGCACCATTCCTGCGGCACTTCACCGCGAAATTTGAGCCCGAGCCGGCCGAAGTAGCCACCGCAACCCTCCGCGGAAGGTGAGTCCGCAATCGGGGATGCCCCCGATCTGCGCGCGACCCCCGGAACCGGTCAGCGATCCTTGTGGTAGAGCAGGTCGCGAATCGCCCGTCTCCGAGCTTCATTCGCTTCGTTCAAACTCTGGCGTTCGTCGGCGTCCATGCCCGCCTTGGTTTTCGGTCCCGCGGTCTCGGGTTCGCTACACGCCGGGCAGCGATTGGCGAAACCGGGTTTGTCGGGCTTGAGCTCGAACTCCTGCGAGCAGACCACACAGATTCGGATCGGAAAGGCCATTGCTCAACTATGATACGACGTTGCGGTCGAGGCGGAAACGAAAAACCGCCCGCCCTGCACCGTTCGAAACAGCCTTTACGCCAAATGATTCGGTCGTTCGTGTATCGCGATTTGGGCAAAGCCGCGCGGCCAACTGGACGCCGCCTCGCGGTCGGCTCGAGGGATTGGCCGTCGGGCTACAGGGCGGAGCAGATTCCTCACAATCGATCGCAGTTTGGCGCGGCTGCTGCCAGTCTTGATTTTCTCCCTCCACGGTCAAGCCCCAGCAATGGAAGGTCGAGGTGACCGAAGAAGGTCGTGATTGCGCATCCCGACCTGGCTTATTTTTCCCGTTTCGCGGCCATGCGTTTGTTAACCGACACCCGGCGAACGCGCTCATGGAGATGCTGCGGGCGGATCTTGACCCTTGCCTCGATCTCCAAGACGCGCCCATTGTCCATCGCCAGCCCGGGAGGCGATCCATCCCGCCTGACATCGTCGGCTGGTCCATATTACAATCCAACCGCTGGCCTGCTCACAAGGAGAAATGTCATGCGTGTTGACCACGTCGTTCCCGCGGTTCTGCTGAATACGGTCCTGCTGAATACGGTCCTGCTGATCGCCGCCGTGGCAAGCCTAGGTCTCGCCCAAGCAAGGGCGGCCGCGATCCAGCCCAAGTTGACGCCGCAAAATAGCGGTACGACGGAGTTGTTGATTACGGTCAGTCCGGTGAATGCGAAAGTCGTCTGGGCAGCCGGGGCTCACGGAACCTTTCTGCTCACCACCGACGGCGGGGCGACCTGGACCTCCGGCATCGTCAAAGGTGCCGAGTGGCTGCAATTCCGCGGGGTGCGGGGAGTAAGCGACACAGTTGCCTATCTGCAGTCTGTGGGAAATGACCCTTCCGATTTTCGCATCTACAAGACCGAAGACGGCGGCGTGACCTGGACCATGCAGTTCAAGAACGAGACCGTGGGCGCGTTCTATGATTGCTTTGCTTTCTGGACGCCGACGCGGGGAATTTCCCACAGCGATTCGGTCAATGGAGTCTTCCCCGACATCCGCACGACTGACGGAACCACCTGGCAGAGCATCGCCGGCAACATGCCGCCAGCCTTGCCGGGCGAATTTTCCTTCGCGGCGAGCGACACCTGCGTGGCGACCCAAGGCGAAGACAACGCCTGGATCGCGACCGGAGGCTCGACGATCGCCCGCATCCTGGCCACCACCGACGGCGGTGATACCTGGAACGCCTATGACACTCCGCTCGTCAGTTCGTCGAGTGCCGGCGCGTTCACTGTCGATTTCCGCAGCCCTCAGAATGGCATCGTGGGCGGCGGCGACCTCGATCCCACCGATCCCGACAATGCTCGTACCGCGTCCTCCGGCGATGGCGGTCAAACCTGGACACTGACCAACGCGCCTCCCGTCACCGGGGCCATTTTCGGCCTCAGCTATGTGCGGCAGATTGGCGCGTGCAGTCGACCGATCTGTCAGCAAACTGCGACGTATGTGGTCGTGACCGCCAATACCGGCGGCGCGGCCTGGAGTCCCGACGAGGGCACGACATGGTACGTGCTGCCCGGAGTGACCGGCGAATGGGCGGTCGCATTTGCCACTCCGGATGCAGGATGGCTGGTGGGCATGGGAGGCTCGATTATCAAGATCAGCTTTTGAGCGGCAACCGGGCCGAGGGATTCCGAGCAACAGTCGGCGGGAGGTCCTGAAGGCGCCGCCGCCCCTCAGAAGCGCACATCCCGATACAACACGCAGTAGTTATGCAAATACCATGAGATAAAGAAGAGGATGAGCATGACGCCCACCGCCCAGCAGAACATTTGGACGGGAAGGGTGGCAGTGAGCCGCCGGCTTCCGCCATGCCGATCGGGCATTTCCTCACGGAAAAGCAATCCGCTCAGCACGGAGGTCCCCCCCGCCAGCGCCAACTTGCCGAGGGCGTCCCATATTCTTTGCTGTAAATCGTTCGCTGGATTCAGAAATGCCGCATAGAACAACGCGTACAGAGCAAGAATGCAAAGCACAAAAGTGATCGGCTTGGCGATCTCCACCAGCATGGCTCGAACCTCTTGTCATCCGCAGCGGTTCTGCTTTATTTTGATCCCCACCCACACCGGAATGCAATTTTCGAGTTCACAGCCCGCTGGCGCCGGCCTTGGGCAATTTAGGGGTCAACTTCCGCAGGAGAAACTCCTGGATCAAGTTTGACACCGCGGTGGCGGCCGTCCCGATCGCCGCGTTTTCAAAGGTCAATTCCGCTCCATCGCGATCTTGCGCCGGATAGTAGAGATTTGAAATTCCGCCCGCTGCCAGCCCCCCGATGATGTTCGAGTAATTCGGCTGCCAGTGTCCATTGTCACCCTTGCATACCACCGACATCGCGATTGCATAGAGAGCCCGTGACTCTTTGCTGCCGGTTCCCTTGTAAAAATATCGCGGATCCTGCTTTAGAAGGGAGGGAAGTATGGCGCCTCCGATAAACGTGCCCGTAACCGCATCGGCGTAGCCCGCGCCAAAGCGCTTCGCATAACCCTCGGCGCCTTGGCCATAGGCGGCGAAATGATTCTGAGCCTGCTGCACGCCTGCCACCCCGCCTACAAAGACGAAGGTGACAGGATCGACCACCGTTTTCAAAGCCAGCCTGAATTTTTGCTGCGGGTTAAGCGGAGCCGCATCGGGAATATAGCTGACATAGAAATTCGGCAGCACGCCAAGCACACGCTGTTTCTCTTCAATCTTGATTTGCTGTTCCGCCACTTCAGTGCGCGTTAGACTGACCTCCACCTCTGCGTTGTTGGTCGCGACCGCCAGAGCGACCGCCGGGACGGTGTCGACTTCCCCGGCATGCAGCACGCCGGAAATTGTCTGGGTCGCAAATCCGGCCGACGCAATCCTGAGCTGGAAACGCCCCGGACCGACGTTGGCGAAAGAAAACTGCCCATCCCCGCCCGACAGCACTTCCCGAATTGCCGATTGACGTGGTACGGATCCTGGATCGAGCGAGGGACCTTCACGCGTCAACTCGATGCGAGCTCCGGTGACCACAGCTCCGCTTTGATCCACCACCGTTCCGCGCACGACTCCCGCCGGTTGCGCAAGCGTGTTCTCCGGGTCCTGTTTTTGGGCATTATGTTGTTCGCCGCCATCCGCAGATCCGGGCGGAGCCGACTGCCCCAAGCAGAGCGACGCCCAAACAAAAACCGAGGCGTAAATCATGAGTCCTGATCTGAAACGAAAGGCCATAATCGCTTGGCTCTATTCTCTCTCTAGTCCCTGCCGAAAATCATCCTGGCGGACCCGTTTCTGGGTGCTTCTGCCAAGCCGTGATCGCCCGACCAGGCAAAGCCCGGCTTGCTGTTACCCCCTGGATCTCGATTGCCCTTCGACCCCACTCTGCGAGTTGGATGCATGGACGGAGCCCGGCGTTTGTACTCGGGATCGGATCCTTCGAGGCCAGCGCGATCTCTGGACGAGTCATTTCAGGGGCGTCGGGGTAAAGAGCGAGGCGGGGCGCGCCTGATCCGACGGCAGACGGCGGCTCCGCCAGTCGGCCGCAATCGCGTGCAGGAAACAAGCTTGGCGAGGGACGGGTCGGCCGGAGTCTGGCGCGGCCCCGTTCCAGTGTAAAATTAAGCGTCACGAATATTGGCGCCGGTGTTCCGCGCCGATCTTCCGGACTAGGTTCCGTTCCTGGAAAGGATTTCCTATGGCAACCATAGAAGCGCCGCCGCGTCTGCAAGTCCGCCTTCACGAGGGTGCATTTAAGAACGAGTCATTCGTGGACTTCAGCAAGGAAGAAAATGTACGCAAAATGCGGTCCGCCATCGAGAAAGTCCGCGGACAACTGGGTCGTGAGTACGATCTGATCATCGGCGGCAAGCGCATCAAGACTTCGGACAAGATCCGCTCGGTCAATCCTGCCAAACCTTCTGAGGTAGTCGGGGTTCACCAGAAGGCCGGCAAAGATCACGTCGAACCCGCCGTGCAAGCCGCTGGTGCGGCGTTCGGCCATTGGAGCCGTACCCCGGTCGAAGAGCGCGCCTCGCTGCTGTTCCGGGTAGCCGACTTGATGCGCGAGCGCAAGCTCGAATACATGGCTTGGCTCGTCTTTGAAGTCTCCAAGAACTGGCTGGAGGCCGACGCCGATGTTTCCGAGACCATCGATTTCTGCGAGTACTATGCCCGCGAGGCCCTGCGTCTGGCGAAGGTCGAGCCTTCCGTGCAACTGCCCGGCGAGCGCGACACGCTCGCCTACATCCCGCTCGGAGTGGGAGCGGTGATTCCGCCATGGAATTTCGCTTGTGCCATCATGGCCGGCATGACGCTCGCTTCGATCGTCAGCGGCAACACCGTCGTCCTGAAGCCCTCGAGCGACTCGCCGACGATTGCCGCAAAATTCGTAGAACTGCTCGAAGAATGTGGCATGCCCGAAGGCGTCGTCAATTTCTGCCCCGGCGGAGGCGCAAGCTTCGGCGACGCGCTCGTCGCGCATGCCCGGATTCGCTATATTGCCTTCACCGGCTCACGGGAGGTCGGACTTCACATCAACCAAACCGCCGCGGCTCAGCAAAAAGGTCAGCTCTGGATCAAGCGGACGGTGCTCGAAATGGGCGGTAAAGACGCTATCATCGTCGATGCCGATGCCGATATCGATTCTGCCGTAGAAGGCGTGGCGCAGGCGGCTTTCGGCTTCCAGGGCCAGAAGTGCTCGGCGTGTTCGCGCGCCATAGTGGACGAGCGTATCTATGACAAGTTCCTGGAAAAACTGAAATCTCGCGTCGAGTGCATCACCATCGGTGATCCCGCCTTGAACCCGGGGATGGCCGCAGTGATCAACGAAGGTTCCATGAACGACATCCTCCACTACATCGAGATCGGCAAAAAAGATGGGCGTCTGATCACTGGCGGCGAGCGCGCTACTGAGGCCGGGGAAGGATACTTCATCCAGCCCACCGTGTTTGCTGATATTCCGGCGAAATCCAGGCTCGAGCAGGAAGAGATCTTCGGCCCGGTCCTGTCGGTCATCAAATCGCACAGCTTCGACCATGCGCTCGAGATCGCCAACGACACCGAGTTCGGTCTGACCGGGGCTGTCTATTCCAGTTCGCGCGAAAAACTCGATCGCGCGGTACGTGAGTTCCACGTAGGCAACCTGTACCTGAACCGCAAGTGCACAGGAGCGATGGTCGGCGCTCATCCCTTCGGGGGTTTCAACATGTCCGGTACCGATTCAAAATCTGGAGGCCCAGACTACCTCTACCTGTTCACGCAAGCCAAAAGCGTGGGCGAAAAAATCGCGTAGAGACAGCCTTGCCCTGCCTGGGCGCCGGCAGACACGGCAACCCATGTCTCCGCGGCGCCTGTTTCCAAAAAATCCTTTTTCAAGGTTGGAGCACTTGTGCGTTAAGCTCACTCCCGGTTTCCGCAGTAAGGTTCCGGGCGTTCTGTTTCGCCCGCGCAATCTGGGCGGTGGAAAGTTGCAATTCAACCGATTGCATCAGATCGTGCCCCCGAGCGTCTCCCGCAATGGCAGCCGCCGTGATCCAGCTGTCCGCGGTAACCAGATCTTGCATCGTGCCGCGCCCGGAAGCGTACATATATCCCAGTTTGACCCGCGCGCCGGTTTGCCCCTGCGCAGCGGCTTGCTGGAAGAGCCGAAGTGCGATCGCATCGTTCTGGGGAACTCCTTCACCCCGCAAGTAGAGATCGGCGAGATTATTCTGGGCGAAAGCGTTGCCCTTTTCAGCCGCTTTACCATACCAGCTGACGGCCGCGGCCATGTCCTTCGCGGTACCGATTCCGCTGTCGTACATGTAGCCAAGATTCGCCTGTGCACTTGCGTCCCCGGCCTCGGCTCCTTTGCGGAAGCAGCGTAGGGCCTCGACCGGATCCCTCATTACACCCTGCCCCTGTTGGTAGAGAATGCCCAAGTTATAGTAAGCGCGCGCATCTCCCTGGTGAGCCGCTTCGAGCAACCAATGCAGCGCCGCGCCGTAGTTCGGTTCTGTACCCCAGCCATTGATATACATCACGGCCAGGTTCACCTGCGCGGGAGCATATCCTCGGAGCGCGGCCCCTTCGAACCACTTCAGGGCTTCGACCGGGTCATAACCCGGACCGATGACCAACTTTGAGACCATCCCCAATTGGTTCCGCCCGAAGACACGTCCCCGCCGCGCCAGCTCTTGGACGGTCTTCGAATCGCAGATCCACTCCGAAGTACCCGGTTGCCGGGTGACAATCGCCTCGCTACACGGATCCGAGCGACGTCCCGCAGGGTCAACCGCGAAAGCGATGGCTGGGCAAGCCAGCAACAGCCAGAGACCGAGGATAGCGCCGCCGACTTCAGAGAAAATAAACCACTCGTTCCCGGTTATCCGCTTTGTCATAAGCCCCCACTCGCCGCAGGGGGTCAGAGCCATGCGGGTGTAGTGGAGCAAAACTGCCTTCGACCCCCGAATACCTCAATGCAAGGCGCGTCATTTCTGTGCACTTCGGAAATCATCCGTTAAGATGTTCAATCAAAGGTGGTTTGGGAAGCTCCGCGCCCGGGCTCATAAATCGGTTCAAATGAAAAGATGGCTTCCCAACGCCCCGCGCATGGTGCATAATGTCGAGCTTCAGGCTGGGTGGCATTGGCGGTCTTTTTCGGGTGGCAGGGCATGTGGATTGAAAAACTTACCGATGGCGTGCTTGCGTTGGACACGCCGATCGGCCCTCGATACGTACAACCGAGTTTCATGCAACGGTTGCATCTGATGTGGACGTTTCGAAATTTTTGCTCGCTGTCGCCCCTCGTGTTGCGCCCTGTGGAACGCCGGTTGATTGATCGCCTGTGGAGCGAAAACCGCTTCGTATCCTTGTCGGGAGAGCGCGCACAGGAGCGGCCGGTGATTGGAAGAATTGAAAGGCGGCAGCCGGTGGAAGCCGGGGTTCTACCGTCGCGCGAAGCACTGGTTCGCCAACCGAATTCCGGTGCCAGCCGCCCCACCGTAGCCGAACCCAGCCGCGAAGCCTCGTCCGCCTAGCCGGCGCAGGGGCTTGGCGTGTTCCTGGGTTCCCACGCCTCTAACCTACGTGTCAGGGCGACGCAGAGCGACCGCACGTCGGACGATCAAATCCGTAGTTCGCCTGGATCAGCGTGGCTGGCCAGGGCGCGGAAGCGAAAGGCAGTACGAGGCAACTGGGCGGCTTCCCTTACTTACTCTTCAACCCGGCTGTGAGGTCTGTCATTACGGTCACCGATTGCCCTACTGGCTAGAAGACTTGATCGAGAAGAATTCGTTTGTCGTCGGGTGAAAAGGCATAGAAGCCCAGCGTTTACTCATCGCCTTTGACGCGACCGCCTGGGCCGTGCCAAATTCTAACGCTCCGTTCACTTCCTTGACCGGCACGGCAAACACGGTGCGGCTGGCCTGATTGAAGTAGTAGAACTCCCTGCCGTCCCGGCTGCACTGCGGTTGATAGCCGCCATTGGTGCCTTGGGCACCGCGGAAGGGCACCACATGTAGGTTCGGCCTGCCAGATTCTTGGGACGTGTAACCGGGTTCGCGCCAACGCGGCCCATCGGCCGTCGACTGGAAGATCTGGGCTTTGCCGTTGGAAGGCAAGCGCAAGCCGTGGTTGGTGGTGCCGCGCACCGATTGCGTGGGTGCAATTATCGCGTGCGGAACAGGGCAGCAGGAGAGGTGCCGGTCTTCGATGTGTCGTTGGCTAGCGAGACCTGAGGTTGTCGACCCGAGTTGTGATCGGCCATCTTTAGCTCCTGCAGGAAAGAGTAAACCGAAACGTTCTCTCACTCCAGCACACACGCACCCGTTTCTCTAGCACACGCTCGCGGCAGTGCGGCAGAGCGCAACCCATGGTACCATTCCCCGCGTGGGTGACTCCGCGTACCTCCCAACTGCTGCCTCGGCCGTCCCAACCGCGGCACCTCGCGTGCGGCACTCCGTCCTGGTCCGCATCACTCACTGGATCACCACCCTGTGCTTTTTTGCCCTGCTCATCAGCGGCGTTGAAATTGTGATCTCTCACCCCCGCTTCTATTGGGGTGAAACCGGCAATGATTTGACTCCGACATTGTTCAAACTGCCGATCCCTGCCTCAAGGGCATTGGTGCCAACCGGCTATGGGTACGCGCTGCCGGACCAGAACGGCTGGAGCCGATCCCTGCACTTTCAAGCGGCCTGGGTTGTGCTATTGACCGGCTTACTGTATACAATCTTCGGCTTGTCTACCGGACATTGGCGGAGAAACCTGCTCCCGGGTGGGGCCGATCTGTCATGGCGGGCGTTCTCGGCAGCGTTTGCTAGCCATTTGCGCTTTGAGCGGCCGAGTGGGGCAGAAGCCTGGTCGTATAACCTGCTCCAGCGGCTCGCCTACCTGTTCGTGATCTTCGTTCTTTTTCCGTTGGTAATTTGGACGGGCCTGGCGATGTCTCCCGCCTTTGTTTCCGCCTTTCCGGCGACCGTCACTGTGCTCGGTGGCCAGCAATCGGCGCGCACGATTCACTTTTTCGTCTCCCTGGCTCTCCTGCTCTTTCTGCTGGTCCACGTTGTGATGGTTTGGCTTGCCGGATTCTGGAGCCGCATGCGGGCGATGATCACCGGCCGCGCCGCTTTACCTATGGAGCAGCCATGAGCGATCTTTCACGCCGCAAACTGATCACGACCGGATTCGCGGCTACGGCGGGCGCATTGGGCTTGGGCGTGGCTGCGCGTTTGGCGCAAAGCTACGGTCTGGTGCCGCCCGATCACAGCGGAATCTATGGTCTCGGCGAAACCCTCACCTATGCTTCCCAGCGGCTGCTCACGAGGCACTCGTTAGCTCGTGAGTTCCGGCGAAGCCAGATCTCGAAGCCTCCGTTCGCGAACGAAATCCCGCCCTTGAATGAAGCCTACAGGCGTCTTCAGGCCGGAGGATTTGCCGATTGGCGGCTCGCGGTCAACGGAATGGTCACCCGGCCTGCCGCATTTTCCCTTGACCAGCTCAAGAGCTACCCATCTGTCAGCCAGATTACTCAGCTGCAGTGTGAAGAGGGTTGGTCGTATATTGCTGAGTGGATCGGGGTGCCTCTCTCCCACCTCCTGCAAATTGTGGAAGTCCAGCCGCAAGCCAGATACGTTGTCTATTTCTCGATCGATCCCGACTGGTGGGAGAGCGTCGATATGGCTGATGCCATGCATCCGCAGACTGTCCTCGCCTATGGGATGAATGGTGATGACCTCCCCGTGGGCAATGGCGGCCCGCTTCGCTTGCGGCTGCCCCGTCAGCTCGGCTACAAGAACGTGAAATACATCACCCACCTGACGGTCACCGACAGTCTGAAAGGTTTCGGCAAGGGTCTGGGTTCCGCGTCTCCTGAAGGAGGCTATGCCTGGTACGCCGGCATATGACAGGTTGGTTTCAGACGAATCATGTCCCGAGTTTCATACTGATCGAATGAGCTAATGACGGAGGCTCTCGCCCGAAATCAGTTCCCGTCGCTCCATTCCACACGATTCTTGTGATTGCCGCGTAGGGCGGTTGGATGGAGTGGTGGGCGGTCTGATCAGGCATTAGAGTGTGCGTCGGGATGCCCGGCCAGTGGAGCGCGATAAGGGTCGCAGCGGTTTTCAGTCTCCCACTTCTGTGCGGCCTGTGTCGGCCACGTGACTAATGTTTTGCGACCTTTGTGTCGATGAGGAGTGATGGGAGCAGACCTTCGACTGCCCTGCGACGCGGGGACCATTGTCATCAGGGAACGAGATGACTGCGACAACTGAGGCCATCGAGACTAGCGCGCCAAGTCGGAGAAGAGTCTTCGTCGTCGGACTGGCCGGGCCATCTGGCAGCGGTAAATCGACAGTCGCAAAGCGCGTGGCCTCGCGTCTCAACGGGCACGTTATCTCGATGGAAGTCTACTCCGTGGATATGAGCCACCTCCCGTTGAAGGAGCGTGCGAAGCTGAACTACGACGAGCCGGAAGCAATCGACTTGCAACTCCTGGAGAGCCACATCCGTGACTATGCCATGGGCAAGGCCATCGAGGCTCCCATCTACGATTTTGGGGAGCACCTGCGGTTGAGCCACCAGCGCGCCCACGTTCCAGCCAAGTCGCTGCTCATCGTGGAGGGCATCTTGGCCCTGCATTTTGCGGAACTGCGCCCGCACTTTGACCTATCCATCTATCTGGAAGCTCCTGACGAGATTTGTTTTCATCGCCGAAGAGTAAGGGACATCACCGAGCGCCAGCGGTCCATGGATTTAATCCTGTGGCAATACGCGAATACGGTGTTACCAGCAGCGCGGCAGTATTTGCGGCCTAGCAAGGCCTATGCCGATCTGGTATTGGACACAACAGGCGACATATCGACCGTGGAGCAACTCCTCAACGACGCCATCGCAAGTCGGTGTGGTTCCGCCACCAAACAATAGAGCTCGGCTCGCTGAAAACAGATTCCAAAACCCTAATCGATGTACTCTTCCGCCCGGGGCGAAACTCCGCATCGCACAAGTCAGGATTGCGCAGCCGGGCTTTTCGTTGCGGTGGTTATAAGGGTTGCTCGGTACCGGCGACAAGGAGCTGCGCAACAAAAATATTCTTTTTCAGAGTTTTTTCCTCAGGTTTGGCGCAAGCTGTCTTGGTTGTTGACCCGTCAGGATGGCCAGATCTAAGAACGTGATTGTTGCCAAAACTCGCAGCAACCGAAGCGGGTGCCGGGTCTCATTCGTGCGGAAGAATCGAAGAATCAATCGCAGGACAGGATCGGAGACAATCCCGTGGATTTCCATTCCTGCAACCCGAGGAGTGCTCACGGCGCGGGGAGCTGGTGAACCAACTCCCCCATGTTCATGGACGCAATTGTTGTCTTGCGATGTTCCCCGGACTCGGCAAGCCACCCCAGGTTCGCCGTTTATTGGGCTGACTGCTGCTGGCCTGGTTTGCTATCATGTGCCAGGCCGCCATCACGACTGCGCGTCCTGTGCCCGCGCCTGCTTTGCAGCTCGTCCCACTCCTTCTGCTGATTGGGGTCGAGAGCGCCCCGAATCTCAGAATCAGTCGCAGTGCGGACCTCCCTCATTTTCGTGCGGCCATCTTCGCGTGAAAGAGACGTATCCTGCTGCAATCCCTGCCTCTGCGAGCTTTCCGATTGCAGGGCATGGAGCACCTTAGCCTGTTGATCCGGCGTGAGGTTGAGGCGGTTGGTCAGTTCCGCTGTGCACGCCTCCGGATCGGGCGCGTCATGGTGATGACCGCAGCCGCGCGCACGCCCCTGAGGATTGGTCTGACCGGCTGGTTGGCTAGACTGGCTGTCCTGCGCCGCGGCAAATAGCGTTGCAATCGCGATTGCATTTGCCGCGATGAGAATAAGCAAACATTTCCTAAACATGGATTCTCCTTTTTGAAGCGATCGTGTCTGACTCACTTCTTCAAGAAGGCTACTTGGCAAAGCTGAAGATACGCTGAATGGACAAGAGACGATTTTTGTTTTGCGTCCTGAGGATTGAAGTACCCTTGAATTCGAGGCGGTGCTGCGTGCACGTCCTGATCGTGGAAGATAAACAGAGCTTGGCCCGCATGCTCAAGAAGGGACTGGAGGAGACGAACGATTCGGCGCTCGTCGCGTTCGATGGCCGCACCGGCCTAGCGCACGCCGAGACTGAGCTATTTGACGCCATCGTGCTCGACCTGATGCTTCCTGGGATCGATGGATTCGAGATTATCCGGAAGCTGAGAACCGCAAAGAACCGCGTGCCGGTGTTGGTTCTCACGGCTCGGGACACGGTCCACGACATCGTCACCACCCTCGACCTAGGCGTCGACGACTATCTCACCAAGCCTTTCGCGATGGCTGAGTTCAGAGCGCGTTTGCGAGCTCTCGTGCGCCGAGGTCCATCAATCCAAGGTATCCGCCTGGAAGTGGCCGATCTCGTTCTCGATCCCGCGACTGGTGAGGTAACACGTGGAGGGTCGCCGGTCACCCTCACGCGCACGGAATACATGCTTCTCGAATTCCTGATGCGGCGCGCCAACTCGGTGTTGAGCCGGGACTCGATTATCGAACGCATCTGGGGAAACAACGCCGACATCGAAGAAAATACGCTAGAAGCCTTTATTAAGAGTCTGCGGGCGAAGATCGACATCAACCGCGAGTCCAAACTGATCCAGACGGTGCGCGGAGTCGGCTATCGCCTGAAAGCCGGGGTTGGAGAGTGAGGCCACTTCCGATACGCGTTCGATTGACCGGCTGGTACCTGGCGGTTATTGGTTTCACGTTTGTGTTGTCTTCGATCGGCATGTACCTAGGCATGCGCAGTGCAATCCAACACACAGTTGATCGCGCGCTAAGCGCACGTGTCGAGGAAATGCGCCAATTCCTATGGCGTCATCGCAGAGTCAGTCAGTCGGACCTGCCGGAGCACTTTCGGCAGGGTTCAGAAATCCAGCCCGGCGAAGAGCTCTTTCAGGTGGCAGACTCTTCGGGAGCCTGGGTCTATCAGGCTCCCATGATGGAGCCGCTGCATGTCTCGGGATCGCTTCCCGATCCGAATCGCCCGCCGCAGTACGTAACCATTTCGCGGCGATATCTGAACGTCCGTGTCTTGTCTGCGACGGTGGAGGTGTCGGGGCGGTATTACTTAGTTCAGGTCGCGACTGTTCTGAGCCCGCTGTACGCGGTTCTGAGGGGATTCAGAGAAAATGTCCTTTTCGCCCTTCCGTTTGTTTTACTGGGGGCCGGTACGGGTGGCTATTGGCTCAGCGGCCGCGCCATGAAGCCAGTGCATGATATCGTCAGCGCCGCGCTCGGAATTTCGGAGCAGAATCTTTCGCGACGGCTGGAAATTCCTGCCGCCAACGACGAGCTGCGTCAACTGTCAGAAACCCTCAACCAAATGTTGGTCCGTCTGGACGCGGCGTTCACGAGAATCACGCGATTTACCGCCGACGCTTCTCATGAACTCAGAACGCCCATCGCCACCATCCGCACCACGGCGGAAGTGATTCTCGAACGTCATCGGTCGGTAGAAGAATACGAGGAGATGGTCGGCCAGATACTGGCGGAATCGGAGTTCACGGGCGAGTTGATCGAAAATCTGTTGACGTTGGCCAGAGCTGATGCGAATCCGGCTCAATTGGAACTATCGTCGGTTGACGCTCGGAGCGTCGTGCAAGAAATAATTCCAGGCAGCGAAGTCCTCGCATCCCATCATGGTCAAGAGTGGTCCGTTTCGATCGCGTCCCAAGAAATACTCGTCCTCGCCGAGAGGCAGTCTCTCAAGCGGCTGCTTCTCATTCTTCTAGATAATGCCATCAGATACACTCCGCGCGGCGGTTCGGTAAGACTGACGCTTCGGTCAACCGCCACGCAGGCAGTGTTCGAAGTCATCGACTCGGGGATCGGGATCACACCGGAAGACATTCCTCACGTTTTCGAGCGGTTCTACCGAGCCTCGAATGCCCGCTATATCAACGCCGACGGTTCGGGGCTCGGATTGGCAATCGCCCAATGGATCTCCGCTGCCCATCATGGCACGCTCGAAGCACAAAGCCCGTTGGGCGAAGGGACAACGGTTCGGCTAATTCTCCCGTTGCAGTTCGGCTCTTCGAACGGAGGCGGCATCGTCGCTTAGGAGACGCCTGGTCATTGGGACCAGGGCCCTTGATTTAGGTTCAGGTGCCGAGCTCTTTCGGTCGCAGCGCCCTCGATCCAACTATTGTCGGGCCAGTGGCCGACAATCCAAAGAAATTGGCACCCGATTCAATCCCAGAGCGCAATTGAGCCTTCCCGCTCCTGTCCGGCGGCTTCTCATCCGTACTTTGGAGGCGCGGGGCGGAATCGAACCGCCGATGAGGGTTTTGCAGACCCTTGCCTTGCCACTTGGCCACCGCACCCCTTGGTATTCAGTTTTGGCCGGCGCTCTGCCTTACCTCAGCACTCAGGATGATGGCTTGGGCAATCTCTTTCAGCGGTCGCTTTTTCTCCTGGCTCTGGCGCTGCAAAGCCAGGAAGGCTTCGCGCTCGCTGAGTCCTAGTTCCCGTTGCAGAATGCCCTTGCCGCGCTCGACCAGCTTCCGTGTTTCCAATTCCGTCACCAGTTCAGAATTCTGGCTCTCCAGGCGCGAGATCCCAATGCCAGCACCCAGCAGCCGCCCGACGGCGGAGAGCAGTTGGACTTCTCGGAGGCTGTATCGGCGAGGCTGGCGATGCTGCAAATTAATAACCCCGACCAACGCTTTGCGGGCCAGCAAAGGCACTGAAACGAACGTTTCGCCGGAGTCCACTGACCATTGATCAAAAATCCTCGCCTCCGACTGCTCTCGTCGGTCGGTCGAAATGGCCATTGGAACCCGATGTTCCGCCAGCAAGGCCGGGTACCCTTGCCCGAGCGGGAGCTTGGTGTGCTCCGGGTCCCCTTGAGCGAAATGGTTCCCAACCCGGAGCGCCAGTTCTACGCCATCCCGGACGTAGATGAAGCAGAAATCGCAATTCACCAGTGCCATGGCGAAACTCATGGTGGCGGCCAGCGCTTCATCCAATGTGCTGTCGTTGGCAATATGCCTGCCGATTTCATGTACCCATTCGACATCGGTCCTGATTTGCGTTTGTTTCGTATCCACGATGGTTATCCTCCGCTGAGATTCTTCTTTGGTTGTGGGCTCCTGTTCGGCAAATCTGTAATCCCCGCTTCCAGCTAATGGCGCTTGGCAGTTTCTGAAATTCCAATCCGTTTGGCGTCTTCCGGCCCGGGTGTGACCGTGGTAAAAAGCGATTCGGTCTTATCGGTCGCTGAAGCTCGGTTCGCCGTGAACAGCCAGAAATTCTCAAAACGATCTTGCTGACATCTGGTCTGGAACAGGCCCTGCGACTTATGCTCCGCGATGACCCAGTCCACGACGATCTGATAGGAGAGGGATTTCTGGTAGCCGAAACGAGTGTCGCGATCAAACTGAAACCGCGGCTTGGCGGAGTCTGTAATCGTAATTGGATATTCGGGCAACGGCGTGTAAGGCTCAGGATCGCCGCCGCCGGCCTGCGCGCCCAATATGATGGGGCGTTGGCTGGCGGGAAGCCGCGCAACCGCTTCTAGCGCAAGAATTGAAGTTGCTTTGTGCTCCCCGTGAGTCTGTTGTGAGGGCAGTAGCACGAAGACAAAATCGCACTTTTCCTTGCTCAATCTCTGTTGCAGGACGTGCAGGATGCGCTCTTCACGCTCCTCAGCCGCAGCTGCGCCAATGAAAAACGCAACGACTAAGAACCAGAGAATGAGAGATTGCCTCATGTGAAGTATTGGGTCCTGCCAATTCGATTGCGGTTACGTGTCATCGCGAGACGATCTCGCCGAAAGAGCGCGGAGATCTACCGACAGCGAGCTGGAACCCATGGGCGCTTGGCAACCATTTCGAACCCCACAAGTAGAAGTATGTCCATCGTTATACTAGTGTATCATAAATCTCCCCAAAACTGATGATCACAATTGTGACCATCCCGCTACGGCTCGCAGAAAGGACTTGGTCATGCTCGCGCCCGGCCGCGTTGTAGCAAATATTTCACCATCACCTTTTCGGGACGGGATAATCTAGGGGAGACGTAGGCGGGACTCGCGAGTGCAAGCAAGGGCGTGGCGGTCTGCCGAGGCATTGACCATCCGCCAGAACGGGTGCTCTTTCGGCGAGCCAAGCGTGGGTTTTATCAGAGTCTCCTGGAGACAGAATCACATTGCTCGGTGATGTTCGTCACAGACAATACTCTACTAAGTCTGTCAACATACTTACATAGTTTCGGTCGCCCCTGCTGGAACGTCCCCCACCCGCGGTTTTCGTCACTGGAGAAATTATGCCGACCTCTCATGTCCTGGAGCCGCCCGTTGCGGTTCCGAACCGAAAAATTCACACCATCACCATTCTTGGAGGGCAGGGCAAGAATCGTTTGCTAGAACCTCTGCGTCAGGTGGACCTCAAGATGGGCGACATTGTCAGCGTCGTCGGGCCCACCGGTTGCGGCAAAACGACTTTGATCAACGACATCGAGTTGTACGCCAATGGCAACACACCCACCGGTCGCACCGTTCTCATCAATGGAGAACCGCTGCCGGACGATTACTTGTCGGATCCATCGTCGAACCCGATCGCATTGATCTCCCAGCACACAAATTTTCTTTCCGATCTCCCGGTGAACGTGTTTCTTGAAACACACGCTCGCATTCGAGGGGTCGCATCGCCGGAGCGCGCCGTGGGGGAGACGGTGAATTTTGCCAACCAGCTTACCGGCGAGCCGATCATCCTGGAAAATGCGATGACCGAACTATCGGGTGGTCAAACCCGATCTTTGCTGATCGCCGACGCCATCGTCATTGGTAACTCGCCCATCATCCTTCTCGATGAGATCGAGAACGCCGGCATCCACCGAACGCGCGCGCTTGAAATGCTCAAAGGCTACGAGAAGATCTTCATTTTCGTTACCCACGATCCACGCATCGCTCTGCTGTCAGATTACCGCATCGTCATGCGCGACGGCGCTATGCAGAAAGTGATTGTCACCAAGGACGAGGAAAAGGGAGTGGCGCAGGAGATTCGCAAGCTCGACGATTTGCTCCTCGGGCTGCGCCAGCGAATTCGCATCGGCGAGGAGCTGAACCTCGTCGAACTTCACGAGCGGCTCCGCGAGCTCGGATACGTAGCTTAAGAAGAAAAGAGAAGCAAAGAGAGGACATCCATGAAACTCGTTATCTGTGCGGGACCACCGACGTGCGGCAAGACTACGGTATTACGGCAAGTCGCCAGACGCCTCCTGGCGAAGCAATTGAAAGTCAGTTTCCTGAAGATTGACGTCCAATATGCCGACGAAGACGAAATCTTGCAAAGAGAATTTGCCATCCCCACGCGCAAGGTTTATTCGGGAGAACTCTGTCCCGACCACTGTACGGTCATGGTGTTGGGCGATGCCCTGCAGTGGGCCGAGCAATCCGGCGCCGATCTTCTAATGGTGGAGACTGCCGGATTGTGTCTGCGATGCTCGCCCTACGTCGAGGGGCTTCTGGGCATCGTGGTGCTGGAGGCGACCAGCGGCATGAACCTTCCGCGCAAGATCGGACCCATGCTTTCTCTCGCCGATGTGGCCGTCGTGACCAAGATCGATCTGGTTTCGCAAGCCGAACGCGAGGTGTTTCGCGCCCGCATTCAGGAAGCGGCTCCGAGCACGGCCATCGTCGAGTCGAACGCACTCTACGGCATCGGCATCGAGCCGCTGGTGCGCCGCATTGAGCGGGCGGCAGAGGTGGCGCCACCTTTATTCCTCCGTGGCAATCCACCGATCGGCACCTGCACCATCTGCATCGGCAAGAAAGAGATCGGATGGCAGTCGCATTTCGGCGTCGTGCGCGCGCTCGAAAACCAGAATTTCTACCGCGGAGAGTGATCCATGCCAGACCGTATCTACTTTGATCACTCGGCAACCACACCGGTCGATCCGCGGGTTGCCTTCTCGATGAAGCTCGTCAACCTTGAAACCTTTGGCAATCCGTCCAGTCTGCACTTCGAAGGCCGCCAAGCGCGGGAGTTGGTAGAGCGAGCGCGGGGACAGGTGGCTGAGCTGCTGAGGGCCTCTTCAAGGGAGATCGTGTTCACCGCCAGCGGCACCGAGGCCGATAATCTCGCCCTGCTCGGAGTATTCTGCCGGGGCAGTGACAAAACACCCGGACACATGATCACCAGCGCTATCGAACATCCCGCCATCATCGAGACGTGCCGGTCTCTTGAACAAAACGGTATTCAGGTCACCTATCTTGGGGTTGATGAGTATGGACTGGTGGATCCGGACGACTTGGGAAGGGCTTTCCGTCCCAACACACGATTGGTCTCGATCATGGCTGCGAACAACGTGGTTGGAACTCTCCAGCCCATCGGGGAGCTGGCGCGGATGACGAAAGAGCGCGGAGCCTTGTTCCATACCGACGCCGTGCAATACGCCGGCAAACTCGCTCTCGATGTAACACAGGTTCCGCTCGACATGGTGTCGATGTCGGCCCACAAATTGCATGGCCCGAAGGGTATCGGTGCCCTTTATGTGCGCCGCGGACTCCAACTGCAACCGCTGGTCTTCGGCGGTGGACAGGAGCACGGACTGCGCTCCGCCACCGAGAATGTTGCCGGCATCGTGGGATTCGGAAAGGCCGCGCAACTGGCGGCGACCAATATGGCCGACGACGCGGCGCGACTGGCGCAGCTGCGCTATCGCATTTTGGAAGGACTGCAGGAGGCGCTTCCCCAAGCCTATTTGATCGGTCATCCTTCCAAACGGCTTCCTGGACATCTTTGTCTCGGTTTTTCGGGGCAGGAAGGGGAGTCGATCCGGTTGCTGCTCAGTCTGGACCAAGCCGGCGTTGCCATTTCCTCGGGCAGCGCCTGCAGCGCCCACAAAGCATCGGAACCCTCCTACGTACTGCTCGCCATGGGCTTCGACCCGATCCGCGCGCGGGGTACGCTCCGTGTCACGCTCGGACGTTTCAACACCGCTGTGGAGGTGGATCGCTTCCTCGAGATTCTACCGCAAGCCGTGAATGCACTCAGACCGGTCGCCAGCTACGCCGGATTCGTTCATCGATAAGGAGACTGCAATGCCTGAAACATCATCAGTAAAACTGCCCGGCTTGGACTGCGGACTTTGCGGATTCAAGCATTGTGAGGAACTGGAGCGTGAGTTGGTATTGCGCCCTGAGCTTCTGCAACGCTGTATTCAGATCCCGGACGAGCGCGTGAGTGCTTCGCCAACCACGACCGCGATGATCGGGACCACTTATGCCGCGCCACCGCCCGCGAACCCGGTCGCCGGGAATCGCCCGCGGCTCACCAAGCTTCCACCCTTCATCGATACCCTGGGTCGCGATTTCGATTTCTACCTGGAACATTTTCCCGAAGACCCGGGTCCACGCGAGATCATCATTCCGCACAATCCCATGATTACGCGCGAACTCCCGGTAAAGAAGGGTGACGTTCTCATCGGCCGGCCACTGGGCATGTCGTGCGGATGCCCGATCACGCATTGCGGAGTGGCCATGGAAGTTGATCAACGCACCGGCGTTATCGTCTGGTGTGTTACGGGCCCCTTGGTGCCCCGCTCACAGGGATTCAAGGATCTCGGCTACTACATCGCGGAAGGCTATGAGGGACTGATTACAGAAGCCAAGACCGATATCAAGATTGGCTGCCGGTATTACTTCCAGCCCCGGATGTGCATGCTGCAGTGGCGGCATTCCGGACTGGTGAACTACATCAATCGCACCGCTAACGGAATTCAGGTGCGGCTCGAAGGCCTCTGGATCGGCTAGCCAGCAAATCACCGGATCGCAGTATCGGCAGCTATCCGGTGGTTATCTCAGTCAACTGTCTATTGACATAATAGACATACGTATATATGGTCTGGACCACGCGACGGGGGAAACCCTGCAGCCTGTCATGGAGGGGACTCGGAGATGTCATCCAGAAGTTCACGTGCTTGGAGCCGATTCCTGATTGTGATGGTTGGCATTGCGGTTGGGATCGCTTGGCAACTCGCGCAGGCGCAGACTTTTCGAGGCGGAATCCACGGCACGCTCGACGACCCTTGCGGCGCCCTGCTGGCGCGAGCCGAAGTGAAGGCTGCAAACGAAGGCACCCGCCAGATCTATAAGACGGTCACGACCTCGGCCGGAGAATTTACGTTCCAGGACTTTCCGCTCGGAAGCTACACGGTGAGCGTGAGCCAGAATGGCTTTGAACCACTGAAAGACTCGCAAGTTACCGTGCGTGCAGGCAGCATTTACAACTTGCCCCTGAAGTTGGCATTGGCTTCGATTGCGACCAAAGTGGAGGTCGCCGCCGCCGCGCTGTCGGTCGACACGACAACCTCCGTGCAAACCGAGGATCTGGCAACGAGCACGGTGCAGACCATTCCACTGAATGGAAGAGATTTCACCCAGTTGCTGACGGTCACTCCAGGTTATGCGGGTTATGGCGTGGTCTTCTGAGCGCCATCAATGGCGCTCAAGCCACTCAGACCAACTGGCAAATTGAGGGAGCGGACAACAATGACGCGTGGATTAATACATCTGCCATATTCGTCAAGGTGGTTCCACCAAGTAATTATGAAATCTTTCTCGGGGACTTGAACGGCGACAAGCAAGTGCGGCTCACTTATAACGATGCCTTCGACGGCTATTCCTCGATCTCGCCAGATGGCCACTGGCTGGTGTTCGCCTCGACCCGCGACTCCGCTCCTGGGGCCCACACGACCGGAGTTTACCTGCAAGATATTTCGAGTCTGCACATCGGCCCTTAATGAGGCGACGACTAGGACCTGATGCAGCACTGGTATTCGCTCACCAGGTCCCGCGGCGCCAGGTCGCTTGACGGTTTGCGGGACTGGCGACACGATTTGTTCGGACACTGCGATTCCGAGCCAGAGGAGTTCGCCGTGAATTCGCGGTGCGCCACAAAGGCCTCGCCTCTGCCAAGGTCCGAATCAGCCTACGAATCGGAAGGCAGGTTGGCCAGTTTTTCAACGGCACGATGGTCTCGTGGTCGAAAGATTTGGTTGTACATCGGCAGCCAACGAGCGGGACCGAGAATTGCCGCGATTCTCTCGGTGCTGGAAGGCTGCCGCAGATTGAAACTTAGGGTGCGCGATTATCTCGCCGCGGTTCTCCCTGGGTTTGGCGATCTCTCGATCCGATACCTCCCACGTATGGGGCCTGCAACCAGCGACGTCGACAGGAATGCAAGGAACAGTGTCCACCGACAGGTTTCGGGAGTGTGGTCGTCCAACTCAGCGTTCACTAGCGGTTCAATGCGAGGGGGCAGGCTTAAGCCTTTACCAGCCCAGCGGATGGTCGGGATAGGTTTTCGTGTTCACCGTCAACCGGTTGCCGTCGAGAGCCTGCCGAAGGGAGACGGGGGAACGACGGGGTTGGAACGTCCGCTCGCGAATTCTGTATAATTTTCCGTGCGAACGAGGAAAACGATTGCTGTGCGAGGGGTTCACACTATCGCTTATTCCTAAACGTTGCAAAGGCGGTGAAGACTGCGTCCGCTATCCATCCGAATCAAAGCCATGGGTCGTGTGATGCGCTGCGCCGATCAGCGTCCGTTTGCATCTCATCGCTTCCGACATTTGGGCATAGCGGGAATTCTGCTGTCAGTGTTTCTTTTTCCTGGTTGCCGTAAACCCGCACAGCCCGTGACCATCACATATTTCGATTCTGACGGCCGAGGAGTTCCTGGCGACCATCGGATGATCTCGGAAGTCTATTTGCAGGAATTCGCGCGAGAAACAGGAATTCGCGTCAACGATCTTCCGACACCAGAGGACACCGGATCGAAACTCGATCTTGCCATGGATTTGCTGCGCAGCGGTGCCCCGTCTCCTGACCTTTATGGTGTCGACACGATCTGGACCGGAACTATGGGTGACTACCTGATCGACCTGCAACCGTACTTTGCCTCCGAGATTTCCGCGGAGGATCACGACATCATCGAAAGCTACGTGGTTCAGGGGAGGGTTGTGGCAATGCCCAATCAGCCGCTTGGTGTGCAGGTTTTGGTTTATCGGACGGACCTTCTCGCCAGGTACGGCTACAAAACGCCACCCAGAACCTGGGATGAGCTTGAGAAAATGGCCGCCCGAATTCAAGCTGGGGAGCGTGCGAAAGGGAAGAAAGATTTTTGGGGGTTCGTCTGGGCCGGAGCGATCGCAACAGATAGCGAACAACTAACTATGGAAGGATTGGAATGGCAAGCAGCAGAAGGAGGCGGCCACATCATCGAGTCAGACGGAAAGATCAGCGTAAACAACGCAAACGCTATCCGGGCTTGGGAACGCGCGGCACATTGGGTGGGTTGGATCTCTCCTCCAAGTGTGGTTTCTTACACCGCTACGGACGCAGAAAATAAATTTTGGGTTTCCGGCGAGGCTGCGTTTTTGCTCAGCCACGCCATCGTCTATGAGATTTTTGCGCAAGATAAGCCCTTCCGCGACCAAGCGGGAGTGACAAGCGTGCCGGCCGGAAAGAGCGCGCGAGTCGCAACCATAGGAGGCTACGCTCTGGGGATCTCCCGCACTTCAGGTCACCGCGCCGAAGCCGTCAAGTTCATCCAGTTCATGCTTCGCAAGCACGCAGAATTCACGGCGGCTCATCCTGAGGAGCCGGGCCGAAAGGTAGAGTACTTTGAAGTGCCACCTGTGATGAGGGAAATCTATCCCTGGTGGTACAAACCGGGAGAATCGGGAGGCAGTGAGATAGTTTCGCGCCCGTCGGCGGTCGCTGGATCGAACTATGAGGCGGTCTCCAAAGCCTATACCCGCGCACTGCATTCTGTGCTGACCCGAGAGTCAACCGCTCCAGCAGCGGCCGCGGCGCTCGAGAATGAACTCGGTCGGATCATGGGTAATGACAAGGTCCAATCGGGAACAGGTTCGCACTGAGATGAATCGACTGCGACTCAACATTGGCCCACGTCTGGTTCTATGCTTCGCGCTCATCATCCTGTCGATGTTAGCCGGTGACGTAATCGTTCTATGGCAATTCCACATCGTCCAGGCGCAAGCTGAGCGACTCAATGAATATGACCAGGAGTTGGTAACTGTCTTACGTGTTCACTCAGATATGTTGAAGTTTCGTGACACGCTTGAATCGCTTGCAAACGCAAGAAACTCCGAGCGTCTGAGGTCAGAGACGCAATCGATGAATGAGGCCTTTAGGGAGGACATGCGACGTGCCAAAAGTGCCCTGTTGGCCGTGCATTCCGACAACGCCTCTGACCCCACGATTCTCCCTACGCTCGCGGTCGTCCAGTGGAACCTCCAATCGGAGACCGCCTCGGTGATCGAGTTGGCTGACGCGAACGATTGGAACGCCCTGCAAGTGCGGCTCGCCAATCAGTTACGGCCACTCGAATTTTCGACTTCTGCCTTGGTGGAAAGAGTTGACCGCGAGGTAAAGACAGAACATACCCAAGCCGCAGCCAATATCCGCCGGGTGCAGCAACGGATTTTTATCGTTGTGCCGACCACGGTCGTTCTCACCTTGTTGATTGCCGGAACGTTGGGACTGGTCATAACGCGCAGCATCACGCGGCCACTTGAACAATTAGTCGAAGGTTCAAAGATGTTGGCACGAGGAGAATTCAAACATCGAGTTCCCATCCAGGGAGAAGATGAGCTTGCCCAACTGGGACGCGTATTTAATGATACAGCGCGGCGATTGCAGGATCTCTATGAGAGCTTACAAAGCAGCGAGGATCGACTCCGCCGGGTAATCAACACGATTCCCGCTCATGTGTGGAGCACTCTGCCGGACGGTTCCGTAGACTTCATCAACCAGCGTTTGCTCGAGTCCACTGGGCTATCGATCGAGGCATTGCTTGGATCCGGCTGGCAATCGATCATTCATCCCGATGATCGTACTCGATACATCGCGAAGTGGACATCGGCGTTGGCCGCAGGAGAACCCGTCGAGATTGAAGCGCGCATCTGGACTGCACAGCGCGACTATCGGTGGTTGCTCGTGCGCAACGTACCTTTGCGGGATGTTCTTGGAGGGATCGTCAAGTGGTACGGTACCGGCATCGATATAGAGGATCGAAAACGCGCCGAAGAGGCGTTGCGTAAAGCGCAGGCTGATCTCGCACACGCGAATCGTGTAACTACGATGGGCGAACTATGTGCCTCCCTTGCGCACGAGATTAATCAACCCATGAGTGGCGCCATCACGAATGCTTCTACCTGCCTGCGCCGGCTCGATCGCGAGCAGCCTGATCTCGAAGGCGCTCGGGCTGCGGCTTCCAGGATAGTTCGTGATGCAAACCGAGCTGTGGAGATCATTAACCGAGTCAAGTTGTTTTTCAGGAAAGGCGTAATGACAAAGGAGCGGGTCGATGTCAACCAGATGATTCGAGAGATGGAACTGCTACTGCACAACGAGGCGACCCAGCACTCGGTATCTGTACAAACACAACTTGCAGCCGATCAACCGCTCATTGTGGCAGACCGCGTCCAGTTGCAGCAGGTATTAATGAACCTGATGATCAACGGCATCGACGCCATGAAGGCCGTCGATGGCCCGCGTCAACTCACTCTCGGAACCCAGAATGATAGCAACGAACAGCTTCTGGTATCGGTCGAAGACACTGGCATCGGACTTCCCCCTCACCAAGCCGGCCAGATATTCGACGCTTTCTTTACGACCAAGGAACACGGCACCGGTATGGGGCTTCGTATCAGCCGAACGATTATTGAAGCCCACGGTGGGCGGCTCTGGGCTACGGACAACTATCCTCGCGGAGCTAGCTTTCATTTCACGCTGGCTGTCTCCTCGGACGCCGGGAGCTTGGAGGCCAGGAGCAACTGCTGACCTGTCCAGGGTGTCCTTCGATTAGGTTCGTCCTCAATTTCGATGCAAGCTCACCGCTGCGAAGCCCCGTATGTTATCTAATTTAAACGCGTTGGGATGAGGGTTCTCGCCCAGAAGTCGCGAACCGCTGCTCCAAGTCCCGCCATGAATCTTGATGCTTACCGCCTTTTGTGTCGTTGGTCATTTTGTGGCGGAGGGTGCCAACGGCCCGTGGGAATCGGCGGTTCACGTTTCAAAAAGGCACATAGAGCGATAGCCGAGACTTGATGGACAATCGCGGCTGGGGAGAATCCGTCGAGACGGTCAGACTCAGACCTGTCCGAGAATCCGTTGGGTGCCCGAATGTCTGCTTTGTGCTTCCTCCGTGGGAGCAGACTAAAATGCGATATATGCCCCTTGATCGCGGCATGGATCTCAACCTCTGGAGGAAGCACCTCCGTCATGTGCCTGACGAAGTGTGGGAAAGACTTGAAATCGAGACTCTCGTTTTGGCCGATAACGACCTGACCGAAATACCAACTAGGATCGGTGTCCTGAAGCACCTTCGTATGCTCGACCTGGGGCATAACGCGCTGACGGAGATACCAGAAGAGATAGGCGAACTGACTGGCTTACGAGATTTCTTATATCTGCACGACAATCGCCTTGCCAGGCTGCCGAATTCGCTGAGTCATTTGAAAGCGCTGCGTTATCTGAACATCAGCGAAAACACGTTTCAGGAATTTCCCGATGCGGTCTGTGGCATGAAGGGCTTGATTGAACTCCGGGCGACCGATAACCAACTATCGAGGCTTCCAAATTGCCTTGCGAACCTAACGCGGCTGCGAGAGCTGCATCTGAGGAACAACAAGTTCACTACCTTACCGGAGTGGATTCACGACTTATCAGAGATTCGTCAAATTGATCTCCGAGGTAACCCGCTCACGTCTTTATCTCGCGCGCTGGTCGAGCTGCCGAAGCTTGAAAAGCTGGATCTGCGCTGGATCACGACTCTAGAGCTCCCGCCGTGGATTGAAGATCTTGAGGCAAGAGGATGTGCAGTGTACAGGTGATGTAATGCAGAATCCTCGCAGATTGGCGATTTCGCTCGATGCGGTCAACGAAAAAGTTCTCCCGAATCCAGTTGGAGGTTATCGTCCGTCCGACTTTTCGGGAATTTCACCAGCAAAAGTCGTTCGTGACTCATTCAACGGCCACGCCTGTTCTCGCCAACTACTGCCATCTCGATTCATATTGCGATAGACTCCACCGCGTGACGTATCACGGAATTGTGGAAGCGTCCTGTCCCCGGCCCGGACTCGCACCACGCCCAATAGTACGAGAAAGATTTACAAACTGTTGACAACCCCCTGACACTTCCGAGTCGCGACTCGAATACGATCACTCGCGAAGCAGGTCAGAGAAGGTTCGGTGTCGGTTACTCCTGCCGATAGCTCGATTCTCCTCTGCCGCTGATTTCGCGAAGGAGAGACTACTATGCAGGTTCGCAGGACGGCAGTCGTCGTTTGCTTCGCCCTGGTTGTTTTTATGGTTTCGTCCCCGGCCAGTGCGCAATATCGCATCACCAACTTAGTTTCGAATCAAGTCCATCAAGCCCCGACCATCGATCCACTGCTGGCCAACGCCTGGGGATTGGCTCGGGGCGCCACATCGCCTTGGTGGATCAGTGATAACGACACCGGCTGGTCGACCCTCTATCAGGCAAACGGAACGCAAGTGCCACTCCGGGTTTTGATTCCGACCGCCGGAAACGGGCCGGCCTCGCCGACCGGCCTAAACGGCCCCGGCACGCCGACTGGAGTCGTTTTCAACGGATCGTCGACCGATTTCCAGATTCAGGGCTGGGCATCGGCCTTCATTTTCGCGACGCTGGATGGAACTATCAGCGCCTGGGCGCCAGGACTAAACAAAAACCAAGCGATCATCGCAGTGGACAACTCGGCGAACAAAGCGATGTACACGGGCTTGGCCATCACCAGCAAGCCCTCGGGAAATTTCCTCTACGCCGCGGATAACACGAACAATCACATAGATATGTTCGACGGCAACTTCAACCTCGTGAAGTCGTTTGGTGATCCGGCGATTCCATCCAACTTCTCCGTGTTCGGCATCCAGGACATTAATGGCCTG
>Ga0187847_10000150_pt1 | contig 81170 bp, 70 predicted proteins | sample June2016WEW_4_10_FD_132458 | JGI IMG/M metagenome (GOLD analysis project Ga0187847, IMG submission 132458) | Peatland microbial communities from SPRUCE experiment site at the Marcell Experimental Forest, Minnesota, USA - June2016WEW_4_10 | ecosystem: Environmental > Terrestrial > Soil >...
ATTATGCGCAAAAAACAGGGGTTTTCGGGGTACTTATGTTTACCATTCAGATAACAGGTGGCCGGTTTAGCGTTTCGGTTAAGGTTAATTGAATCAAGGATTGGCTGGTATCTATACGTCCGGATGGGACGGGAAAGTGGTGGATTTCTGTGGGGGAGGGGTGGGGTATTTGTTTTTTGAGGCTTCCCTGGTGAGGCGAACAGGGTTGCGGACCATCGATTGGGTGGGGCTCGGCATGCAGCTATTATGCGTTGGCGGAGGGTAATTTTCTGCAAAGGCGCCGTGTTCCCCGGATTGCGATGCGCTTCATCCGTTCTTTGCGAGGAGTAGATGCAAGACGACGTAGAGCCCGATGGCGACCGGTACTGCCACAAGAACCGCGACAACAGGTCTAGGCATGTGCTGCTGCCAAGAGATGCGTTCCACTTCCGCGTAGGTAAGAGTTGTGGTCCGGCCCTGCAGGGTGAGCACAAAGCTGTCCGGCTGCGTTTCGCTGACCAGGCCCTGGAAACGGCGATGGTCAGCCGTCTCGACAGCTACGAAGCGATGGTGATCGAGCGCATAGGCGGCTCGGGACTTGATCTTCTGTGCGTGTTCGGCATCCGGGGCGGGTTGTGCAGCCAGTTGCGCCGACATCAGAGAGAGGATCAAGGCTCTGCAGACGAGTGTTCTCATGGCGTTTCCCTCACTGTGAAGAAGTAAAAAGGAGAGCGGAGGTTCCACGAAGCCGATGGTCTGGGGAATTAGACGGGCGAAGCATCGGCGAGATCATCCGCGGAGGCGCAGTTTTAATCCGGTTGTGAAGGAGTGGACGGCCGCCCCGTTCGCTCAGAATGACAGCCTTTGTTCTGTTATCGGGTTTAGAGGCAGGACACCAGGAGACGAGGAGAAAACATTATGCCGATGAAGAATCCTCCCCATCCTGGGGATTTCATCAAGACAGAGATTGTGGAGGCTTACGGCTTGTCTGTGACGGCGGCGGCGACGGTGCTTGGGGTACACGGCCCACGCTGTCCAGCTTGCTGAACGGCAAGGCTGGGCTTTCAGGCGAGATGGCGCTGCGGATTGAGAAGGCGTTCGGCGTGAAGATGGATACGCTGATGCGGATGTGGTCGGCGTATGAGATTGCGCAGACGCGGAAGCGCGAGAAACTGATTCGGGTGCGGCGGGTTTTGCGGGCGGCTTGAGATGCCATCCCAGGTCTCAGAAGCGAGACCTGGGCTCCCGGCGTTTCTACCAGACTTTGGCCAGGTGATCGAGGCTTTGACGATAGTCTTCGTGTTCGATGCGGCTGCGCACACCGAATTCCTTGAGAACGGTCATCATCTGGCCGACAGGCAGCCCGGCAACCTCAGCGGCGCGGCCAAGAGAGGCTTCGCCCTTTTTGTACTTCTCAACGGCGAGCAGGACTCGGGTTTCCTGATTGCCGGAAGCAGTCGTGTTGTTTGTCGAGCTATCCATCCAGTTTCAGAATAGCCCAATTGCGGCTCCCCCGCGGAGCGAGATGGCGCTGCGGATTGAGAAGGCGTTCGGCGTGAAGATGGATACGCTGATGCGGATGTGGTCTGCTTATGAGATTGCGCAGACGCGGAAGTGGGAGAAGCGGATTCGGGTGCGGCGGGCTTTGCGGGCGGCTTGAGGTGCGGATGCGAGCGCTGAGGGTGGCAAATCACCTGCGTTGATGGAGACTCCTTTGGCGGGACCTCCTAGATCAGATTGACCTCAACCTGTCGCTTGCTGTTCTTAACCGTGTACATGGCCGCATCGGCAGCGTTCAGGATGCCGTCCGTCGTGGCGCTGTCCTCTGGATAAAGGGCGATGCCGAAGCTTGCTGAGCCTTGCAGGGTGTTTCCTTCGAGAACCAGCGGCGAGTCGAAGCAATGTTCCAGGCGCTGTGCAATCTCCTCGACCCCAGCGCGGTTGCGCACCATCGGCAGCAGCACGGCAAACTCATCGCCGCCCAGCCGCGCGAGCAGGTCGTGCGAGCGCAGCTGCTGTTTCATGCGCCGCGCTGCCTCTTGCAAATAGAGGTCGCCGACGTGATGGCCATAAATGTCATTCACCTGCTTGAATTTATCCAGGTCGACGTAGATCACGCCGAACATGCCTGCTTTCCCTCTCGCCTTTTCAATCAGAGTGTCTATCTGATTCTCCAGCGAGAAGCGGTTGTGAATGTCGGTGAGCAGGTCGAACTCCGAGCGATGCAACAGGTCGGAGTAGAGTCGCCGGGTCTCAATTGCCAGCGCTGCCAGGCGCACTCCCGTAGCCAGCGCTTCCGCCTCACTCACGGCCGAATGTGTGTTTGGTTGAAAGGCGGCAAAAAGCGTGCCCAACGACGGCCCGGAACGCGAAGGAATCTCGCAGGAAATGACGCGCAATTTCTCAATGTCAGATGGACGTTTTCCAAGCCGGGCGCCATCTGTTACCTCGCACCAGCACCCTACACCGCCCAGGTGTAAGGACACCACCTCGACAATCTGTTCCAGAATTCCGGCCAAGGGTTCGGTTCCGTTTATGGCCTCAAGAATCCCGCTGCGTCTGCGTTCCAGCGCAGCCTCCGACTCAACCCGTGTCGCCATGGCGGAGGTTTGGCGGCGCACCTTACGCTCGATAAGCCAGCCACGAGCGACGACCGCCAGTATAACCACGAGGAGCAGGCCAACGAGAACGGTGAGGTTGCGGGTGTTGATCGGGGAAGGATTCCCGACCGCTTCGATGTCGTCGGAGGAACGCATCAGTATATCGAAGGCCACCTGTTCGGAGAATGGAATGGGGTCCTCGTTGATGCAGATGCCCGAAACGCGGACCGTGGAGCCGAGCGGAATCTGCTTCATGGGCGGAAGCTGCAGTCCCACGGGAGGATGGTGATAAATCGCGGTGAACAACTGGCCATCGGCGATCAGCCCGTACTCGTCCTGTGTGGCTCCACGGGCGGCGGACATTACCCGCGCCTCGATAGACACCAGATCGATGATATGGCTGCTGGTGATGAGTTCTTTACTGTTGGTCGGCAAGGGCGCGATGGGAGCTTGAACGTGGCTGTCGCGTATCTCGCCGTGGGCCAGTGCCAGGAAACCATTGTGCGACTCGGGGAATCCGGTTGCGTCCACGACATCGCCGACCAGCAAGGGATCGAGGGTCTGGGTTGAGATCCAGAGGCTTCTGGCGCCGTCCTGCAAGACGGCGGATGAACCGGGCTGGTAGTAAGTGATGGTTCCATGCACCCTGACTCTCTGGGTGCGATCCGTAACATGATAGCTGGTAATCACCTCGTCCATGGGAGTGATGGGGAGGGACCACGGATTGGCGACGGCACGTTGGAGAACTTTTACATACTCAGGCGAGAAGACGTGGAGATGGACACCGTGGTTTTGCATCTTCCCGTCGAATTGCCCGCCTTCCACCCCAGTGATCTCGACTTCGGCATCCAGCAGAGCTTCGCGTTTCTCTGGAGTAAATCGGTCGGCGCTCACCCAGATGTAACCACCCTCGGTTAGCACCCACAGACTGCCAAAATCGGCGCCCGAAAAGACCTCCGCCTGGTCGGCGGAGCGAACCACGCCGCGGACCGTGACCAGCAAGGCGTCGTACCGGTTGCGGATCAACTCGTCGAAGGTGGCCTGCACGGGCTTCGGCGGTGCGCCGTGGCGGAGCAGGGTGACGCTCTCGCCCATCACAATAGGATGAAAGCTGGGCGCCGTCTTTCCGCGCACCAACACGCGATCACCTGGAACCAGCGTGTCAGGGATGTCGGCGGGAGGGAATACATAAGTGCCTGCGCCATCGTCCTGAACAAAGAAGATGTGGCGCACCTTTTTGAGATAGGTTACGGTGGCTTCAAAGACGACCGGCAGGCCGTGGGCGGCCTCGGCATTGGTGAGGGCGTGAATAGCGCGCAGAGCGGTCAGAGGCGCGGGCTGTGCTGCCCAGGCAGCCGAGGCCCATCCGAGGATCGCGGCAATGGCTGTAATCTTTCTCTTCATCACATATTCGACCGAAGCAGTGCTCAGTTGCTTGCCTCACGGGGTCTATATCGGCAATGTCTGCCCCAGCAATCAATTCAAGCCAATCGTTTCTCAGCAAGCTGAGGAGCAACGTCTTGCGGAAATCGTGCGCTAACTCTCATTTACTGAATATGGTGCATAAGCGGCGGTCTGGAAAATGCCGCAACGCGTTTTGGCAAGCTAATCCGGTCATAACCGATCTTCAATGCTGATTCTTTAAAGGGATCGAATCGAAATCGGGGTATGCCTAACCCGCGTCGATTTTATGAGCTTTTCCGGGGGGTGAAACTCCGGCTCCTTCCGAAAGGAAATCCCGCGGGGGATAAATGGGTGGGTTAAAACCCACCCCTACCAGCCCTCGTTCATTTTTGGGGGTCTTGCGGCATGACTGAAGTCATGCCCTGATACAAAGCACGCGGATTTGGCTTACATCAGCCGTTTGCGGATTAGGTCTAAGGCTTGCTGGGTGGCTACTTCTCTTACCCTGGTGCGGTCGCCGCGGAAGACTTTTTCAAGGCACTCGGTTTTGTTGATGTCGCTGAGGGCGATGTAGACGAGGCCCGCCGGCTTGGACTCTGTTGCGCCGGTGGGGCCGGCGATGCCGGTTACTCCTAAACCCAAATCTGCTCCGGTGCGCATGCGGATGCCTTGAGCCATGGCTTCCGCCACTTGCTGCGAGACTGCGCCGTGTTTCTCGATGAGCTCTGACGGGACGTTGGCGAAGACGTGCTTGAGATCGTCGGAATAGACGACGGCTCCGCCGACAAAAGAACGGGATGCGCCGGGGACGCTGGTGATGCGCTGGGCGATCATGCCGCCGGTGCAGCTTTCAGCAACGGCCAGAGTGGAGACACGCAGGCCGAGGTAATAGAGAACGATCTGCTCAAGCGAATCGGACGATTCTGCGCCGGTGGAGTAGAGCCAGTCGTCAAGAGCTTCTTCCATGGCGGAGGCGAGCTCGTCGACACGGGCCTGGGCAACGGCGAGCTTGGACTTGGTGCAGAGGAGGGTGAGCTGGATGTCTCCGGCGTGGGCGAGGATGGTGGTCTCGACATCCTTGTAGCGGGTGTAGATGGGGGCGAGGAGCTTGTCGGCCTGGGACTCAGGAAGCATGGCGGCGCGTAGAGTGCGCTTGGCGATGAAACGCGGAGGGACGATTTGGCGGAGGCGGGGCTGGCACTCGGCGTCGAAGAGGGGGCGGCACTCGTTGGGCGGGCCGGGGAGGAGGAAGAGGAGCTTGCGGTAGCCGTGGAAGGTGACGTCGAGCCACTGGCCGGGAGCGCTGCCGTTGACGTTGGGGAGGACGGTTGCAGACTCAATGACGTCGGCCTGCTTGAGGTTGTTGGAGGGCATGGTGATGCGGAACTGGGCGGCGCGGGTGTGGAGGGTGGCTACCTGGGTGGCGTCGCGGCGCAGAGTGAGCGAGAGAGCTTCGGCAACGGCTTCGCGAGTGAGGTCGTCTTCAGTGGGGCCGAGACCGCCCATGATGGCGACGATGTCTGTGCGGCCGAGGGCGGTTTGGATGGCGTTGACGAGGTCTTTGCGGCGGTCGCCGACGATGGTTTTGAAGGCGACGGTGACACCAATCTCGTTGAGCTTCTCAGTGAGATAGAGGGAGTTGGTGTCCTGGCGGGCGGGGGTGAGCATCTCGGAGCCGACGGCGATGATTTCGGATTTCATGAGCAGATTACAGATTACAGGTTACAGATCACGGAAAAGCAGGTTACAGATTACAGGTGACAGCCCTGAGTCAGAGGGACTGGCTTATAACGCTCAATTTGGGTGGGTCGGAATTCAGAATTTGGGAGACGGGCTCTTAGAACTGTCATCTGTCATCTGCAATCTGTCATCTGGTTTTAAAACAGGGTCATGCCTTCTACGCCGAGGTCTACGTCGAAGACGGCGCCGTTTAGCTCGGGCTGGGTTTGGAAGTTGGCGGCGAGGATGGTGTTGCCGAGGGGAGAGAACGCAACGCCGACAAGGTTGGAACCAGCAAGGACCAGGGAGGCTTCGCCGTTGGTGGAGACGCGGACCAGGCCGCGGCGGCCATGGAGGCAGGCGGCGAGGTAGACGTCTCCGTTTTTGGCGAGGGCGAGGCCCTGGGGACGGCCAAGGCCGCGGAACCACGGGCGGGCCTGGCCATGGGTGCCGATGGCCCAGATGGTGTCGTTGGAGGAAAGCGAGGGTCCGGTGACGAAGAGAATGCCTTCCTCATTGACGGCGAGGTGATAGGCGGCGGGGCTGGGCTCGAGTGTGGCGTAGACGAAGATGCGGCGCTGGGGATCGATTTTGAAGATGGTGCCGCTGCGGTCGCCGACGAAGAGATTGCCGTCACGGTCAAAGGCTGCGCCGGTGGCGACACCCATGCCTTCAGCGTAGATGGTGGACTCGCCGGAGGCGTCGATGCGGTAGACATTGCCCTCGGCGCGGGAGGTGACGAAGAGGTCGCCGTCTGGATTGAAGGCGAGGCCGGTGGCGTTGAGGATGCCGGTGACGAAGGGGGTTCCGCGGCCGTCTGGCGAAATGCGGACGACGGAAACGGGGGTCTGCTTGCCGCGAGGGCCGGAGATGGTGGCGTAGATCATGCCGGAACGGCTGACGGCGGGGCTGGTGACGGGGTGCAGGCCTTCAGAGAGCTGGTGGGCGATGCGGATGGGGGCGAGGCTGCTGCCGCCGGCGGGGTTGCGGACTTCAACAAAGCCGGTGGAGGCTGCCTCTGGAACGCGTAGGGTGAGGCGCGTGGGGCGGCTCATGAGGACGTGGGCGGAGTGGCCGTCGACGAGTACGGCGGGCGGACCGAAGCTGAGCGGGCCGAGATGAGCGCCGATGAGTTCGACTTCGCCGTAGGGCAGGGCGGCAGGAGGAATCACGTCGTCGATGCGTGGATCGGGGAGGGTTTCAGAGGCGGAATGTGATCGGGCGCGTGGCATGAAGGAAGACCCCTCTAGAACCAAATGCGTAAAAGAGATGCTACACCCAAAGCATACAGGCCGGCGGCTACATCATCGAGTACGATGCCCCATCCTTCGGGCAGGTTTTCAAGCTGGCGGACGGGAAATGGCTTAGTGATGTCGAAGAGACGAAACAGAACCAGGCAGATGAGGCCGTGGATCCAGTCGGGAGGACAGAAGAGGAGGGTGATGGCCTGGCCGGCGACTTCGTCGATGACGACGAATTGGGGGTCTTTGCGGCCGGATTCACGGGCGACGATGGTGGCTGCGGGGATGCCGAGGAAGAACGAGAAGACGATGAGGAGGAACAGGCCGTAGGCCAGGATATGCGGAGAGGGATGGGTGGACCAGGCAAAGGCCGCCCAGAGGAGGACAGTGGCGACGGAGCCCCAGGTGCCGGGGCCGGGTTTGCCGAGGCCGGCGCCGAAGAAGGTGGCGGTGGTCCAGGCCCAGGGGGTTTTCTTTGTGGGGTGGCTGTTCGGGACGAGTGGCTCCGCTGGATGGGGTTCAGTCGTCATAGTTGTCGTTGTTGCGGTGGGGGCCGAGGCCGCCGAGGTCTTCGAGGACTTCGGGGTCGAGGATGGGAGAGCTGATTTTGTAGACGCCAGAGGCCCACTTGCCGAGATCGATTTTGCGGCAGCGGTCGGAGCAGAAAGGGAAGTCTTCGCCGTCGAAGGTGACGAGTTCGCGGCAGGTGGGGCAGCGAAGGATTTTGGCGGATTGTTTCTTGGGAGCCATGGGATTTGTTTGACCAAACGCCTTGTCTCTATTTTCGCACCAGTATGACGATGCCGGTGGACCATGCCATGGAGGCCATGTGGAAACCGGGGTGGGACGCGAGGGTGTCGAGGAGGCTTTTGGATTTTGAGTCGTGGCCTTCGGGCCATTTTGGCTGCGGGATCATGTCGTCGATCACGTAGAATCCGCCGGGAGCGACCAGGGCGAGGGCTTTATCGGTGGACTCATATTTGCCGGGCATGGCATCGGCGAAGATAAGGTCGAAGCTGGCTGGAGTTTGTCGGGCTAGCCAAGTGGCTCCATCTTCGAGAACAAGAGATAGGCGGAGGTCGTCTCCCAGGGCTTGGCGCGCTACGGCTTGGAGGGCGGGGTCGGTGTCGACGGAGATGAGGGTAGAGTGGGTATCCATGCCGGAGAGGAGCCAGGCGGTTGCCATGCCTGTGCCCGTGCCAAGCTCCAGCAGGCGGCCATTGGGTTTGGAGGCGGCGAGGACTTGGAGCAGAGAGCCGGTGCGGGGTTCGGAGGCCATGCCGAAATTGAGTTCGGCAGTGCGGGACTCGATGAGAGGTAGGGCGGTGGGCGGGGTGATGAAGTCTGTGTCTCGCATGGAGGAAGTTTATCGCGGGGTGAGCTGACCGACCCACCCTAGCCACAAAACAAAGACGTGGCGAGGGGGCATTCATTCGATGGAGGCAGACGGAGTTAGAGAGCGGGGGAGAGGATGCGGGCTACCAAGTCGTAGTCGTGGGCTTCGGTGATCTGGGCTTTGTAGAAGCGGCCTGGTTCTAACTTGTCTAACTCGCCGGTGTCGTTGATGTAGACTTTGCCGTCGATTTCCGGGGCGTGGAATTGGGTTCTTGCTTCCCAGAGGAGCGGGGTTTCTTCGCTTTCGCCTTCGGCTAATACGACTAACTCGCGACCGACCCACTGCTGCTTGGACTGCTTGCTGATTTTCTGTTGCAGCTTCATGAGATGGCGGCGGCGGGACTCGATGGTGCGCTTGGGGAGCTGGCCTTCGAGCGCGTAGGCGGCCGAGCCTTCTTCGTGCGAGTAGCTGAAGACGCCGAGCCAGTCGAACTTGGCTTCCTTGATGAAGTCTTCGAGGACGGTGACGTCTTCCGCGGTTTCGCCGGGGAAGCCGACGATGAAGCTGGTGCGGAGGGCGATGCCGGGGACGGCGGCGCGGACCTTCTGGATGGTCTTGAGGAAGATATCTGCTCCGGCACCGCGCTTCATGGTCTTGAGGACCGAGGACGAGGCGTGCTGCAGGGGGACGTCGAGATATTTGCAGATGTTGTCGTGTTTGGCGATGGTTTCAAGCAGCTTGCCGGTGATGCGGTTGGGATAGGCGTAGAGGAAGCGGAGCCAGCGGAGGTTGGGGATGCGGGCTAGCTCGTCAAGGAGTGTGGCGAGGCCGTCTTTGAGGCCGAGATCTTCGCCGTAGCAGGTGGTGTCCTGACCGATGAGGGTGATTTCCTGGACGCCGCGGGCGACGAGGGACTGGGCTTCGGCAACGACGGACTCAAAGCGGCGGGAACGGAATTTGCCGCGGAGGTTGGGGATGACGCAGAAGGTGCAGGGGTGGTCGCAGCCCTCGGCGATTTTGATGTAGGCGGAGGAGCGCGGGGTGGTGAGAAAGCGTGGGGTGGATTCGTCGTAGAGGTAGGTGGGCAGAAGGTGCGTTGCGCCTTGCCAGTCGTCGCGACGGAAGCGGCCTTGTTGTTCGCGGAGGTCGCCTTCGGGCCTGTATGCGATGGCGGGGGCTGAAGCCCCGTTTTCTTTGGTCGACTCAATGTCCGGGATAAAGCCCGGACCTACCGCCACTGCCCGATCCGATTGCGCCGTGTATTTATGCGTGCCGGATTGAGATTCTTTGCCGGGATGAGTCACAGCGGCCTGCGCGGTGGTGAGGATGGTGAATGGCGATGTGGATGCGGGCGCGGCGGGCATGCTTAAGCCGGCGGCTTCGAGGATGGACTCGAGTTCGCCGGTGCCGACTACGGCGTCAACTTCGGGGATGCTCTTCTGGATCTCGTCGCGGTAGCGCTCGACGAGGCAGCCGGCGACGATGAGCTTGCGGGCCGAGCCGGAGGTTTTGTGGCGAGCCATCTCGAGGATGGTGTCGACGGATTCCTGCTTGGCGGTGTCGATGAAGGAGCAGGTATTGACGACGAGGATGTCAGCCTTGTCGACGTCGGCGGTAAGGCGCGCGCCGGCGCGATCGAGCAGGCCCATCATGACCTCGGAATCGACGAGATTTTTGGGACAGCCTAACGAAATAAAGCCCACGGAAGGGGCCGTGGGAGAGGGAAGTTTGCTCACTTATCTATTGTACCGGCGGTTGAGTTTTGGCGATAGCGGGACCGGGATTGCTGGAAGGGAAGGAGAGGAAGGGAGGGATTTGTTTGTCACATGCTGGTGTGCTGCCTATCACAGACAACACGCATGACTAACGATTGAATGTCTGGCGCAGTACCCGCTGCGCCCCTATCGCACGCCTAACTTCCCTCGCCCACCGTTTGCGATATCTGAGGCGCAATTCCCCTAACCCGCCATTGCACGCAATGTGCACGAAAGGAAGGAGGCATTTATGCCATCTGCAATTACAAAACAGGAATACCGGGCGCCGGCCGACATCCTCGAGCAGGAGGTTGAGCGTCTCGGGAAAGCAAAGCTCCTAGCCCCGCTGGCAGTTTCTCCCGCTCCCATTGTCGGAACGTGGGTGAATTGCGACCATCAAACCCGTGGCTTGATACGGGTAGTGATCGCTGCGAAAGGCAATGAAGTAACAGTTCATGCCTTTGGCGCATGCCAGCCAACCCCTTGCGACTGGGGAATGGTCAATGGGCTGATTTTTGCAGACAATGTGACCGACACGCCAGCTGTGGCGTTTACCGCGCTCTATACTTTCAACTTCAAGCAGACGACGATCATCGGCCGTCTGCAGAATGGCGCTCTGATGGTGGAGACGTTCGATCATTTCACGGATCAGAGCGGTCGCGCCGATTACTATTCCCTCGAAATTATGTCGCAATAAGGAGAGGGCTACATTCTGAATCTAAATGCATGAGCGCATGCGTATTGAGGGCGCCCACTCGCCAGAGCGGGCGCCCTCATGAGGTTTAAGGAGGTATTCACCTCTGGAATGCGCCTGCACCGGAATTGATCGCACATCCCTATTTAGCCGGATCGGATTTTGGCGCCGGACGCGGGGGGGTGCACGAGGAGTGACACGTCAGGCATCTTTGTGCACGAATCCTTGGACAGTTATAGCGTTTGCGACGTATAAGGTGCTTAATTAAGCGTTTGACTGCGTGGATTTGCAGAGGGGGCGCATGGTTTTTGGAAGAGATGAAATGCCTTGTATGTCGAGCGCGGAGAGGGATCCCAAGGAGATTCTGGACCTCTACGAGCGGATTCTTACGATGGAGACGACGATTGGCGGAGCGGGCGGCAAATCGCAGCCGCTGCCGGCGAGCCTTTACTCGTTCTTGAGCCATGTATATGGGGAACTGAAGGCGGGCAAGCCCGTGAACCTTCTGAAGGACGAAGTGGCGCTGACGACGGTGGAGGCGGCCAGGACGCTGGGGGTTTCTCGGCAGTTCCTGGTGCAACTGCTGGAGCACAACGAGATGCCCTTTCACATGGTGGGGACGCACAGGCGGGTGTATGCGCGCGATGTTCTGGGGTTCAAGGGAAAACGCGACTCGGCACGGCGCAGACCGCAGGCAGCGACTCTGTGGGTAGAGGAAGATGGGCACTCTGAGCACACGGCGAAAGCGGAATTGCCGCGCATGCAGGCTGCCGCGTGGTCGGAGATCAAGCACGAAGTACGTGATGATTTGCTGGCCGGCGATGTGAAGGAGCCGCGGATACGGCTGAATGCGCTGGATCGGCTGGAGAAGGATCTCGCCGAGCTGTATCCGGATTTTCAGGCGGATCCCGCGGTGTTGATTGAGGCGGGGAAGAATACCGTGGCAAGGAAGATTGCGCAGTTGCGGGTGAACGGCATGATGCACGTGGCGGAGAGCGACGTGCTGAACGTTATCTTCAGGCGGTTGGAGGGGGCGATGGTGGGGGCGTGATAGGGGTCACTTGTTGAGGGGCGGAATGTCCTTGATTTGGCCTGCGCTGCCCACAGGTAGTGAGATTTTGTGAGTTAAGAAGGCGACCACGGCCTGGTCAACGTCCTTGGCTTCATCGCCCCAATCGCTCGAAGACCAGCGATGGTTCTGCTTGAAGTCGAGGATGAGACTTGCTCCGATTTTGCTGCTCGAACCCTTGGTAGCGGCGACGTATGTAATTCGACGGACATCTGCATAGGGCAGGACTCTACAAGGTCTGAAGGCGTAACCACATTCCTGAATAGCGTCAGGGCCCAATGTTGAGCGCATGTTCAAGGCCAACATGTTGGCTATGCCGATGGGCAAAGCAATGAGAAGGATGAACCAGTGGTAGAGGCCAAGCTCATTCTTGTACGAGCCGCGCTCGTACTGGACATTCGGCCGCTTCTGCCACTGCCGGTAGAGATAGACTTTTCTGCGGTCGCCGAAGAGCGCCCACAGTTGGAGAGTGATCTCCCAGGGAAGAATGAGCGCGCCGAAGCCGGCGAAAAACCACCACATAAAAGGGCTGGGTAGAAGCTGAATCTGTCCCGGAAGAGTAGGGCCGGCGAGGCGCCTGTTAGTTGCTTCCAGTGCCCAATGTACGCCAATCAGGAATACGATACCGACGACGACATTGCAGGCATTAATGATCGGTTGGCGGTCACGAAAGCTGGCCCAGAGGTCTTCGCGCTGCTCGTCAGTGAGCCCCATCGCGCGGTCTGACTCTTCCTGACGGCGCCTTTCCTCGAGTTCTTCCTGTTGCAGGGCGAGATCTTCAGCAGCGTCTTCAGGGTCGATTTCGTCGTCTTCTGGATCGCCGCTTGGATTGTTGAGTGACTCAAGATAGCGGTCTCGGGCGAGTCCCAGAATGAGCGGTTTTTCCGGTTCGTCGTACATGGGAGAGATGACTCTGAGAGAGGCTATCACGCAGGGAGCGATACAAGTCCGCAGCAAGGCTTCGAGATGGTAAAATCAATCAGTGCCGGGTCCTACGCGACGTAATCCCGCCAACCCCGCCAGGTCCGGAAGGAAGCAACGGTAACGGGCTAGTACGGGCGCAGTGGGTCACCCGGTACTTTTTATGTCAGAGATCAGGGGTCAGGGATCAGGGATCAGAGACCGACTGGCTCCGCCTGCTCCAGGAGAAGTGCATTGAGCCTTACTGTTCGGCCTATTGTGGGCAGGCGCGCGAAGATAACCGCGCTTGGCACCTACGTCCCGCCTGATGTGATTACCAACCAAGACCTGGAAAAGCTGGTGGAGACGAACGACCAGTGGATCGTGGATCGCACGGGAATTCGCGAGCGGCATAAGCTTGCGCCGGGACTGGGCACGAGCGACATGTGCGCGGAGGCGGCGAAGAAATGCCTGGCGGCGCGGGGCATTGAGGCGCGTGAGGTTGAATGCATCATTGTGGGGACGGTGACGCCGGACATGATGTTTCCTTCGACGGCGTGCCTGGTGCAGGACAAGATTGGCGCGAAGGGCGCGTGGGGATTTGATGTGTCTGCGGGGTGCAGTGGGTTTGTGTTTGCGCTGCAGGCGGGCGTGAAGATGGTGGAGAGTGGTGCGCATAAAAAGGTGCTGGTGATTGGCGCCGACGCGAATACGCGGATGACGGACTATAGCGATCGAACCACATGCGTGCTGTTTGGCGATGGCGCGGGAGCGGTGCTACTAGAGCCGGCTGAAGAGGGCGAGGTTGGGTTTATCGACTTCTGGCACGAGATTGATGGGGCTGGCGGAGTGAGCCTGAATCTGAAGGGCGGCGGGAGTTTGAATCCGTCGAGCCACGAGACTGTTGATAAGAAGATGCATTACATCTACCAGGATGGTCCGGCGGTGTACAAGTTTGCGGTACGCAAGATGGCGGAGGCGACTGAGCGCCTGCTGGAGCGGAATGGCGTTACGGGCGCGGACCTGGGCTGTTTTATTCCGCACCAGGCGAACAAACGCATTATTACGGCGACGGCGGACCGGCTGGGGATGGATCCGGCAGGGGTGATTATCAATATTGAGAAGTATGGGAATACATCGGGCGGGACGATTCCGCTGGCGATGGAGACGGCTGTGGAAGAGGGGAAGTTGAAGAAGGGCGACCTGGTGCTGCTGGCGGCGGCGGGAGCGGGATTTACGGTGGGGGCGGCGCTGCTAAGGTGGGAGTTTTAAGAGCGGGGAATAGGGAACAGGGAATAGACGGCGGGCCGATCCTTTGGGGATCGGCTCGCTTCGTCAGGTGCCGATTCAATCAGTCGGTTAGTAGTTTGAAGGCGTGGGTCCACTGGTTGCGGGTGAAGCCGGGGATGCACCACAACATACATAAAGGCTCGATGGCGCGGGCGGCTTCCGCTGCGCCCATGTCCGCGGTTTCCCAGCCGAACTTGTCGAGGATTGCTGTTACTTGATCTTTTGCGGGCTGGCTGTTGCCGCAGATAAACATGGTGGGCTTGCCGGCCTTGAATTGAGGGTTGACCATGGAGGGCGCGCCGACGGAGTTGAAGGCTTTGACGAAGTGCGCGTCGGCGAATCGGCGCAGCAGATCTTCCATGAGGGATTGGTTGGGGCCGGTGAAGAATTGCAGGACGCCATTAACGGGGGGCGCGTCTGCGATGGGGTTGCAGGCGTCGATGATGGTTTTGTTGGCGAGGTTTTTAGCGCCGGCGAGGGTGAGGGCTTCGAAGGCGGCGTTGCCTTTTGCGGCGAGGACGAGGAGTTCGCCGAAGGAGGCCGCTTCGGCGAAGGTGCCGGTCGTGATGCCGGGATTCTTCTTTGCCCAGTCTGCCAGCTTGGCTGGGGTTCTGGAGCCGATCGTTACTTCATAGCCGTGTTTGAGGAAGCCGCTTGCCAGTGTCTGGGCGACGGTGCCCGATCCGAGGATGCCGATTTTCATTTGTTTCCTCCGCTGGTGGAGAGATGAGTGGGATGTCGGTTGGGGTTCAGGAAAGGGCCGACGGGTAAAAGCAGGTCCTTCGACTCCTTCCGGTCGCTCAGCATTACAGGCATTTATAAAAAGAATGGACGAAAGCTGTAAGAGGCTGTAGATAGGTGGAGCTATCCCACCTTAACCGATTCTCAAAGAACGCGAATCGGCGAAGGTGGGGCACCCGCTTTTGTCGTGACACAAGATGACGGCTTTTTTTGATATGGGCTTTAAGGACGCTGCAGACGACAGACTCTTTCGATATGAGCTTTTGAGACATCGCCCTCGCGAAAGTCAGATTACGGGTTCGGGGATTGGGAGGGTGTACGCGGGGAGGATGCCGAGATTGGCGGCGGTGCGGAAGAAGACGCGCATGCCTTCAAGGCAGACTTCATCGAGGATGTAGTGGATGTTGCTGGTGAGGTAGGTGCGGATGGTTTCTTCGGGGATGGGGAGACGGGCGGACCATTCTCCGACCAGGGTGTCCAGGTTTTTCAGGCCGTGATCGCGCGATTGGAGAAAGTCGGTGGAGATCTGATCGAGGGAGACAGGGACTGAGGGACCAGGGACTGAAGAACCGGCGATTGCCCAGACGGCGGAGACAAAGGGGAGGCCGGTTAGGGATTTCCATTCCCAGGCGAGATCGTGGTAGACGAGTTCTTCGTTGGTGCGCTCGAAGCGGTTGGCGCGTTCTTCGAGGGCTAGCAGGGCGGGATCGCCGATGAGGATGGCGGCGTCGGCGTGGTCGAGCATGGCGTCGAGGTCGGCGGAGTGGGGCAGGAACGGGGCCTGGGGATTACCCCAATGGTGGAAAAGGATGCGGGCGTAGGCGACGGTGGTGCGGCTTGCGGTGTCGGCTGCGACGGAGCGGAGTTGGGTGAGGGGCTGCGCGGCGCGGCGAACGAGGAGCAGCGAACGGACGCTGCCCTTGGCGGCGATGGTGCAGCCGGGGAGGATGCGGAGAGTGGGGTTGGCGGCGAGGGCGGCGATGGGGACTAGGCCGATGTCGGCGCGCTTGGGATCGTCTGGGCCGGCGGCGAGGCGGGCGGCGCACTCGGAGGGGGACATGCGGGTGATTTGGTAGCGGAGGGAGAGCGGGTCGCGGAGGGGAGGGTGCTCGAAGTCCCACATGAGGGGCGCGGGATTCAGGAAGTCGACGGCGGCGATGCGGAGGCGGGCGTGCGGGGCGGTGGTCACTTGTCTCTTAGACTAGCAAGCGGATGTTGAGGATTGTGGTTTAAGGATGGGTCGGTGTCTGTGGAGTCAACAATTTGTCGGGTCGCTCAAAGGACGGCCATGCTCTGCTAAGTAGCAAAGCATGGCATCCGCCGCCGTACACAAACAAGAGATAACGACTAGCTATTTGTTGAGTTGCGCCTCACTTGTGAGAAACCCTGTAAGTGCGTCGTCTGTATTCTTGTTTAGGCTCGGCTGCGGCCAAGAAGCGTTCCACACCGTATATCCCCCAGGCAGCATCAGATTCTTCTGTCCGGCTTGGATCGCGCCCAGCATCGTGGTCAACCAACCGCGATACTCCAATTGGTACATTCCGGCGGTTTCGGTGCCAGGCTCCGGGTTGCGAAGGTCGGCGATATGCTCACCGAGATGGGTCATCGCCCTTCCCATCAAGTCTCCCTTTAAGCGATCGCCGTCGAACTTGCAATTGAAGAGCACGCCGTCAGGGGATGCGCTCTGGCTTTTCGACTCGCTCTTCGGGGAAAACTCGCTAGTCGCGCCGAAGGTCACTTCTACTCCATTGTCATCCCCCTCCTTGCCGAATGCTTCGGTTGCTCGCTTGGGCTGTTCCTTCAAGACACTGTGGGAGCCGAACTCTGTCGACAGCTTGGACCCGGCACCCGAACCGGAGGAAGAATCGCCGCTGGCTGCGGCCGCGTTCTTCGAGTAGTCAATATCCTGCGACGTCACATCAGAAACTGACTGCAATAGCAACTGTGCGCTGTAAGCATTCAGATTTCCGAACCCGCTGATGCCAACGATCTTTCCAGTGCTGTCGCGCTTCAATCCCGGCATGGTGCCATCGAGGCGGCCAACCAAGGTTGCGCTCACCGCATACCGCCCGCAGCCGAGGCATACTCCGGACCCTTTATAAGGTGCAGCCAGCAGGGTATCGAACTGTTTAAAGTCCTTATTCTTATCCAGTTGCACAGGCGTCCGCTCAGCGTCGGAGACCGTCCCGCCAAAGTTCTTTGCCGGCTGCAATTGGAGCACGGCCCAAGGTCCCGACTTAGCTTTGGTGCCTTCCGGATAGGAGAGCCAGATACCGTTCACCTGTTGGCCGCAGTTCGGGCCCTTCACCACGAATTGGTCAAAACCAGCCTCAATCGTTCCTTTGAGACGAATTGTCTTCCCATTGAACGCCTGAGGATTCTTGAGGATTTCGCAGATAGTTGCGTCAACCGGCTGCGCATGCAGGCAGCACGAAATTGCGCAAAACCATACCAAAGCAAAAAGGCGTTTCATATTGATCCTTCCCGGTAGTCATTCAGACCCAGCCAGCAGTGAGCTGTAGGCGACGAGTCGAAGAGACATTGATTGGAAAAGGGAAGGCTATCACGTCCTGGCGGTCCCGCCATCATTTGTGGCAATTGCTTCGCAGCGAGCTTCCGGCAAGAACGTGTGAGCTAAATCACCGATTCATCGCTCCAACTCGCGTAAGAGTAGGCGGGTGAGTACACCTGCGTCGAAAACCCCGCCTGTGAACGATGGGACGGCTTCGAAGATCGATGAGAATTGCCTGGCTTGGCTGGCGCTGGCGCTTTCGCCGGGGCTGGGGCCTAAGCGAATTCTGGATGCCATGCGGCAACTGGAGACGCCGGGACAGCTTTTTGCGCTGGGGCTGACGGACCTGGAGGGGTTGCGGTTTCCGGCGGCGGCGGCGCAGTTTGTGTTCGATGGGAAGGCTCGGACGGCGGCTGAGGATGAGTGGGCACGAGTGGCGGCGCAGGGGGCACGGCTGGTGAGCTTCAGTTGCGCGGAGTATCCGGAGCGGCTGAAGGAGATTTACGATCCACCGCCGGTTTTGTGGGTGCGGGGGGATGCAGGACTGCTGAGCCGGCCGTCGATTGCGGTGGTGGGGACGCGGCATCCTTCGCCTTACGGGTCGGGCATGGCGGAGATACTGGCGCGGGACCTGGCGGTGCGGCGGTTGCTGATTGTGAGCGGCATGGCGCGGGGGATTGACACGTGTGCCCACAAAGGCGCGTTGGCGGCGCGGATGCCGACGGTGGCGGTGTGGGGGACGGGGATCGACGTGGTCTACCCCAAGGAGAACAAGAAGCTGGCGGAGGAGATTTTGGCTGGCGGCGGTGCGATTGTGAGCGAGCTGCCGATGGGGACGTTTCCTGCTCCGCAGAATTTTCCGCGGCGGAACCGGATATTGAGCGGGCTGAGTATCGCGGTGCTAGTGGTGGAGGCGGCGGAGAACTCGGGAACGCGCGTGACAGCGCGATGCGCGGCGGAGCAGAATCGGGACCTGTTTGCGGTGCCGGGGAATGTTACGAACAAGGGAAGCTGGACGCCTAACACACTGATTAAACAGGGCGCGAAGCTGACGGCGACGTGGGAAGACGTGTGGGAAGATTTGTCGTCGCAGATCAGGTTGGAGCTGGAAGCACAAGCGCCGGTTGAATCGAAATCGGAGACGACCGCATCTTTATTGCCTGATCCGGTTTTGAGACCGCAGGAAGCGATGGTGTTGGAGGTTTTGCGGGCGGACGCGGCAGTGCAGATGGACGAGATTCTGGAGCTGTTGGAGACGCAACTGACTTCTTCCGAAGTGTTTACGGCGCTGTTTGAGCTGGAGATTTCAGGACGGATTCGGGGGCTACCGGGGAAGAATTATGTGCTGACGATGTAAAAGCAGTGATTAGTGGTTAGCGATTAGTGGTTAGTTTGGGGTATGCGGGTGGGGATGGCGCTGAGGTTCCTGGCAAGTGGGAATGCCGAATAGGAATAATAGCTACCAAGTGGTATATACTTTTGTCGTATACCACTTGGAGGCATAGATGGCGGAGAAGGTTGAGAGCGGCTCAAAGCAGATGGACGCCAAGTTGTTTTGGAATGGGCGGAGCCAGGCGGTGCGGTTACCGAAGGAGTTTCGATTTGAGGGCGACCGGGTGCGCGTGACTCGGATGGGTGCTGGTGTTTTGCTTGAGCCCCTGCCGATGGTGGAAGAAGAGTCGGTTGAGGACTGGTTTGCAAGGATTGACGGGCTGCGCGGGGATCCGATTTTTCCCGACGGGCGGAAGCAGAATCCTGCGCCGATTCGTGAGTACTTCGAGTGAAATACCTGCTGGACACGAACGTTTGCATTGCGCTGATCAACGGAACTTCAAGCAAGATTCGCGCCCGGTTTGCGGAAGTTTTACGGCAGAAGACGCCACTGGCAACTTCCACGATCGTCGTCTATGAGCTCTGGTACGGCGTGGCCAAGAGTGAACTGGCCGCCAGAAATGCACGCGCGCTGGCGGCGTTTCTGAATAGCAATATTGAGGTTATCGAGTACTCGGAAAAGGATGCGCAGGCGGCGGGTCAGATTCGCGCCGAACTTGAGCGCCGAGGAGAGCGTATCGGCGAGTATGACACGTTGATCGCCGGGCAGGCCTACTGCAGAAACCTTACGCTGGTTACCGCGAATACTCGCGAATTTACGCGCGTGAAGAACTTGAATGTGGAGGACTGGACGGTGTAGAAGACAGGGATCAGGGAACAGGGAACAGGGAATAGATGATTTGTGCGCTTCGGCGGGGGTGGCGCATAGCGCGAAGATTTTTTTGAATGTTTGGAAACCCCAAGGTCGGCGCTTGCCTGCGACCCTCCTATTTTGATAGCGAGTTCATTGAATTGAAACGGTTTTTTGGGGCTGAACCGTGAGCCGCAAAGTGGGTTTTTGCGTTCATGAATCGGGAGCGTATTTAGAGAAAAGTAAATATGTGGAGTGGAAACGGGACGGTGTTCCGTGGTAGCTTCCAACATTTGCGGGTGGTTTTTCCGGCTGTGAAAAAGCGTCCGGGTGGCAGGGTGGCTTTTGAATGCCCTGAAGGAACCGAATTTTGCAGAAGTGAGTCAAACAGGCCGGACAGTGTAGAGTTGTCCGAGTAATAAGGATGGAAATGAGCAAATCACTGGTTATCGTCGAGTCCCCCGCCAAGGCGAAGACGATCGAGAAGTATCTGGGCAAGGGCTTTGAGGTGCTGGCCTCGGTGGGCCACATCATGGATCTGCCGAAGAACGACATTGGCGTGGAGCTGGAAAACCGGACATTTGAGCCGACACTGATTGTGTCTCCTGGCAAAGAAAAGGTTGTGGCGCAACTGAAGAAGGCCGCGGCGAGTGCGGACCAGATTTTTCTGGCGCCTGACCCGGACCGCGAAGGCGAGGCGATTGCGTACCACCTTGCGCTGCAATTGGGGAAGACTGCGAAGGATCGGAAAAAGATTCAGCGGGTGACGTTCAACGAGATTACGAAGAAGGCGGTGCAGGAGGCATTTAACCACGCACGGGACGTGGACCAGAACCTGGTGGACGCGCAGCAGACGAGGCGGGTGCTGGACAGGCTGGTGGGGTACCAGATTTCTCCGCTGCTGTGGGACAAGGTGCGGCGTGGATTAAGTGCCGGCCGCGTGCAGACGGTTGCTGTACGGCTGATTGTGGAGCGGGAGCGCGAGATTGGCGCGTTTAATCCAGTGGAGTATTGGACGCTGGACGCGATGCTGCATCCGGAAAAGCAGGCGGACAAGAAGCTGAAGGCGCGCTTTGTGGGCATCGACGGGGAACCCGTGCGCGTGGCAACAGGCAAGGACAAGGACGGGAAAGATCAGTTCATTGCCAACGCGCTGCCGGATGAGACACGGATGAAGGAAGTGGTGGCGGCGCTGGAGAAGGCGCAGTGGTCGCTGGCTTCGGTTCAGTCACGGGAGCAGCAGCGGAAGCCGATGGCACCGTTTATTACGAGTACGCTGCAGCGGGACGCGTCGAGCAAGCTGGGATTCAACGTGCGGCGGACGATGGGTGTGGCGCAGCGGTTGTATGAAGGCATAGATGTGGGCGCCGAGGGTACGGTGGGTTTGATTACCTACATGCGTACCGATTCGCCGCGTGTTTCTCCGGATGCGATTACCGGGGCGCGGGAGTGGATCAGCAAGACGCTGGGCCCGCACTATCTGCCGGCAACGCCGAATGTGTACAAGGGCAAGAAGGACGCGCAGGATGCTCACGAAGCGATTCGTCCGACGGATGCATCGAGGACGCCGGAGTCGATTGCGCGCTATTTGACTGAGGAGCAACTGAAGCTTTACAGGCTGATATGGCAGCGGTTTGTGGCATCACAGATGACGCCTGCGGTGTTCGATGTGACGACGGCGAAGATTGCCGCGGTGAGCGCGAAGACCGGCAAGACGTATGACTTCAGAGTGAGCGGATCGGTGGTGCGGTTCGACGGATTCCTGAAGGTGTATGAGCTGCTGGAAGACAAGAAGGATGAGGACGACGAGTCAAGCAACAAGCTGCCCAACCTGGACAACGTGAAGAAGCTGGAGTTGGAGAAGCTTGAGAATGAGCAGCACTTCACATCGCCGCCGCCGCGCTACAACGAGGCTTCGCTGGTGAAGGTGCTGGAAGAGCGGGGAATTGGTAGGCCGTCGACTTATGCGTCGATTATCAATACGATTCAGGACCGCGAGTATGTAACGAAGATAACCGGACGGTTCTATCCGACGGAGATCGGCGTGGTGGTTTGCGATTTGCTGGTAAAGAATTTTCCATACATCTTCGACACTGCGTATACGGCCAAGCTGGAAGAAGAGCTTGACGATATTGAAGACGGCAAGGAAAAGTGGACCGTTTTGATGAACGGCTTCTACGGGCATTTTGAGGAAGAGCTGAAAGATGCCGGCGAGAACATGGAAAACATCAAGCGGATGGAACAGGTGACCGGGGAGAAATGCGATGTGTGCGGGTCGCCGTTGTTGCTGAAGTGGGGCAAATTCGGGACGTTCTTTGCGTGTTCGGCTTACAACAAAAAAGATCCGACGAGCTGTACGTTTACCAAGGAGAACACGGCGAGCAAGCCTGATCTGAATACTCCTGAGGGCCAGGAAGCGGCGGGCGAGCAGGAAGAGTATTGCGACAATTGCGGCCGCGTAATGGTCCTGAAGCGCGGGTTGTTTGGGCCGTACATGGCGTGTCCTGGGTACAGCGAGGATCCGCCGTGCAAGACGATTCGCAAGCTGAGCTCGAAGCAGCAACAAAAGCAGAACACGCCGGTGCCGACGGGCGAGGATTGCCCAGTATGCGGCAAGGCGCTGGTGCTGCGGCAGGGATCGTATGGCGAGTTTGTTTCCTGCTCGGGATATCCGAAGTGCAAGTATGTGAAGCAGAACCTGATTGAGGGGATGAAGTGTCCCAAGTGCGGAACCGGCGATCTGGCGGAGCGGAAGGCGCGGCGAGGGAACATCTTCTGGGGCTGCACAAATTATCCCAAGTGCGACTTTACGTCGAATAACAAACCGGTGGCGAAGAAGTGTCCTGAATGCGGAAGCCCCTACCTGGTGGAGAAGACGCTGAAGTCAGGAATATTCCTGGAGTGCCCGAACAAAAAGAAGGGCGCCGAAGAAGAGGTTGCGCCGAAGAAGACCGCAAAGGCGAAGGCTGCTGCGGCGGGCGCGGAACAGAGCGCGGTGGCGTGCAGCTATTCGAAGCGGATTGGGAATGCACCGCCTCCGCCGACGGTGGAGACGCATGGGCCGGTGCCGATCGTAGAGCCTGAGAAGAAGGGCCGCAAAAAAGAGTTGGTGCCGGCGTAAAGCTTTGGTACTTTTTAAACATCGAGCTTTTCACGGGTTGAGTAAATGTTACTGTCGGGCTTGTCTTGAGTCCGTATCGAATTGATATGATTCGGACTCGAGGAGCCTGGTAATGCGCCGTGAGCATGATCCGTACGATTCCTTCGCCTATCCGGGCAACTCATATGCAGACACTCATCCAGATCGCCTGGCGGCGATGGCGATTCTGCACGGGCTGAGCCCCGCGCCGGTTGAGCATTGCCGCGTGCTTGAAATTGCATGCGGCGAGGGCGCGAACCTGATTCCCATGGCGTACGCCATGCCGAACAGCAAATTCGTCGGATTCGACCTGGCACGGTTGCCGATTGAGCGAGGACAGGAGCGGATTCGTGAGCTGGGTCTCGAGAACATCCGCATTTTTCAGGGCAATGTGCTGGACGTGGGAGCGGAGCTCGGTCGATTCGATTACATCATTGCGCATGGGTTTTATGCATGGGTTCCGGAACCGGTGCGGGACCGGTTGCTGGCTCTTTGCGGCGAATTGTTGACGGCGAACGGAATAGCTTTTGTGAGTTACAACGCGTTGCCGGGTAGTCATCTGCGTTCAATGATTCGCGAGATGATGCTGTTCAGCGCGGAGAGCATCGACGCCCCGGAACAACGCGTGTCCGCAGGCCTGGCATTCCTTCAATTTTTGGTGGAGGCGCGCGAGGAAGGCGATCCAATTCGGCTGTTGCTTGAAGAGCGGTTGAAGAGATTTGAAAAGCGCAGTCCGGGCGCCACGTTCCACGATGAAATGAGCGACGCGTACCATCCGGTGGAATTCTCTGAATTTGCGGAGCACGCGCGGAAGCATGGACTGCAATACATGTGCGAAGCCGTATTACCGGGGCTTACCGATCCATGTTACCGACCGGAATTGCAACCGGCGCTGGAGAGCGTGGCGGGTGGCGACGTTCTGAGACAAGAACAGATGCTGGATTATGTGCGCATGCGCATGTATCGGCAAACGCTAATTTGCCGGGCGGAAAATGTGGTGCGGCGCGATTTTCCGGCGGAATGTCTGCGGCGGCTTTTGCTTGCTTCTCCGGCACGATCAACCCCAGGGGAAACGGCAGGGGCGAAGGTCTTTACGCTGCCAGGTGAGGTGAAGATTGAAACAAACCGCGTACCCGTTATTGCGCTGCTGGAAACGCTAGAGGCAGCCTGGCCACGCGCGTTGAGCCTGGCCGAGCTGGAGCCGCAGCTTGCGGAAGCGGGCTTTGCGCTGGACAGCGAGGGAGCTACGGCGCTGATGCGGCTGGCAGTGTCAAGGCTGATCGAGTTTCATGCCTGGAGCGCTCCGATGGCGGGAGAGATTGCCGCGCGACCAAGGGCCAGCGCCTGCGGCCGGCAGGAGGCGCGAACGCGCGCCCAGGTGACCACCCTGCTGCACAGCACATTTGGGTTCGAAGACCCTTTCATTCGGAGCTTTTTGGGGCTGCTCGACGGCACACGCGACAGGACAGCGCTGCTGGAAGCGATGAAGGCGGAGTTTCCGGCGGTGCCGGAAAAAGAGCTCGAAGATGGCATTGGGGTGGGTCTAGGGCATTTCTACCGGGCCGGATTGCTTGAGGCCTGAAACGGGCGTTAAAGCGCTTGGGGTTGTTCAGGTGCTTCGCCGAGATGAGCCCGGCGCTGAAGCGACACGCCGCAGGCTGAATCCGGTAGTATTGGACAGCGGAGATATGCCCCCATGGAACGAATGCTCGCAACGCCAGCCGATGCGGAAATCATCTTGAAACTTTATGAATTGCGCACCGAAGCGGAGATGCGCAAGGCACGCGCGTGGATGACGGGCGAGTTCTGGCCGGCGACGGCAGAGGATTTCTTTGCGGTGGCGTCGAACCCGGCCGATCCGCACAACGCGTGGCTGCGGCAGGTGCTGACCTACTGGGAGATGGCTGCGGCGATGGTGCTGCACGGCGCGGTTTCCGCAGAGCTGTTTGTCGATTGCAACGCGGAGGGATTTTTTCTGCTGGCCAAGCTTTCCCCGATTCTGGACGGTATTCGCGAGAGGAATCCCAACTTCATGACAAAGACCTCGGAACTGGTGAGCCGGTTCTCGGCGGCTGCGCAGCGTTATGAGGGGGCGATGAAGAATGTGGAAGCCAGGCGGAACAGCATGCCGTCCAAGCAGGAACAGCATGGGCAGTACGCTTATCCGGTGAAATCGTAAGTGGAATTGCTCTTGCCGAAGGGCGATGCGCGAGAGCATGATGGATGAGGATCGAGATTTCCCCCAATTCCCGGAGGTTACTTGTGAAACGTGTTCTGGCACTTGTGATGGCTGTATTTGCGTTTGGCACGATTGCGGCGAGCGCCGCGGACTCCTCGAAAGTGAACGGCTGGATTTCCGACTCCATGTGTGCCGCGAAGCATGCTGGGACGGGTGCGGCGTGCGCGAAGAAGTGCATTGAGGGCGGCTCGGCACCGGTATTCGTGGACGAGGCCAAGAAGGCGGTCTGGACGATCGACAACCCGGATGCGGTGAAGGGTTTCTATGGCGACCACGTCACGGTGACGGCGACGTCGGATGCGAGCAAGAAGAGCGTCCACATTGACGCAATTGCCGAAGCAAAGTAGGGCGGCGGCGCGGGTTCGCGGCTTCCCATCAAAACTCAAGGCGCGATTGGACTCGCCACGCGCGACAAACTCTGGTAGTGTCTTATCCGTCATACTGTTGACCCCGCGTTTGAGAGCAATTGCGGGGTCCAAAGCGGATAAAGACCATGGCGCGAGCAACCTGGAACGGCAAAGTGATTGCCGAGAGTGACACGACGGAGACGGTGGAGGGGAATGTTTATTTTCCCGAAGCCAGCCTCAAGCGCGAGTATTTTCGCACCAGCAGTACGACCTCGACCTGTCCGTGGAAGGGTCAGGCCCGCTACCTGAATGTTTTGATCGACGGGCAGGACAATCCGGACGCGGCGTGGTATTACCCGGACCCGAAGCCGGCGGCGCGGAAAATCAAGGGGTATGTGGCGTTCTGGCGCGGGGTGGAAGTGGAGAAGTAAGCTCGCGGGTTTCGATTCCTCAGCGGATCACATTGCTCTTGAGATTCAGGAAATAGGAGTGTACCGGGGCGCGGGTGCCTCCTGCGCGGTTGGGGAAAAAGAACGATTCGCAGAGTTCTGTCTCCTGTTGGAACCCACACTTCTCCAGGACGTGCGCGGAGGGCTTGTGATCGACGTGGCAGGATGCTTCAAGGCGCTCCACTCCGGTGAGGCCAGCCAGTTCCACCATTGCCCTGAGGGCCTCCGTGGCGAACCCCTGTCCCCAAGCATCCTGAGCAAAGGCATAGCCGGTGACGGCGCGGGAGGGTGTCTGGAAGGTGAGGCCGGTGCTACCGAGCAGAGGCTCGCGACGTGAATCCCGGGCGAAGACCAGGTAGGGACCAGCAGGCCAGCGTTGCCATTCAGAGTCGCTCCAGGCGATAAAAGCGCGCGTATTTTCGATGGACTGATGGGTGGGCCAGCTCAGATAACGCGTGACTTCGGGGTCAGAGGAGTAGCGGCGAAAGATGGCCTCGGCGTCGGCTAAGGCCGGCTTGCGGAGAAGCAGGCGGGAGGTCTGGAAGGATACCGGTGCGTTCAATGTGCCGATTCTCAAATAGCTGCCAAAAGATGATATGAGTGCCGAATACGACTCCAAACCCTTAGATGCTTCGAGGTCTGGAGTCTACAGATTAACTGCATTGAAACACACAGGTCCAATAAGACGTACCGTACTTGTGTGTCCTTGAATCTGGATATGTTGCTGGCGGGCTTGCATATTGGAAGCAGATTGAACCCGTTCTTCTGTTCCCTTTGACGAGGTCCGCGGAAGCGTATCTGTCCAAACCGTGCCGAAATCCCAGGATTAGTCTTCGAGGAGCACGCTGGCCATGGCGAGGCTGGAGGTGTGGGTGATGGAAAGAGCGGCGTGCGCAACGCCAAGCAGCTGGGCGATCTGCGCGGCTCGACCGTGAAACTGGATTGCAGGGCGTCCACCGCGCTCGCGAACCACTTCGATTTCCAACCAATTCACCCCGTGGCTTATGCCGGTTCCGAGGGCCTTCGCGGCTGCCTCCTTGGCGGCAAACCGCGCCGCGAAACTCTCAGCGGCGTGGCGCTTGCGCAGGCAGTAGGCCTGTTCCGCAGGGGTATAAACGCGGTCGAGAAATCGCTTCCCATAACGATCCATCGACTGCTGGATGCGCCCAATTTCCGCCAGGTCGATTCCTGAGCCGATGATCATTCTATCTATCAGGCTACATGAAGTTTGCTGGGAGTGGTGCCGGTGGATTTCGTCATTTCAGCTTCGGGGCAGAGCTTCGGTCTGGGCACTTCCAATTACCAGCGAAGCGAGCGGCTCGATATGAGTTGAGCCAGATGTTTCAAACACGGTCAGGGGCCGTTCGACTCCGCAACAGCTGTGAACCCCTTGTGGTTTTGTCCGATAACACCGCTGTGAGGCGGAAAATGCCGGATAAACACGCTGGGCAATCGATGAGCGTTCCCTGGGCGATGCAGATGAAGGCTGTCTCCAATGAGGACCCCTGCCATTTGGTGCAGACCCTCACTGGAGCCATTCTCGGCTGCGGGGGCTGGGTTCTTGGTCGCGGTTCGGATGATACGGGGATCGTCAGCATGCTGTTCGAGTTCGAGCGCCAGGCATGCATGGAAATCTACAGCCTGTTGGTCGCAGCTGGTTTGGAGTTGAGCCAGAGCGGGCATTTGCGATTCACTGAACTTTGCCAGTGCACGCGCAGCAACCAGATGGATTGCGGGTCGGAGATTGCCAGCATTGACCTGGAGGTGCAGACGTTCCCGGTGGAAATGTCGCACATTCCGGCATTCCCGAAGCCGCCGAACCCGTAGGCCTTCTGCGGTGGGGCAGACGCTCGCGGGAGGCTCGCACGAGCATTGTTGCATCCTGCCGTTGCGACGGTAAAAAGTTGCAGGAATGGGGCACAAAGCAGTTGAGGGCTCGAATCCGGGTCTGAAGGCCACGCTATCAGGGCCTGTATTCAGGGGGTAGAAACCGCCTGCTCCCTCCGCGTCAACCCGCCTCAACGAGGCCGTAGCGCCGTTGCCAGGCGTCTTTGAGGCGCGCCCATACACGCGCCCGTTCCGCATCAGTTCCTTCCGATTTGATTGCTTTGTCCGCTCCGCCCGCATTCGCAAACTGCGATGCCTCGTGCTTCGCCAATTCGAGTAATTTGCGGTCGCGAACCAGGTTGGCGACGCGAAAGTCGGGCAATCCGGCCTGTCGGGTCCCGAAAAACTCACCCGGACCGCGCAACGTCAGGTCAAGCTCCGCGAGTTCAAACCCGTCCTGGGTGCGTACCATCGCGTTCAGCCGCTCTTCGCCGGCGGGGGAAACTCGCTGGCCGGTGATGAGAATGCAGTAGCTTCTGGTGCCTCCACGGCCGACGCGGCCGCGCAACTGGTGCAACTGGGCTAGACCAAATCGCTCCGCATGCTCGACGACCATGACTGTTGCATTGGGGACGTCAACGCCTACCTCTATGACCGTGGTGGCGACGAGCACGTCGATTTCTCCGCGCTGAAAGCGCCGCATGATGATCTCTTTACTGTCTGCATCGAGGCGCCCGTGAAGCAGGCCAACGCGCAGGCCCGAAAGGGCGCCGGAGCGGAGTCTCTCGTACATTTCGACGGCGGACTTGAGCTCGGTTTTCGCGGTTGCGGGAGCGTCATCCTGAACCTTTGGAAACAAATCCGCAGTCTTGCCTTTTTTCGCCGATTTGCGTGCAGGCGCGGGAGGTTCGGGAGCGACTTGTGCATCATCGTGACTGAAATCCAGCTCCGGCTGGTCGCTGTTTTTCCCTTCGATGACGGGATAAACAATGTAAGCCTGACGCCCCTGCGCAGCCTGCTTTCTGACAAAGTCCCACACTTCTCCGGAGCGCTCGCCGGGAACGCGACGGGTCACGATCGGCGTTCTTCCGGGCGGCAACTCATCGAGGATGCTTACGTCGAGATCGCCGTAAAGGGTGAGGGCGAGTGTGCGCGGAATCGGAGTCGCGGTCATGACAAGCACGTCCGGCTCGGCCTGGTTGGGCTTCTTCATCAGCTTGAAGCGCTGCATCACCCCAAAGCGGTGCTGCTCGTCGACAACGACAAGTCCGAGCTTGTCAAACTCCACCTTTTCTTCAATCAGCGCGTGCGTTCCGATGACCAACTGCGCCTCACCGCGATTGATGAGGCTGCGCGTGTGGTGCTTGCGGTCCTCGTCGAGCGAACCGGTGAGCAGAACGATCCTGTAGCCGCGGGATGAGCGCTCCAGCAGCTTGCGTGCGGCCAGAAAATGCTGCGTTGCCAGGATCTCAGTAGGCGCCATCAGGGCGGCCTGATAGCCATTTTCCATGGCCACCAGCATGGCCTGGAGCGCGACGATGGTTTTGCCGGAACCGACATCCCCCTGGAGCAGACGGCGCATGGGGCTGGGGTTGCGCATGTCGGCGACGATTTCGCCGAGCGCCCGCTTTTGCGCCGCCGTGGGATGAAAGGGAAGCACTTCGCGGATTGCTTCGCGAACCTTGTCGGTGGCGGCGAATCCGATCCCCGCTCGTTCGCGCATCCGCCGGCGTTTGAGCTCCAGTCCCAGCTCAAGAAAGAAGAGCTCCTCGAAAATCAGACGGCGATGGGCGTTGGTGGCCGAGGCTTGCAAATCCACGAGCCTGGTGCCTTCGGGCGGAAAATGAACTTCGCACAGAGCGGTTTCCCGATCCTGAAGGCCAAGGCGCGTCAGCATTTCCTTTGGCAGAGATTCCGGGACGGCGCCGTGGAGGCTTTCGATCAGGTGGAAGATGACCTTGCGCTGCCAGCGTGAGGCGAGACGGCTGCCGCCGAGCGATTCGTAGACGGGTGTAATGCGGCCCACTTCCAGAAGGCGCGTCTCGGCGTCGTCCGTGGCATCCGGCAAGACCTCGAATTGAGGCTGGATCATTTTGAGGTTGCTGGTGGATCGAGAGGCCTCGACCTTGCCAAACACGGCTACGGTTTGCCCGGGCAGGAATTTTCCGTTGAGATAGGTGCCGTTGAACCAGATGCACTTGATGGCGTGGCGCCCCTGGCCGATGGTGAGCTCGAAGATGGGCGCCTTGCGGGTCCGCAACAGGATGGACCCGCGCACCTCAGCGATGATGCTGGCCATCTCGCCAGGCTTCAGTTCGTCCAGGCTGCGCGGGTTCTGGCGGTCTTCATAACGGAAGGGGAGGTGGTAGAGCAGATCCTCGGCGACGACGATGCCTTTGGGGACGAGCATCTCCGCCACTTTCGGCCCCACGCCGCGTACGTACATGATCGGAGTGTCGAGCCCAGCCACACTTTGGATGCTATCGCATCACGGTGCTGAAGTTGCGTTTGCTACACTTCTGACAGTGTCGCCGCGGCCGTTCGCTCGCTCGAATCAAACGAGGGTAAGCTGAGCGCTTGAGTACCGGCGGGAGAATTCATGGCAGTAGTCGAACTCGCGGGAGTGACCAAGGCTTACGAAGAGAAGGTCGCCGTCAATGACCTCAGCCTTTCCATCGATGCGGGCCAGATGTTTGGCCTTCTGGGGCCGAATGGAGCGGGCAAAACCAGCTCAATTCGCATGATGATGGGCATCACCATCCCCGACTCGGGGTGCATAGAACTGTTTGGAAAACCGTTCGAGCGCAAGAGCCTGGAGCGTGTCGGCTACCTGCCGGAGGAGCGCGGCCTTTACAAGAAAATGAAGGTGCTGGAGCAACTGATTTTTTTTGGTCAGTTGCACGGTCTCTCCGCGGAGGAATCGCGACGGCGCGCCGTCGATTGGGCAAAGCGGATGGAAATTTCTGACGCGCTGGCCAAAAAGACCGAGGAGCTTTCCAAGGGAATGCAGCAGAAGATTCAGTTTATTGCGACCCTGATGCATGACCCTGGGCTGATTGTGATGGACGAGCCTTTCAGCGGTCTGGATCCGGTGAATGCGGCGCTTATGGAGAGGACGCTGCTTGAACTGAAGGATCAGGGCAAGGCAATTCTGTTTTCGACTCATCGCATGGACCAGGTGGAGAAGCTGTGCGACTCCATTTGCCTGATCAACAACGGCAAGGCAGTGCTGGCCGGTAAGGTGCGCGAGATCAAGGCGACTTACGAGCGCAACCGCGTGATCATCGAGTTTGAAGGAAACTCTTCGTTCCTGAGCAGCGATGAAATCGCGGAGGCAAAGAACTACTCCGGCCACGCTGAAATCAAGCTGAAGAACCAGGGCGATGCGCAGAAGTTATTGCACGCGGCCGCTGCGGTGGCCACGATTTACCGGTTTGAACTTGTTGAGCCCTCGCTTGAAGAGATTTTTATTGAGACGGTGGGAGGCAAGGCCGATGCGTAACGTTCTTTTGATTGCCCGGCGCGAATACATGGAACAGATTCGGGGACGCGCCTTCAAAATCTCCACCGTCGCATTGCCCTTGTTGATTGCCGCGCTGTTGACCTTTAGCCACTACATGGATCGCAAGGCGAATACCGGAAGGCACATCGCGATTGTTGCCGAGGACGCGGCTCTTGCCAACGAAGTCCGTGATCAGATGCTCGACGACAAAGCCGCCCATTACACGGTGGATGTAACAGCGCCGGCAACCGCGGAAGAACGCGCGCATTGGCAAGAAGAGGTGCGCGCCAAGGCCATTGACGGAGTGCTGGCCATCGATTCCTCCAAGCCGGAAAAGATTTCTGCCACCTACACCTCGCTCTCGGTTGCGGATGTTTCCTCGAATGGCGGACTGCAGAATGCTTTGAATCGCGGCGTGATCAACGAGCGCATGATTGGGAAAGGCATCAACCAGGCCGATGCCGACGCCATGCTGGCGAAGGTTTCCATCGAAACTTTTCAACTGGACAAGAACGGAAATATCGGGAAGAGCCACGGGGGCGCGACGGTCATCAAAGCGACTCTGATGCTGATCCTGCTCTCCCTTCCCATCATGCTCTACGGGCTGGACATGGCGCGCGCGATTATCGAAGAGAAGACGTCGCGCATTTTCGAGGTGATGCTGGCCGTGACAAAACCCGGCGATTTGCTGGCAGGCAAGCTGTTGGGCGTGGGGGGAGTCGGCCTGACCCAGATCGCCATCTGGGTGATAGGCGCCACTGTGTTCATGGGTTCGGCGCTTGCCACCTCGCTGCTTACCGGCGACATTGCCATCCATTTCTCGTGGACCGAGGGCATTTTTTTCCCCATCTATTTTGTGTTTGGATTCGCACTGTTCAGCGCCATTTTCTCCGGCCTTGCGGCGACCTGCGAAACCTCACAGGACCTGCAGAAGTTCATGTGGCTGGCAATTGTCCCGCTCTACACAGCCATGGGTTTTCTTCCGGTGATGATCAAGGATCCCAATTCTGCGTGGTCGGTTGCAGCAACGCTTTTTCCGCTGACCTCGCCCTACACCATGATTTCGCGCATGGGTATTACCGTGGTTCCGTTCTGGCAGATTGCCCTCTCCATTATCCTGCTGGCGCTCACCACCTGGGCCACACTGTGGTTCTCCTCGCGGCTCTATCGGGTCGGCATCCTGATGTATGGCAAGCGCGCTACCCTGCCGGAGCTGCTGCGCTGGCTGCGGTACAGCTAAGCGGCGCAAATGGTCTCGATTGCGGCGACGTCCACTAAAATCATTGGAGTGACCGCAGAAGCCAATTCCAGATTCACGATCGGCCAGAGCATTGTGCTCGCGGTGGTTCCGCGTCTTGTGTGGGCTTTGTTGCGCGTCGTCAGCATCACATGGCGTTTTGAGGTGATTGCCGAGGAGGGCGTGACGCCGCTCTTGCTTGGGTTGGGTGCGGGCGCGGAGATCTTCTGCTTCTGGCATCAATGCGTGCTGCCGTGCACGGTCTATTTCCAGCGCTCGCGTGGCACCATCCTTATCAGTCGCAGCTTCGACGGCGAGTTGATTACGCGCATTCTTGAGATATTCGGATTTCATGCGGTGCGCGGTTCCAGCTCCCGCGGTGCGCGTGAAGGGCTGCTGGGCCTGAAACAGGTGATTGAAAGCGGCAAACCGGCCATTTTCACTGCGGATGGGCCGCGCGGCCCCATTTATCAAACCAAGATGGGTCCGATCAAGCTGGCGCAAATGACTGGCGCGCGCATCGGCTCCTTTCATCTGGAACCGGAGCGCGCCTGGGTGATGCGGTCGTGGGATCATTTTCTGGTGCCGAAGCCATTTACCCGGATTGTGGTAAGTTGGGCGCGGTGGACATATGTTCCCACCGATTTGCCCGCTGAAGAGTTTGAAGGCAAACGCGTGGAGCTGAATGCCGCTATTGAAGGGGCGCGGCTCAACGCGTATGCACACTTCAAGAAGGTGCAGCGATGAGCAGAGAAGCAGAAGGGCTGCTCGTCGAAGATTTCGACTTCGAACTACCAACGGAGTTGATTGCACAACAGCCGCCGGAGAAGCGCGGCCAGAGCCGCATGCTGGGGATGGATCGGGCCACCGGGACGCTGCGCGATGGACGCTTTATCGATCTTCCTTTGTTCTTCAATCCCGGAGACCTTCTGGTGTTGAATGATAGCCGTGTGATTCCCGCGCGGCTGTACGCCCGCCGCACAGCGGTGCGTGACAGGCAGGAACCAACGGGCCAGATTGAAGTGCTGCTCACCGAACCGGCTGGGGACAATTGCTGGCGCGCCCTGGTGAAGCCGGGAAAGAAAGTGGGCGTGGGTGAGCGTCTTATTTTTCCGGCGCCTTCAGGCGAAATGGAACTCGAGGCCGAGGTGCTTGAGCGGGGAGAGTTTGGCGAGCGCCTGCTTCGCTTTGTGCCTGTCGACGATTTCTTCGCCGCACTCGACCGCGTTGGCCACATGCCACTTCCGCCATACATCCGTCGCAATGACGCCAACGCGGATCGCAATCGCTATCAGACTGTTTTTTCGCACGAGCCTGGTTCTGTGGCCGCACCAACCGCAGGCCTGCATTTCACGCCGGAAATCCTTGGCGACCTTGCGGCTAAAGGCGTTGAAATTGCGCGCGTTACACTCCATGTTGGGCTGGGCACATTTGCGCCGCTGCGTGTTTCCCGGCTCGATGAGGTTCGCCTGCACCGCGAGCGCTACACGATCTCCGAATCAACAGCGGATGCGATCAATCGGGCTGTGAAAGAAGGCCGCCGCATTGTTGCCGCCGGGACTACGGTGGTGCGGACGCTGGAGCACTGCGCGATGCAGGCGACCCACGGCGAGCTGAGGCCGGATTCCGGCGTCACGGAGATATTCATCTCGCCGGGCTTCAACTTCCGCCTCGTCGGAGCGCTGCTGACGAACTTTCATTTGCCGCAGTCGAGTTTGCTGATTCTGGTGAGTGCTTTTGCCGGCCGCGAGACGGTGCTCGCAGCCTATCGCCACGCCGTCCAGCATCGGTATCGCTTCTTCAGTTACGGGGATTGTATGTGGATATTTTGAACCGCATCAAAGCTCCGTTTGCCCGGCTTCGGCGAGCCTGCTCCGTCACTTCCCACGGCTCGTTGTTCGCATGTATCGTAAGGGCATGAGTCCCTCTGAGCATGCGCAAGGCCTGCCTCTGGAAAAGCAGGCCGCGGCCGGAAGTCCAGGCGTCGGCGCGCGCGCATTCGCACGCATCTTCAACCGGCACCTTCTGAACGCGGCCCTGTTGGTGTTGCTCGCACTGTATGCGACTGGTTTCGTGAACCGGCCGGAACTGCCGCAGGGTGATCCTGACATCTGGTGGCACCTGGCCAATGCGCGGCTTCTGACCACGACCCACAGCTTCATTCGCGTGGAGCCCTATTCCTTTTCGGTTGCAGGCGACGCATGGATCAATCCTGAATGGCTCTCGGAAATGCCCTTCTGGTATGGTTACCAGGCACTGGGACTCAGGGGTATCTATCTTATGACCGTCGTGGTTCTATGCGCCAACATTCTGTTCGTCTACTGGCGCAGTTACCTCAAGGCAGGTCATGTTGGCGCCGCGCTCGGCACCGCCGGGCTTGGCCTTCTGATGATGATTATCAGCGCGGGACCACGCACGATTCTCGTCGCCTACCTGGCGCTGTGCGCGGAGCTGGCGATTCTGGAGGCGATGGAGCGGGGCAAGACGTACCTCCTGTGGCTGCTTCCGCCGCTGTTCTGCGTGTGGATCAACTTGCACGGCAGCTGGATTATCGGCATGGGGGTGCTTGGACTCTACGTCCTTTGCGGATGGTTCCCCTTCAGCAGGGGCGTGTTTGAGCAGCAAGCCTGGACGAGCGCAGAGCGACGGCGACTGGTGGCGGTCTTCGCAGCCTCAATACTGATGCTTGTGATCAATCCTTATGGATGGCGGCTCATCTGGAACCCGTTTGACATGATGCTGAACCAGAAGCAAATGATGTCGATTGCACAGGAGTGGCAGTCCCTGAGTCTGAATACGATTGCCGGTTATGCGTCGTGGCTGGCAATTGGACTTTTCGTGGTTGCCAACTGCCTACGGGGCCGAAAGTGGAAGATCTACGAACTGGCGATCTTGTTCTTCGCATTTTTCGAGGCTTTCAATCATGTACGGTTTACGTTTCTTGCGTGCCTGCTCGTTATTCCCATGCTCACAGTGGATGTGGCGCGCAGCTTTGCGGAGCCGCCCGATGAGAAAACCATTCCGGCGATGAATGCATTGTTTGTTGCCGGCATTGTTTGCGTGATTGTTTATTTCTTCCCTTCCGAGGCTCGTTTGCAGAAGAACCTGGCAGAGCAATACCCTTTGCAAACTATCGCTTCGATCCAGCCAGGATGGCGTACCTTCAATCAGGATGCGATTGCCGGCATGATGGACTTCGAGGCCAAGCCGACTTTTTACGACACGCGCTACGATACTTTCGAACACCACCATGTGCTTTCGGATTACCTCGGCGTGGTGCATCTCTTCAAGCCGCTGAACCTGCTCGACAAATACCGGATCGACCATGCATTGATCCACGCGGATACGCCGCTTTCGTTTTTGCTTGAAGATGCGCCGGGCTGGCGGGTTTTGAAGCGAGAAGGCACAGGAGCCAATGTGTACGAGCTGTTGGAAAGGGTTCCCGGCCCAGTGCAGGACCAGACAAAGTGCGCGGCGGTTCCCGCCGGCTGATAGACTCTCTAGCGTGACCGATCAAACAAAGCCGCCCGTCTTTCTGCTCGACACCATGTCGTTCATCTTTCGCGCGTATCACGCGATGCAGCGCAGCCGTCCCATGTCGACGAGGGATGGGTTGCCCACCGCGGCCATTTACGTTTTTGTCAACATGATCAAGAAACTGCGGCAGGATTTTGCGCCGCTTTACTTTGCCGCGGTCTTCGACATGAGCGGGGAAGTTTTCCGCGACGAGCGCGCGCGGACCATGGGGCCGTTGCGCAAGTGGGATAGCAAGACGCAGAGCTTCATTGAAGTGAGCTATGAAGGATACAAGGCCAATCGCGAGGCCATGCCCGAGGATCTGCGGCGGCAGATTCCCTACATTCGGCGCGCGCTCGACGCCCTGCATATACCCATTCTGGAGGCGGTAGGGTTTGAAGCCGACGATGTGATTGGAACGCTTGCCCGCCAGGCAGCCGAGGAGCAGCACGAGGTGTTCATCATCTCCGGCGACAAGGACATGATGCAGTTGGTTACGCCGCAAGTGAAGATTCTGAATCCGCAGAAGGACAACCTGATTCTGGATCCGGCCAAGGTGACGGAGACGCTGGGTGTTCCTCCGGAGAAGGTTGTTGACGTGATGGCGTTGCGCGGCGATTCGGTGGACAACATTCCCGGTGCGCCGGGGATTGGGGATAAGGGCAGTGTGGAGTTGATCCTCGAATTCGGCAGCGTGGAGGCGGTGCTGGACCGCGCCGACGAAGTAAAGCGGAAAAGTTATCGCGAATCGCTGCAGCAGAATCGCGGCGCGGTGTTGCTGTCAAAGGAACTGGTGACGATTGATTCTCATGTTCCGTTAGAACTGAATCTCGCAGCCATGGAGACGCAGCAACCGGATATTGAAGCGTGCCGGGAGTTGTTCACAGAGCTTGAATTCACTTCGATGCTGCGGGATCTTGCGCCTTCTGAATCGGGGCCTGCCATTGAGTTGATTGATGCGCCTACCGAGGAGCAGGGGACCGCGTTTTACGCAGCCGCTCGAAAGAACGGTTTCGCATTTGCGCTCGATGCCAAGGAGCCTGAGGCCGCAGAGGAAGACGAAGACGCCCAGCAGCCCATCAACTTTTCGCTGCTGGATGCGGTTGAAGAAGCGGAAAGGAAGACACGCTCGAGCATTGGGGTATGCGCGGAGCAGGGAATCGCTCTGTGCCTTTCGCTCACACCGGAGTTGCGCGTGCTGCTTGAAGACGCCACTGTTCCCAAACGAATTCACGATTGGAAGCTGGCGCTACATGTGCTGGGCGGTTTGGGAGTCAATCTGCAAGGTCCGGTGGATGACACAATGCTGCTTTCGTATGCGTTGAATCCAACGCATGCGACGCAGGCGCTGGCCGATGTGGCTGCACGGCACGGACAGTGTGCTCCAGCGTCTCTGCCGGCCGCCGCAGCCGCTATCCATGCGCTGGTTCCTGTGCTGAAAGCGGAGGGGGACAAGGCGCAGGTGGAGCGCGTGTATCGCGAGATTGACCTGCCGCTGGCGCCGGTGTTGTTTCGCATGGAACAGGCTGGTGTGCGTATCGACAAGGGTGTGCTGGATGGACTTTCGAAGCGCTTCAGCGTGGAACTGGAGCGGGTGGGCGAGCGCATATTCGAGTTGGCGGGGCAGCGGTTCAACATCAATTCGCCCAAGCAGCTTGGCGTGGTGCTGTTTACGCACCTGGGCCTGCCAGCACCCGCCAGCCGCGGCAAGAGCAAGGCTGTTTCTACGGCACAGGACGTTCTGGAAGCATTGGCTGTGCAGCATGATGTGCCGAGACTGGTGCTTGAGTATCGGCATCTATCCAAGCTGAAGTCGAATTATATTGACGCACTGCCGCTGCTCGCCGATGCGGAATCGCGCGTGCATACAACTTTCCAGGCCGCGGCAACGGCGACGGGGCGGCTGTCGTCGGTGAATCCGAATCTGCAGAACATTCCCATTCGCACGGAACTAGGCCGCGAGATTCGCGCCGCGTTTACCGCTGCACCGGGAACGCAATTGCTGTCCGCAGATTATTCGCAAATTGAGCTGCGCCTGCTGGCGCACTTCAGCGGCGATCCGCTGCTGACGAAAGCCTACGCGGAGAATATCGACATTCACACGATGACGGCGAGCGAAGTCTTTGGCGTGCCAATTGAAAACATGGACAAGGAGACGCGCGGGCGCGCCAAGGCGGTTAACTTTGGCATTGTCTACGGCATCTCGGCGTTTGGGCTTGCCGCGCAACTTGGCATACCGCAGTCGGAAGCAAAGGCTTATATCGAACGGTATTTTGCTCGCTACGAAGGCGTCAGAGCATTCATCGATCGCACATTGGAGCAGACGCGACGGGAGGGGGCGGTACGCACGATGTTTGGGAGGGTGCGGCCGATTCCGGACATCGAGAGCCGTAATCCGAACCAGCGTGGATTCGCCGAGCGGACTGCCGTCAATACGCCTCTGCAGGGCACGGCCGCCGACCTCATCAAGCTTGCCATGATCGCGATTGACCGCAAGCTGACTGAACGAAAGCTTAAGACTCGCATGGTTCTGCAGGTGCATGACGAGCTGCTCTTCGAAGTGCCGGCGGATGAGACCGCGGAGATCGAAGAGCTGGTTCGGACGGAGATGGAAGGCGTGATTGAACTGAAGGTTCCGCTGGTTGCGGACCTTGGCTTCGGAAATAACTGGCGCGATCTTTAAGAACAGGGAATAGGGAATGGAAAGAGCAACAGCCTGCGAGCACGATCGATGACTGGATTGAGCGAGGGTTCCAGTTCGGCTTAATTGAGACCGGACAGGAACCCTTGTTCCAAATGTCTTTTGTTTGATTGGAAGCGTTGTGCGGCTGCTAGTTTCTGCTTCGCGTTTTCGACAGGAGGCGCAGGATCTCAAGGTAGAGCCAGACCAGCGTGACCATGATGCCGAAGGCGCCGTACCACTCCATGTATTTGGGAGCGCCGTATTGCACGCCGCGCTCGACGAAATCGAAATCCAGGACCAAGTTGAGCGCGGCGATGGCTACAACAAAAAGGCTGAATCCGATGCTGATGGGGCTCGAATTATTGATGGCCGCGAAGCGGATGCCGAACATGCTGAGCACAATTTCAAGCAGGTAAAACAGCGCAATGCCGCCGGTAGCCGCGAAGATGCCCATGCGAAGCTTCTGCGTCACTTTGATCACGCCGGTTCGGTAAAGGAACAGCATCACGAAGAGCGTACCGAAGGTCAGGCTTACTGCTTCGATGGCGATTCCTGGGTAGCGCATTTCGAGGAGCGATGACAAACCGCCGAGCACCAGCCCTTCCAGCAGCGCATAGATCGGCGCCGTAACCGGAGACCACTCCTTCTTGAAGATGGTGATCATGGCGAACACGAGTCCGCCGATCATTCCGCCGATCATCATTGGCGCAACATCGCTGAAATCGCGCGTTTCGAGGAAGGTATGCCAGGTCCACGCAGCGGTGGCGATGGCGCAGACCAGAAGAATGCCGGTCTTGTTCACTGTGCCGTTCAGCGACATGCGGTTTGCGGCGTCAACCATGCCGCCATATCCCCCGCCGGAGAGGTTGCGGAACGTGTTTTCGCCAAGTGCAGGATTCGATGTTTTCATCAGTGGCATGGGGACTTCTCCGTATTGCGGCAACGGCGATTGCGGCTCATTCATTTGATGCCGGAGTCCGCTGCCTCAAGTTCAATTCTAATGCGGCGGCGGGAGAAATTCATCTTCCGGGCTAAAGCGAGTGTTCGTAACCAGCGGATGCGGCTATTCGCCGGAGTGGATGGCTTTGTGGCGGCTCACGTCGTCTCCGTCGCCGCTCTGCAGGCTTCGAAATACAAAGGTTGAGAGAATTGTGAGGGCGCCGAGGAGCAGGAACGCTTTGTGCAGTCCATGGACTGCGAGGAGCGGGTTAGTGTGTGTTGTACCCGGAAGGAAGAACGCGGTGGTGAGACCGGCGATGGCGACTCCGAAGCTGATGGACATTTGTTGCGTGGTGCTGGCGATGGAACTCGCATTGCTGGTTTCCGCTTCGGTGGTGTCGGCGAAGGCAAGGGTGTTCATGCTGGTGTATTGCAACGAAGAAAATGCCCCGTAGATGAAGGCCAGAATCAGGATGAACCACACCGGTGTGCCCAGCCCGATAGTAGCGAACAGCATCATGAGAATGCCGACGATGATGGTGTTGGAAATGAGCACGCCGCGATAACCGAGAGCATTGAGGACTTGCTTGAGTACTGCCTTGATGCCCATGGCTCCGAGGGCCTGCGGCATGATGAGGAGACCGGACTGAATGGCGGTGTAGCCGAGGCCGAGCTGATAGAGAAGCGGGAGAAGAAAAGGGATGCCGCCCATTCCGAGGCGCGAAAAGAAGCTGCCGCTCACTGCTGCGCGGAAGGTTCGAATGCGGAACAAAGGCAGATTCAACAAGGGAAAGGGTACACGATGCCCGTGGATTACATAGCCTGTGAGCAGGGCGATGGACAGTGCCAGCAAGCCCGCGACTTCAAAGGGGCCCAGGGTGTGTTCACCGAAAATCTCAAGCACGTAAGACAACAGGGCGATGCCGGAGCCGAAGAGAATCAGGCCCTCCACATCGAGCGGGTTGACATGTTCTTCGCGGTAGTTGGGGAGATGGAGGTAAACCATGATGAGTCCGGCAATGCCGACGGGAATATTGAGAAAAAAGATGTAACGCCAGTGCAGATAGCCCACGATGAGTCCGCCGGCAATGGGGCCGAGCATAGGGGCTACCAGCGCGGGAATGGAGATGAAGCTCATGGCGCTGAGCAGTTCCGATTTGGAGAAGGAGCGGACCAGCGTGAGGCGGCCAACAGGGACCATCATGGCACCCCCGCAGCCTTGAAGAACGCGGCAGGCGACCAGGGCATGGATGGTGGTGGAGATGCCGCATAGCAGCGAGCCAAGAGTGAAGATTCCGATGGCCGAGGCAAAAACGCGTCGCGTCCCGTAGCGGTCCGCCATCCAACCGCTGATGGGGATGAAGACGGCGAGCGAGAGCGTATAGCTGGCGAGAACAGCCTTCATGCTGAGAGGGCCGACTTTCAAAGCGGCAGCGATGGCGGGAACGGCGGTGTTCAGAATCGTCGTATCGAGCGATTCCATGAACATGGCCACGGCCACCAGCCATGGCAACAGGCTCTTACTGGTTGGGGAGAGGACCGCGTCGACCACTGGAGATGCGGACCCAGGCGCGAGTGCCGCGCCGGCCGTTTTGGTGATGTCTTGCGCAGGGGAGCCGATGGGGCCGGCCGGCTCGTATTGGGGTGGCATGCGAACCCTCCTGCGTATGAGATGTTTCGATTTCTTCTGGGATGTATCGCCATGTTTCGTTAAGCTCCGAGTTCGGCACGGATGGCGTCCGCGATGGCGTTAGCATGGCGGCGCATTGCTTCTTCCGATTCGGCTTCAATCATGACTCTGGCCAGCGCTTCGGTGCCGCTGTAGCGAATGACCACGCGCCCGGAATCCCGCAATTCTTCATCGGCGGCGCGGATGGCAGCGGCCACTGCGGGAATTGCTTCGAGCGGTTTTTTCTTGCGCACCTTCACGTTCACGATGACCTGCGGAAAGACTTTCAAGTCCGCCGTCAGTTCTTCGATACTCTTTCCGGTGCGGGCAATCAGATCGAGAACAACCAAGGCCGTCAGGAGACCGTCGCCTGTGGTTGCGAGATGAGGCAGAAGGATGTGACCGGACTGCTCACCCCCCAGTGTCGCGTTGTGCGCAAGCATCTGCTCCAGCACGTAGCGGTCGCCCACCGGGGCGCGCAGCATGCGGATACCGCTGCGCCGAAGGACTGCTTCGAGGCCCATGTTGGACATGGTGGTGGCGACGACGAGGTCTCCGGTGAGCAGGCCGCGCATTTTCAGGTCTCGCGCGACCACCAGCAAAATGGCATCCCCGTTAATCACGTTGCGATGCGTGCCGGCAAGCATGCAGCGGTCGGCATCGCCGTCGAAGGTGAGGCCAAGGTCTGCTCCGCGTGCCGCCACTTCGTTGGCCACATAATTCGGGTGCAGCGCGCCGCAACCGTCGTTGATGTTGCGTCCGTCAGGACTTGTGTTAAGCAGAGTGACTTTGGCTTTTCCATCGATATTGAGACGCTTGAAAAGTTCGGGGGCAATGGCAGCGGCTGCGCCGTTGGCGCAGTCGGCCACAATGCTGAGGCCGCCTAGTTGCAGTCCGGGAACCGAGTCGATGAGGAACTGGATATAGTCGGCTTGCAGTTTGTGATTGTCATCGATCGGGGGCAGGAGTGCCGGGTTCGGCGCCTGGTGAATAGCGGCCGCGTGGCGGAGGATCTGCTCCTCCATGGCAAGCTCCACTGCGTCGGGCAACTTGAATCCGTCCGCTCCGAAGAGCTTGATGCCGTTATCGCGAAAGGGATTGTGCGAGGCGGAGATGACGACGCCGGCATGGAACCCATGAGTGCGGACGAGGAAGGCTATGGCAGGTGTGGGAACGATGCCGGCACTTTCGACCTTTGCGCCGGCTTCGCGCAAGCCGGCGGCAAGTGTTGCGGCAATCCATGGGCTGGATTCGCGGGTGTCGCGGCCTAGCAGGACCGCGGGTTGGGAGGAGTTCGCGCGCAACGAGTGCGCCAGCGCCAGTCCGCAAGCATAGACAGTGGTAGGGTCAAGAGGGAATTCGCCGGCGACCGCGCGAATGCCGTCGGTGCCAAAAAGCTTGCGGGTGGTGGATTCGCTCATGTTCTCAATTCTTACGTCGCTTGCGGAGAATCGGTTTGGGGTCCGCAGGTTTGCCGTTCCCGATGGACTCAATGGAGCTTGTGAAATCGCCATCGGCGAGGCGGGTTCTGACTTTGTCGCCGGTGGTCAGTTGCGCGGTGGAGCGGATCAACCTGCCGTCCGGCGTGAGCACCAGTGCGTATCCCCTGTCCAGCACAGCGAGCGGTGAGAGCGAGTGAAGACGGGCATCAAGCGCTCCAAGACGGACGACGGACCGCTGCAGCGTGCGCTCGATGGAACGCTGGATCCTTGTGCGGCCAGCCTGAAGGCGTTCGCGCGCATGGGCGATTGCCTGGCGGGGATTGTGGTGGAGGACGGCGGCAGCCAGACGGGCGACGTTGCTCTCTTGCCGGCGAAGCTGTGTTGCCAGTGCAGCTTCGAGACGGAGGGAAAGATCGTCAAGCCGCTGAGCCGAGCGATGCAGCAGCGTGGACATCTGCGCTTCAGATCGGGCGACAGGCAATCGTGTGAGCCGTTGGCGCGCCTGCAGAAGCTGAAAGCTGGTGGCGCGGTCCATGCGGCGAACCAGGTTTTCGACACGCTCGGCAATTTGGTGTTGGGCTGCAGTAATCAGCTCTGCGGCGGCAGACGGTGTGGGGGCGCGCAGGTCGGAGACAAAATCGGCGATGGTGAAGTCGGTTTCGTGGCCGACGGCAGAAACCACCGGCAGGCGTGAAGCGGCAATGGCGCGAGCCACACGCTCGCTGTTAAACGCGGCCAGGTCTTCAAGCGATCCGCCCCCGCGGGCCAGAACGATGACGTCGACCTGACCAGCATGTGTGCCGCTCGAATCGATGAGCTGCTTCTCGTTCAACTGGGCAATCGCGGATTCAATTTCGGCAGGGGCGGAATCGCCCTGAACGGACACAGGAAGAATGAAGACATTGAGGGCGGAATGGCGGCGGGCGACGATGCTTAGAAAGTCGCGAATGACCGCGCCGGTCGGCGACGTGACAATGCCCACACTGCGGGGGAAGGCCGGCAGCGGCTGTTTCCGGTCGGCGTCGAACAAGCCTTCGGTCTTGAGCCGCTGCTTCAGTTGTTCGAAGGCTAGTTGGAGCGAACCGGCGCCAACGGGCTCCATGGTTTCGGCAACCAACTGCATCTGGCCGCGCTGCTCATAGATGCTTACACGGCCGCGAACCAGCATGTGGAGCCCATCCTCGGGGCGGAAGCGCAGCAGGATGGCCTGGCGGCGAAAAAGCACGATGGGCAGTTGTGCGTCAGCGTCTTTCAGGGTGAAGTAAACGTGCCCGGATGGGGCGGGACGGAAGTTGGAGATTTCACCCTCGACCCAAACGTCGGCATACTTCCGCTCCACGAGCTCGCGGGCGTGGCCAACGAGTTCCCGCACGGGCCAGATGCGGCGGCTCGATTGCGGCTCGTCAAAGCTGAGGTCGAGCTGCGACGGGGGTGAATTGGAAGGGGACATTCCCTATGCAGTGTAACTGTTGTGGCCTCGGAACAACTCCCGGCTACTAGCGGCTTTCGATGAGGAGGCGCAGGTGCATGGCGATCTCGGCCACCCGGGCTGCGGCAGCCGGCGCGGCTTCGAAATGCTCGGAGCAGATACTCTCCGCTTCCCGGGCCAAAACCGTGCCCTCCATTAAACCGAAGGATCCCAGAATCCCGGCAAGCTTGTGGGCAGCGGCATTGACTGCTTCGCGGTGGTCCTCAGAGAGGGACCCGGCCGCAATTGGTCCAACAGCAGTATCCAGCACTGCCACCCGATCGTACATCTGGGGCAGGAATTGACGCCAGAGGCGATCGAGAGCCTCGGAGAGACCGGGTGGTTCTGGTTTGGGCTGTGAATTCGAGCTCATGTTTTTGGTAACTGAATCATAGATTACCGGGACTGGATACGGCGATTCCGCAAAGCATTTTCCTTACGGGTTTATTCCCAGCCCAGCGCATCGGAGATCTGTTGGGCGAGGGTGAGCGGGTCAAAGGGCTTGAAAAGAATGGCATTTACGCCCAGGTCGGCAAATCGGCGCTGATCGTTGCTCTGCACCTTGGCGGTAAGCAGGATCACAGGAATGCGCGCGGTGGCGGGATTCTTGCGGAGCTCCCGGAATGTCGTGGGGCCGTCCATCCCCGGCATCATCACGTCGAGAAGGACAGCGTCAGGTTGATGTTCGACGGCGCGAAGCAGGCCTTGCGATCCGGAATTGGCTGTCACAACGTCCCAGCCAGCCACGGTCTCGAGGCTGAGCGCGGCAACTTCGCGAATATCGTCTTCATCGTCAATGATCAGGATGCGATGGGGCATAGCGAAAGTCCTTAGTTCAACAAGATAGCGGGTGAATGAGCCGGCAATTCAGCTTGCTCATGGGTTAGGAATCGTGGATTGCGGGGGCGAAGCCTCTTCCAACTGCCGCGAACTGCGCAGCATGGTCAAGACCAGCGCTTCCAGTTGCTGGGGCTGAACTCGCGCTTTGGTAAGAAAGTGGGTTGGGCCGAGTGTAAGGTTTCTGCGCTCCTCCGGTGACAGTTCGCGCGCTGAATAAACGACAAGGGGCAGGCGGGCAAGATTCTCGTGCTGACGCAGCCAGTCCACCAGGTTGAATCCGTCGCCATCCGGCAGGCCAATGTCCAGTACCAGCAGATGGGGTTGAAAGCTAAAGCAAGCGTCGAGTGCATTCTGAAGGGAATGGGCGAGCCGTGTATCAATGGTGTCGCGCGCAAACACATCGCCAATGATCCGCGCCAGGTCTACATCGTCTTCGACCACCAGGACGCGGGCTTGCTCGCCGGGGCCGCAAAGCACGCGCGCCAGTTCGCTCAGCAGGGCATCTTCTTTGATCGGCTGATCCACCCAGCCTTCGACTTCGCCCGACGGGATCGCTGACCCATTTGAAGGATCTGTGCGGTTTTCAATGCTGAGTAGAACAATGGGTGTCTTCGCCTCGGGATCGAGCCGGCGCAGCTTGGGCAGAATCTCCCAACCGTTCATGCCATCGAGAGAAGTATCAAGGAGGATCGCTTCGACGCCCTGGTGGGCCGCGAGCAGTGTCTGCTCCACCGTGTCGGTCTCCACGACGCGGTAGCCATGGCTCTTCAACTGGGCGGCAATCTGAACCCTGGTAGCTGCGTTGGCGTCCGCCAGCAGAACAGTTCCCTGGCGCGGCTCATGCTCAAATCCGTTGGTCGCCGGTTCTACCCGCCCCGGAGGAACAGGCTGGTAGGGAAGGAAAACACGGAAGGTGGAACCCCGAACCGGATTGCGCTCAGCCCAGATGCGGCCGGAGTGCTGCAGAACGATGGTGCGGCATATGGCAAGGCCCAGACCACTGCCTCCCTTTTGCCGCGAGTCTGAGGCGTCGACCTGCTGGAAGCGGCCGAAGATCGCTTCGAGTTTGTCGGCGGGAATGCCGCGTCCCTGGTCGATGACGGAAAGAGTGACGCCCAGTGCGCCGGGGCGCATCATCACCGAGATTGTTGAGCTGGGAGGAGAGAACTTGACTGCGTTCGACAGCAGGTTTGTCAGCACCTGCAGCAGCCGGTCGGCGTCGGCGGCAATCTCCACCGTGGTTGTGTCGTGGATCAGTTGCACCCCGGCCGCTTCGGCAACGGGGGCCATGCCGTCGATGGCCTGGCGGACGATCTCCGCCAACTGTACGGGACGGAAGGCGAGCGGCTCGCGCCCGCTTTGGATCCGTTCGAGGTCGAGAATGTCGTTGATCAGGCGTACGAGCCGATCTGAGTTGGTGAGGGCGATCCGAAAAAGGTTCGCGGCCTTCTCGGTCATCTCACCCAACATGCCGGAAGAAAGCAGCCCCAGAGCGCCGCGGATGGATGTGAGCGGAGTTCGCAACTCATGGCTCACGGTGGAGATGAATTCGTCCTTGAGGCGGTCAAGAGCATAGCGCTGGCTGATGTCGCGAAAGCTGAGCACAGACCCGGAGAGCCGGCCCTGGTCCAGAATGGGGGTGAGGAAGTATTCGGCTGGGAACGAAGTGCCGTCGGAGCGGAAAATGGCATCCTCTCCGGCCGCGGCCAGATGCAGGCTAGCGGCGCGTCGCAATGCACAGTCTTCGGCGCACTGGCGGCCGGCTGGTGCGCGTCCGTGAAGCAAATCGTGTACGCCGTTGCCGGTGAGGCTGGCGGCAGCGGCACCTAGCAGGCGGGCCGCTGCCGGGTTGGCAAAGCTCACCTGGCCGTGACGGTCAACGCCGAAGATACCATCGGCAACCGAGTTGAGCAGAATCTCCTGCTGCCGCGAAAGCTCCTCTGCGCGTCCCCGCTCGTGGGAGCGTGCCAGCATCTGTCCCAGTGAAGCGGCCACCGTCTCCACAGCTGCTACTGCCTCGCGGTCTTCGCGGAGACAATAGTGGCAATAGAACTCCAGGACTGCCAGGACCTTGCTGCCTACCCTTACCGGAACAGCCCAGCCGGAAACCATCTCCTGACGCCGGGCCGACTGAATTCGCGGCGTGAGCGGCACCGTCGCCAGATCCGCGATCCAGATAGGTCGCCCGTCGTTCCAGGCGCGGCCGGCCAATTCGATTCCTTTTGGCAGCGAGAGGCTCATGCTCTCGTGGATGAGAAACTCTGCGCGGCGGCCCGGCGCGCCCCATGCGGTGGAGAATTCAAGCCGGTTTTCGTCGGGGTTGACCTCCCATTTCAGGGCCATGTCCCAACCCTGCGAGACGCACAGGGCCTCAAGAATGCGAGTGGATGCGATCTCCGGCGATGTGTTTTCGCCGACGATCTGGCTGACCACCAATTGCAGCGCCAGGCGGTGCTCGCGCTGCTTCTGCTGCGTTACGTCGCGCAGCAGGCATCGGACGGCCAGGGGGTTGCCGGCCTTCTGCCGCTGACTCAGGCTTAATTCCAGTTCCAGTACCCGGCCGTCGGGTGTATGGTGGCGCAAGGACGCACGATCCACCACTTCGCCGTCCAGAGCTCGACGGAACAGGGCCGCCACTTCGCCGCGGCAAGCGGGCCCGAAGAGGGCCTCAAAGGATTCCAGGGCGAGCAGTCCGGCAACATCCTGTCCAAAACACCGCTTCCAGGTGGGATTGGCGTAGAGAAACTGACCCGATGGGCTGAGGGTCGCGATCATCTCGCTGGAGTTCTCGAAGAGATCGCGATACCGCTCCTGCGATTCGCGGAGCGCCTGTTCCTGGCGCAGGGTGGCGCTCTGGTCCAGAGCCACGGCGACCAGTCCAGTGAGCGCGCCTACTGCGTCCCGCAGGGCGGAGATGTGGAGGGTAACAGGGAAGCAAGAGCCGTCCTTGTGCTTTAACTCCGTGGTGAAGCTGGGCACCTGGCTCGGCGGAAGCGCCCGAATGCATTCGAGGAACGCCTCTATGCCGCCCACTGGATCGCCTTGGGAATGCTTTGGAATCTCGGAGATGCGCTGCAACTCCGCTATCAGCCGCTCTCCCTCACCGGGGAGCAGAATCTCCCCTGCGCTGCTCATCGCGATCAGTTCGGAGGCATGGTAGCCGAGCAACCGCTCAGCGGCCGGATTCAGGTAGGTGAATCGTCCATCCAGCCCGGCAGCCATCACCATGGGGCCAGCCGAGTCCAGCAGCGCTTTCAGCGGCTTCAATTCATCCGTGCCAGCGTTGGATTCGGGCTGATGGCGCAAACGCATGCGGAGCGCAATCAGGGCAGCCGCGATCCCGGCAGCCTCGGCGATTAAGATCAGCAGTCCTTCGTATTGGGGTCCGGGGAGGAGGCGCGCCAGAATCGCGCCTGGTGCCAGCCCAAATAAAAGGCCAGCCATAATCGCCCAGAATCGGGACAAGTTGCCGCGCACTGATTTCGCGGACGGCCCGGATCCGATTTTGGCTGCGCCGTTCTTCCCCTGCGGCATCGTTCCCCCGGAGTGATCCTGCAATGCTTCTGCCGTTGCGGTGCGCGATTCAACCTGCGATCCCGGAACGCGGCTATCGCTCAAGAAGGATCGATTCCTCTACTCCCAGCGGAAACGAGTTTCTAGCCTGAGCTGAATGAAGGTAGTATATGCGTTTGCAGCCCCCCTAACTAGCCAATTCGATTCGGAGTTACCCAGTCAGAAACGATCCGACGAAAGAACTTTCAAACTTGGTGAACCGCCTCAATCGTATACTGGGCCCATGTTGAGCTATCCTCTGTCACTTCGTCCAGTTCAAAATGCTCTTCTGGCCTGCGGGCTGGTTTGCCTATTTGCCGTGCCAACCGCCGCTCACGCGTGGGGCAATGAGGGGCATCGCATGATCAATAAACTGGCAGCCAGCACGCTGCCTGCCGACGTCCCGGCCTTCCTGTGTTCTGAAGCGGCGGTGAACGAAATTGAGTACCTGGGGCCGGAGCCGGACCGCTGGCGGTCGAAGGCCGAACCTGAACTGAGCGCAGCGCAGGCCCCGGAACACTTCATTGATCTGGAGCCGGCGGATGCCCTCGGTGCCTTGCCTCGCAATCGGTTGGATTTTGAGGCTAAGGTCTTTGCCGCCGGGCAACGTCCGGAAAAAATCGGCCTGCAGCCCTGGGAGGCTACGGAAGTCTGGGAGCGCCTGAAGGCCGCACTTCGCGAGTACCGCAATCTGCAGGCCGCCAAACAGGACACTCGCGGCGTGGAAGCGGCGGCGCTCTTTTATGCGGGCTGGCTGGGCCACTACGTGGGCGATGGCTCGCAACCGCTGCACACCACGGACAAGTACAATGGCTGGGCGGGTCCTAACCCCAATGGTTACACCACCGAACACCAGATTCACTGGCAGTTTGAGGGGCCGTTTGTCGCCGCCAACGAGCACGAATCCGACGTGCGGGCGAAGATGACCCCTCCAAAAGCGATCCAGGGGGATATTTTCGACGCTTACGTTGCTTATTTGCGCCATACGGCGACCTACGTGGAGAAGGTCTACCAGATTGAGAAGGCAGGAGGCTTTGTGGGTGCGGGATCGGCCGAGTCGCGGGAGTTCACCGCGGAACGCCTGGCTGCCGGAGCATCCATGCTGCGGGACATGATTGATACGGCGTGGGTAGAAAGCGCCAAGCCGGTTCCTGATCCTTACGCCGGCAAGTAGGAGCTAGTTTCCGGATTCGGCGGCCTGCGGCAGGGGGAACCGCTGTAGCACAAGTGTGAACGACCAGGTCATGAGCAGAACGGCGGGAATAGCGATCAGCAGCCACGCCAGCATTGCATGGCCAAAGAGGCCGGCCAACTGCGCCAACACCTCGGTTGGCGGCGTGTGCAACAGCGCGGCAGCCTGCGCTGCGCGAATGGGCCCGACGCTGAACAGCCATGCGCCCAGCCGCACAAATGGGACGACCAGCAAAAGCTGCAGCGGCATGGCGGCGTAGTTTGCTACTTGAATTGCGGGAAGATTCAGACGCAGCGAAAAGGCGAGCGCAGCGCAGATCAACGTTGGAATGCCCACCACCGGAACGCAGCCAATCGCGAATCCAAGTGCAAGGGTCAGCGCCAGGCGGCGGGGGGAGATTCCCTGACGCAGCCCGTTGGCCATGGTTTGCTTCATCTGTTCCAGCGATCTGGTCATAAACAGGTTCACGATACCTGAATAGATGCGGAAAACGGATAATCGATAGATGAAAAATGAATAAAGGAACCAGAATGGGCAGCAGAAAAGGCGCATTCCTTTTCTGGAAGGATGCGGGCGCGGGTTTTTCGGCTCCACAGGGCGGATCCTCGGACAGACCTTGAGTTGACTTGTCCTGTGGGCTGAGTCGGTGTGAACGGGCCTAGGAATCCAGCAAGGGGAGGATCATGGGCAGAAGCCGCTTACACAGGCTGGCGAGGCGTTGCTCAACCTGCTTGCCGGCGTCGAAGACCTCCTCGTGGCTGAGAGGCTTGGGGCTCAGACCGGCGGCCAGGTTGGTAATGCAGGAGATGCCCAGAACCTCAAGACCCATGTGGCGGGCTACGATGGTCTCCGGCACTGTGGACATGCCTACCATGGTTGCACCGAGGGCGCGAAAGGCGCGAATTTCAGCCGGAGTTTCGAAACTTGGCCCCGTGACGGCGAGGTAGATGCCATCCGCCATGTCAAACCCGTCAGCCGAGGCCGCTTCCTGTGCCACGCAGCGAAAGCGACGCGAGTAGGCCTCTGTCATGTCGAAGAATCGCGACCCGAAGCTGGGCGCAATGCTGAAACGGGGCTCATTGGGGCCGACGAGAGGGTTGAAGCCCATGAAGTTGATGTGGTCGGCGATGGCTACGAGTTGGCCAATCTTGTACCCTTCCTTAATTCCTCCCGCGGCATTGGTGAGGATGACCGCCCGCAGCCCCAGGATACCCAGCACGCGCATGGGAAACGTGACTTCCTGAGGAGTGTAGCCTTCGTAATAGTGCACGCGGCCCTGCATGACCAGCACCGGAACGCCCCCGAGTTTTCCCGCCACAATGCGCCCGGTGTGGCCCACCACGGTGGAGATGGGGAAGTGGGGAATCTCGGTGAATGGAACTACCACTGCTTCGCTAACGGCATCTGCCAGCGCACCCAGTCCTGAGCCGAGGACGATGCCGATACGCGGCGTGAGCGGGTCGAGCATGCTTTTGAGGAAAGCTGCGGCTTCGGCAACTTGTTCGTAGTAGGTCAAGGATTGGCCTCTCGGTGGACTTTTTTGAGATTCTACAGGCTGCGAATAGGATTGAGCCGAGGTGCTGAACCAATGTGCCGGAATATCAAGATGCTCTTCAATTTCGATCCCCCGGTGACAGACGAGGAGATTCGCGCTGCGTCACTTCAGTTTGTGCGCAAGGTCAGCGGGTTCAACAAGCCGTCGAAGACCAATGAAGCCGCGTTTCTGGCGGCTGTGGATGAAATTGCCACGGCCTCGGCGCGTCTGCTGAACTCGCTTGAGACGTATGCTCCCGCAAGAAGCCGCGAAGAGGAAGCGGCACGAGCAAAGGCGCGGAATGCAGAGCGGTTCGGAAGCAGGAATTAGGGACTTGGAACTGGGGACTCGATGAAAGAGATTGTTGCGGTCATCTTCGGATTGGGGCTGGGGTGCAATGCGCTGCTGTTTGTGCCGCAGGTGGTGGCCGTCTGGCGCAAGAAGACGGATGAAGGGATTTCGCTGATCACGTTCGGCGGCTTCAGCGTATTGCAGGCGATTGGAATTGTGCACGGAGTGTATCAGCGGGACTGGTCGCTGATTCTGGGCATGGCGGCGAGTTTGCTGACTTGCGGGAGCGTGACTTTCCTGACACTCCTCTACCGTGTGCGGCGCTTGCGGGCCGCAGCCTGAATCCTGAAACAAGTTAAACGTGTGGTTTCCCCAGCAGGTTGGCACGCAAGGTCTGATTCTGTGGATGAATGCGAAATTCGCCATACAGCAGCTCTCTCAGGATAGGCGTCGGACGCCCGTACCAGCTGGCCCACGAGAGTGGCGTTTCTCCATTGGCATCTTTTGCATCGACGATTGCACCGGCATCCTTCAACATACGAATGGTCTCTACTTCGCCGAAGGCCGCGGCGCGATGGAGGGGCGTTTCGCCCTTTGTCCTGCAGTCGCGCATGAAGGCACCTGTCTCCACGCCCGCCTTGGTAGCGACGTTCGGATTCGCTCCATGAGCCAGAAGCACCATTAGAACCCGGTCGTAGACCAAGCGGTCAGCTTTTGATAACGCTGCATGCAAGGGCGTCTCGCCTGTGTCCGCTTCGGGATGGTTCGCATCCGCGCCCTGCTCCAGAAGGAATTTGCAGAGCCGCCAATGGCCGTGATACGAAGCCCTGGCCAGGTTAAAGTTCTTACCAAGCGAATCGAGCGATTCGCCATGCGATAGGAGAAACCGGATGGCGCTAACATCTCCGTAGTAATCGCAGTACTGGATAAGAGAGACGCCGAAATCGTTCTTGTGGTCTGCTGGGAGCCCGGCGGCGAGAAGATCGAAGACTAATTCCGTGCGACCTTCTGCAAAGTCACTCAGGAGCGTGGTCAGTTGCGGATTGCTCATCGAGAGGCCCTCTGACGAAATCTTAGCCCAGAAACATTCCCGCGATCGAAGCAGAAATCAAGTTAGCCATCGTCCCCGCCAGCATAGCTCGCACCCCTAACTTGGCTAAGTCATTGCGCCGCTCGGGCACCAATGCGCCAATGCCGCCGATCTGCATTCCGATTGATCCGAGGTTTGCAAATCCACACAAAGCGAATGTCGCAATGGTGAAGGAACGCGGTGAGAGCGTGGCCTTCTGTGCGCCGAGTGCGATGTAGGCGATTACTTCATTCAGCGCCATGCGCGTGCCCAGCAGGTTGCCGATGGCCAGGCAGTCCTTCCACGGCACGCCGATGAGCCACGCAACGGGCGCGAACAAGTAGCCGAGAATCTGCCCCAGCGAACCCGGCACCCAGGGCGCACCACCGTGGATCCAGAGGAGAATGCTGTCAAGCAGCGCCACGAGCGCCAGAAAGCTGATGAGCATGATGCCCACGTTCATAGCCAGCTTGCCGCCATCGATTGTTCCGCGGGCGATGGCGCCGATCAGGTTTTCGTCCTTGTGCAACTCGTCCTTGGGGATAACGACCTTGCCTTCCGTGGCTGGGATCCCGGTTTCCGGTACCAGCATTTTGGCCACCAGGATTGTTCCGGGAGACGTCATGATGACCGCCGAAAGCAGGTGGCGCGCTTCCACGCCCTGGGAGATATACATGGCCATGATGCCGCCGGAGACATGGGCCATGCCGCTGGTCATAATCACCATCAGCTCGCTGCGGGTTGCCTTGGAGAGAAAGGGGCGTATGGTGAGCGGCGCTTCGGTCTGCCCCATGAAGATGGATGCCGCCACGTTCATGCTTTCTGCGCCGGAGATGCGCATGGTTTTCAGCATCACCCAGGCCATGGCGCGAATGATGATCTGCATCAGGCCGATGTGGTACATCACGGCGAAGAATGCGGAGATGAAGATGATGGTGGGCAGTACCTGGAACGCAAAGATGGAGGCCGGTGCGGGCGCGATCGCCTTGCCGAATGCGCCGCCATTGGGTAGCCCGAGTTGGCCGAACAGGACCGCAGTACCGGCGAAAGTGGCAGAGAGCATGTTGTTGACCACGCCGCCGGCCCAGGTCATGGCGCGCTGGCCGTAATCGAAGCGCAATACCAGGAATGCGAAAGTAAACTGCAGGCCGAGTCCCCAGGCCACTGTGCGCCAGCGAATGCGTCTGCGATCAGTCGAGCCGAGCCAGGCTGCAATCAGCACGGCCAGAATCCCCAGCAATCCGGTAAATCGATCCAAGGTTCCTCCTTGAGGAACATGATCAGTTGTCAGTCATCAGTTGGCAGTGATCAGTCGACCGCGGCGGCATTCTGATCCCGACCTGTGATCTCGGAGAACTGTCTTGTATTCGACTACCTTATCGCATTGCGCACTTCGGCAGGAACCTGATTCTGTTCTATATTGTGATCGAGCACAAGGAGGTCGTAATGGACAAAGCGGCAATTCACGCGTTCATGGCTCGTTCTCGCTATGGGGTGCTGTCCAGCGTATCGAGCGACGGCACGCCGCAATCCGCGTTGGTGGGCATTGCGACGACGCCTGCCCTGGAGATCATTTTCGATACTGTAAAGTCGTCAAGAAAATACCCGAATCTAATTCGGAATTCATACTGCTCGTTTGTGGTGGGATGGGACGGAGAACAGACAATCCAGTTTGAAGGCATTGCGCGAGAGCCGCAGGGCGAGGAGTTGCGAAAATACCAGGAAGCTTATTTTGTCGTATGGCCGGACGGGCCGGCGCGCATGAGTTGGCCGGGGATCGCCTATTTTGTTGTGCGGGCGACTTGGATTCGGTTCAGCGATTTCGATCAGAGCCCGCCCCTGATTGAAGAAGCAACATTCTGACGTCTACGGATTGGCGGTCGATCGAAGATGTGCTTCCGCCGCTTCGAGCGTGAAGATGCGGCTGACCAGTGGCACTGGCTCAGGCGGATTCTCCGACAGCGTGATCGCTTCCTTCAACAGTGCCAGCGGCTCGACAAGCATTGCCGGAGTGGTGGCGTAGAGAGTTGCAATGGGTTGCCCCTTTACCACATGGGCTCCGCGCCGCGCATGAAACACGATCCCTGCGTAGGGATCGACCGGCTCGCCTGCTTTTTCGCGTCCGGCACCGGTGCGCTGCACGGCCCAGCCAATCTTCGTTGTGTCCATCGCGGCGATATAGCCCGTACCCCAAGATTCAAGCGCGTCGGAAGCGCCCGGCTGAAAGTATCGGGTTGAACCTCCCATCCGCGCCGGGCTGATGTCGAGATCGTCGAAGACGCTGGTGTCGCCGCCCTGTTCCTCGATCATCTTGAAGAAGACGCCCAGGGCCGATCCATCCTCAAGCGCCGCTTCGGCAAGTTGGCGGCCGATCTCTTCGTTTTGCGCCGCACCGCCAAGGTAAATCATCCATCCGGCAAGGATGAGCGAAAGCTCCCGCAGGTCTTCGCTTTCCGGGTGCCGTTCTCCGCGCAGCAACTCCACGCACTCAACTAGCTCGATCCAGTTACCGGCGGCGTAGCCGAGCGGCTGATCCATATCGGTGAGCAGGGCGACGGTCCGCGTTCCGGCGGCCTCGGCAGTCGCTACCATCAGGGCGGCGAGATACTCCGAGTCTTCCTGCTTGCGAAGAAACGCACCGGAGCCGGTCTTGACATCGAGAACCAGCGCGTCCAGCCCCGCGGCCAGCTTCTTGCTCAGGATCGAAGCGCAGATCAGACCGGGATTCTCTACCGTACCCGTCCGGTCGCGCAATGCATACAGCACTCGGTCGGCAGGAACCAGCGACGGGGTCTGGCTCACGATCGAGGCACCACAGTTCATCAGGACTGTTTCAAATTCAGACAGCGTCAATGCCGTTCGGTACCCCGGAATCGCTTCCAGTTTATCCAGCGTTCCGCCGGTGTGGCCGAGGGCCCTGCCGCTGATCATGGGCACGGCGATGCCGCAGGCAGCGGCGATGGGCGCAATGAGAAAGCTGGTCTTATCTCCCACGCCGCCGGTGGAGTGCTTGTCCACTGCGACTTTTCCGAGCCGCGCTGCGGAGAATGTCTCTCCCGAATCGCGCATGGACAGAGTCAGTGCACGGGTCTCGTCCAAGGAAAGCCCATTCAGCCATGAGGCCATCAGCCATGCGGAAAGTTGTTCCAGCGGGATCGATCCCGAAGCTGCGCCCGTGACCAGAAACTCAATTTCCCGCGGCTCGAGATTGCCGCCGTCTCTTTTCTTGCGTATCAGGTCGATAGTGTGGAGCGGCTTCTGTGCCGATTCCGGGGCAGATTGAGTCATTTTGAGTTCAGCCTTCTCACAATTTCATGTCGAATGCCAGCGGCAGCAGGTCAGTGAAGGGCGTGACGCGCGGACCGTCCGCGGTGGGAAAGATGACGGGTGCGTCAGGAAGAATGAACTCTGCCAGCACCTGTCTGCAGGCACCACAAGGCGGGCTCGCCGCGTGGTTGAGATTGGCAACGGCTACGGCTGCAATGCGCACCTCGGGTCCGAACTGCGAAACCGCGTTCACCAGCGCGGACCGTTCCGCGCAAATGGTTAGCCCGTAGCTGACGTTTTCGACATTTGCGCCAGTGACGGTTTGTCCGTTGGTGAGTTTGAGGGCCGCGCCCACGCGGAAGTGCGAATAAGGAGAATAGGAGCGCTCCGCTGCCTGAACGGCCTGGGCATACAGGTCGTCGAGCATCGGACGTGATTCATTCGTCAAGGTCAACGCTTCCCTTCGTACAGTGGGTGAAATTCGAGGCTACTGCATTTCCTCCTTCGATGTATACCCTTGCAACAGTCCTGCCTGGGGGAACATGAAATCCAGCAGGCTTCGGGAATGAGGGCCGCTCAAGACTTCGCTCGAATCTTCGTCCCTCAAGTTGAGCTGTTTCTCTCCGATAAAGACCTTGAGCTCTTCTTGTGCCGGGGCTCCCACCCGCAATCGGGTAGATGGGCGAATGCAATGGCGATGGATGAATTAACGAGAGAGTTCCTGATCGAGAGCCAGGAAGGGCTTGACCGCATGGAGCGGTGCCTGACCGAATTGGAAGAGCGGCCCAAGGATGCGAACCTGATCGGAGAGATCTTCCGCGCGGTTCACACCATCAAAGGGACCACGGGGTTCCTTGGATTCACCCGCCTGGAGAAGCTTGCCCATGCCGGCGAGAATCTGCTTGGCCTGTTGCGCGAGGGTAAGGTGATTGCGGACCGACCCATCATCACCGGGCTGCTTGAATTGCTCGACGGTCTGCGTTCCATTCTCAAGTCCATCGAGGTGCAGGAAAATGAAGGCGAAGGCGAAGACACGCAATTAATTGGGCGTCTCGAAGTGCTGCAAAAGCCGCGGCAAACCGAGGCGCCGGCACCGTCCCCGATCCAGAGAACTGCGGTAGCTGGCGCTACTGTCGTGGCAAAGCCTCGCAGCCGCGCGAAAGCGTCTGCGCCCGCCCCGGTTCTCCCCTCTCCTCCTACCATGCCGGCTCCCCTCCCGCCCGCGGCACAAGCCGCGGAGCCCGCCCCCGCTCCTTCACCGACTCCTGAGCCGGAACATGAGGCCGCCGCCCCGTCCAAGAGGCTAGGCGCGGCAGCCGGGACGGCCGTAGAAAGCACATTGCGAGTGGATGTGACTCTGCTCAACCGGATGATGAACCTGGTGGGTGAACTGGTGCTGACCCGGAACCAGGTGCTGCAAGCTACGGCGGCCGATCCTAACATGAGGCTGCTTTCCCGGCGGCTGGACATGGTTACCGCGGACCTCCGCGAGAGCGTGATGAAAGCCCGCATGCAGCCGGTTTCGAACATCTTCTCCAAGATGCCGCGCATCGTGCGCGATCTCTCCCAGTCTCTCGGCCGCAGAGTACGGCTGGAACTGGTGGGCCAGGAGACGGAGCTGGACAAGAGTTTGCTCGAGGCGATCAAGGATCCCCTCACGCATGCGGTCCGCAATTCGCTCGATCATGGCATTGAGCCACCGGAAGTGCGCGTGGCGGCGGGCAAGGATCCGGAAGGCACGCTGCTGTTGCGCGCCAGCCACGAGGGCAGCCACGTTGTGATAGAGGTCTCCGACGATGGCGCCGGTATTGCCGTGGACAAGGTGCGTCTGAAGGCCATCGAGCGGGGTCTTATTACGCCCGAACGCGCCGCGCACCTGGCGGAGCGCGAACTGCTGCAACTGATCTTTCTCCCCGGCTTCTCTACCGCCGCGGCCGTCACCAACGTCAGCGGCCGGGGGGTGGGCATGGACGTGGTCCGGACGAACGTGGAAAGGATCGGCGGGAAGGTTGAAATCGACTCGCGCTCCGGCAAGGGAACCACCTTGCGGCTGCGCATTCCGCTGACCCTGGCCATCATTCCGGCTCTCATTGTCCGCACCGTCCAGCAGAGCTTCGCACTGCCGCAAGGCGCGCTTTCTGAGCTGGTGCATATTCCTCCAGAGCAGGCTGCCAAGGCGATTGAGTGGATCGAGGGTGCGCCGCTCTATCGGCTGCGCGGCAAACTGCTGCCGCTGGTGTTTCTCGATAGGCTGCTGATGCCCGAGATCCAGCACCGGGCAGCCACCGATCGCGACAACTTCATAGCGGTCCTCAACGCCGACGGGCGTCAATTCGGCCTGGTCGTCGATGGACTGGCCGACCCTGAAGAGATTGTGGTGAAGCCACTGTCAGCGGTGCTCAAGAGCATCGGCCTTTATTCGGGCGCCACAGTGCTGGGCAATGCCGATCTGGCGCTGATTCTCGATCCCGGAGCCATTGCTTTGAGAGCCGGAGTCACCATGAGCTCGGAAGATGAGGCGAAGCATGAGGACGAAGGCGAAATCGATGCCGATCTGTCGGCGAATCTTGAATATCTGTTGGTGGAAATTGCGGATCGCCGCGCCGCGGTGCCCCTCAAGGATGTGCTTCGCATTGAGCAACTGCCATTCTCGCGCATTGAGTACATCGGTTACCGGGCGGTTCTCAACTTCGAGGGACAGTTGTTGCCGATCGAGGATGCGGGCGGGATTCTGACTGCGGCGCAGGGTGATCCGCTCTACGCCAATGCCAACCTCATTGTGGTTGTCTGCCGTGAGGGCAGCCGACAGGTGGGGATTGCGGTTTCGCACGTGCTCGATGTGGCCGCAGGGTCTGACCTGTTCGAGGCCGGCAGCAGTCAGCGTGCAGGGGGAGTCACGCTGCTGAAGCAGCGTGTCACGGGGATAGTCGATCTGGGCGGCGTGGAGCCGCTTCCAGCCGTCGAGACGGCGGCGGAAGAATGGGTTGAGGCAGTGCGATGAGTCAAGTGCAGAGTGAAGGCAACCGCCGCAAAAAGGCGAAAGCAACGCTGGTGGAGATGTGTTCAGTCCGTCTTGGGCAGGGGCTGTTTGCTGTGCCTATCAGTCACATCCTTGAGATTGTGGGTTCGGCCCGGCCGCAACCGGTTCCTCTCGCGCCTTGCTTTGTCGGCGGGCTGGTTCACTATCGCGGCGACGTGCTGACCACGGTGAGCATGCGGCAGTTGCTGGGTATGCCGCCGCGGGAAGGTCCGCAGGACATTCTGGTTCTGGAGAGCGCGGGGGGCTGCTTTGGTCTGCTGGTCGACTCAGTGTGCGAAGTGCTGACCGTTTCGTCTGATGACTTTGAGCCCAATCCCTCAATTCTTGATGAGCGCCGCCGGGCTTTGTTTGCCGGCGCCTACAAGCTCAAAGAAAACCTGTTGATCATGCTCGATCCGGAGCGGCTCGATCCCATGCGGCTCGGCGCGGCCCAGGCTGCATGACCTGAATTTGCGCGGAGATGGCACATGCGAGCACTGATTGTCGACGATTCCCGCTTTGTGAGGACGATCCTTCGGGGTCTGCTGGAGGGGAAGGGAATCGAATGCGAGGAAGCTGCCGACGGGCAGGCGGGGATGGACCGGCTCGAGGCCGGCTCGCCATTCGACTTCGCCCTCGTGGATTGGAATATGCCGGTGATGGACGGTCTTGAGATGCTCAAGCAACTGCGCTCGGAAGGATTCGACGCCATCAAGGTGATGATGGTGAGCACTGAAGCAGAAAACGATTTTATTCTCCGCGCTCTCGACGCCGGCGCCGACGAATACATGATGAAGCCGTTCGACGGCGAGGCGTTGACAGAAAAGCTGGCTCTGATGGGTTTGGTGGAGGACTGAATGATGACCCGTGCCGGCCCAACCCGGATTCTGATCGTGGACGACTCGGTCGTGATGCGCAGCCTATTGCGCACGGTGGTGTGTGCGGATGCCGGCCTGGAAGTGGTGGGAACCGCTGCAGATGGCGCATCGGCTTTGACTGCAATTGAATCCGGTAAACCCGATTTGGTTCTGTTGGATGTGGAGATGCCCGTTATGGACGGGCTGGCGACGCTCAGGGAGTTGCGGACGCGGGGGCACAATATGCCGGTGATCATGTGCAGTTCGCTTACCCAGCGGGGCGCCCGCGTTACCATCGAAGCGCTCGCATGCGGCGCCTCGGACTACGTTGCCAAGCCCGCCGGACAATCTGGCCGCGAGGCGGCAATCCAAACGCTGGGCCAGGAACTGATTCCCAAGATTCGCGCCCTCACGGGTGCAGGTCAGCCACTTCGTCCGCGGCAGCCCATGACTACCGTTTCCGTGCCCGGTCTTTCTCGCCTCCCGCTGCCCGCCGTGGCGTTCAGGCCCCAGACCGTCTCATCCATGCCAGAAGTGCTGGTCATCGGCGTTTCCACCGGGGGGCCTGCGGCCCTCGATCGGATCCTTCCCATGTTGCCCGCGAGTTTTCCTTTGCCGGTAGTGATCGTCCAGCACATGCCGGAGGTCTTCACTCGACTCCTTGCGGAACGCCTCAACGGCCGCTGTCCGCTGCAGGTTCGCGAAGCAGTGGAAGGCGATGCGGTCCGCCCCGGCGTCATTCAAATCGCGCGCGGAAACTGGCATTTGGAATTGCTTGCGGGGGTACGTGCTACAGTTTCGTCCGCGGTGCCCCCGCATCCCACACTGCACCTTAGCCAGGGGCCGCAGGAGAACCATTGCCGCCCTGCTGTCGATGTGCTGTTCCGTTCAGCCGTTGAGGTGTATGGCTCCGGCGTGCTTGCCGTCGTGCTCACCGGCATGGGGTCAGACGGCCTGATTGGCTGCCACCTGATTCGCGAGGGCGGCGGCAGCGTGCTTGCCCAGGACCAGCCAACCAGCACGGTTTGGGGTATGCCCGGAGCCGTTGCCAATGCCGGCCTGGCCCACAAGGTCCTTCCCCTGGATGCGATCGGCCCGGAGATCTGCCGGATTGCTGCCCGGACCCTAACCGATGCCCGCGGGCTTCACAGAACGGCGGTGTAGCCATGCTTCCTTCTGTCGGCATCGACTACGGGTATCTTCGTCAACTCGTCTTTGGGATCTCACAAAACGTGCTGGATCCGGGGCGCGATTATCTCTTCGACACCCGCCTCACCAGGCTGCTACGCAACCAGGGCATGGCGCATCTCGACGAACTGGTTCACCACCTGCGGACCAAGAGGGATCCCGCCCTCGAACGTTCAATCGCCGAGGCCATGACCATCAACGAAACCAGCTTCTTTCGAGATAGCCGACCTTTCGAACTGCTGCGCACCGAATTGCTGCCAAAACTGGTGGAAGCACGCCGCAACCAGCGCTCTTTGCGTTTTTGGAGCGCTGCCTGTTCAACCGGGCAGGAGGCTTACAGCCTGGGCATGATGATGCTCGAGCACTTTTCCCTGCTGTCTGGGTGGAACGTCGCCATCGAAGGCACCGACATAAGCGCAGAAGTGGTGGAAAAGGCGCGCGCCGGCAGCTATCACCGGATCGAGATGAATCGCGGTCTTCCCGCGCGCTTCGTTGTACGCTACTTCGATCATCTTGGCGAGGACTGGGTGGTGAAGCAGGAAGTGAAGAAGATGTGCAATTTCCGTCAGACCAACCTCTGCGGCCCGCAGTTTCCGTTCCAGCGCAGCAGCGACCGATTCGACGTCATCTTCCTGCGCAACGTCATGCTCTATTTCTCCCACGAGACACGCCGCACCCTGCTCAGCAACATTCATCACATTCTGGCGCCGGATGGGATTCTCTTTCTCGGCTCCAGCGAGCAACCCGCCGACCCCTCCATTTGGACATCGGCCTTGGCCGGAGGCACGTGCCACTACAAACCAAGACAGCCAGGTCAGTAGGTCGTCAAGGGCACGGCTCCTGCTCCCTAGTCGGTCAGTAGTTTTTCCACCTCAGCTTGCAAACGTGCCGCAATAGCCGCCTCCGGCTCAAGCGCGGAGAACCGGATCGGCGTGCCGATGTGCACCTCGAGCCTGCCCGAACGGAACCACGACAACCGCTTCGCCTTCAGTTCCCCAAGCCCGCGCAGCGCCATGGGCAGCACGGCTGCACCGGACTGCTTCGTCAGCAACCCGATTCCCGGCCGGAATTTGGCCATCTTTGCCTCCGGCGACCGCGCGCCCTCCGGGAACACGAGCACGTTGAAGCCGCGGTCGAGAGCCTCACCCGTGTGCGCAAAACTGGACTGGAAATCTCGCAGACGGGGCAGGGGAAAGACGTTGAAGAACGCCGTCACCAGCAGATAGCTGATGGGGCCAAACAAGTTGAAGTGGCCGTACTTCAGGCCGGCGTCGGGATTGCGGAAATGGCGGAAGTCCTCCAGCATCTCCCCAGACATGGCAATTGCGACCCGTCGCCGCATCCTTCCGGGAAGCGCATACAGCAGCAGCGCGGCGTCATAGGCCGTCACATGATTCGCGACAATCAGCATCGGCTCGCCAGTATTGCTCTCATCCACCTTGCCGGCAACCGCCGGTTTTGCCAGCAGCCAGGTTAATGGGTGGATCACCGCCTCGCCGAATGCTGAGCGAAGCCAGCGCATCGGAAACCACCAGGGCCAGTGTGGGTAAAGATACGTCGCTGCCGGGGCGGGAACAAAGGGCGTCGCCTCGCCGACCGGGGCAGATTCGTGTCGTTTTGCACTTTCCGCGGCGACTTCACCTTCTTCCGTCGCGACCAACTCTACGCCTGTTGGTTCAGCCTCTCGCGGTCCGGCCGGCGCATTCGTTCCACCTAGCAATTGCCGCAGTTGGCCGAGTGTCTGCGTCTGCTCCAGCATCCCGCTCTCAGGCGACATGCCAAGCCGTTCTTCAATGGCGGCGGCCAGTTGCACGCGTCCCAGGCTGTCCAGGTGCAAGTCTTCTGTCAGACGCAGTTCGTCACCCTCGCCAGCAGGAGCTTCCCCGGTAATCTGCGCAATCAGGACCAACAGCCAGTCTTTTGAAGCGGCAAGTGTGCCCGTTCCTGGAGGATCCGCCATATCCGTATGGGCCGTTGCGGCTGCGAATTGAGTCTTGGCCAACCACTCGGCCACAGCTTTGCGCCGCACTTTGCCGGTGGACGTGCGCGGGAGGTCAGGCTCCGGCCACAGCACCCAGCGCCGCAGCCGTTGAAACTCCGCCAACCGCGCGTTGGCCTGCTCGATTGCCGCGGCAGCCTCTTCTCCTGTTCCGCGAAATGCAATCACCGCGAATGGCTCCGGGCCGGCGGGCGTCTCCATCGCGACAACTGCGGAGGCCGTCACACCCGAAGACTGGTCGATCGCTGCCTCTAGGTCCTCCGGGTGCAGATTCATACCCGAGGCGGTGACGATCACCTCGCTTTTACGGCCCAGGAAACGCAGTTCGCCGGTGGGCTCCTTCTCCGCCAGGTCGCCGGTAGCCAGCCATTCATCCCCACGCGCATGGAGTGTGCCGCCCGACCACGTGGCCCCGGAAATTGCCGCGCCTCGCACCAGCACTTCGCCATCCGGGCCCAGCTTCACTTCCCGCCCGGCCAGCGGTTTTCCAATCGTCCCCTGCGCCACGTGGAAGGGATGGTTCAAGGTAATGAGCGCGGTTGTTTCGGTCATCCCGTAGCCCTGCACTACAACCAGCCCAACCGCATTCCAGAACTTCTCGAGCGGTCCCGGCAGCGCTCCGCCGCCGGAGATCAGCGCCCAGAACTTGAGGCCGAAAGCCCGATGCACATCCCGGAAACGTAACCAGCGGAGCCAGATGGGAACACCCTTTCCTGTCCCATGGGGCCCTTCGGCGCGCTCTGCCAGGCCGGGCAAAGCCGACTCCAGGTGCATCCTGAGCAGCGCCAGTACTCTCGGCACTGCGGCCAGTACGGAGATGCGCTCTCGCCGAATGGTTTCCACCAGCCTGGGCGCGACCAGCCGGCTCTCAAAGTGCAGTTCCGCCCGATAGATAGGAGGGACCCACAGCCCCATGGTCTGGCCAAACACATGGCTCAGCGGCAACGTATGCAGAATGCGCAACGGGTGGATCAGCCGCTCATAGCGCATGTAAGGTTGCGATGCGTCTTCGATTGGCCCGATGCTGGCCAAAACATTGCCGTGGGTCAGCACAATACCTTTCGGATCGCCGGTGGTGCCGGAAGTGAACAGGATCTGCAGCGGTGTCTGCGCCGAAAGCCCTGGAATCGGCCCGGCCTCTTCGGCGGGCAAGTGCGTGAGCCAATCCTCAAAGAAGATTTGAGGGTAGCTGCCATTCTTTCCATCCGTCCCCAATTGACTCAACAACACAGCGTCGCCAACAGCCAGTTTTGGAATTACATCCGCGGCCACGCGCGCTGCAAAATCGGCGGTCCCGTTTGCGTCCAGTGGAACCGCTAAGACGCCGCGAAGCAGGCATCCGTGGAAAGCGGCAATCCACTCGGCGCCGTTCTCGGCCCAGATCAGCACGCGGTCGCCAGAACCAATGCCGCGTGCAGCCAACAGCGCCGCAAAGCGCCCGCTGAGCCGCGCGATTTCCGCGTAAGTCGTGACTTTGCGCCGGTTGCCCTTGTACCGGACTACGGCGACCTCGTGATTGTAGCGGCGGAAGTCGTCGAGGAGCGTAGCCAGATGGTCTCGCATGGGTGCTTTCTGCAGGATCGAGGTTGCAAAGTCAGGATTTTAGATGCCGCGGCGTGCGCCTTTGACACGCTAAAAAGACAATCGCATCAAACGTTTAATGAAATTGTGTTGATTATGACACTTTCCTGAAGTGCGTGGCATTCACCCGCCCAAGCTGCAACGTCTTTGCAGGGGTACGAAGTGGTCGAATACGGTTCCGAAGACACCGATCACTTGCGCGTTCTTACATCGCTGGGATAAAACAACACCATACCCACCTTGCTGCTGCCACCCAGCGACAATGTCGATCGGGATCGGATACGTTTGCGCTGTTGACGAGAAAGCATCTACCAACCTGTACATGATTCACACGAATAGAGAGGTCTGCCATGAGCGATGCCGCAATTCTCGCAACTTCGTCCGCAGTCGGCGCGAGCCGCAAGGATCCACAACTTGTCACGCCAGAAGGTGATCTACTCGTACAGAGGATCGAAGGCGTGGTCATTGACCACCGCCCCCTGCACGAAGACGAGCGAGGAGAACTGCAGGAGGTCTACAACCCGGCCTGGGGTCTCCACACTGACCCGTTGGTTTACGCGTATTTCGTCAGCATCCGCCCAGGCCAGACGAGGGGTTGGGTTGTTCACAAGATCCAGGATGATCGATTGTTTTTCATGCGAGGTGTGTTTCGGATAGCGCTCTTCGACGACCGGCCCGAGTCTGCCACATATGGAATGCTGAACGTCTTTGTGATCAGTGAACGCAATCGCGGATTGCTGGTCCTCCCGAAAGGTGTTTTTCACGCGTTGAAGAACGTCGGGCGGGAAGAGGCTAATTTCATGAACCTTCCCACCCGTCCCTACAACCACGAAGACCCCGACAAGTATCGGTTGCCTCTCAAGAACGACTACATTCCTTTTTCGTTCGACGACGAACCGGGGTCTTAGGGTCGATGTCATGCCAAAAGTCACTGTGATTCTTGCGGCCTACAATTGCAGCCACATCCTCAAGTGCGCTCTTACGTCTCTGTGCAACCAAACCTACAAAGATTTTGAGGCTTGGGTGATCGGCGATTGCTGCACTGACGACAGTGAGCAGGCCGTTGCCGGCTTTTGCGATCCGCGGCTGAAGTGGGCCAATCTGCCCGAGCGTGTCGGGTCCCAGAGCGGCCCCAACAACGAAGGACTGCGGCTTGCGCGCGGAGAATACATCGCCTATCTCGGGCAGGATGACCTGTGGTTTCCATGGCACCTGCAGAGTCTGGTTACAACATTGGAGCAGACAAATTCGGACTTTGTGCATGCCGTGGTTGCATTGCTGTCGGAGACCCGTCCAGCCGAAGGGAAGGGTGCGCCGAACGGCAGGCGTTCCTATGGTTCACGATTTGTGCCCCCGTCAGGATTTATGCATCGGCGCAGCATCATCGAGACCGCCGGGTTTTGGCCGCCCCCAGGAAACATAATCATAGGCGTGGACGCCATGTTTCAGCGACAAGCCTTCCTGGCGGGTTTTCGATTCGCATGCACAGGTCAGGTGAGCATCATTAAGTTCCCGTCGCCCTTTTGGAAAATCTACGCCCGCTTCAAAGACTTTCCACAAGACGAATACCTCGGCAAGATGGAACAAAGCCCTGAGGATCTTCACGTCTTCGTGCTCATGCAGTTGGTGAACCTCTCAGTTCAGCGCAGTGAAGACCTTAATATCCGGCTCGCATTTCGAACGTTTCTAAAGGCCGTCTACCATCGCGGAATCGACTTGTATGGTTTGGACCGCTGGCCTCTCTCAAGCCTTCTCCGGTGGAAGCACAAAGGCTGGCGTCGCCGCATGACCAAGTTGCGAGGCCTCACATCGCTTCCTGCCCCTACCGTTCTCGCCTTCGGCGCAACGCCTGTAACCGTGAATCCCGAGGCCGCTCAATCCGCGTCCACCCGGACCTGAGAACGGAAAAGGCGCGCTCACTGTTTCCATTCCTTTGTCGTTCTCGCCTCCCCGGTCCGACCTTCCGCAACCGCGCCGAGATGAGATTTGACACCGCCGAGGTATCGCCGCATCTTCGCTTCCTCTTCGCTGCATCCCTGCGCTATTCTGGAAGCTCATGACCCCGAACCGGCTCAATCCCGAATCTGTGCCAACACCGGCTCCGGCGGCTGATCCATTCGCCTGTTTTCATCCGGTAACGGCGGAGTGGTTTCGTGCCGTCTTCGATGCGCCCACAGCTCCCCAGCGCATGGGCTGGCCGGTCATTGCGCGCGGAGAGAGCGCCCTGATTTTGGCCCCCACAGGAACCGGCAAAACGCTCACCGCCTTTCTCTGGTGTCTTGATCGCCTGATGCTTCAACCCGAGCCGGAGCGGCAAAAGCCCGGCTGTCGAATCGTTTATATCTCTCCTTTGAAGGCGCTGGCCGTTGACGTGGAGCGCAATCTGCGCTCGCCCCTGGCCGGCATGGCCAACATGGCGCGCCGCATGGGCGTAGCCTTCCGCGAACCCCAGATCAGCGTGCGCACGGGGGATACGCCGCAGAGCGAGCGTGTGCGCTTTGCCCGTAATCCTGCGGAAATCCTGATCACCACACCGGAGTCGCTCTATCTGCTGCTTACGTCGCAGGCGTCGGAAGCCTTGCGCACTGTGGATACAGTGATCGTGGATGAGATTCATGCGCTGGTGCCCACCAAGCGCGGCGCGCATCTTGCGCTCACTTTGGAACGGCTGGAAGCTCTCACCAAGCGCCGTTTGCAGCGCATCGGGCTCTCCGCTACCCAGCGTCCCCTTGAAGAAGTCGCCCGATTTCTAGGCGGAATTGAGGCGCCGGCCGCAACAGAGGAAACTCGCACAGGCCCGGTCCAACAGCAGGGCACAATGTCTGGCATTACATTGCAACCGGAAAGGGAACCGCAGTCTCCGGCACCGGAGTGTGGACTCGCCCCAGACCAGAGAGCCGCCTGGTCCTCTGATGTGCCGGATTTGATTCCATTGAGCTACCGCCCTGTCACCATCGTCAACGCCAGCACACGCAAGCAGCTCAAGCTGCGCATCGAGGTTCCAGTAGAAGACATGGCGCATCTTGGCGAGCAGGAGTACCTGCCCAGCGGCCCTGCGTCCCAGGCCCCGCGTCGAGTCTCCATCTGGAATACGATCCATCCCCGCCTGCTTGAAATCATCCGCGCGCGTAACTCCACCATTCTGTTTGTGAACAGCCGCCAGGTGGCAGAGCGGCTTGCCGGCGCGCTGAACGATCTTGCCGGCGAACCCATCGCCCGCGCCCATCATGGCTCCCTCGCCGCTCCCCAGCGCTCCATCATTGAAGAGCAACTGAAGGCGGGGCAAATACGCGCTCTCTGCGCGACGTCAACACTCGAACTCGGTATCGACATGGGCGCTGTTGACCTTGTCATACAGATCGAGGCGCCGCCTTCGGTGGCCAGCGGCATGCAACGCATCGGTCGCGCCGGCCATCATGTGGACGCTGTTAGCGAGGGCATCCTCTTTCCAAAGTACCGTGCCGATCTCGTCGCTTGCGCCGCTGTTACCCGCGCCATGCATGACGGTCATATCGAGTCCACGCGCTTTCCGCGAAATCCGCTGGATGTGCTGGCGCAGCAACTCATAGCGATCGTTGCACACCCCCCCCACGCCGCCGTTCCGCGCAAGGCAAAGGTATTAAAGCGGGTTCGCCAAGTGAAGAACCTCACTGCCGAGTTGAAGTTTGACGCGTGGGAGTCGGCACGAAACGAAACCGAAACTCCGAAGCCTGAAGTTAGCGTCGACGCCCTCTTCGAGCTGGTCCGCCATGCCGCACCTTTCGGCGGTCTCACGCGCTCAGCGTTCGACGGCGTTCTCGATCTGCTCAGCGGCCGCTATCCTTCTGACGAATTCGCCGAACTCCGTCCCCGTCTCACATGGGACCGAATTCGAAACGTAGTCACCGCACGCGATGGCGCAGCACGTCTCGCCATTCTCAATGCCGGCACTATCCCGGACCGCGGCCTCTATGGCGTTTTTCTGGCTTACAGCGAAGGCAAATCCGTGCGTGTAGGCGAGCTTGATGAAGAGATGGTCTTCGAATCGCACTCGAATGAGACCTTCATCCTCGGCGCGTCCACATGGCGCATTGTCGAGATTACCCATGACCGTGTTCTTGTGGTTCCTGCTCCGGGCGAGCCAGGCAAAATGCCTTTCTGGAAAGGCGATGGTCCGGGTCGCCCGCTCGAGTTCGGACGCCGCATCGGCGAACTGGTCCGCGAGGTACGCGCGTTGCCTAAACCTGCCGCGCTCACGCGTTTGGTTGCGGAACACGATCTTGATCCCGGCGCCGCAGAGAACCTGATGCAGTATCTTGCCGATCAGGAAGCTGCCACCGGTTCCGTTCCTGATGATCGCACCGTGGTGATTGAGCGCTGCCGCGATGAACTGGGCGACTGGCGCGTCTGCGTGCTCACGCCCTTCGGCAGCCGCATCCATATTCCATGGGCGATGGCCGTGAGCGCGCGCATTCGTGCCGCGGGCGGTCCGGAAGTGGAGGCACTTTGGGGCGACGATGGTTTTGTCCTTCGCTTTCCCGATACCGATGAGCCGCCCGATCCGGATTGGTTCCTCGTGGAGTCCGTTGAAGCCATGGCGCTGGTGCTCCGCCAGTTAGGCACGACGGCGTTGTTTGCAGGACGTTTTCGCGAAGCTGCCGGACGTGCGCTCCTGTTGCCGCGACGTCGCGCCGAGGCCCGCTCGCCGCTTTGGCAATTGCGCAAGCGATCCTACGACCTATTGCGCGTAGCTGCGCGCTATCCCTCTTTCCCGCTACTTCTTGAGGCTTATCGCGAGTGCCTCCGCGATGTGTTTGATATGCCTGCCTTGATTGAGACCCTGCGTGCCATCGAACAGCGGCAGTTGCGTGTGCATGTTGTGGAAACGCAAAAGCCGTCTCCGTTTGCGGCATCGCTTCTGTTTAGTTATGTTGCCAATTTTCTCTACGATGGCGATGCGCCATTGGCAGAACGACGCGCACAGGCCCTCACCATCGATCAGGACCAGTTGCGCGAGCTGCTTGGCGAAGCAGATCTACGTGAACTGCTCGATCCTGATGCTATCAGCGAAGTAGAAGAGATTGCGCAGTGTCTCGCCGACGATTATCGCGCGCGCTCGACCGATGCCATTCACGATCTCTGCCTGCGCCTCGGCGATCTGTCTAGAGCAGAAATCTCGCTCCGTGTTGTCGACCCGGTTTTGCTCCCATCCATCGATCGGCTTGTGCGCTCGCGCCGTCTGCTCGAGTTGCGCATTGCGGGAGAGCACCGCTTAATTGCGGCAGAGGATGCGGCCCGTTATCGCGATGCGCTGGGAACTCCGTTGCCACCGGGATTGGCCACCGCGCTTCTTGATCCGGTAATGCATCCTGTGCTGGAGTTGGTCCGTCGCTACGCGCGCACGCACGGTCCCTTCACACTGCGCGAGGTTGCTGAGCGTTTTGCGCTCGACACCGCCGTGGTTGAGAATTCGCTGCGGCAGCTTGTGCAGGAGGGTCGTGTGCTGGAAGGCGGTTTCCGTCCCGATGGCCTTCATCGCGAGTGGTGCGATGCGGGAATGCTGCGCCTCATTCGGCGCAAATCGCTGGCACGGCTGCGCCGCGAAGTGGAGCCGGTGGAACAGCACACACTGGCCCGCTTTCTCACTCACTGGCAGGGTCTGCTTGCGCCTCACCGCAGTGGACATGGAAACCTCGATGGCCTGTTGGACGCCATTGAAAACCTGCAGGGCGCGCCGTTGCCCGCATCGCTGCTTGAGTCGTCCATTTTGCCTGCGCGCATTGCAGAGTATTCGTCGGCTGGACTCGACACGCTGATTGCGGCTGGCGAAGTGACCTGGGCTGGAGTGGAACCGATTGGCGAGCGCGACGGGCGTATTGCTTTATTTCTCGCGGACAAGCTCCCGTTCCTTGCGCAGCAGAGGCCGCAGCTTGAGCCGCTCACAGAACGAGAGAATCAAGTGATCGCAGTCCTTGAGTCAACCGGCGCCAGCTTCTTTGATGCGCTCCATCAATCTGTCGGCGGCGGTTATCCCGGGGAAACCATCGAGGCGCTTTGGGGCCTAGTGTGGCGCGGCCTCATCACCAACGATTCGCTTCACGCGCTGCGTGCCTACATTGCGAGACCGGAGAGTGCGCGCACCCCGCGCCGCTTGCAAACCGGTGCGGTTTTTCGATCCCGTAAAACCACTCCACCCACAGCGCAGGGCCGGTGGTCGCTGCTGCCGGTCCGCGCGCAGAAGGGAACCGAGAGCCTCGGTCCATCGGCGACGGAAGCGAGCCATGCGCTTGCGTTGCAGTTGCTGAATCGCTATGGCGTGTTGCTGCGCGAATCAGTTGCGGCGGAAAATGTGCCGGGCGGATTCTCTGCGGTCTACGACGTGCTCAAAGCGCTCGAAGAGAGCGGCCGTATTCGTCGCGGCTATTTCGTAGCCGGCCTGGGGGCAACTCAGTTTGCGTTGCCGGCTGCTGTGGATCTGCTGCGGCAGTTGCGCGCTGCACCACCCCAGGAGAAGCCGGAGCTTGTTCAACTGGCCGCGACGGATCCAGCCAACCCCTATGGTTCTGTATTACGCTGGCCTGAATTGCCCGTAGCCGAAGAAGATTCGGAAACTGCGCCGCGCCTGCTCACCCGTGCGGCCTATGCGGAAGTGATCCTGCGCAATGGGCAACTGGTTGCATGGCTCCGCCGCGGAAACCCGAACCTGCTCGTCTTTCTGCCACCAGAAGAGCCCGAGCGCTCGCAGACAGCCTCGAGCCTGGCGCACTTCCTATGCACACGCGGACAGGAGCGCATGCGCGGCGCAAGTCATCAGGGCGTGCTCATCACCACGATCAACGGCCAACCGGTCGCGGCGCATCCCATGGCGCGCTTCCTATTGGACGCGGGCTTTCACCCCGGCCCACTCGGCATGCACCTGCGCCGTATTCTTCTGCCAGTGAGCCAACAGGAACATGGGCCGCAGGCCGGTGAGGTCCAGTAACCCATGCCTGAAGGCGATACCATTTTTCGCACGGCGCGCGCACTCGGTCGCGCGCTTGCGGGCAAGCCAGTCACGAACTTCCGCTCCACATTTCCTTTGCTTACTCGGTTCGATGACGAAACTCCGGTCGCCGGCCAGACGGTCGACACCGTGGAATCGCGCGGCAAATGGCTGCTGATTCACTTCTCCGGCGGAGGCACTCTTGCTACTCATATGCTCATGAGCGGCAGTTGGCACATCTACTATCCCGGCGAGCGCTGGCAGCAGCCACGCATCAATATGCGCATCGTTGTCGAGAACCGCGACTACTTGGCGGTGGGATTCAGCGTGCCGGTAGCGAAAATGCTGCGGCCTGAGCAACTGGTCCGTGTCACCAGGATTCCGGTGCCTGCAATTGATGTGCTGAGCAACGAATTCGACGCATCCCAGGTGATGACGCGCCTGCTTGCCTTCCGCAACGAAGAGATCGGCGATGTTCTTCTTCACCAGGAAGTCATTGCCGGCGTCGGCAACGTCTTCAAGTCGGAGATTTGCTTTGTGACCGGTACCAACCCCTTCTGCAAGATCGCGGTGCTAAACGAATCGCAAATCGAAACCTTGATTGCAGCATCGCGACGACTCATCAAAGCCAACGTACTTGAAGATTCGGGAGACGCCATTGTTACGTTCGGCGGCCGCAAGCGCCGCACTACCCACGAATCCGATCCGAGCGCCAGCTTGTATGTTTATGGTCGCAGAGGCGAGCCCTGCCGCCGCTGCGGCGAACCCATCCGCATGCGTATGCAGGGACCCGATGCGCGCGTCACCTTCTGGTGTCAGGTTTGCCAGCCTATGCCGGATGGCACGATGATTGACGGATAAATGCGGACATGGATGCAGATGCTTCAGACGGAATGGTATTCAGTTGTTCCCGCGAGACAGTGTTGATATACCAGGAAGCGGAGGTTGTCAGTGGATCGTCGCAGATTTCTTCTCCAGGCAGGTGCCGTCGCTTCGCTCCCTTCCTTCGCATCGGTTTTGCATGCGGATGACGCGGTACCTGTCGAATTGACGGTCTCAGACGATCCATCCTCGCCAGTCGTTCCGCTTACCTACACAGGCTTGAGCTATGAGCTGGCGCAGCTCACCGATCTGCATTTCTTCTCCGCGGAGAATCGCGATCTGGTCGCGTACTTTCGATTGTTGAGTCTAAACGGCGTGTTGCGGATCGGCGGCAACACCAGTGAGTTTTGCTGGTTCAAGGCGAATGCCTCCGCGCCCGAGCCGAAGTTGCACGTGCCTGCCGGCAACATGGACGCAAACTGGATGCCGCGCCGGTTATTCGCGATCAGCCCGGAGGCTATCGATGTGCTCGCCGGTTTTCTGCAGGCGACCGGGTGGCGTTTGATCTATGGCCTCAACTTCGGAAACAGCACGCCGGAAAGAGCAGCTGAGGAGGCAGCCTATGTCATGCAGAAGGCGGGAGACCACCTTGAGTTCTTCCAGATCGGCAATGAGCCTGATTTCTATCACGACGCCAATAACGGCACGCGCCCGGCAGGCTGGGGCTTTGCGGACTATGTGAGCGAGTGGACGAGTTTTGCGAACGCGATTGCCGCCAGGGCGCCGGGAGCGCGTTTTGGCGGCCCGGATGTGGGCGCTTCCTCAGATTGGATCACGCGTTTCTGCGAGGCGGTACCGGCTTCAGGCCCGCGGCTTGTGGCCTTGACCGGCCACTACTATGCGGAAGGTCCGCCTAACGATCCGCGGGTCACCACCGAGCGTCTGCTCGCAGGCAATGCCGGAATTCCGGCTCAGATGAAATCAATTGAAGAAGCTGCGCAACGGAAGGGACTCGTATTTCGCATGACCGAGGGCAACTCCTGTTATCGTGGTGGCAAGCCGGGAATGAGCAACGCCTTTGCCTCGGCATTGTGGGCCGGCGATTATATGCTGCAGCTGGCCAGCCTGGGGTGCGTCGGCGTCAATCTGCATGGGGGCAGCAGCGGCTTTCTTTCTGCTGGACTCGGCGATCACACGCCCGGCCTTGAAGTGGCGAAGACTCCGCAGACCATGCGCAGCGGCTTTTATACACCGATTGCCACCGAGCCGGGCAGAACAATCGAAGCCATGCCAATCTTCTACGGCATGCTGCTGGCAAACCAGTTTGCAGGTGGCAAGTTCCTGCATGCCGATGTGAATATGCGCTCCGTCAACGCAACCGCGTACGCGGTCCGAATCCGACAGAGCATGAAGATCGCAGTCTTCAATAAAGACAGTCACAAATCCATCGAGATTTCCATTCACACTCCGGGAACCGTGAAGAGCGCGCGAGCCTGGCGGCTTGAAGCACCGGCTCTGGATGCGATAGACGGCGTCACCTTTGCTGGAGCGCCAATTCTTGCACATGGGCAGTGGCATCCAGGAGCGCCAGAACCCATTCCAATCACCGACGGCGTTCCACGCATTCAAGTTCGAGCAGGCAGCGCCGCTTTGGTGTTTCTGGATTAGAGCAGCGTGACAGGCGCATTTCGTGCGAGTGAAAGCGGGCTAGGTCGCCGGCTTGCCCAACCCAAAAATCTTTTGCAGCAGGTTTCGTTTGTCCGGCGGATGATCGCATGTATCCGTCGGCGCAGTGCCGGGCAGGAAAGCGGCACTGTAGGCTTCCGGGCAAGCCTCGTCGCTCAACAGATTGGTCACCTTGTCCAGCCTTACCACCTGGATATCATCGGGCGGTGTGAACTCGTGCGTATCTGAGTATTGCGGCAGCAACACGGCGCGCTTCATGAACTCCGCCCAGATGGGCGCAGCGGCAGCCGCCCCGGCCAGTTTCACGTCCGTGTAGTCGTCGTTGCCCACCCACACCATGCAGATCAGGTTGCTGGTAAAGCCGCCAAACCATGCATCGTGCGAGGTACCAGTCTTGCCTGCGGCCGGGGCAGTGAAGCCGCGCTTGCGCACCTCGTAGCCATAGCCGAAGTTCATCACGCCTTCCATCAAGTTCGTGGTGAGGTAAGCCACGCGCGGGTCCAGCACCTGACGGGATGCAGGTGTGTAGTCGTTGATGATGTCACCCGATGGAGTGCGAACGCTGGCCAGCAGCCAGGGGTCCAGGTGCAATCCGTTGTTGGCGAACACGGTGTAAGCGCCGGCCATATCGAGCGGAGTCGCGTCATACGATCCGATTGCCACCGATGGCGTTCCCCGCGCATTCTTGATGCCCGCTTCGCGCCCCAGTGCGGCCACATTGTCAAACCCCACTTGCGCGCCCAACGCAATGGTCGCGTTGTTGAGCGAGTGCGCGAGCGCATAAATTGCCGTGACTTGGCCGTGGTACTCGTCCTTGTAATTCCTTGGAGTGTACTCCTGCTCTCCCACCTCGTAGGTAGTCTGCTCATCGTTGAGCATGGAGACAGCTGAAAAGGGCTTATCCTGGCCCGGAAGAATGGTGCCGGCTATCGCCGTGTTGTAAGCAGCGGCGTAAACGAATGGTTTGAACACAGAGCCCGTGGGACGCTTTGCAACGGCATGATTCAACTGCGAGTTTCCGTAGTTGCGACCTCCGACAAGAGCCAGCACCTGGCCGGTATGAGGATTCAGCGCAATCAGCGCCACCTGCGGATAAAGAATTGTTTCGCCCGGCTTGCGATGCTTATGCATGTTGTCCACCAGTGTGTCCACGTTCTTCATGCCCACGTCCACGGCATCCGAGGCAGCTCGCTGCAGGTCAGGATCGAGCGATGTGTAGATGCGCAGGCCCTCGTGGTTGAAGTCGCGATCGCCGAGTTTCTGGAGTAGTTGGTCATGCACCAGGTCAACAAAATACGGCGCCTCGCTCGCGTCCACGCTGGCTGCAGTCAGATGCAGCGGTTCTGCCTTGGCGCGTTCGGCTTCATCTTTTGTAATGGCGCCGGTCTCGACCATCGAATCGAGTACGAGGTTGCGTCGTTCGATGGTGCGTTCCGGATGCCGATAGGGATTAAAATAGCTGGGTCGCTGAATAATGCCCGCCAAAAAAGCACACTCTGCCAGGTTGAGTTGGTGCACGTCCTTTCCGAAATAGGCCTGCGAAGCTTCACCGAATCCGTCGACGGAAAAGCTCCCTCGTTGGCCCATCGGAATCTGGTTGGCGTACATCTCGAAGATCTGCTTCTTGCTGAACCGGTGTTCCAACTGGAATGTAATGACAATCTCAATGATCTTGCGCTTGATGCGTTTTTCCGGTGTGAGAAAGAATCCACGCGCCAACTGCATCGTCAGAGTCGAACCGCCCTGCTGTTTCTGTCCCGAGGTTACGTCGCGGTAGACTGCTTCCATCAGTCGCCAATAATTCACGCCGCTGTGTTCAAAGAATCTCCGGTCCTCGATTGCCAGGACGGCGTGAACAAGATGGGGCGGAATTTCGTCGTATGTAACCAGGCGGCGCTTGGTTCGATTTGCGTCCTCGCTGAGCCCTGTGATCAGCAGCGGCTCCAGTTCATAGCTGGCGAGTGGCTGTCCATGATCGTCGGTGATTGAATCCACCAAACCGGCTTGCACACGGATGGTTGCACCGTCCTCTGCATGATAGGATTGCGGCCCCGGATGCACGGTGATGGTCTGTGCGCCTTCGGAGTAAGTGCCAAGCGGTGAGGCTTGCGACGCGCCGTCCGTTGAGTAGCCAGCCTCGCGCAATTCATTGGAGATCAGCCGTAACGTGAGCTTTTGGCCGGGGCGCACCTCGCGGGGTGCGGCAAAGATCTTGGCGGTGTCAGCAAACAGCGGATGCTTCAGCCGCTCATCCACAATGCTCTGGTACTTGAAGTAGTAATAGCCGAAGACCGAAATCCCAACGAGCGCAATAAGCGCAAGGGCCGAAAACGTAACTCGCAGGATCAGCGTGGACCCGCGGTCGTTTGGCGCCGGTCGCTTCAGCCTGATTTTTAACCCCATCGACGCTCCTTGGATATAGACGACAGACTGCAGATTACAGGTGACGGTTAGAGTCGGCTTGCTGATGCTTATGGACGCGCATCATCTTTGTTTATTGTCGGGAGATGATTTACTACCTCGCTCAAGGCTACGTCCATGCTGGTTGAAGTCGCGCGCGTCACCAGTTCCACCAGTCCTTCTGCTGTCTTCTTGCCAACATTGATCCGATAGGGAATTCCCACCAGGTCGGCATCCTTGAATTTGACTCCGGCACGCTCATCTCTGTCATCCAGGAGCACGTCCAGCCCTGCGGCGTCCAGTTCCGCGGCGAGTTTCTCGCCGGCCTCGCGTAGCGCGCTGTCAGAAATGTTGGTCACGGTCACCACCACAGTGAATGGCGCAATCGATGCCGGGAGCCAGAATCCGTTTTTGTCGTTCGATTGCTCGATGGCCGCGGTGAGAATGCGCTCAATCCCAATGCCATAGCAGCCCATGATCGGAGTTACTTCCTTGCCATTTGGATCGAGCACACTCGCTCCCATTGATTTTGTGTACCTATCGCCGAGCTTGAATATATGTCCGACTTCGACGGCCTTGCCAACGACCAGCGCGCCTGCACATCCATCTGTTGGGCAATGCTCGCCCTCGTTCACGCTGCGTATATCAGCCAACAGCGTCCAGGTGAAATCGCGACCAGGCACAACATTGCGCAAATGGTAATCGAGCTTGTTCGCCCCGGCCACCAGGTTCTTCCGGCCGTCGAGAGAATGATCCACAACCACAGTGAGTCCATCTTCGAGCGGCTTGGCATTATGCTTGAGGCCGACCGGTCCGAGGAAACCTGCAGGGCCGTTGAAGAACTGCATAAGCTCCTCCGCCTGCATTGTTCGCAGATCGGCTGCGCCTACTGCGCCTAAAAGCTTGGTCTCGTTTACCTGGTGGTCGCCGCGTAGGAAGGTCGCAACGCCGTGCCAGGTATCCGGCTTTCCTTTCACGCCACGCTTCAGCGCCATGTAAGCCACGCACTTGATGTCCGAGGCCGGTGAGATTTTGAAGAACTCGGCCACATCGGAGATGGCCGCGCATCCTGGCGTAGAAACGAGCTCCGGTGTGCCATCTGCGGTTGGTTCCATCTCCGCGACGGGATCAAGACGCGACGTTGCCTTCTCCAGGTTGGCGGCATATCCGCAAACCGGACAGCTTGCAATCAGGTCCTCGCCGGCGTCGGTGTAGACCATGAACTCCTGCGACCGCGAGCCGCCCATTGCGCCCGAGTCCGCTTCAACCGCAACGAACTTCAGTCCACTGCGTGTGAAGATCGCACGATAGGCCGCATCGTGCAGATCATAGCTTTTGTCGAGCCCCGCCTCGTCGATATCGAACGAGTAGCTGTCCTTCATGGTGAACTGGCGCACGCGCAGCAGTCCGGCCTTGGGCCGCGGTTCGTCGCGGAATTTGTTCTGAATCTGGTACCAGATTTGCGGCAGTTGCTTGTAGCTGCGTAACTCGCTACGCGCAATTGAAGTCATGATCTCTTCGTGCGTCATGCCCAGGCACAAGTCCGCACCCTTGCGGTCTTTCAGTCGGAACATGTTGTCTCCCATGCTCGTCCAACGGCCGCTCTGCTCCCATATCTCACGCGGATGAATCGCAGGCAGATAAAACTCCTGGCCGATCTTGTTCATCTCCTCGCGCACGATGCCGATGACTTTGTTCAGCGAGCGCTGACCGAGTGGAAGGTAGTTGTAAACGCCTGCGCCGAGTTGGCGGATGTAACCCGCGCGGAGGAGAAACTTGTGGCTGGCCACTTCGGCTTCCGAAGGGGCCTCACGAAGAGTGGGAATGAACAGTTTCGACCAACGATGCATAGCGATGAGTGAACGTGCTTTCCCGCCGGTCATCCGGCGCAAGACAATTTACGTAAAGTTCATTCTAAATGTTCAGGGACGCACTATGGTTATCGCAGTTCTGGATCGTAATTTGCTGTACGACACTCTTAGCATGGATCCCGAACATATTCCGTGGCACTTAGTGTTGCCGCTCGCCATCAAGATTCTGGCGAAGTTCGGCCTCATTCCAGGGGCTGCCGCAGGCTACGGTGTGAGGAAGCTTTATCAGAAGGGGCGGCAGAATCGGGCTTTCGTGGGTTGGCCGTCCATCGAAGCAACGGTTCAGTTCGGGACGGTGCATAGCGAGGGTACGCGGCAATTCTGGGTCGAGCTGACTTATACGTATTTTGTCGAGGAGTATCGCTCAGGGACGCATATTCACCGATTTCGCAAGGAAGATGAGGCGGATGAATTTCTGCGCCAGATCAAGGACAGGCGGCTTCAGGTTCGGTATAACCCAGCCAAGCCGGACGAATCCGTGATTCTCGATCGCGATCTCGAAATGGTCGCGCTGCTGGTTCCGCAAATTCGCTGAAGCCTGTTGATTCCGGCGAATTCAGATAAGTTCCACGCCCCACAGGTCGTGCAAGTGGACAATGCCTTTTACCAGGTTCTCGCGGCTCACGACCACGAGCGAAGTGATCTTGCGCTCTTCGAGGATGGTGAGGGCCGTTGCGCCGAGGTCCTCTGGCGCGATGGTTCGCGGATGAGGATTCATGGCCTCGGCGGCTGTGCGGCTGAGTGCAGCGCCGCCCTCGCGCTCCAGCAATCTACGCAAATCGCCGTCGCTGATGACGCCCAGCAAATGGCCATCTTCCTGAACCGTGGTAATGCCAAGCTTCTTCGAGGACATTTCATAGATTACGTCAGTCATGAGGGTTGTGGGTGTCACCACGGGTACGGCGTCTCCGGCGTGCATCAGGTCGCTGACTTTTGCCAGCCGCTTGCCCAGTTTGCCGCCGGGATGCAAGTCGGCGAAATCTTCAGCGCGGAAACCCTTGCGCAGACTCACCGCGATAGCCAGCGCGTCGCCCAACGCCAGCATGGCGGTTGTGGAAGCAGTGGGCGCCAGGTTCAGCCCGCACGCTTCGCGCTCCACGCCGCAGTCCAGCGCTACGTCGCTGGCCAGCGCCAGGGTTGAATTCAAATTGCAGCAGAAGCTAATTAGCGCGTCACCTTTGCGCTTCAGCGTCGCCAGCATCCGCAGAATCTCCTCTGTCTCACCACTGGCTGAGAGCGCGATGACGACATCGCCATACATCAGAACGCCCAGATCGCCGTGCACGGCCTCCGCCGGATGCAGAAACAGGGCTGGGCTCCCCGTTGAGCTGAGAGTCGCCGCAATCTTCTGGGCAATGATGCCGCTCTTGCCCATCCCGGTCACTACCACGCGGCCGTTCTCATGGCCGCAGCGCAAAATCAGCTCGACGGCGCGCGTGAAGGGCTCTGCCATTGCGCCGTCAAGCCGCGCGGCCAGCGCCTCAAGCGCCGCGGCTTCGGTGCGCACCAGTTCGCCAGGAGTCAGAACGGGCTTTTGTTCAGGGGCGAATCCGCCGCCATCCAGCCTCGGATCGTTCCCTTTGAGGTCACTCATTCGCCAACTCGTTCATAGGTTTTTGATGGTACCACTTGCGGTGAAGCATCCGTCGCTTGTGCGACCGGATCGCGAATGCCGCGAGTCCTAGCTTGCTCGTACAATAGATTGCGAGAGGTTGATCTTCCTTGAAGCGGAATACACTGGTGCTAACAGCCGTTCTGTTCATTCTTTCCGTCTTTGCCTGGGCGGGCTGGGCCAACTACGAGTACCGCAAGCAGGCCGCGGACCGCATGCTGGCCTCGGTTGCACAGGGTGAATTGGTGCTTGACGCTGAAAGTGGCACACCGCAGTATCGCTCGCCGCTGAAGGGAAAGCCCGCGCCGCCGTTTGTTTTGGAAGACCTGAACGGCAAGAAGGTCTCGCTGGCCAGCTACAAGGGCAAGGCCGTGCTCATCAACTTCTGGGCTACATGGTGTGCTCCGTGCAAAATTGAAACCCCATGGATCATCGAACTACGCAATCAATATGCATCTCAAGGCTTCGAGGTTTTGGGGATTTCGGCAGACGACCTTAACCGTGACGACCCGAAGGAATTGGCTAAAGACAAGATGGAAATTGCGCAATCGGCGCAGAAGTTGCACATCAACTATCCTGTGCTGATTGATGGAGGTTCGCTCGACAAGCCCTATGGCGGACTCGATGAACTGCCTACATCATTTTTTGTCAATCGCCAAGGGACTGTGGTTGCCGCGCAGCTTGGGTTGACCTCCAAGGACGATATCGAGTCCAACATCAAGAGAGCACTGGGGAACTGAAATGCCTGGTATGTCCGCTGCAATTCGGGTTGCTGTAGTCTTGGCCTTCGGTTTGGCGGGAATGCTAGCTCATGGGCAAGTGGATGATTCGGGAAGATTTAAGGGTGCGACGGTTGAGTATTTATTTCCGGAGCAGGTGACTGTTTCGGCGGGGATAGCCAGCGACGTTACGCTCCATTTTCGGGTGGCTCCGGGGTATCACATCAACTCGCATACGCCGAGGGAAGAGTTTCTGATCCCGACGACGTTTTCGATTCCGGATGGGGCAGGAGTAAGACTGGACAAGGCTATTTATCCGGCGGGGACGGACTTTACGCTGCCGCTCGATCCGACCGATAAGCTGAGTGTTTACAACAACGAATTCACGATTCAGGCGCGAATTGTGGCTGAAGCCGGCAGCCACCTGGTGGAAGGCAAGCTTCATTTTCAGGCATGCGACAAGAGCGTCTGCCTGCCCCCGAAGACGATCCTTGTGGCCTTCAACGTGGTTGGCAAATAGGGCCCCCGCGAGCCTGAAATGGCTGCATACAGGGTTGTACTACATAGCTGAAAAGGCTGCTCAAGTGGTTACAAAACATGCGAAAGGTATGCTCAAGTGGTTGCCTTTCGCGTCGACATGAACCTTGCGGGCAGCCTTTTCGATATGTTTCGATTGCAGAGAATTGAACTAAATGAAGTAAAGGATTGCTTAGAATTGAACTGGGGTGACCCCCTAAGTTGAGACAGTTCAAAATCGGCGCATTTGCCGTTTGCTGTTTTTGGTTATGCCGAGAGCCATGTTCTGGTCGATTCTGGGCTCGGCCGGTGAAGC
>Ga0187847_10000151_pt1 | contig 81062 bp, 70 predicted proteins | sample June2016WEW_4_10_FD_132458 | JGI IMG/M metagenome (GOLD analysis project Ga0187847, IMG submission 132458) | Peatland microbial communities from SPRUCE experiment site at the Marcell Experimental Forest, Minnesota, USA - June2016WEW_4_10 | ecosystem: Environmental > Terrestrial > Soil >...
GGGGGCGGCGGCGGGGGTGGGGGTGGGGGCGGCGGCGCTACCAGCAGCGTCTGCATCGCGGCCTTGGGCAGCGCTTCAGGATAGATCAGCGGAATCAGAATCAGCAGCACAAGAATGGAGCCGTTTGTAATAAACGTCGCCACCATCCAATACTTGCTTTTGCTCTTGATCCTGCCCGCGGATTCAAACGTGGAATCTTCAAACATGGCCAGCCTCGAATCGGGTGTCAGTTACCTCTACTTTAGACACCACGGAAACATCGAATGTTCCCGAGCGCCAAAACAGTACCACAGCAGCGTGCTCCACTTCTATCAGGAACGACCCACCCCATGCAAAACCTGCTGCAAAACCGGTGCAACTTGAGCCGGCGCAACCTTCTACGCCCGCGCCCGCTTGGCCGCCGGCAGAACAACAGCTTTGCCTTTACCCGCCCGCCATTCCTGCCACGACACCAACATCGGCGCCGCTACGGCGATGGAAGAATATGTGCCGATAAGAATACCAACCACCAATGCAAAACTGAAACCCCGTAGGACAGGTCCGCCAAAAATATACAGCGAAAGGACCGTCAGAAACGTCAGGCCCGAAGTCAGAACGGTTCTGCTCAGCGTCTGGTTGATGCTGCGGTTCACCACATCCGGAAGCGCTTCACGACGGCTCAGGCGGAGATTCTCGCGAATACGATCGAAGACCACGATGGTATCGTTCATCGAATAACCAACGAGGGTCAAAATCGCTGCGATCACAGTCAGACTGATTTCCTGGCCGGTGAGCGCAAAAGCGCCAAGCGTGATCAGCGTGTCGTGAAAGCAAGCCACCACAGCGGCCACGCCATAAATCAGCTGGAAGCGGAACCACAGGTAGATGAGCATGCCCGCCATTGAGTAGAGGGTTGCCAACAACGCCTGCTTTTCCAATTGCTTGCCTACCGTGGGTCCCACAACCGAGATGTTCTGTACGGTGAAAGGATTGTTGTAATGCGCCTTAAGGGCATCCTGGATGAGCGCCTGGCCCACATCGAGCGAGGATTCATCATGTTGCTCCGGAAGGCTAATCACCACGTCATTGCTTGAGGTTGTACCCACGTCCCGAATCGGCTGGATTTGGGCATCCTTGATGCCGGCTGCCTGGATAGCCTTTCGAATCTCTTCAACGTCCGGCGTTGAGGCAAACCTCAGCTGCACGTCTGTGCCGCCGCGAAAGTCCACGCTCAAGGGCACAGGGCTGCGCACTCCGCCCACCGGGTTCGCCCAGTTCATCCCCATCTTCACCAAGCCGGCCACGCTGAAGATCAATGAAAAGCCGAGGAAATACCATTTCAGCTTCAGCCAGTCCACATTTACGCCGCGAAACAATTCCACTGGTTCTCTCCGCTTCCTGGTGCCGGAACCCATGCGTTCCGGCGTTTTTGTTTTTCAGCCGCCAAAAATCCGGCTCAACCGTTTCTCCGCTTCGGGGACTAGATCGAGACTGCTTCCCCTGGCTTCAACTTATTCAGATGCCAATCGAAGATGGTACGCTACACATAAACCGCCGTAAACAGGTTGGCTGCAAGGCCGATTGTCAGGGTGGTCGCAAATCCTCTAACCGGACCGCTGCCGAAGACGAACAGGATGGCCGCTGACACGATGGTCGTCACGTGCGTGTCGATGATGGTCACCCAAGCGTGCGCAAAGCCCTGGTCGACTGCCGCTGATGGCCCTTTTCCCGCGCGCACTTCTTCGCGTATGCGTTCAAAGATCAGCACATTCGAATCCACGCCCATGCCGATGGTCAGAATGACGCCGGCAATACCTGGCAACGTAAGGGTAGCGCCGCTCCAGAAACCCAGAACGCCCAGCAGAATCACCAGGTTCATGATCAACGCCAAGTCGGCATTGATGCCCGAGCCGCGGTAGTAGACAAGCATGAATGCCATGACCACCAGCACGCCTACAATCGCCGCCCTAATGCCCTGGTGGATCGAGTCCGCGCCCAGCGATGGGCCCACCAGCCGGTCTTCAATGTAGTTCAGGGACGCAGGCAGGGCGCCGGTCCTCAGCATCTTCGACAGAACGGTCACTTCTTCGGGGGTGAAGCTGCCCGTGATCTCGCCAGAATCGCGAATCGCGCTCTGAATATTGGCGACTTCGCGGACCTGCCCACCCATAACGACCGCCATGCTCTTGCCGACATTCTGGCTGGTGTAGTCGTAGAACTTGTCGCCGGCCGCGTTGGTGAGCGTGAAGCGCACATTGCGCCGGCCAGTCTGATCAGTGCCGGGATCAGCGGAGCGGAAATCCTGCCCGCCAACGATATAATTCCGCTGCAGCACGTAGACGCTGTCCGCATCGGAGCCTGTCGCCAGGTTTCCTGAACCATGCAGGAGAATGTCTTCCGGCGGCACACTGCCTCCCAAACTGGCTGTGGCCTCGGCTTCGTCCTTGTACGGGCCGCCAACCACGGCGTGGATTTCCAAACGAGCGGTGGTATTAATGATTTGCTTGACCCGTTCGAGGTCTTCAATACCGGGGAGTTCCACCAAAATCTGGTTGTCGCCGAGCCCATACTTCTGAATTACCGGCTCGCTCACGCCGAGCGAGTCAACGCGGTCGCGAATGGTTTCGATCGACTGTTCGACGGTCCTTTGCTCCAGCGCCTTTTCAGACGCGGGTTTCAATGTCAGCGTAAACGTGTTCTCACCGCCACCGCCCGTCAGGTCGTAGTCGTTGGAGTACTTGGTTTCAAGCGTGTTGCGGACAGAGTTGGACTGGGCCTGCGTTGTTCCCTCAACGTGGATCACTTGCGGCTTGGCTGGATCCGGATACACCTGGGCAAATGTCAGGTTGGCCGTTTTCAGTTCCTGCTGGATCTGCGCGGCAGTGTTTTGCGTTTCCGCGCTCACCGCTTCGGACACCACCACCTGCAAAATCAGGTGCGCTCCGCCGCTCAGGTCCAATCCAAGGTGAATCCGCTCGCCCAGCGCTTCTTCCAGCGCTTTGCCGCTTAATCCCTTAGGAATGCCGAAGATGCCGTAGACACAAATCACCAGCACCGCAATAATCAGGGCAATTCTGTTCGTGAGATTCTTCTTCATCGTCCCGTTTCTCTTATTCCACTTCTCTGGTCGAAAAAATCAGGCCCCTGCGCCGTTCTCCGTAATCACGGACGCAATCGCACTCTTGGACACTTCCAGCTTGATATTGTCCGGCGCCACTCGAATCACATACGCATCGTCCTTGACGGAAATAATGATGCCGCGAATGCCTCCCGCGGTGGTGACCCGGTCCCCGGTCTTGATTGACCCCAGCATGGCCTGCCACTCTTTTTGCCGTTTCTGCTGCGGACGGATCATGACCAGGTAGAGCACCGGGATCAATAGTAAGGGCAGAAGCATGGTTAGATTGCCCGCAGCCCCTCCGGCGGGTACATCCGCCAGGATTGCCAAACAGATTGCCACACTCATCCCTGCACTCTTCCTTTGCTCATTCCCGGCGGCGACCGCATCCGCTCACTCGGGCACAGGCACACCCAGCCTTAGCTGACCACCTGCATAAATTTGTCTCCGGGAATGTTCCTGGCCGCCGTTCGGTCCGGCCAAGTTTCCAGCCAGACTCCATGGGTAGGCCGCGATTGCTGTACGCTGAAACCTCTCCTCCGGCCCCGCGCCTGCGTTCGTGCCCTTTTGACCCAACTGCCGTTTGCTTCCTGTTCGACACAGCATTCCATCAAATTCCCGAATCGCGAACCACGCGCTCTCGCGGGTAATTCGTTCTCTCCGGAATCCGAAAGAATGCCTAGAAAGATAAGATACGCGTGGCCGGGGGCGTGTCAAGGCGGACCGTGATGCGGCCACCCGGCTCCGCATGCATTCTGGGCATCATTTAACTGCGTAAAAGGCCCTTATAAAACCCTTACGAATCATCTACCCCACCCTTACGGCGCTCAGATTCTCATGGGTATCGAACGCTTTCCGACCCGGTCGCACAGCATCAGTGTCCTCCTCGCTCGCCGGAAGGCGGGAACAGGAGTGATTCAATGCTCGACCTCCTTCTTCGCATGCTTTTGCTGGTTCCGGTGGCGCTAGCCCTGTACTTCATGCTCTGGGCATTCTGGAACTTCTGCAAAGCATCGCGCAGACCAAGACACTAGAGCTTCGGCACGCCCGTCGCAACAGACAGTCCGCGCTCTCAAGCCAACTCTGTATCCGCTCAATAGGTACGTAACCGTCCGCGGCGGGGGCCCAGAAAGCCAACTATTATTGAGCCGGCGTTTCCGTATCGTCTCCCGACTCTTCCACCAGCACTGCCGATCCTGGCACCACATCGAAAATCACGCCATCCTTGCCTGCCGGATGAAACGTAATCTTCAATGGCTCGCGCTGCCATTCGGCCGCTCCGCAGACCGGCTCCGCATGATTCTCCGCATCGAACGCCGCAAGCTTCTTTGCCAGCACCGGCTTGCGCCCTGCCACTTGTGCCACCACCGCGTAAAGACTCTTCCCGCTTGCAGTCACCCCGCAATACGCCCCATAGTCGCGGAACCAGCTCACCTGGCTCACTCCGGGATCGTAGTCAGGTAGCTTCAGCGCCACAAAATGCCCGGTCACGCGGTCCACCAGCAACCACGGCCCCCGCTGCCAAACCCAGCGGCTCGCGGGCGGGGCGGACTTTGGGTCAGTGTTTTCGCCAGGCAAGGTATCGTTCAGCCGGATAGCCCGCCTGACCACAAAGCTCCGGTCAGTCACGTCATGCGGGTCGCCGGTGGTCCATTCCTTCATCAGCCCGTCCACCAGGAGCGCCCGAATCTTCAAGGCATCCTCGCCCGAAGACGCCCCTGCCGGATCGCCAGCCTTCGAATACGGCACCTTCTTCGCTGCTCCCAGAAACACCGTATGCACTTTGCGCGGTGCTCCAGAGACAGTCGCAGTCCCCATGAGAAGAGCAGCAAAACCAATTCCTGCCACGAACAACTTCCGCCGAATTTGCATGACGGTCTTACTCCTGACTCTGCGCAGCCTCAACGGCCCGCGCTACGCGGAAGGCCGTGCCTTCATTCAAGTGCGCAGCCAACACCTGCATTCCTACCGGCAAGCCGGCCGCCGTCGCTCCACATGGCACCGTCACGCCGCAGATCCCGGCCAGGCTTGCCGTCACTGTGTAGATATCCGCCAGGTACATCGCCAGCGGATCGCCCGTCTTCTCGCCCAGTTTGAAAGCCGCCGTTGGTGCGGTCGGCGTCACAATCGCATCTACCTCGGCAAAGGCCCGTAAGAATTCCTCCGCCAGCAGTCTGCGCACCTGCTGCGCTTTCAAATAGTAGGCGTCGTAGTAGCCTGCGCTGAGCGCGTAGGTTCCGAGCATGATCCTGCGCTTCACCTCGGCGCCGAACCCTTCGTCGCGCGAGTTGCTGTACATCGCATTCAGGTTCCCGGAAGCTGCCGAACGATGCCCATAGCGCACTCCGTCGAATCGCGCCAGATTCGCGCTGGCCTCCGCCGTCGCCACCAGGTAGTACACCGGAATCGCGTACTTTGTCAGCGGCAGATTCACCGGCTTCACGGTGCAGCCCGCCGCCTTCAGCGCCTCAATTCCCTTCTCCACTGCCGCGCGGACCTCGGGGTCGAGACCGTCGCCGAAATACTCCGCCGGCACACCAATGCGAAGGCCGTCGACGGGCCTGTCGCTCTCCGCAGCGTAATCCGCTACCGGCGCCGTCGAGCTTGTCGCGTCCTTCGGGTCGCTGCCCGCGATCACCCCCAACAGAGTTGCTGCGTCCCGCACATTTCCCGCAAAAGGCCCCACCCGGTCCAGAGACGAAGCAAACGCGATAAGCCCGTAGCGCGAGACCCGTCCGTACGTTGGCAGCACGCCCACTACCCCGCAAAAACTTGCCGGCTGCCGGATCGATCCGCCCGTATCGCTGCCCAGCGTGGCCACGGCCAGGTTCGCCGCCACCGCAGCCGCCGACCCGCCGCTTGACCCGCCCGGAACCCGCTCAGTATCCACCGGATTCCGCACCGGCCCATACGCAGAGTTTTCAGTTGAGGAGCCCATTGCAAACTCGTCGCAATTCAGCTTGCCCAGCAGCACTGCTCCAGCGGCTTCGAGCTTCTCGACAACGGTCGCGTCATACGGAGGTCTGTAACCCTGCAGGATCTTCGATCCTGCAGTGGCCGGCGCGCCGCGCATCACCAGAACATCCTTGATAGCCACCGGAACCCCCGCCAACGGCGGCAGCGGATCGCCCTTCCGCGCCAGTTCGTCCACGCGCTCCGCCTGCGCCAGCGCCCGCTCTTTCGTCAGGCTCAAATACACGTTGAGCCGCGGGTTTACCGCCGCGATGCGGTCGTAATAGCTTGCCGCCAGGTCGGCAGCATTGGTGGTCCCTGCTGCAATCTCCGCGCGCAAATCCGCCAGTTTCTTCGGCCTCTGAACAAACGTCCCGGCAGTCATCATCTCGCTCCCCAATTGCGCTTCTCTCTTTCGATCTCTTTAAGGTGATCGCTGATAACTGTTGCCTGGTTACTGTCTTTCAATCACTTTTGGCACTTTGAAGAAAACTCCATCCGTCTCCGGCGCCTCATCCAGCACGGTCGTCCGGTCCAGCGACGGACGTAGAACATCCGTCCGCAACCCGCCGTCGCCTGCAGCGCTGAACAACTCGGACACCTGGGCCAACGGCGTAACCCCTCGCGTATCCAGCTCGTTCAGTTCGGCCACGTAGTCCAGAATGGCATTCAGGTCGTGAAGCATGTGGCCGGACTCCTCCGGAGTCAGCTCGAGATGCGCCAGCTCAGCCACGCGCTCCACTTCGTCCACTGTTACTTTTGCGGTCATCTTCTGCCCATTCCTATCCGTCTTGAACCCCTGTGTCACCGGCACGGCATCGCTCGATTCAGGACGCCAGAAGATAAAGTATAGCCCGTCCCGGGTTAGCGTTCTTCGCCGCGACCCAGGTCGATTCTCAGTCCACAGTGAGCGTCACCGTAAGGCTGTGCTGTACCCCGGTCGACGTCACATTTACGGGAATCGAATACGTTCCTGCCGGGGTGGTGCCACCGCCGCCACCGCCGCCTGTTCCGCCCCCGCCGCCACCGCCTGTTCCCCCGCCGGAACTCGCGCAACTCGACAAGCCCCCGGCCAGAATCGCAAGGAGCACGCAACCTACCAGCGCCTTCCTCCGCCGCTTCCATCCCAGCGGCAAAAACAGAAGCACGCAAGCCATGGGAACCAGCTTCCATGCTCCGGGCCGATTCAAGCGCGTGGTCGCTCCCGACTGCCCAACCGAAATCTCCACCGTCACATTTCCGGTAACTCCTGCATTCAGCGTTTCGGTGCTCGGATTAAACAGGCAGACGGCATTTGCCGGGAGCGTTCCGCACGCAAAAGTGAAGGTTCCCTGCGCCCCAGCCATCGGCGTAATGTCGACCGTATAATCTGCGGTCTGCCCATTCGAAACCGTCATCGTCAGCGTTCCGCCGCTCGCGACCGTAAAGTCGAACCCCGTACCCGTCAGCGAAACTGTCCCCGAGGCGGAAGCCGTACTGCTGGTAATGCTGAGGCTCCCCGTCTGCGCACCCGCAGCGGTCGGCGCGAACTCGACGCCCACCGTACAACTGGCACCGGACGCCAGTGTCGCGGTACAGGTGTTGTTGACCAACGCAAACCCTGGCGAAGCCGCCAGCGCGAGTCCGCTCAACGCACCCGTCCCCGGGTTGGTTACAGTCACAGTCGCAGGGCCGCTGGTCACACCCACGCCCACCGAGCCAAAGGCCTGCACCGCAGGAGTAGCCTGAATCGCCCCCACCCCGCCGCCCGTTCCGCTCAGGGCCACGGTAGCCGCGTTCGCCGCCGATGCGGAGGTTACCGTCAGCGTCCCAGTAATTTTGCCGGGAGCCGTCGGCTGAAACACCACCCCCACGGTGCAGCTTGCCCCCGACGCCAGGCTGCTGCCACAGCTGTTCTGCGTCAGGCTGAACTGCGGGCTCACAGTCACTACCAGTGCAGTTGCCGCGATGCTTCCGGTGTTGCTGATTGTCACGGTCTGCGCCGGACTTGCCTGCCCCGGCATCTCCTCAGAGAAGCTCAACTGCGTCGGACTTACGTTGAGCCCTGTTGTGGTCGTCCCTGTCCCGTTCAGCGATACGCTCACCGGCGTCACGCCCAGTGTCGAGGAGGAAACCACCAGCGCGGCCGCGCTCCCGCCCGCCGAAGCCGGCGTAAACGTCACCTGCACTGTGCAACTGCTTCCGTTTGCCAGCGTCGCTCCGCACGTCGTCGTCCCAACGGCAAAGCTGCTTGCCGCATTTCCGGTAAGTTGAAACCCCACGTTCGCCATCGGAGCGCCTCCGGAGTTCGTCACCGTCAGCGTCGCGGGCGGGCTGGCCACGCCCACCTGTTGCGCCGCAAAGCTCAGACTCGTCGGGTTCACGCTGATCGCAGGCGGCAGCAGGCCGATTCCTGTAAGTGCCACAGTCTGTGTGCGCAGCAAATCGGAAACCGTCAGCGTGCCCGTCTGGATTCCGACCTGGCTTGGCGCAAACACTACGGAGATGGAGCAGTTCGCAGGGCCCGTTAATTGCGTGCTACAGTTGTTTGTTTGCTGGAACGCACCGCTCGCCGTAACCGCAATCGACGTGAGCGGCAGGCCGCCGCTGTTGGTCAGGCTCACTGTCTGCGCCGTTGAGAGCTGCCCCACAATCGTTCCTGCAAAGCTCAGCGACGTCGCACCCAGCGTATCGGTCGGCGGAGCTTCCCCCGTTCCACTCAGCGCGACTGTCTGCGTTCCGGCTTCATCCACAAGCGTCAGTGTTCCCGTCGCAGCTCCCATCTGCGTAGGCAAAAACTCCACCATGATCTGGCAATCTGTATCCGCGGCCAGCGCGCTTGTTCCGCATGCGTTGCTTGAAATGGCGAACGGCGGCGTAACGGTCAGGCTGGTTATTGACAACGGCAGCGATCCGCTGTTGCCCGCTTCCACCTGCAACGGCGAGGAAGTTGCTCCCACCGCGACCGCGCCAAAACTCACCGTCGCCGGCGTCAGGCTCACTAGCCCTGCGGCGGTCCCCGTTCCGCTCAAATCGACCAGCAATTGACCGCCATACACGTTCAAGTCAATCGTCATCTGCCCCGTCCGGCTACCCGTCGCCGTGGGCGTAAAGGTTACGTTGATCGTGCAACTCGTTCCCGCCGCTACGGTCACCGGCTGGCAATTGTCCGTCTCACTGAAATCCCCGCTCACCGTAATCGCGCTGGTGGTCAGGCCAAGGGTGCCCGTATTCGTGAGTGTCAACGTTTGCGCAATGCTGGCCGTGCCAAACACTTCGCTGCCAAAAGTAAGCGAACCCGGGGCCACTGTCGCACTCGTCCATCCGGTCGTAGCACTCCATAGCGGCGTCTCCCACACGCCGCGACCGTACGTCCCCGCTACCAGCACTTGCGCAGACGCCGATGCGCTGAGCTCCGTAACTGGCGCCTCCGCCAGTCCCGTTCCAAACGCCGACCAACAGGTCGATGGCAGATTCGCGCAGCTGCCCACTTGCGTCGTGAAATAAACGCCTGCATCGGTAGCCAGGTAGACCGTGTTCGCACTCTGCGGATCCACTACAACGCTGTTCGCCGGAGCCCACGGTAGATTCGCATTCAGCGCGGCCCAGTGCGCTCCGCCGTCGGTCGTCCGGTACAGCACCCGCACCGCTTCCGGCTGACTCGGGATCCCCTCCACCGTCACGTACACCGTGTTCCCCGTCGCATCGTGCTGATCGATATAAATGCTGGAAATATCCAGCCCGAAAGCATTCAGCCCCAGGCTGTCGTTGGTCACCGGATTGAATGTCAGGTCATGCCACACCCCCGCCGCACTGCTCGCCGGATTGACCGTCGCGCTCAGCACATGCCCCGGCAGCAGCGTTCCTCCGTCAGCTGATCCATACGTCCCCACGTAGATCATCTCGTTCCCGGCAGCCAGCGCCATCGCCGAAATGGACCGGATCAGTGCGTCCCCATTGCACGCAGCGCTCCCCGGGCCGCCGTTCCCGCTGTCGAGAATCGGGCTGATGGCATTCGCGCTTGTCCATCCCACCCCGTTCGCCGGGCCGCGCCAAACCCGGCATGTCCCAATCAGCAACTGCGTCTCGTCCAGCGGATCCACCAGGAACGGCGCGGGCGTTGTCATGGTCAACCCATCGCCACCCACGTCCGCATCGCTCACTACCGGGCTCGTCCCGAAGTTTGCCGGCGCGCAGTCGCTTACCTGGTCGCACAGATAAATTGAAACCCCCTCTTCGGCATTCACGTACCACTTGTATTCATTGGTCGGATCAATCGCAACTGCGCCGCCGTCGCCACCCAGAACTTGCGGCCACTGGGCAGTCGGCCCGGATGCGCCTTTGACTCCTGCGGTCCCGTTCACGCTCAGTCCGGCCATCATTGTGTAGGGCGAACTGGCCGACTGCGACAGGCTCATCACCTCTGCCAGCGATCCCAGATTGCCATTCAAATTCTCAAAGTGGTTTGCATCCGTCGCCGAGCACACTGACCCCGTTTCCCCAATCGCGTCCAGCGAACGCCAGAGCCCGCTGTCGTTTCCCACAAACATCTCCAGCGGATTCGTCGAGCTCCACCCCAGCGCGTGCTGATATGGAGCGACCTGCGCGCTCATGCAAGTATTGGCATTAGTCGTGTTCCGCCACGCACAACCCATCGCCAGGCTGCATCTCCACACGTCGCCATCCCCGGCCAACACAACGGTGTCTTGTTGAGATGGGACAGCCGCCAGAGCCAGCGTATAGTCGCCGTTCTCAATCGTCGCCGGCCCCTCCGCTGTACTCGTCTCGAGCGCAGTCGTCCCCCATCGTTGCGCAAAGCTGATCGTCGGGTTCGTGCAAACTCCTGCGCTCACCGTGCACTGGTCCTGCCACAGTCCCTGGTCCTGGTTGTTCAGGTCCACCGTCCACGCAAACGTGTCTCCGGTTTGCGGATTCACCGCCAGTGTTCCGCGAAAAATAGGACACGCAATTGACCCGATTGCTGCTGCATTCGTCGGACACATGGCTGCGGCCAACCCCGCACCCGGCTGCGCTGTCATCCGTGTCCAGGTGATCCCATCCGCCGACTGGTAGTACCCATGGAACCGCACCGCCGCCACAAACAGCTGCCGCACTGGATTCCACACCACCGACGTCGCGGCATTTCCATCCGCTCCCGCAAATGGGTCCGATGGCCCTTGAACATCTGTCCTGGGTCCATCCGTAATCGTTGCCAGGTTCCACGTCGTCCCGGAATCATTGGAGTAGTAAAGCCCTTCGTAGCTCAGTCGCGGACGGTCCGCGTTCACGAGGGTCCCCTCATGCGCCTGCGCAACCGCTGCCACCACCAGCTGCGGCGTCGCCGTACTCCACGCGAATCCCGCAAAGCCTTCCCCCGCAAACCCCCAGCTCAAATCCGCCGTGGTTTGGATCAAGCTCCACGTGTTCCCGCCATCCGCCGAACGCAGAATCCCCGCCCCATAGTATGAGTCCAGCGCATCATTCGGATCCCCTGTCCCGGCCAGAATCACGCCTGTCCCGCCAGGCTGCACCGTCAATGCTCCAATGCTGATTGAAGCGTCCTGGATCCCGCTCAGCGATGCCAGCGTGTCCGTGAGAGGTGTAAACACCACGTTCGCCGCGTTCGAAGTGCCGGCGTTCTGCGCCACCCACACCCCACCGCCTGTGGTGCCGACATAGAGTCGATTGCCTGTCGTGTCTGAGGGGTCCAGCGCCACGGCCGACACCCTGCCCGTCACAAGGCCGTAGCTCGGGGTCAATACCGCTGCCGGCCCCAGTGTCTGCCAGGTCGCTGTGGAGGTGGTTGCCGATGTTGAAGCCGCCTGTGCCAGCGCTTGGCGCCCGATGCCATGCATAGGGCCTAGCCGCGCTGGCGTCTGACCGGCTGTAAAACCCCGCTGGGAAAGAAATCGTTGTGCCTGCTTCACGCGCGGGGGCGACTGGCGATCAGTCCGCACGAGCGAACTTTGCGCTTCGGCTGTGCACGGGGTCGACGCAAAGGCAGCCAGAACGAGCCCCGCCAGCAGTACGCCAGCCAGCCTGCCGCCACGCCACGCATGGGTCAAACGAATTCGGCCCCAGCACCAACCGGAATCACCGGCCACAAGTTCAAAAAATGGCATGATCACGCACGTCCGGAATCTGATTCCGGCGACCCCTCTCTGACCATCAAAGGGGGTTTGAGCGAAATCCAGTGGATTGCATTGCGTGAAACAAACAGTTTCCGGGATTGGAAATCTGGCCTATTATAGGCAGACGCATGGGTCTGCGGAATGTGATGCATCTCACACTCCGCCGATCTAGCGCTCTTCCATGTCTATCTGCTTTCTGCCGGCCCGGCCGCCGTGCTGCTGTATATACCTTGCCGAGTCAAACTTCTTTGCCGTCGAGGTTCCGGTCATCGTCCGCACCAGCCCAAACACCGGACGGTCGAACCATGGCCGGTCGTGCCGCCCCACAATCGCCCAGGCAATTCCCGCGTACCCATTCGGATCGCGCCCATCCAGCTCGTATTTATCGTTCAGTATCACCGCCCACTCAAACGCCCGGGCTGGGTCCGGCGCCCACTCCAGAATCTTCTTCCCCCAGTACATCCGCATGTAGTTGTGCATCCAGCCCGTGTCCACCATCTGGCGTTGCGCAGCATTCCAAAGGTCGTCGTACGTCTCGCCTCGCTCCAACTGGACGAGCGTGTAGCGATGCGGCCGCGGATCGCCTGCGTGCTCCACCAGCGTCTTCCGCGCCCATGGCGCAGCGCACTCCCAGTTGTCGTAGTTTGGCTCATGGCGGACAAAGAGGATGGCCAGTTCACGCCAGCCAATCAGTTCATCCAGGAACTTGTCGCCCGCGCTCGGCGGTGCTTTTCCCGCCTTCACAGCTTCTTCCACCGCCAGTGCAATCGCCAGCGGCCCGATATTCCCGAAGTGCAGGTATGGCGATAGTCGGCTCGTTCCCTTTACCTCGGGATGGTTTCGGGTCTCCTCGTAGTCCTTGAGTTCCACATTGACGAACTGCTTCAGCCGCTTGAGCGCCGCATGCGTGCCGCCGGTAAATGTGTCCACGGGAGGCACCCTGCGATCGAGCTTGGCGAATCCGTCGGTGATATCGCTTGAAAGATCGAAGCTCGGCAGAGCCTTGGGTGGCTCCCACTCGTGAATTGGCGAAATCTTCTGGGGCGGAACAAGATACTTGGGCAGTTCCCGTTTCAAATGCGGCCTGAAATGATGCAGGAGCACAAAGCTGCGATCGAACACGCGCGACGGCACCACGACGTCGGCATCGACCGTCCAGTAGGGAATCTTCAGCCGCTTCGCAAGCACTCTTCGCCATCGTTCCGGCTCACGACATGGATTTTCGTCGCCAATCAGCAACGCAGCTTGTGTCTCCTCAAGGAATGCGTCAAGAGAGTTGTTGGGATGCCGCCGCACAACGAACCCGACGCCCCGCTCCGCTGCGTCCTCGGCCACATCCCGCAATCCTTGTTGCAGGAAATGGTAGTGCCGCGAATTGGCATTGGGGTAATCCGGAATAACCGAGAAGAAAACTACAACCGGGAGCCCGAGAAGGTTCGCGGCTTCAATCGCAATATCGAGCGCGGGATTGTCCACGATCCGCATCGCGCGCTGCATCCAGTAGACGACGCAACGGGCGGCTGCGCGCAATGCACCGCTCCTCCGCACGACAGCACGCGTTTGATTTGCTAGATTCGCGATTTCTTGGGGAATTCTTGATTCGGCGGAAATGAGTGTCACCATTTGATCATTTACGATACTTGCATTCCTGGAGCGAGCAATGACGGCTTTAACGGATGACGAAGTTCGGGAGTTCATCGCAAAGAACGAATGGAGTACCGGAATCAAAACCGACGGCCGCTCCCTGCATTATGATGATCCGGAATCGAATGCGCTCTACCTCAAATTTCCTGAAACGCCCCTGCGGGCCACCTACCTTTCCAGGGTGGCTTCGATGCTCGGTATTGATGACGAAGCCATGTTTTACGGTGCACTTTTATGGATCACCCTTTCTGTTATTGGTAGTCCACAGCTCGAGAAGACTGGATGGACCATGATGGAAATGATGCGCCGCGGATTCGGGGAGAATCGTCCACTTGAGGCTGCGTCGGGGCATTGGTTCCGTAACGGTGCGGTGGTAGAGCTTGCGGCTTTCGTCCTTCCATGCTTTGTCTTCGGCTGGGATGCTTACATCGTTCCCAGCGGTGGAAATCTTTTTGCGCATATTAGCCACGATGAATACTGGGCCGTGGTCGCACGTGACGCTAGAACATATGATGCGGCCTTAGGCGCTCTAAAAGAGATTAGTCCGCAAGAAGGACACCAAGGGCTGTTGCGACAGTTCTGCCCTCTCTCTCGACATATACATTCTGACTGATTACTCGCAATGCAACCTTGGCAGAAGTCGATCTGCCCTATTCCGGTTTGCGGTAGATGAAACGGAGCGCTGTAAACTTCGATGACACGGAAGCCACTTTCGTATCGATCATTCCATTCTCCCGCAGCAGCGAGCGAATCGCCGTCTCATTGATCGCATGGCCCGGGCCCTTCGGATACACAATCCAGATCGGGACGCCTTTCAAAAGCTGGGCCTTAGAAGCCCGCAATGCCGAGTGAAGCGATTCGGGAGAATCAACATACGCCACAATCAGGTCGGCCTCTTTCGTTGAAACGCGAGCAGCCTCTGCCAAGGCTTCCTGAAGCGTCTCATCGGGGACAGCGCCAATTGTGCGGACGACACTCGTCTTCGTAATCCCAAGTTTTTTTGAGAGCGCAGTCGGCGGGCTCGTAATGGTTGCAGCCCACTTCTCAGCTGCCGCAGCACCAAGATTGAGCTGAACCCGCTCCGGTCCGGCCTTGAAGTGGAGCGCGTCGCTCTGGACCTTCACGTCGCTCAGTTCACTAAACGCCAGACGCTTCCGAATCCCACCGCGCACGATGATCTCGCCAGTCTCCAGCAGCGCCTTTACCTCTGATACCGTCCCGCCCCAGTCGCAAGTACAAATCGCCTCTCGTCCCATCGCGACCCTCCTCACCCCGCACTCGCCAAGCGACTACAAGCCATGAAGGCCGCCCGATGGGCGGCCTTCATGGCAATTCCGACAACTGAAAGCTGAAAGCTGCTTTACCACCTGCCCCAGGCTCTGGTGAAGTAGTCTGCCAGCGTCATCCCAATCAACACCATGAACGTGAATAGACCCGCCCCCACCGTGAGCTTGGTCAGCTTTGTGCTGTACTTCACGCCCATGAAGAACAACACCACCAACGTAGCTTTCACCACGCCTATGGCTATCGCCACAATCGGGTTGAACACGCCCATCTCGATGTACGAAGCGCCAACCGTGAGGCCCGTGAGCGTCAGCAGGCAGCCGAAAATCACTAAATAAACAATAGGCGGGGTTACATGGTGCTCGTGGCCGCCGTGATCGTTCTCGTGCTCCACGCCATGCTGAATCGGTTCGCTCATATTCTCAGATCCTTTACTGGTGTCTGCTGATCAGGTAAAGCAGTGGAAAAAGGAAAATCCACACAATATCGACAAAGTGCCAATACAGTCCAAAGTTCTCTACAAAGGTCACGTGCCCCGCTGTGTAAGCCCCAGCTCGCGCCTTGAAGATCATGACTCCAAGGATCGCAATGCCGATGATCATATGCAGTGCGTGCATGCCGGTCATGGCGAAGTAGAGAAAGAAGTAAAGCTCCGTATGCCGCGCCATATCCAGCGCCATCGGCTTATCGTGGTATTCCTTGTAGATTTCCGGATCGGATTGCGGATCGGTAAACGCGCTTACGCTGTAGTGGAATCCGGGAACATGGTGCTTTTCAATCTTCTCGGAGTATTCAATCGTCTTGATGCCAAGAAAGACGAGGCCCAGCAGGAACGTCAGCACCAGGCAAAATACCAGCCAGCCCTTGCGGCGCGTCTCCGCGAAATATACGCCCATGGCCATCGTAAAGCTTGAGCTGATCAACACCGCCGTATTCGCCGTGCCCCAGAAGATGTTCAGCTGATGCGATGCCTCAACAAACGCGGGATAATACCAGTTCCTATAGATCAGGTATGCGGTAAACAACCCGCCGAAGAACATGATTTCCGTCAGCAGGAACAGCCACATCGCGAAGTTCGTGGCGTCCGCCTGCTGCTCCACCGATTCAAAGTGGTGCCGCTGATAAGACGGATGCTCGTGATGCTGCGCCTCGGGGGCGCCGTGCGTGATGATTGTGCTATCCGACACTGGCTACCTCTTTAGCTTTCTGTTGATCCAGCCACTCGTAGTCGTAGGCCTCGTGATCCATGATCGGCGTCACCGCAAAGTTCTCCGTCAGCGGCGGCGACTGCGTCTGCCATTCCAGTCCCGTTGCCTGCCACGGGTTATCTCCCGCAATCTCGCCATACTTCAGCGACCATGTGAGATAAAGAATCGGAAGCAGGTAGCCCACTCCCAGAATGGTGGCGCCCGCAGTGGAGAACACGTTCAGCACCTGGAACTCCGGTGGATAAGCCGCATACCGCCGCGGCATTCCCAGCATGCCCAGAATGAACTGCGGGAAGAACGTGAGGTTGAACCCGATGAACGTAACTACCGCGGCAAGCTGCGATATCTTTTCCGGATACATGCGGCCCGTCATCTTCGGCCACCAGAAATGAATGCCCGCAAGGAACGCCATCAGCATGCCGCCCACCATGACAAAGTGGAAGTGCGCCACGATGAAATACGTCTCAGTCAGGTGAATGTCCGTGCCCGACGATCCAAGAAACACGCCCGTCAATCCGCCAATCGTGAACAGTCCCATGAATCCAAAGCTGTAGAGCATCGGCGTCTCAAATGTAATGGATCCCTTGTAGAGCGTGAACGTCCAGTTGAAAATCTTGATTGCCGAAGGCACCGCCACGAGCATGGTCAGCAGGCTGAACACCAGCATTGAGTAGTTCGAGATGCCCATAATGAACATATGGTGCGCCCACACAAAGAAACCGAACACCGCGATGGCGACTGACGAAAACGCAACCGCGGTATATCCGAACACGCGCTTGCGGCTGAAGGTCGAAATCGTTTCCGAGATGACTCCCATGCCCGGCAGAATCATGATGTAGACAGCAGGGTGTGAATAGAACCAGAACAAATGTTGGAACAGCAGCGGATCGCCGCCCTTGGTCGGGTCGAAGATTCCGATGTTCACCGTCCGCTCCAGCGCCACCAGCACAATCGCAATGGCCAGCACCGGCGTGCCCAGAACCATGAGGATGCTGGCCGCATAGTGCGACCACACAAACAACGGCATCCGGAACCATGTCATGCCCGGGCAGCGCATTTTGTGAATGGTCACAATAAAATTCAGTCCAGTAAAGATTGAACTGAAGCCCGCAACAAATACCGCGAGCCCCGTGGTCAGCACGTTGGTATTCACGTAATGCGTTGACAGCGGCGTTGTAAATGTCCAACCCGTATCCACACCGCCCGTGACCATCGTCGTTATCACAAGGATGCCGCCCACCATGTACAGATACCAACTCAGCAAATTGATCTTCGGCAGCGCCAGGTCCTTCGCGCCCAGCATCATCGGGATCAGGAAGTTGCCTAGCGTCGCCGGAACACTCGGCACCAGGAACAGGAAGATCATGATCACGCCGTGCATGGTAAACACCTTGTTATAGGTGTCCGTCGCCATCAGATCGCTTTGCGGAGTCAGCAATTCAAGCCGGATGAGCCCCGCCAGGGCGCCGCCAATGAAGAAGAAAAATGTGATCGAGATCAGATACAGAATTGCAATCCGCTTGTGGTCGCCGGTCAGTAGCCAGCTCAGAATTCCATTCTCTTTCGAGAGAAAGTTCATCTTCGGAATTCTGGCTGTTCTCTGATCGGGAAGACTGACAATCGTGTTCGAGTTGGTACTCATTGCTTCACCATCCCTTGACCCGCAGGCTGGGCGGCCGGCTTCTGTCCCGCTGCTCCCACCTTGCCTTCGCCCTCCGGCAGAAGATCAGTCGTGTTGGTCGTCTGCTGGATTCGGTAGTCGGAGTTGAGGTTCTTGATGTACTCAACCAGCGCGATCACACCTTCCTCGCTGATTTGTCCTTGATACGTGGGCATGATCGGCGCATAGCCCTGCGTTACGTGCTGCGACGGATTCAGAATCGCCTCGCGGATATACGCGTCGTCGGCCAGCACAGTGCCCCCGCTCGCCAGCGGCAGCTTCGCGCCGTACACATTCGCCAGGCTCGGACCGCGTGCATCCGGCCGCGTATTGTGGCAGGCATTGCAGCTCAGGCTCGCGAACAACTTTTCGCCATTCTGCGCCAGTGAGTTGCCGCTGGTCGATTCCGCAAGCCACTTTTTGAAGTCGTCCGGTGAAAGTACAACGATATCGCCAATCATTGCCGAGTGGTTCGTTCCGCAATACTGCGTGCAAAACAGGTGATACGTTCCCGGCGTTGTGGGTTCAAACCACACCGTCGTATAGCGGCCCGGAATCGCCTCGCGCTTCACCCGGAATGCGGGAATTGAAAAGCTATGAAACACGTCCTGCGAAATCAGTGTCAGCTGCACGGCACGGCCCATCGGCACATGCAGCGCATTGATCTCATGCTGTCCGCCCGGATGTTCGGCCTTCCACATCCACTGCTTACCCACCACGTAAATGTTCATGGCGTTCGCCGGCGGCGTGTACACGCGGAAATAAATCAGCGAGCCCCACACGAACATGATCAGAAACAGTCCCAGCGGAATGATGGTCCACGTTGCCTCCAGCAACGTTGAGCCTTCAATCTGCACAGCCTGCGGATGCCGCTCCTTGCTGTACAGAATCGAGAAACTCGTCACCAGCAGGATGACGCTGGTCAGCCCAATCAGGCTCACCAGCGTGATGAAGAAGAGCAGCGCGTCCATCTGAGGCGCGATCTTCGACGCCTCCGGCGGAAACAACGCGAAGTTCGTCATCCACTTGACGAGAAATTCCCAAAACACTCCACTGATGTGGTTCATTCCGTTATCCGTTCACCTTTGTTCCTGTTCCCGTTTTTCCTTTTGTTTGATCGCCCGATTTTGTTCCAGGCAGGTCCCCTTGCCGCGCGTCCCGGCGAAACATCACCAGCATGAATCCGCCCAGCGAAAACACCGTGATCAGACCGCCCAACTGCACCACCCGCGCTACGATCAGCGAGTGCTTATTGGTCTGCGGATCATAGTGGTAGCAGTACGTCAGAATGTTGTCTACCGGCGAGCCGATGCGGTTCGACGATGCCTCAACCAGGCCAATCCGCAGATCCTTCGGCGAATACTCTACGCCCATGTAGTACTGCGCCAGCTTGCCTTCCGGCGTCACAATCTGAATCGAACTCGCGTGGGCAAACTGGGTCAGCTTTCCATCTGGCCCGGGAATCTTCACATACCCGAAGCCCACTGCTTTTGTAAGCACATCGATGTTGGCCTGCGTCCCGGTCATGAAGTGCCATCCTGAAGCCGTCTCCGGATGTCCATACTTCTTGAGGTAACTCCGCTTCTTAGCGGAAGCCAGGTCGGTTCCCTCACTTGGATCGATGCTCACCACGATCACATCGAAGTCCCTGCCCGGAACCTCGTCGACCATCTGCAGAGCACTCGTTAATCCGTTCAGTTCTTCGGAGCACAGCATCGGACACTGGTAGTACACCAGCGCCAGAATCGCCGGCTTTTTGCCGAAGTAGCTGGCGAGTTGAACCTGCTTGCCCTGGTCGTCAGTAAACGACAAACCCAGCGGAACCTGCCCGTTCAGCTTTTGCGAAATCCCCACGCCATCCAGAATCGTCGGTGGCTTGTCGTTCGCCGGACCGGTTTCCTTTTCTCCATAGCTTGAAACCTGGGCCAGCAGCGATGGAGTGCATGCAGCCAGTGCAAACACCAGTGCGGTCGCAGCAGCCATCGCCGCGCGTCCCCAACCCATTCGCATTGTGTTCGTCTTTTGCAACATCTCACGCTTTCTTATTCGCTTGTTTCATCCCACAACACCGTGGGCGCTCATCAAACCAGTAACAACGTTTACTTCCGCCGCTCCGCAACCGCTTCCGCTGTCGCCTCTTCCTGCTCGAACGAGGTGCGCGCAAAACCATTCGTCAGTGGAACTGTAACCATCCCGGGCTTCCCATCCCCGGTTAACGCCGCCGCATGATTTACATCGGGCGCGACCGGTAATCCGTTCTTTGCCACCAACTCCATCGCCAACTCAATTGGAATTCTGACCTTGCCCTGCCCCTTGTCAACCCAGGTGTAGTTCTCGAGCAGCAGGTCCTCGCGCGCATGCAAATCGGCCACATCCTGGTTGCCATCATCCAGTTGCACCCGCGGCGTAGGAAGGCCCTGCGCCAGTTCCGCCACCTTGTGCTGCATCTCCGGACTGTTGGGCAGGTTCCCCAACTGGCGAATCTCCACTGTCTTTGTCCATTTGCTGTTCGGGCCGTCTTCCTTGTTCAACTCCGCGTTCAGCACCATGCCGATGCCGTAGCACAGCACACCCGTCACCGCCACAAAAACCGCCAGCGCGGTTAGAAACACCACGATCCCCGTCACGCGGACGTCGGTCTTTTCGTAACCCGCTTCAACGTCAATCTCATCCGGCCCGTGACTCTCCGGCTCTTCCCACAGGTGGATCTTCGGTTCTTTGTCGTCGTTATGCGTGGGCATGTTCAGGCTCCAGAATCTCCGCGACATGCGGATCGTTGGTCTGCACCAGTGGACGCTGCTTCAACCGCGTGCAGTAGATGGCAACCCAGAAGGCTACCATCGCCACGGGGACGGCCACATATTCCAGGATTCCCCAGCTGAAGTGAAGATTGCGCGCCGCATCCTTGAAGTTTGGCTCGATGAGCCAGAACAAATCGAAAGCCTTGGCGAACACCATCCACTGGCAAACCAGCACCAGCCGCTTCTTGTTCCGCTTGATGTCCCGGGACAGCAGCAGCGAAAACGGAATCAGCCAGTGGAACAGGAAATCCAGCGTGATGATCACAGCCCAGCCGCCTGCGAACCGGTCAATGTACCAGTTAATCTCCTCTGGCAGGTTCCCCGACCAGATAATCAGGAACTGCGAGAAGGCCAGGTAGATGTTCAGCATGACGAATGCAAACGTGAGCTTGCCCAGGTCATGCTGTTCCGTCTGCCGCAGAATCGTCTTGAATGGCTCGCCCTTTGAAAGCGAAATTGCAACAATAATCGAAAATGCCAGCACCGAGTAACCTTGTCCCACAAGGAACAAAAGCCCATACACCGAGGAGTACCAGGTAGGATCGAGCGACATCACCCAGTAAATCACCGCCGCCGTCATGGTCAGGGAATAGACCACAATCCCCGGCCCGCTGATGTTCTCCATCTTCTTGATCCACATCGGCGTGTTGTCCGGTGAATCCTGGTCGCGCAGTAGTCCCAGTCTGTTCAGATGCCACGAGTAGTACGTCCAGATCAGGAAGCAAAACAGTCCCACCAGGAAAAACATCTCTGGATTCAGCATGGGCCGTTTGAATTGGATCGCATGCGCTTGCGCCTCATTGATGAAGCCCGACTTCAGCGCCGCAGCCAGATCGTTTGCGTTCGACCCATCCACTTGAGACCACAGGTAAAGCTTCTTCATGTACATCGCGATGGCGATCACCAACCAATACGCGAAGACCACCGGCAGTGTGCGACTCGTCGCCTCAAGAGGCCGCCGGAGCAGCAATCCCCATTTGCCGCCCGAACAGTACTGCACCATTAGCAGCGCAAGGCCTCCAACAGACCAGCCGAACGTGAGCACCATCCCCAGCAGCCACGCTCGAAGCACGTGGTCCAGGTCAAAGCCGTGGCCATCCAGAAAGCCGAGCCCCACAGCAATCGCCGCAAACACCAGCGCAACGATGACTGCTCTCGTCTTCCAGACGTCCACAAATGCCGGAGCGCCGAGTTCTTTGGGTAGCGTCTTGGCGTAAGTCTCGTGAGCCATTCGGTTCTTCCTTACTCCCTTAATCCCTTGTTCCTTACTTCTCTACTGCGCGACCGGTTTGGTTACTGGAATCTTGATGGCCGGGTCCGCCGGGTTGGCCGGAGCCAGTGCCGGTGTGCCCTGCTTTGCATCGGACGGATATGCCTGGACATAGGTCGAAGTCAGCGGCCAGGGGTTCGCATATTCTGGGTGTCCTGCTTCCGTGGCAACCGACTTAAGTTCGCGCACCGTGACGCCCGCCGGAACATCGCTCACCGGCGCTGCCTGGCTCAATTGCAGTGCGCGGATATACGCCGCCACTGCCCAGCGATCAGCAGGCGCCAATTGCGCCGAATAATCCGGCATCGCTCCGTAGCCGTGCGTCATCACGTAAAAGTAGTGCGAAACAGGTTGCGCCAGCCGTACCTGGTCATGAAAATTCGCCGCCGGCTTGTAGCCGCGCTGCACAATCTCGCCCAGTCCGTTGCCCACGCGCGAGTGGCATGGCGTGCAATAGATGTTGAACCGCTCCTGCCCGCGTTTCAGTACGTCCAGCGTCACCGGGAACGGGATCAGGTTCTGTTCCTCGCGGTATCCGTTTGCACCCTGAACTACACCCGTGTAAAAGTAGCTATCCTCGTGCAACTGGCCGCGTGCCACAGTATTCACTACCTGCGGCCGCGCTCCGCGATGATCCGCAAACATCTCTGAACCCCGCTGCGGAATCAGCTTCGGCTGGTTTTGCATATCCTGCCTGCACCCTGCCACCAGTAACAGCGCGGAGAATCCCACCGCTGCAATAACTCGCTGACCACTGACAACTGATAACTGATAACTGCGACTGAGGCGGTTCATCAGTACTCCACCTCCACCACTGAAACCGGCCCCATCGCCATCAGATACTCCACCGTCTCCATCAAATCGAACTTCGGATCCAGCGCCTCCAGGCACAGAAAGAACTTGTCCGTCGTCGCCCCATTACGAAAATTCGGCGCATTGAACAGCGGGTGATATAAAGCCGGCAGCCCATTGAGTGCAAACATGCCAAATGCCGCGGAAAGCCCCGCCCAGAGAATTGTCCACTCATAGGCCGGCACAACGAAGGCCGGCCACGAATACAACGGACGTCCCGCAATATTCAACGGGTAAGCCCAGACCGAAATCCAGGTCTCCATCAGAAACATTGCTGTTACCCCCATCAACCCGCCTATCAGCGTAATGAGGGGCACCTTGTTGCGGTGGAAGCCGATCGCCTCCGCCGCTTCTTCCACCGGATAAGGCGTGTAGCAATCCATCCGGCGCCAGCCATCGCGCCGCGCCTGTTGCGCTGCTCTCACCAAATCGCTCGGTGTATCGAATTCGGCCAGCAGGCCGTAAGTTCCTTCGCGTGCGGGCATATTAGAGCGATACCTCCAATTGAGTTGCCCTTGCGAACCTCATGCAGGGCGGCCTTTTCTTAAGGAAAAGTCCACTCGAATTGTGTGCCTTCGAAATGCTGTAATTGGAGGATCGCATTAGTCAGCAGCCTCCGCCGCCTTCTTGGGTGTGATCTTCGCCCCTGGCAGCAAAATGCGGATCTCATTCATAGGGATCATGGGAAGGAAGCGCACGAAAAGCAGAAACAGCGTCGTGAAGAGCCCCAGTGTCCCTATAAAGGTCAGGTAATCCCACGTAGTCGCACGGTAGGTTCCCCACGCCGATGGCAGGAAGTCGCGATAGAGGCTCGTCACGACAATGACGAAGCGCTCAAACCACATGCCCGTGTTGACCACGATGGAGAGGAAGAACATGTAACCAATGTTGGTGCGTAGTTTGCGCGACCACAGCGTGGTAAGCGGAATCAGAAGGTTGCAGGTGATGAGCACCCAGTAGGACCATCCCATGGGGCCGAAGGCGCGGTTCCAGAAGGTGAACGCCTCCCAGTGCGAGGCCGAATACCATGCCATGAAGGCTTCCATACCGTACCCGTAGGCGACAATGAAGCCTGTCGCCAGCATCACCTTCCCCATGTTATCGATATGGCGCTCAGTGACCAGGGCTTCCAGGTGATAGAACTTGCGCAGCGGAATCGCCAGCGTCAGCACCATCGCAAAACCTGAATAAATGGCGCCCGCCACAAAGTAGGGCGGGAAAATCGTGGTGTGCCACCCCGGCAAAACCGCAACTGCGAAGTCAAAGCTGATGACCGTGTGCACGCTGAGCACCAGGGGCGTGGCCAAGCCGGAAAGCAACAGCGAGGCCGTCTCATAGCGCATCCAGTGGCGCGTCGATCCGCGCCATCCCAGAGACAACATGCCGTAGAAATATTTGCCGGCTTTCGACTCGGCACGATCGCGGAATGTACCGAAATCCGGAACCATTCCGACGTACCAGAACACAACCGAGATGGTGGCGTAGGTAGATACCGCGAACACGTCCCAAAGAAGTGGGGAGCGGAACTGCGGCCAGATGTTCATGGTGAGCGGAATAGGAAACAGCCAATACCCCAGCCATGGACGCCCCACGTGGATGAGCGGGAACATGCCCGCGCAGACCACGGCGAAGATCGTCATCGCCTCGGCGAAGCGGCTGATGGAGTTGCGCCATTGCTGCTTGAAGAGCAACAGAATGGCTGAGATCAGTGTCCCCGCGTGTCCAATGCCGATCCACCACACAAAGTTGATGATCGCGAAGCCCCAGGCCACCGGCTGTGTGATAGCCCAGATGCCCACGCCTTTGAGGAATAGCCAGGTGAGAGCCACCAGGAGTGCAGTCGCGCCGGCACCGGCCAACGTAAACAGGGCGAACCATCCCAGCGGCGTTGACGGCGTCAGCACAAGTCCGGAAATCTTCTCCGTAACCGACTTGAAAGTCTGCCCCAGCCCCAGCACCCGGTATTCGCCGGTTGCGGGATCGATCCCCGCGCCGGGCTTCGAATCTTTCGGTATCAGGTCTTTGGTTGCCATCCTGGCCTCAGCCCTTCGCCGGCATATGCTCCACCGGCGTTTGCATTCCTTCGAGTTCAGCGTTCGTGTTCAACACCGAGGCCACATACTTCGTCCGAGGCCGTGTGTTTTGATCGGCAAGCACCTGGTAGCTGCGCTCATCCTGTTGCAGCTTCGCCACCCGGCTCCCCTTGTCATTGAGATTGCCGAACGTAATCGCCGAGGCCGGGCACGCCTGCTGGCATGCGGTTACAATCTCGCCATCCGCAATCGCCCGGTTCTCTTTGTCGGCTTCAATTCGCGCTGCTGTAATTCGCTGCACACAGTAGGTGCACTTTTCCATTACGCCGCGCGAGCGAACAGAGACATCCGGATTTCGCGAGAGCTTCAGGCTCTCCGTCTCGTAGTCCGAATACAGCAGGAAGTTGAATCGCCGCACCTTATACGGGCAGTTGTTGGAGCAGTAGCGTGTGCCCACGCAGCGGTTGTACACCATGGCGTTCAACCCCTCCGGCGTATGCACCGTCGCGCCCACCGGGCAAACCTGCTCGCAGGGTGCATTCTCGCAGTGCTGGCAGGCCATTGGCTGGAAGTGCGCCCGCGGCGCCGAGAGGTCGCCTTCAAAATATGTGTCGATGCGCAGCCACTGCATGTTGCGGCCAATGCGCACCTGCTGCTTGCCCACCACGGCGATGTTGTTCTCGGCATAACAGCTCACAATGCACGCATTGCATCCCGTGCAACTGTTCATGTCGATCGACATGCCCCAGGCATTGTCCTTGTACTCCCAGTTCGGAAACAGCGAAACGCTCTTGTCTGTCGTAGTGTGCGTATCGCCCTCGTTCGCAAATCCCGGATCGGCCTTGTACTCCTCGATCGTCGCGTAGCGAATAATCCCACGCTCGCTGATTGCCTCATCCGCCTCAAGCGAATTGTTGCCATTGCCCTGCTCGCCGAATGTCTTGCCGCGATGGTCCTGGAAGTGGCTCTTCGTAATCGCCACGCCCCACTTGCCATCCACCTTCTTGATCGTGCCGGTCGCATAAAACGGCGCATCCGCAGTGCGGATCAGATAAGCATCAAACCCCGCTCCGCCCGCCACGCGCCCCACTTGCCGTCCGTAGCCCAGGTATACCGTAACTGAATTATCCGGATGCCCCGGCGCGGCAATTATCGGCGCAAGTACCTTGCGGCCCGCCACCGTGATCTCAATAATGTCATCCTCTTCGAGAGGAACCTTCCAGAGTTGACCGAGCGCGGTTAGCGTCGCTCCCGAAACGATTGCAGCATTGTCCCAGCTCAGGCTCGTTACCGGCTTGGGCAACTCCTGCAGCCAGCCCACATTCGACCAGCGGCCGTCATATACATTCGGATCGGGCCGGAAGATAATCTCGATCGAATCTTTACTCGATGGCTCTGGAACCTTGAAGCTGCCAGCCGCACTCGCGCCGCCCGCCTTCCCGGATTTGTCGAATGCCGTTCCGTCAATCCATCCATCGTGCAGGGCCTTGCGCCATCCCGTCTCAAAATCGCCCTTGATCAGCGGCTTGCACGTTTCGCGAACCGCTTCATACGCACTCAGCATCGGCTCGTTCAACGCCAACTGCAGCACGTCATGCGCGGTCTTGCCGCCATACAGCGGCTCAATCATCGGCTGCACAATCGTGATCGTCCCGTCGTAAGCCCGTGCATCGCTCCACGACTCGAGGTAGTGAGCTGCCGGAATTGTCCAGTGTGAAATCTGCCCCGTCTCGTTCAGTTGCGAATCCAGATGCGCAACCGTCTTAGCCTTGTTGAATGCATCGGCGAAGTTCAGATCTGCAGGGGCCGTATAAATCGGATTGACATTCAGAAGCACCAGCCAGTCCACTTTGCCCGCATTCAAATCCGCCACCAGCGCCTTCAAATCCATGATCTGGCTTTTCGCGGGAATCGGATTCACCGGCTCCGCGGCCACAAAAACCGTCTTGCCCACATTGCCCAGTGCGCTGTTTATCGCCAGCGCCAACCCCTCCACCGACCGATCCGTGTAAAGGCCCGGAAGCACCGCGCTCTTGCCTGCGGACGCCTTAAGGTCCTTCGCCAGCACAGCCAGAAACTTCTTCTGCGCATCGGTCCAGGCATAGGCCGGAGCTTCAACTTCAGCCACACCCAATGCCTTGGCCAGTTCCGCCGCAAACGCCGGAACCTCGCTCGCCCGCAATCCCAGCCTGTGCTCAGCCTTCAGTCCCGTTGTCGTCGGCGTCGACTCGATCGAGTAAAGCCGATTCAGCTTCGCAGGGTCTTTGCGCCGCTTGGCGTAATCGCCCACCAGTCTGTGGAAGCCGGGATACGATGCGCCCGAAAGAAAATCCGCATCGAGAGATACAATCACGTCCGCGGCGGACAGGTCATACTGAATGCCCGGCGCGTACTCCAACCACGTCTGCGCCAACGCCGCGTCATATTGAATCCGCTGCGCCTTCGGATAAGCATCTCCAAAAGCCTTCCATTGCCGCGCCAGTGTCGGCGAAGTGATCGTCGAGCTCAGGATGTAAATACCCGTTCCATCTTTGCTCTCCGCGAGCTTTTCTTTGAACGCCTGCGCGAACTCCGCCCACTCGCGGTTCTCGCCGCGATAGGTCACATGCTGCGAACGGTCCGGATCGTACAAATCCAGCAGCGTGCCTTGAGAAAAAGGATCGGAAGATCCCGCGTTGTAAGGGTGCTCTGGATTACCGTCGACTTTGATGGGTCGGAACTCATCGCTCTTCACCAGCAGCGGAACCGCGCCTGTGGCAAACGGATGTGCCGTCGCAAAATACATTGGCTTGCCCAGAATCAAATCTTCCGGCGCCTTCACATAGGGATAGATGGGCTCATCCGGCTGCTTGGTGCAACCAGCCAATCCGGCCAACGCCATCGACGCGCCCATCAGCTTCATGAAGCCGCGCCGGCTGACTGGATCGACCCACTCCTGCGCGGCAGACGGGAATTCTTTCTCCACCGCTGCCTGAAACTCCGCCGTATCCGCCAACTCGTCGAGCGAGCGCCAATACCTCTTGCCCTTGACGCCCTTCAGGTCCTCGCGCACCTGGGCCAGCGTCATCGGCGCGGCATGGTTTTTTCCGTTCTCGATCTGTACCTTTGCGATCATCTGGCGATTGTCTCGTTTGCTCATCGGTGGCAGACCTCGCAGCTGGTCAGCTCTTTCGGGGTCCGAATCTTGTACCGCTCCACCAGAAAGTGCCCCAGCTCGTCCTGGTTCGTAAACTTCTTGAATACCGGCGCAACAGGCATGGTTCCAGCGGCCACATCGCCGGCCACGCCACTCGTCCCGCGCAAAGGCAGTTGCAGCGAGGCCACTTCAGGCCCTGCTTCACTCGGGTCCTTCGCCACACAATTCACACCCTGCGCCGTCGGAACTCCGCTCGCCACATCGGAAACAGAGCACCACACCGGCCTGTCCTCCGCCGGCGTCTCCCACGCCATGTTGTAAATCTCGCTCGTCGGTCGAATGTTCTTTGAAGGATTGCGGTGGCAGTCCAGGCACCATTCCATCTGCAGCGTGTTCTGCTCGTACATCAACGGCATCTGGTCCACGCGCCCGTGGCAGCTCGCGCAGCCCAATCCCTTGTTCACGTGGATCTCGTGGCTGAAATACACAAAATCAGGCAGATCGTGGACCTTCGTCCACACCAGGCTCTTGTTCGTTGCCCAACTGTCACGCACCGGCTGCAGCAGTTGCGCATTGGTCCAGATCTGTGCATGACAGTTCATGCAGGTCTTCGTCGGCGGGATCCCGGCGTAGCTCGACTTCTCCACCGTCACGTGACAGTACTGGCACTGCAACCCCAGCCCTTGCACGTGATGCTTGTGGCTGAAGGGTACCGGTTGGTCCGGGCGTTGCCCCTGCCTCGTCACCCAGGGCGAACGCTGCAGCCCATCCAGTGTTACCCCCAAAGCGATCACGATCAGCCCCGATAACACCAGACTCGCCCGAGCCAGTGCATTGGAGCTGCGTTCAAATATCTGCGCCATGGATACTTTCCCTGCTTGATAGTCGTTTTGGTTCTACCCGCACTGCCGGCGGTCGAACACGTTGTCTAAAAGATCTGTTCTTTGAAGAAATCATCCAGCGGATTGCTCGTCCTGGCTGAATGCAAAAAATGTATCGACGGTCACACAGGTTGTGTTTAAAAAACATTCTTGGGCAGAATTCACCCGAGAGGCGGAGAAGCCTGAAAAATCAATATAGCAGCCAGGCCACGGGAAAGGGGTGGATAAATCTCCAAAATCCGAAAAAATGTGCATCCAGGACAGATTTGTAATTGATTGAAAAGAATATAGCTTGTGACGAACTTCGGCTGAGGGAAAGACCCACCTTTCTCCTGGCACGGAGCGTACCAGAGACTGGGATATCGTATCCAAAATACCACGAAGCGATCCGGTCCGAGAAACGAGAGAGGATCGGTTCGAATCCGCAAGCAATTCAAAGTCCAGGGTAAGAAGCAACACCCTTCTCGCTGACCCCGGGCGCATTATCGAATTGGAATAAGCAAACCCACGCTAATGCTTATGGATTGTTCATGCCCGCTGCCGAAGTTGTATCCATAGCTTGGCTCCATGTACCAGCCAAATCTTCGCTTCGGCCACGGCCAAAACATGAAGTCGAGGGCGGCTTCGCCTCCAATTGAATTAGCGCTGTTGCCGTCTCCGCTCGTGTGTGTGCTTGTGTGCGCCCATTCCGGTCCAACACCGGCCATGAATTCCGTTGTCTGGGACAACGTGTACGGCTTCTTGAACAGCAGGTCCGTGTCCCATTCAGTCTGGCCACGGCTAAAGAAGGGCGTCGTTCCCGCTTCGATCTCCAGCCACTCCTTGATCGGAGTAAATTCAACAGCGACATTGGGACCATAACTCGGAGTGCCGTGAGTCAACGCCCATTCCCCGGCGCCGCCAATTTCAAGAATCGCTGCCGGCTCCTTTTCCTCCACCTGCCCAACGGCTCTCCCGGCCATCAGCAGAGCGACCAACACCACTAACTTCGCAGTTCTCATGGATGAGCAACTCCAGTCCTGGTAGATTAAGGGGATCTTGTACCCATTGCTAAAAGCTCTGAACACAGTCGAAAGTCCACGCACCAGCATCAAAGCTCAGGATTGCCTTTCTTGTGGCGGGTCCGCGTATGCCTCGCCAAACGATTCGTCCGGTGATGTCGCCGGCCAGCCCAGCATCACAAGGAACACATCCAGCACAAATAGCGCAATGGCAATATCGTTGAACAGCGTCGCCTGAGGCAGATTTGGCCAAAGCTGGTTCGCCGCCCAAAACAGGAAGGCCACCGCCAGCATCGCCGCCTTCAGAAACTCCATCCGCGCCGGCCGGTGCGCAACCTGGTAAACCATGTAAGCCAGCGCGATCATCCCCAGCGAAAACGCCGCCAGAAAATCGTGGCTGCGGGCCGGAAACAACCTCGGAAATGCATCCCAAACAAACAACACGCCCACCGCAACCAGTGTCACCACTCCAAGAACCACCGGCAGGACTCGACGGCCCCGATCAAGACGAATGTACATGCCCAATTATGGTCCGGCCAATGAAAGGAAACCGTAAGGGCCACGTCCTCTTCGCCGTCGCTTTCGCACCCCGTTCCACCCTCCGCTCCCCATTCCCAAAGCAACCACTCTCAACGGGCAGAGGATGCGGTTCGCGCCGAAGAGCGATTTCCGCCCTGATTTCCTCGCTAATTTTGATTCAACCGGCAAAAGTGCCCAAGATTGACCAATCGCGGCCTGCCCGCATCAGCTAGAACAGAGCAATGGCTTTGAAAATCGTCTCAACGAACTTCTCTTGCCCTATCTGCGGGGCGGCTCCCGGCGAAAAATGCGAACTCAACTCCGGCCAACCGCGTTTTGAATCTCACATGGAGCGAAAATGGATCGCCCAGGACCATCTCCTGCGACCGGGAGTCACCGAGCCGCCGCAGGGATGGGTGGAGGACGAACGCATCGGCCGCATCGATAGGATTGAGGATTCGCTGCCCTTCGCCAAAACGGCATAAAGCCGCGAGCCCTGTAAAGCGCCTTCCGCCCTTCCAAATCCACCGGGCCCGGCGGCGCAAATCGTGCGCGCCGTGGTACCTCCGCCCTAGGCGTGCCTATGCCCGCCCATAACCGGCATCCTCCGGCTGGCGCTAGCCCTTCGCGTGATCCTCATCACCGCGTCGCGGCCGGGGATTCGACGCTCTGAAAGCCAGCATTTAGAATTCATAAAGACATTCGGGCCGGTTGTCTTCAGCCACATACAAGAAGATTTGCGGATCCATTCCTAAACCCTGGTCCGGTGGGTCGAACTACATCGTCGTATGTCTGAAAGGGAAAGCGAATGAAATACGCGGGTTTGCTCGTCATGCCGGCCGGCTTTTTCCTGTGCGTTGCCGCGCTCATACTCTTCCCCGCTCCCGCCTCGCGCACAGCCTTTGTCCTCTGCAGCCTCGCCGTGGAGATCCTCGGCTTGGTGGTCGCGGTCCGCGGCCACATTGAGCCCCGCGGAGATTCCAAGTGATGAATTCGGCTCCTAGCCTCACTCCCGCCATCTCCGATGCCGCGTTCGCGGTGATCCTCGTCCTGCTCCTTCTTGCCCCGCTGGCCATCGCCGGTCTCGCCCTCATCAATGCCGGTTTGGGCCGCTCCCGCTCGGCAGCCCAGGCGCTGCTTGGAAATGTCGCCATCTTTGCCGTCGCCGCCATCGTTTTCGCCCTCGCAGGCGCAACCTTCACCGGATCGCCCGACGGCCCCAGCCACCTCTTCCACCTCGCCGGCAAGCCCTGGAACTGGCTAGGCAAAGGCCCTTTCTTCTTCGCGGGCTTCTCGGCCGCCTCGCCCCAGTCCCAACTGGCGCTGCTCTATGAATTGCTCGCCGTCGCCCTCGCCGCGCTCATACCCTGGGGCTCGGGAGCGGACCGCCTCCGGCTCACCGCCGGTTGCGCAGCCGCCACCGTCCTCGCTGCCGTCGTTTTTCCTCTCTTCGCCCATTGGGTTTGGGCAGGCGGCTGGCTCGCCCAACTTGGCGAAAACTTCGGCCTCGGCTCCGGCTTCCTCGATCCCGGTGGCGCAGCTACAGTCCACGTCCTCGGCGGCCTCAGTGCCATCGCCATCGTATGGATTACCGGCTCACGCAGAGGCAAATTTCCCAAAGAGGGCTTCTCTACCGCCATGCCCGGCCACAATGCCGCCTATATCCTTTTCGGCTGTCTCATCGCCCTGGTCGGGTGGCTCGCCTTCAACCTCGCCGGACAACTCCTCTGGCTCCGTACTCCGCTCACTGCGCTCCCCGTTACCGCCATCAACACCGTTCTCGCCGCCTCTGGAGCTCTCGCCGCCACCTTCGCCGTCACCCGCATCCGCTTCGGCAAGCCTGACGCCAGCCTCTGCGCCAACGGATGGCTTGCCGGCCTGGTCGCTTCCAGCGCCTCCGCCGCCCTCGTCCAGCCTCTCCCGGCGCTTTTCATCGGCATCGTCGCCGGAGTCATAACTCCGCTGCTTGTCGAACTCCTGGAGCTGGCCGTCTCCATCGATGACCCCTCCGGAGCCATCTCTGCCCACGCCGTTTCCGGCCTCTGGGGACTCGCCGCTGCCGGCCTCTTCGCTGGAGGCAACGGCCAGTTCCTCGCCCAGCTCATCGGCATCGCGACGCTCCTCGGCATCATTTTGCCCTTTGTTTACTTGCTCTTCTGGCTCCTCAATCGCGTCGTTCCCTTCCGTGTAGAAGCCGACGGCGAGCGCATCGGCATGGACCTGCACGAACTGGGCGGTGGTGCGTATCCGGAATTTGTTATCCACCGGGACGAATCTTACCGATAAACTGTGTTCACAACCTCACGGAGCAACGCATGAAATCCGTTTCCATCAAGGGCGTTCTAATTGGTGGAATCGTGGACATTGTCTCGTCCTTTGTCCTCGGCATCCCTTTCGCGATTTATGCAATTGCTTCCGTATATCTTTCCCACCTGCCGCCGGATAAGGTCGGGCCCGCTGTCTCCGCTGTTTTAGGGGGAAATTCTCCCCTGTATTGGGGCCAGGTGTTCGTTGGCATGTGTTGTTCCGTGCTTGGCGGCTACGTGGCTGCGTGGATCGCTGGACACCACGAGCGGCTCAATGGAACACTCTCAGCCTTTCTTTGTGTAAGCCTTGGCATCTTTGCCATTGCTGCCAGCAAAGACTCTCACCCAATGTACGTTCAGATTCTGCTGCTTGCTGCCGGTCCAGCGCTTGGGCTGTTGGGTGGCTACATGCGATACAAGCAGAAAAGTCCCACAACCGCAGAGGTTTAACTGCGCCATCTCCAATACTTGTGTAAGCTGATTTCAGGTTCAAACCATCCATGGGTTTCTTAAGCCATCTTTTCTACCCCTGGGGTCTGCTGCTCCAGGTAGGCGCCGTGCTCCACTTCATCCGGAGGCGCCCTAGCTTCTATTGGCTCTATGTCATTGTTTTTCTTGGGCCTCTCGGCGCGCTGGTCTACATCTTCGTGGAGGCGGTTCCGGACATTGGTCTGGCCCGCGAATCCTTCAAGGTCTTTCCGCGCCGCAAGCGCATCAAGCGCCTCGAGTTCGATATCCGCGACAATCCCTCTGCCGGTAACTATGAGGAACTAGGCAACTTATACATGGATGACGGGAAGCTTGCGTTGGCCAGGGAGGCTTTCAACAGGGCCATTGCGGCGCGGGCGGATACGCCGGATACCTACTACCGGCGGGGGGTGTGCGCGCTGCAACTGGGGGATGCGGCGGCGGCCGTGCCGGACATTGAGCGCGTGGTGATGAAGGAGCCGGACTACGACTTCCGGCGGGCGGCGGGGCTGCTGGCGCACGCTTACGCCCTCACCGGGCAAAAGGAAAGAGCCGAGGCGCTTTTCCGCCATGTCACTGTAGCCTCCACGTTATCAGAGACTTACCTTAACTTCGCCGGACTGCTGGCTGCGGAAGGTAAGAATGCGGAAGCCCGCCAGTGGGCGCAGAAGGTGCTGGACAAGCGGCCTACCATGCCGGGCTATCTGCGCCGCCGCGAACGCCCCTGGTTCCGCAGCGCGAGCAAATTGCTCCGACGACTGCCGGCGTAAAGCAGTTCCAAGTTACGAGTTCCAAGTTGTCAGTTGACGGTGATCAGTTGTCAGTTTTCGAGAACCAAATGGCCGCTCGGAGGGTTGTTCTACATAGCTGAAAAGGCTGCTTAGGTGGTTACAAAACATACGAAAAGGCTGCTCAAGTGGTTGCATTTCGCGTCGACATGAACCTTGCGGGCAGCCTTTTCGAGATGTTTCGGTTGCTGAGAATTGAACTAAACGAGGCAAAGGATTGCTTAGAATTGAACGCTTTTTCCCAAAATGCGCTGATTTTGCACGAGATAGCGACTTAACTTATTGATAATGCATTCTTTATTTTGATTTTCTTTTCTATGCAATTGCACCTGGAAATGGCTGCACAAATCCAGTCCCAGACGCTTGACGGTCGGTGACGGCGATTCCACTCATCACGAGAATGCCGTGATGAATGGGACACAGTGCTGGTGTGGCTCGAAAGTTAAATCGTGGCAGCGAGTTGCCGTTTTGTGCAGATTTTGCATCTTAAAAGGAACGACTGATTTGGGATGCGGCAACAACTTCGAGCTGAAAAGCCGGCCATTCGATCTCGCCGTCTCATCGGAACCGGCGAGATGGCAGAGCGTGTTCGTGCCTTCGATTGGGAATCGACTGCGATCGGACCTGTTTCCGAATGGAGCGAAACGCTGCTTGGCGCAGTGAATATGATGCTCTCCGCGAGTCATCCGATCCTGCTGCTTTGCGGGCCGGAATTGGTGCTTCTCTACAATGACGCCTTCCGGCCGATCCTGACCGATCGGCATCCCGAGGCCCTGGGGGATCGCGGACGTGAATTCTGGACCGACGTCTGGCCGGTGGTGGGACAGCAACTCGAATCCGTTTTGAACGATGGGAAGACGGTAACGTTCGAAAACGCGCTGGTTCCCATTCTGCGCAACGGGAAGCTGCAAGAGGCGTACTTCAGTTACAACTACAGTCCTGTTTTTGAGCCTGACGGCCGGATCGCCGGCATTATCACCATCTGCCAGGATGTAACGGAAACAACGATTGCCCATAGGGAACGCATGGCGGCAGTAGAAGCTTTGCGTGCGCGGCAGGAAGAACTCGACAAGAGCGTGAGAGCGCTGCGTGCGGAGCGAGCCCGGTTGCTGAGCATCGTTCAGCAGGCGCCGGTCTTCTTTGCGCTGCTGGAAGGGCCGGCGCACGTGATCACGATGGTGAACCAACACTATTTGAGCCTGGTTGGAGGCCGGGATGTGTTGGGAAAGCCAATTGCGGAAGCGTTGCCTGAGGCCCTGGAACAGGGCTACGTGGCAATACTGGACAATGTGCTTGCAACGGGAGAACCAGTAAAAGGACAGGGCGCGCGCATCGATCTAACGTGGGCCGCAGGTGAGGTACCGGATGAGCGATACGTCGATTTTCTGTATCAGCCTCTGCGCGAAGAGGACAACTCGATCTCCGCGATCATGGTGCTTGGGGTGGATGTGACGGAGAACCAGCGAGCACAGAAGGCGCTGATTCGGAACGAAAAGCTTGCGGCAATCGGGCGGCTCTCGGCTTCTATTGCCCACGAGATCAACAATCCGCTGGGGGCGGTTACGAACCTGTTGTATCTGGCAAGAATGGAGCGCTCCTCCAACGAGGTTCAGGATTTCCTTGACCGGGCGGACGGCGAACTTCGCCGCATTACAGCCATCACGAACCAGACGCTCAGTTTCGGCAAACAGTCCGCCACGAGGAAGACCGTCCATAGCGCGGAATTGCTTGATGGGGTGGTCAATATTTTTCACAGCCGCCTGCTGAACGGCCGGGTAAGGGTTGAGTTGAGGAACCGCTCGCACTATCCGATTACCTGCTTCGAAGGCGAAATCCGGCAGGTTCTCAGTAACCTGGTTTCCAACGCCATCGAGGCCATGCAGAGTTCGGGCGGGCGGCTGCTGTTGCGGAGCCGGTGCGCCACGAACTGGTCCAGCGGAAGAAAAGGGCTGTCCATGACAGTCGCGGATACAGGGACCGGCATTCATCCGAACGTCCGGAGAAAGATCTTCGAGCCTTTCTTTACAACCAAAGGCCACAGCGGAACGGGACTGGGTTTGCCGGTGAGCCTGGAGATTATCAGCAGGCATGAGGGGGCCCTGCGGGTTCGCAGCAAACAGGCTGCAACGGGTTCCGGGACTGTGTTCACCTTGTTTCTGCCCTTTGACTCGGTCCGTGAGGAAACCTATGCCTAATGGCCGACGCATGCGAGGGTGAGATTCGTATAAACTCCTGAAAAGGCAAAACGCTTCGGGTTGAAATCGTGCAAAGATTGCTAATTATCTTGTTGAGACGAGGAACGACATGTCCGCTGATCGCGTTCAAGTTCGAGTCTTTGTGGTGGACGACGAAACTGTCATTGCCAATACATTGGGAATGATTTTGCGCCAGCAAGGATTTGAGGCGCACTCTTTTAGTTTGCCTTTGGAAGCTCTGAACGCAGCTCGTGAATTGATGCCCGATCTGCTGATCTCAGACGTGGTGATGCCGCTGCTTTCGGGAATCGAACTGGCCATTCAAGTGCGCGAGCATTGTCCAAATTGCAAAGTGCTGCTGTTCTCAGGACAAGCCGCAACCGCAGGTATGCTTGAGAACGCCCGTGCCAGTGGACATGATTTTGAAGTGCTGGCGAAGCCGGTGCACCCGACAGACCTGCTCAAGAAGATCCGAACGGTCATCGAGAGCTGACCACCTGCGGTGGGGCAGCCGCTCGCTCTTCGCTCGCACTGGCCTTTTGCCGCCGAGGTTACGGCCGACGTGCCTTTAGCGTAAAGCGTAGCTTGATCGATTCGAGTTGAAGGGTTCCCATATCGAGGAATCGAAGCCTGACGCGCCTGGTGCTAAAAGAACATGAAGAGTCGTGCCCAACGCCTATGCCCCAACCGATCCTGGCTCGGACTCAACGCCTGCTCAGGTGTTAGCTCCATCGAATCGTAGATCATTAGCGGTTTGCCTATTATGTCGGAGGAGCTAACGAACCCCCAGCAGCGGCTGTCGAGCGAGTCGTCCCGGTTGTCGCCGAGGACGAAATACTTTCCGGCCGGTACTACGATCTCCCCATTCACAACTTGCTGAGAAAGCATCTCATGGCCTTCCTGACACCCGGGGAGGCTTGAATCGTTCGGGAAGTCATCCGGATAGAAGTCTGGGTCAATGGCTTTGTGGAATACGTACTTTTCGTCGAGCGCAGTTCCATTCAGAATCACAACTTTCCGCGAGATACGGATGTGATCGCCCGGGATCGCGATGACCCGTTTTACCAGATCAATCTTGTGATCCTGCGGCGACAAAAAGATCGCCATTTTGCCACGCTCGGGAGGCCGGAGAGGAAATTCCTGAGCGAAAATGCGGTCTCCCGGCAGCAGTGTGCCTTCCATTGACGAGCCTGGAATTTCGAACGTCTGAATAAAGAAGAATGGAACAACAGACAGTACTGCTACAACGATCCAGGGCAGTGCTCTGCCTCTGGCTGCGCCCGAGGCGGCCAACGCGCGACCTGCAGCCAGAAAAAGGAATCCAATAAGCAGAGAACCGATGGAATTAAAAGCAATTTGACGAGCACCCGCGGTTGAGAACCCAGGCCGGATCAAGATAATCGGTATAAGCGCAAGCTGCGCGAATGACCACGTTGCAAATCCATAAGCGCTCCAGACTCGCTTGCGCAGGATGCCGACCCCGGCGCATAGGGGAACGATCGCGAGGGGAAGGATGACAATCGGTCCCACCAACCCCACGAGAACGACAATTCCAGAGATGGCGAATGCGGCGAAGGCCGCAATGCGGGGCAATTTGCTGAAGTTTTGCATAGTTGAAGGATTATATCCTTCGGATCAATGGGATGGAGACGAAGGGTTGCCAATGCGATGGCGTGAATCTGGCATACTGGATTGGATTCCCGCTCCGCCGGGCGCACCCTCATGAGACACGTCCTTTCAGCTCTCGCCATCGCCGTTGGTTTGACGGTGCCGACTGCGCCGGCGCAAGCCATACCATCGATGGCTGCCCGCATCGATAGGGCTGCAACGTTCTACCAGAAGCGCGACGGCTTTACGGGGATGGTGGCTGTGGCCAGGGATCATCGGATCCTCTTCGAGCATGGATATGGCTACGCGAATCTCGAATCGAAGATTGAGTTCACGCAAGACACGCGTTTCCGCATCGGCTCTCTGACCAAGCAATTCACCGCAGCGGCTATTTTGCTGCTGCAGCAGGATGGGAAGCTGAAGACAAGCGATGCAATAGGCCGCTTCTACCGGAACGCTCCCGCTGCATGGAGCAAGATTACTCTGCGCAATCTGCTGACCCACACCTCGGGGATTCCGGACATAGACTTCGGGGACGTGGCAAAAAACTCCCTGCACACGCCGGAAGAACTGATGAAAGGGATTCCTGAAAAAGCGCTTGAGTTTGAGCCCGGCACTAAATCCGAATACGCGAACGTGAATTACATGCTGCTGGGACGCGTGATTGAGAAGGCGAGCGGAAAGACTTACTGCCAGTTTCTTCAGGAACGGATTTTCACTCCGCTGGAGTTAACTGAAACTGGCTGTGACTCGCTCAGTAACCCCGCGCCGAACCGTGCCGTTGGCTACCGCCCATCCGCGCATGGGCCTGTTGCCGTTGATGACTACGCACTCGAATCCCTGACTGGAGCGGGGAACCTTGACTCCTCCCCTCGCGATTTGATTCGCTGGACCGAAGCATTGCACGGCGGCAAGGTGCTATCGAAGTCATCGCTGAGCGAGATGACTACGCCTTTCCTCGACAACTACGGCTACGGTCTCAAAATCAGCACGGAGGATGGCGCGACAGATATCTTTCACAATGGCACGATCGATGGATTCTACTCCTGCCTCGATTTCCTTCCGCAGACCAAGACGACCGTTGTCATTCTCTCCAACCTGGTTGGCGAAGGCAATCACACCACTCCAGGCACGTTTGCCCTGGCGACCGAACTGCTTCTTCTCGCCATCAGCAACGACGCCATTCTTCCCTCGGAGGGCAAGGAGGTGAACGTGCCGGAAAAGATCCTGCGCGGCTATGTCGGCAAGTATCGTTCAACGGATGCGGAACATCCTGTGTATGTGACTGTGAGCTATGCGGACGGTCATCTCTACATCAAGAACGAGGGGGCGCCGGGTGATCCGCCACGGATGTATGCGGAGACCTCGTCGAGGTTCTATCTGACGAATCAGGAGGTTGAGCTGACCTTCAATCCTGAAGTTGCCGGAAGGCTGGAGTTTTTGGACTTCAGCGGCAATGGAGGCGCTATCTTCAATCGGGTAGCGGAGGCTGGATCGCAGATTCCCGATCATGGACCGAACCAAGGCGCTGCGCCAGCCGGTTCGCCGCCCGAAGGAGTTCCCGCTCAACCGCCGGCTCGCTAGCTCACCGTCTGGCCAGCACCATCATAAGGCCGAAGAGAAGCACCGGTACCAGCGCCAGCGCGGCATAGAGCATCGCTTTGCGCTTATCTACGGAAAAGGGCACACGCAGCTTGGGACGGGCGGCGTCGTCCACGGCTACCTGCTCCTGGTGTTCCAGCTCCCATGCCATTTCGCTGGCCGTCTGATACCGGTTCCGCGGCTCACGCTGCAGGGCGCGGCTGAGAATCTCATCGATCTCGGCGGGAATCTCCGGCCGCAGCTTGCGCGCATGTCCGGGGTCGTGGAGCAGACGCTCGTTCATGACGGCCAGCGGATTGGGACCTCTGAAAGGCACCTCGCCAGTGAGCATCTCGTAGAACATGATGGCCAGGGAGTAGATGTCGCTGCGCTGATCGCCGCGCTGCCCCTTCACTTGCTCGGGCGAGATGTAGTCGGGCGTGCCGAGGGTGGCTGACATATCCACGAACGTCAGGCGGCGCGCATCCTCTTTCATGGCGATGCCAAAGTCGATGAGCTTGACGCGGTCGCGGTCGTCGACCATCACGTTTTCCGGCTTCAGGTCGCGGTGCACCACGCCGTGCTTGTGCATGGTGTCGAGCGCGTCGCAAATCTGCAGAGTAAAGTCGACTGCCCGCTCAATGGGCAGCGGCGCTTCCTCGTTGAGGATGGAACGCAGCAGGCGGCCCTCAACCCACTCGATGACCATGTAGAGGCGGCTGCGCTCTTCATCTGCGTAGGTCTTGACCACACCCGGATGATCCAGCTCCTGGCCAATCTCCTGCTCGCGCTTGAAGCGCTCCACGAGGATGGGATTGGCTTCCATTTCGGGGTGCGGCACCTTGATGGCCACCTGCCTCCCGTCGCGCAGATCGGTGGCCCGATAGAGCGTGGACATGCCGCTGTGCGCCACCGTGGCGTCCAGGCGATAGTGGTCCAGCGTGTCTCCGGTTTCGAGGATGGTCATGAGCAAGGTCTGCATATCACTCTAATTGTTACCCCTAAACCATAAGAAAATCCTTAAGGAATTCAAAAGGTAACACGATAGATGCAAGAGTACGTGACGCAGGGCACTGCATCCAACATAGAATTACTGTAAGTGTCCCAGATGTTGCGCGCCTCTCCATTGCTGACTGCCTGCCTCTCGCTAGCAAGTATTCTTGTGCCCGCGGCGGTGCGCGCGACGGCCAGGCCGCATCCGGTGCATCTGGAGCCGCCGCAGGAGACCGGGTTCCTGAACAGGAAGATCGAGCTGCACGGGGTGACTTACCGCTTTCAGGTTTACCTGCCTGAGGACTGGCGGCGCGACGACCACAAGGAGTGGCCCATCATCCTGTTTCTGCACGGGCGCGGCGAACGGGGCTCGGAAGGCATGTGGCAAACCCAGATTGGCCTGGCACAGGAGGTGCGCGACCACCCGGAGCGCTGGCCGTTTGTGATTGTGATGCCGCAGTGCCCGCAGTCCAACTACTGGACCGATCCGGAGATGCAGACGATGGCCATGGCCGCGTTTGACCAGGAGGCGGCGGAGTTCCATACCGACCCCGAGCGCACGTATGTGACCGGCATCTCGCTGGGCGGGTATGGCGCATGGGAGCTGACCCGCACCAACGACCATCGCTGGGCGGCCATCGCCATTGCCTCAAGCGGCGTGTTCTGGAGCTACGCGCCGGAGCGCTGGCAGCAGATCAACACGCTGCCGGAAGAATATGCCAAGGCTGTGGGGCATACGCCGGTATGGCTCTTCCACGGCGCGGAAGACAACGTGGTGCCGCTGCGCGAGAGCGAGTTGATGTACGACGCGCTGAAGGCTTCCGGCGGGCACGTGCGGCTGTGGGTGTACCAGGGCTTGAAGCACGACTCGTGGACGCGCGGCTTCAACGAGCCCGAACTGCCGCACTGGCTGTTGGCGCATCGTGCTGAAGGCGCGTTTACGCCAGGCGCAACGGCTGCGGAAAAAGCCGCGCAAGCCGCCAAGCCGCCGGTTGAGCCGCCGCCCCCCTTCGCCGAGCGCCTGCTGGTTCCGCTGCACCCGCCTGCCTTGAAGCTGACACCCGCGCAGCTCGACGCGCTGGCCGGCGACTACCGAGACCGCAGCGGGCGGCCGGAAATCGCCATCATCCGCCAGGGAGAGCAACTTTACGAGAAGAACCGCACGGGCGAAATTGACGAACTGGCTGCTGAAACACCCTTTGTCTTCTATTATCCCAACGGCTCCAGCATCACGCGCCTCACCTTTGAACGCGACGCGCAAGGCCGCGTGACTGCTTTGGTGCTTCGCGACGACCGGCACGAAGAGCGCTGGGAAAGGCATGTGCAGGCGGCGAGCCGGTAGTGGTCAGTTCGCAGTTCCAAGTTCTGAGTTCGCAGTTCTTAGTGATCAGTGATCAGTTGCTCGCGTAATGCACTGCGCCCTGTTCCCTAGTCCCTAGTCCCTACTCCCTGTTCCCTGCCCTTGTGGAACCGGCTCCGGGCCCGGTGCGTAATAATCTGTGCACTCGCCTTTCGGGAGGCCGATATGTTTTGCAGCTCATGTGGTAACGCGTTGACCCAGGGATTGGCCTTTTGCCCCAACTGCGGCCGGCCGGTGGCTCCGGTGGTTCCCCCCGTCCCCGGCCTCCAGTTTCAGTTGGAAAACTATGCCGGCAAAATCAAGGCGCTGGGCATCGTGTGGTTCATCTACGCGGGCTATTCGGTGCTGAGCGGGATGATGGGGATGGCCGTTGTGCACGCCATCTTTTCGCATCATGGAGGCGACTGGGGCAACAACCCATGGACCAACGGTTCTGGTCCCAACTGGTTCCTGCCGGCGATTTTCCATATTGTGTGGGTTGCTGTTCTGATGCGAACCTGCCTGGCCCTGGTGACCGGCTACGGCCTGTACCAGCGCGCCCGCTGGGGAAGAATCCTGGCCATCATCGTGGCTATCCTGAGCCTCATCAAGTTCCCCATCGGAACCGCGCTGGGCATCTGGACCATGGTGGTGCTGATGGGATTCCAGAACAGCACGCTCTATGAGCAACTGGAGCAGCGCTAGGGCGCATCCGCCTGGGTCCCGGCTACTGTCTCCCCATGTGCGCGCGGAACAAAAACCGCCGCAACCTTGTCCTCGTAAGCAAGGTCGAATGCCGGACTCATGCGCAGCAACTGGATCAGCGGGGCGTTCACCGGCCCAACTACCACACTCGCTGTCTTTAGATCAGGATCGGATGCCCAGCTGCGCGCCCCGCCCCAGGTTGCAATGTTGCGATTGATCCGTTCGTCGCCATAGACGTTTTGCCGTCCGTCAATCACCACCGACAGCCCTGGATTCCAGATCAGATAGCCTCCCCAGCTGTAGTCGTCATAGACAGGCCCTCTCAATCCCTTTTGCTTTATGAAATCCGCGGCGCCCACCGGCAGGCTCTTGCCAAGCTCCGTACTCAGGAATGCATTGTCCACGCCCTGCAGGCGGAATCCAAGAAACACCACAACACAGGTAGCAGCCACCACCAGCGGCGCAGCCCATGCCCGAACCACAAACAGGTTCCGGGCATCCCCTTGTACACCACGCGCCACAATCGCGCTGGCCACCACTACCACCACCCACTCGTCGCGCAGCGAGCGAAACGATACCAGCACGGCAAACGCGAGCAGTAGCAGTTCGAAAACTTCCAGCCGTCGCGATCGCCCGATAACTGCCGCGGCGGCAAGCGCGAAAAGAAGCACGCCGTAGTCCTGCATACCGCGAAACGGAATTGCCTTCAACTCTGAAACCTGGCTCATGACCCCGTGCTGCGAAGCCAGATCGTAGACCACCGCGTAGATCTTCCATCCATACGGATTCACCAGCGTCGCCAATAGGCATGCGGCGGAAACGGCGCACAGCCGCACCGGGTTAATCCGTGTTTCGATCGCGCTCCACCAGCCTGCCAGCAGCGTTTCCCCCACCAAAACTGCCAGCGCCAGCAGCCCAATGACAAACTGAACGTGCAGATTGGCCCACAAGGCAAACAGCAGCGGCAGCCAGTAGAGTTCACGCATTTTGCCCGTCTTGCGGGCCTGCATCAGCACATCCAGTTCCAGCACAAAGAAGAGGATGGAGAACAACCACGAGCGCGGTGTCCACAGGCTGATAAGGCAGAAGCTGCCCGCAAATGTCAGCAGAAGCGCGACGGTGAAGTCCTGCTGCAACCGCCGGGTCAGCCGATGCAGGGCGGCCGTGATGGCCACCACCATTCCCGCCGTGTAGGCCACCAGCCCGGTTAAGCCCAGGCCCTTGAAAAGCTGGAGAACGAGCAATTCGAACAGCCAACTGTAAGCCGCCCACGGTTTGCCTGCGCCAAATACCGAGAAAGGTTCCGTCTTAGGCAGATTGCCGTGCTCTAAAATCCACTGGCCGGTCCGCAAATGCCACCAGACATCCGGGTCCGCCACCACCGCAAGATGCGCGCATACCAGCGCCGGAGCCGCATAGAGCGCCGTCAACGCGATCATCTGCGCCCACTGCTGCTTCCGCGCCGTGTGCTCGCCCGCAGGCATGGCCGGCCGCGTGGACTCTTCGGATTTCATAACAATAGATACTAGCAGCCACGTCAGTCCGCAGTGGACAGTGAACAGTGGCCATTGCCGTTGATGAGAAGGCCCTAGTACGAGAAAGTGGACCGTGCGCTTTGGCTCTGATCCTGGGCAAGCTCAAAGAGCCGCATCGGACTGCATGCATGGTCTCGCTCATGCTGGACGAGTACGGCTTCATCGGGAGACGAGGCAACCGTCTGATGGCATTCCGTGCAGATTGAGTCATACGAGCCATTCGGGTTGAGCCGATGTGGGAAGGTGGACCGTTGATGGGGGGACATGATGGGCCTCTTTCTGGTTGAAATGAACATCAGCAAGTAAAACTTAGCGGATAGCCGGCACCTGCGTATGGTCACTTCAGAACGATTTTCGATTTTTTTGATTCGGACAGGCAACCCTTGCTTCCCAGGGGTCATCCGGGAGGCTCGAGCGCAGGGTCAGAAGCCATCGCGCACAAAGATTGAGTGCGGCAGCTCACACTTCAAGCGCATGCTCTCAATTACAATCTCCACCATGAGTTTTCCTGAAATGCGAATGCGCAGGCTGAGACGCAGCGAGGGGCTGCGAGCGCTGGTGCGCGAAACCACGCTCGATCCCGGCGACCTGATCTATCCCCTGTTTCTGGTCCCCGGTGAGGGAATCCGCAAGCCCATCGGATCGATGCCCGGCGTGTTCAATCTTTCCGTGGACGAAGCTGTGCGCGAAGCGGAAGAAGCCGCCAGCCTGGGCATCGGCGGTCTGCTGCTGTTTGGTCTGCCTGAGAGCAAGGACGAACAGGCCTCCGGCGCGTATGACGATCACGGCATTGTGCAACAGGGATTGCGTGCTTTCAAGCAATCCAAGGCGGCGAAGAAGCTGGTGCTGATTGCGGACGTTTGCCTGTGCGAGTACACCAGTCACGGGCACTGCGGCATTGTGGCTGAAACCGAGGACGGCTTTGAAGTGGAGAACGATTCGTCGCTTCGTCTGCTGGCCAGCACCGCGTCGTCGCTTGCCCGCGCGGGTGCGGATATTGTGGCGCCGAGTGACATGATGGACGGCCGCGTGGCTGCTATCCGCGAAACGCTGGATCACGATGGATGCGCAGACACGCCGATCCTGAGCTATGCGTCGAAGTTTGCGTCCGCGTTTTATGGTCCTTTCCGCGAAGCTGCGGACTCGGCGCCACAATTCGGAGACCGCAAGACGTACCAGATGGATGGCGCAAATATCCGCGAGGCGATGCGCGAAATCGACCTCGATTTAGAGGAGGGCGCGGACATGATTCTGATGAAGCCGGCCATGCCTTATCTCGATGTGATTCGCGCGGCGCGCGAGCGCGTGGATGTGCCCATCGGCGCTTACCAGGTTTCCGGGGAATACTCCATGCTGCAGGCGGCGTTTGAAAAAGGCTGGCTCGATCGCGATCGCGCAATTCTTGAATCGCTGCTCGGGATACGGCGCGCGGGTGCGGGGTTTATTGTGACTTACTTCGCGAAGGACGCGGCGAGGCTGCTCGCGTGAGCCGAACTACTTATCGCATGTTACGAATATGAGAAAGATGAACCCGTACAACTTTTATTTCAAGCCTGCACAACTTTCCGCACACCGAGGTGTTTCTCCAATTAAAGCCTGGCTGTAACTCGAATAGCTCCTCACGTTCAATTGAGTACCCACCAGGCGACGGCAATTGGTCTCCAGGAATAGCGCCTGCGCAGATGCGTAAAGGGCATTCCATGGGCGCCTCTTCGCTGGGCTCCCGCTGAAGTCGCGAGCCGGGTGTATGCGCTGAACACAGCGTCAAACACGCGTGGTTCGCGGTCTCCGCTACGCTCCCAGCCAGGAATCCGATCCTTCTGCCTGCTCGGCATTCGCGTGCCAAAAGAGAAAAACTCGACACCAATTTGAGAAAGGATTCAACCATTATGGATTCCAGGACACAGCTCAGAATTTTGCCCCTCGCACTTGCTTCGTTGGCAGCGGTCGCATTGGTCGCCACAGGCTGCTCCGCCGGCGGAGGCTCTTCATCCAATCCCACTTCACCAACTGTTGTCACCGGCTCCTCATATGTAGTCGGCACAGACGCTCCGATGGCCAGCGTTGTTTCGTTTGCGGTGCAGTTGGAAAGCGTTGAGGCAATCGACTCAAACAACAACGGACACCCGCTCATCAGCGGAACGCCTACGGTCGACTTTGCCCGGTTCAATGGACTGCAGACGCTGCTCGACATGAACGACGTTCCCGTGGGCACCTATAACAGCGTCCAGATCACGCTGGGCACGGCCACCCTCGGTTACCTCAACGTGCCGGCCAGCGGCGCGCCCACCATTGTTACGGAAGCCGCAACGCTTTCCACCAGCACCGTCACCGTGAACCTGACCAAGCCCCTGATCATCACGCAGGCGGGAGCGCCTTCCGGACTGCGCATGGACTTCGATCTCCACAAGTCCATCCAGGTTGATTCCAACGGCAACATCACCGGCGATGTCACGCCGACCTTCGATGTCACCTCCGTGGCCAACACCGATCCGGGCGGCTACATTGATTGCTTTGATGCGGCCGTGGTCAGCGTGAGCAGCGGCGGCCAGTCCTTCGTGGTCCAAGGCCCTCATGGTGAAAACTTCACCGTCAACGTGGGCGGCAACACCGAGTGGGAGAACAACGAGAGCATCAGCGCCCTGACCACAAGCAGCATCGTCACCATCTCCGGCACACTGGATAAAGCCGACCAGACCATCGACGCCGACGACGTTGCGATCCTCACGCAGACCGGCTTCTACGCGGGCGGCCTCGTCACCTATGTCACGCCTTCCACGGGTCCCGCAACCAGCTTCGACCTGTATGTGCGCGGACTTCTTCCCACCACAACCGGCCTGACGCTGGGCGACATTGCCACGGTAGATCTCAACGGCAGTGAGAACTACTTCATTTACTGGTTCCACAACCCGCTTACCCACTTCATCTTCAACTCAAGCCTGCTGCTGCCGGGCCAGCACGTCTCTGTGGGCGGGCCTGCCACGGGCGCGGCCAGCGCCAGTGACGTGACCGTAAAGCGCGTTGTCCTGCGCCACTGGGGATACAACTCCACCGTGGTTGCCAACAGCGTCAACACTGGCGAAGGCACATTCCAGATCCAGATCAACGGCTTTGCCGGGGTGCTGGCGCCGCAGGTGGTCACCGTGTACACCGCGCCTGGAACCCAATGGCGTAACGGCCTCACGGGCATCACCGGCGTCACGGGCGGCGCAAATGTCCGCGTGGTTGGTCTGCTCATCAAGGATCCCGTCTCGGGGAACACCTGCCTGCTTGCCCACTACATCGATACCCTCGACTAGAGCGCAAACCAAGCCCTCCCCGCACGCCGGAGTTGACCCCAGACAACTCCGGCGTTTTTTTGTCTTGAAAAGAAAAATGCGCACCCCGCTTGCGGCTTTTTCCTGCCGCAAGGATAAGGCCAGTGCGAGCGAGTAGCGAGCGTCTGCCGCACCTCAGGTGCCCGCAGGCGGACAAACTGCTTTGCATAGCGGCCCGCGTGTGGTCTTCTAAAAGCACCCGCCTATGCTCAAACGCCTTGAAACCTACTTCGAGTTCACCCGCCTGGGAACCAACTGGCGGACCGAGATCCTCGCCGGCGTCACTACGTTCCTGACCATGGCCTACATTGTCCTGGTCAATCCCTCCATCCTGAAGGACGCGGGCATGCCGCTGGCCGCAGTCACCGCGGCTACGTGCCTCTCGGCAGCCATCGGCTCAATCCTCATGGGTGTGGTTGCGCGCTATCCCATTGCCCTGGCGCCGGGCATGGGGCTCAACGCCTACTTCACGTACACCGTCTGCCTGAAGATGCATATCCCCTGGCAGACCGCACTGGGCGCGGTGTTTCTTTCCGGGTGCATCTTCCTGGCTCTGACCGCGGGCGGTATCCGGCAAATGATTCTGCACGCCATTCCGCACGAGCTTTACGCGGCCGTCGCCAGCGGCATCGGGCTCTTCATCGCGTTCATTGGATTCCGCAACTCCGGCCTGGTCGTCGCCGATCCCGCGACGCTGGTCGGTCTGGGCAACATTCGCAATCCCACCACCGGCCTTGCGCTCATTGGGCTCATCCTCATGGTCGGGCTTGAAGTAAAAAGGATCCGCGGTTCCATCCTCATCGGAGTGCTCAGCACCACTGCGCTGGCGTGGGCGCTGGCCTTCACCATTGTCCATTCGGCGCCGTCCACTGACTTCTTCTCGCCCACGTCGGTTGCATGGGCGCAGGCCATGGTGCGCTGGACGCCGCCCAGCGGCGGCTTTTCCTCGCTGGGCGCCACTGCATTCAAGCTCGATATCCGCAGCGCATTCAGCAAAGGCCTGCTGGAAATTGTTTTTGTCTTCTTCTTTGTCGACCTCTTTGACAATCTCGGCACGCTGGTGGCCGTGACCAAGCGCGCAGGCCTTATTTCCGCGGATCACTCCATTCCCCGACTCAACCGCATCCTGTTTGCCGATGCCACGGCAACCGTCCTCGGCTCGCTCACCGGCACCTCAACCGTCACCAGCTATGTGGAGTCCACCGCGGGCGTGGCTGCAGGTGGTCGCTCGGGAATTACCGCAATTGTTACCGGGCTGCTGTTTCTCGGCGCCATTGGCGCGGCGCCGTTCGTCGGTCTTGTGCCCAGCGCGGCAACTGCGCCGGCCCTGATGCTGGTGGGCTCGCTGATGCTGGCAACCATTACGGAAATCCGCTGGACCGACCCCCTGGTCGCCGTTCCCGCTTTCCTCACGCTCGTCCTCATCCCGCTCACGTATTCCATCGCCAACGGACTCGGTTTCGGCATCATCTCCTGGGCCGTCCTGCATCTCGCCACGGGCAAATTCAGGCGCAAGGACTGGCTCCTGTACATCCTTGCCGCTCTCTTCCTTGCCCGCTTCATCTACCTGGGAGCCAACTAAATCCACCCTCCCACATTCAGGAATTTGGGTGCACCTTTTCTGCGCTTTTTACCAGCGCAAGGCTCGAAAGCAAAAAAGCCAGTGCGAGCCTCCCGCGAGCGGCTGCCCCACCGCAGGTGGCGGCTGACGCGCCGTAGGTGGCGGCTGACGCGCCGTAGGTGGCGGCTGACGCGCCGTAGGTGGCGGCTGACGCGCCGCAGGTGCCGTCTGATGCGCCGCAGGTGCCGTCTGATGCGCCGCAGGTGCCGTCTGCCCCACTGCAGGCGGCGGGTGCTAGCATTGCTTCGCACCAACAAGGGAGCTTTTATGCACTGGTACTATCTGGTCTCGTACTTTTTCGGCGGGGCGTTCCTCGCCAACTCCCTTCCCCATCTCCTTAATGGCATCTCCGGAATGCCATTCCAAAGCCCGTTCGCCAAACCGCCCGGTCAAGGTTTGTCGTCGGCCCCAGTCAATGTGGTGTGGGGCTTCGTCAACCTTGTCGCCACGTGGTTCTTGCTGTGTTGCGTGGGAAGCTTCAGCCTTCTCAACGGCTTCCATATGCTCGTCTGCGGGGCCGGTTTCCTGATCATCTCGGTGATGCTCGCCCGTAGCTTTGCGCGTTTCCACGGCGGGTTGTAGGGCGACCGTAACCATGCAATTCACGCGACTCCACCGCGCGCTGCTCTCAGTCTTCATCGCGGTCGCGGTTGTTGCGCCCGCCTGGGCAGACGACACAGTCCAGGTGGTGCACACCTACCCACACGATGCGCAGGCGTTCACGCAGGGACTCATCTATCTGGACGGTCATCTTTACGAAAGCACCGGGATTGTGGGCCACTCGTCGCTGCGCATGGAAGACCTTCAGACTGGCCGTATTCTGCAGTTTCGGGACGTGCCGAAATATTTTGGCGAGGGCCTCACCAACTGGGGAAGCACCCTGATCCAGGTGACGTGGCAAGCCCACATAGGGCTAATCTACGACCGCTTCAGCTTCAAACTGCTGCGCACGTTCTCGTACACCGGCGAAGGCTGGGGCCTGACGCAAGATGGCAGGAGCCTCATCCTCTCCGACGGTACCGCGACCCTCCGTTTTCTCGATCCCACAACCTTCAAGGTCCAGCGCCGCATGACTGTCAGAGACCATGGCAAACCCATCGATCAGCTCAACGAGCTTGAATACGTGCACGGCCAGATCTACGCAAACATCTGGCACACCGACCGCATCGCGCGCATCTCTCCCACGACTGGCAAAGTTCTCGGCTTCATCAACCTGGCCGGGCTGCTGCCTTCCAGCGAGCGCTCCGCACCCGAAGCTGTCCTCAACGGGATAGCCTACGATTCAGAGCATAACCGGCTGTTTGTTACCGGCAAGCTTTGGCCGAAGATTTTCGAAATCAAGGTGATTCCCGAAGCAGCCAAGCCCACAGCCGCCAAGCAGCCCAAACACTAGCTTTCCCCAAAACAAGCGCGTGGGGGCTGATAAGAGACCTCCGTCACATCGGGCGATGTCGTCTGCCGCGTATATTCATCCGCAAGGCAACGCACGCTATGGACCTATCCGACTTTTCGAACCCCAACTCGCTGCAGAGCGCCGCCATTCTCACCATCGTTTTGGCCTTCATCGGCTACCTGGCCACCTTCCTGAGCGCCCGCATGCTGGCCCGGCGCAAAGACGAGCTCGACCTGGTGAACAAACGCCTCAACGAGTTCTACGGGCCGCTCTATGTTGCTTCGCAGGCCGGAAACATCGCCTACCGCTCGCTGCTTGGCAAACAGGGCAAAACGCAGAGCGATCCCATCACCGACGCGGAGATGAAGGACTGGGTTCTGTGGATGACCACCATCTTCATGCCGCTCAACGACACGCGCGAGAAGATCATCATCGAAAAGGCATACCTGATTGTCGAAGAGCAGATGCCGCGCTGCCTGCTCGACTTTGTCACCCATGTGGTTGGTTACAAGGCCGTGCTCTCCAAGTGGGCTGAAGGCGACTTTGCCGAACGGCGGTCCACCATCGGCTGGCCTCCGGAATTCGACGATTATGTTGAGCGCTCGGATCACGCCCTCAAGGCCGAGCAGACGCGGCTCATCCACAGCCGTCTGTGGGGGATTAAGCGCCGGCTCTTCGACAGCAAACGGTAAGGTGTGAGGTCTTGAGTCAACTCGTCAATTCTGATTCGGAGCGTCCTTAGATTCATTAGCAACGCCTTCGTTCGGGAGCGCTGGAGGGGCGAACTCTGGTCCGAGTCCTGCGATCGCCTTGCGCAGATATGCCTCGTTATCCAAGCTCCCAAAATCGCAATAGACTATCTTGCCGTTTGCGTCGACCAACATGGCGAGAGGAACGCCATCACTCTGCAACGCCGCTGCTAGGCGAGCCCCATCATGAAAGTTTTTCCACTCGTAATGATGCTGAGCCAGGTAGTTGGTCGCCCGCGCGGGATCTCTGTCCTGATCAAGACTGATAACTTCCAATCCTTTGCCTTTGAACTCCGCGTAAATGCGGTTCAATGAAGGCAAAGCCGCCAGGCACGGCGCACACCAAGTCGCCCAAAAATCAATAAGGAGCGGCCTGCCCCGATACGAGCTAAGAGCGACCTCTTTGCCGTCTGCTCCAACAAACGTCACATCGGGAACAAACTGCCCAATCATTTCCTCGTGGTGAGGCGTGCCGCGGCGTTGGAAGGACGCCCAATAAGGATCGGCTGGATCATGCTCCGGTTCCTGCGCCGTCGCCAGAGAAATCAAACAGAGGAGAGAGAGGGTGAGGACCGCGCTGCGCACAATCGCCTCCATCCGAAAAGAATAGCACCGCTCCAATTTAATTACTGTTTGCCGTGCCCTCAGCGCCACTCTTATGCCGCCGAAGGATTTGCGCTCTGGTGGGACAATTTCCGGCTAGCAGTCGACACGACCGCAGAGATGCCGATGGCTTCCCGGCCAGGAAAACCTACCACAAAGATCGAAGATCATTGACCTGAAGCGAATGCCAGATCGAGTCGGGTGAGGCGGAGATAGTGGACTACCTCAATCTTGCCTTCACCAAGCGGGAGTGTCGTGAATGAGAGTGCATCGCCCGATTTGATCACGATGGGAGTCAGGTCGGGCGGGAGAGCGACGAGAGGAATGTCCTTATTTCGGAACAGCATGGGATCTTCGGGATCGGTAAGGGCGCTGAAAGTGCACTTGATCTGATCCGTCCCTTCGACGGGCGTCACCAGCAGATCGTACCCGAAAGCGACGTTCAAATGGTCGTACTGGATTAGGAAGTGGAAAATGTGCGCAGGGCGGTTCCTGTCCACAAACGCTCCGAGTGACCAGTCCTGGATTTCGTTAAAATCCGGTGACGGCCTGGGTACGGAATCGGAAAGATCGATCACGACACCATTTGCCTTGATGCTCCCATGCGCATAACCCTCGACCTGCGCTGTCGATGGAATGCCAGGAGCGAGCCTATAGAAGGGTGAGTCGGTGTAGCTCTGGCTATGACCGTCCATCGGAATTGCAAGCGAAAACGCCAGCAAATACTTGAGCATGTGAACCTCCGAATGGGATAGTACGATGAGGGTCTGCGTGCCTCTCTTCACCTGGATTGCTGCAAATCAAGAGACGCACGAAAAGTCGGAAACGCTTGAACAGCTTACTGCTCGGTAACAACTGTACAGCCCTTGATCATTATTTTGCATTCCGAGCCGCGGTGATGATGGCGTCAACCTGATCGTTCTTCCCTGCCATTTCATTCAGTTGTTTTTCATCGATGCCGCCGATGCGCCCGAGCATGATGCGAAACGGATATGCATGCCCAGCTTCGTGCCACTTCGCCATTTCTATGAGGGAATCCAAAGCCTGAGCTCGCAATGCAGAAAGAACTTTAGGATCGCGGCCGGCGGTGAGCGATTGCAAGACAAATCCTGCCTTGTTGCGATCTGTCCATGATTCCGAGCTGAGCATTTCAATGAATGGCTCGGCTGGGATTTGGGCCGCGGTCTTTGGATTGGATTGGGCGAGAACTACGAGAGCGCGCGTTGCATTGTTCCGGACATAGCTATCCGGATCGTGAGAAGCCTCAACGAGCGCGTCGATCTGTGTTGGAGACTGTTTCGCATAACCCAGCGCATCCGCAGCGGCGATACGCTGCTTCGGATCAGCGGCAGTCTTCAGAACATTGAGAATCAGGTCCTCATTCTGGAGTGCTAAATCCCTGGTCGTGAGTTCTACCGTGCGAAGTTCCGGAATGCTGGAGAGGGGATAGCCGTTCGATTGGTCGTCCGCTGCCCCGGCTGCGACAGCCTTGGGCCAGAGATCCATTTTCTGATTGTAGTTATCGAGCATTTTCTGGGTGAGCACGGCCGACCCCGTCGGAGCAGGATTCAAGGGGAACTTCTTCATGGTCGCGCCTGCCAGCCCAATGTAGATGAGGTAGGCCTTATCAATGCGGACGTTCGCTACACCGGTAGCCTGCTTGCCGGTCATTTGCAAAACAACTTCCCTGATCTTGGGAGACATGGCTCTCTCGGCTTCCATTGTCGGAAAGGAGTCGCCAATGTGCACCGGCAACGCTGCGCGAATCTTGTCGACGTCGATTCCTCCGTAGCCATAAAAATCGATTGCGCCGATGGGAACTGGTTGCTCCTGCGCCGAAGCGCGATGGATGCTGTGGGAAGAGATTACGAGCAGGCAAATCGCTGCTACCGAGCGAAAGCTCATCATGGGCTCCTTTCAGGCAGATGATATGGGGATTGGTTTCGCTAAGCATCCCTCTGACCGAAAAATATCAAAGCCATTGGTTTCTCACGCCTGCATTTCTTTAAGACCGCGTGAACGTAAAAAGGGCGACATCTCACAAAGAGAAGCCGCCCATTCCAACAGCCTAATCTTGCTCCCGCGCGTCTTTCGAGCGCGGGCGAGCCGAAGGCGTCTGCCGCACCGCAGGTGGTTAGTACCGGTAGTTATCCGCCTTGTAAGGCCCTTCCACCGGCACACCCAGATACTCCGCCTGCTTGGGTGAGAGCTTGGTGAGCTTCACGCCGATCTTTTCGAGATGCAGCCGCGCCACTTCCTCGTCCAGCTTCTTGGGCAGCACATACACGCCAATCTTGTAGCTGTCCTTCTTTGCCCAAAGGTCAAGCTGCGCCAGCGTCTGGTTGGCAAAGCTGTTGCTCATCACAAAGCTCGGGTGGCCCGTTGCGCAGCCCAGGTTCACCAGGCGGCCTTCAGCCAGCACAAAGATGCCGTGAGCAGGCTGCTTACCATTTGCCGGGAAGGTGTAGAAGTCCACCTGCGGCTTGATGTTCAGCTTGGTCACGCCCGGCTCTTCGTTCAAACGATCCATCTGAATTTCGTTGTCGAAGTGGCCAATGTTGCAGACGATGGCCTGGTCCTTCATCAGCTTCATGTGATCCAGCGTGATGATGTCCACGTTGCCGGTGGTGGTGACATAGATGTCGCCACGGCCCAGGGTGTCCTCAATCGTGGTCACTTCAAAGCCTTCCATCGCGGCCTGCAGTGCGTTGATGGGATCGATCTCCGTAATGATGCAACGCGCTCCCATACCGCGCAGCGAGTGCGCGCAGCCCTTTCCCACATCGCCGTAGCCGCAGATGACTGCAACCTTGCCGGCAACCATCACGTCCGTTGCGCGCTTGATGCCGTCAGCCAGCGACTCGCGGCAGCCATACAAATTGTCGAACTTCGACTTGGTCACGGAGTCATTCACATTGATGGCCGGCACCAGCAGCTTGCCCTGCTCCAGCATCTTGTACAAGCGATGAACGCCTGTGGTCGTCTCTTCGCTAACGCCGCGCCATTCCTTCGCAACCTTGTGCCAGTGCTGCGGATCTTCGGCATACACCTTCTTCAGCAGGTCCTTGATGACCTTCTCTTCGTGGCTGCCCGATGGCGAATCGACCCACTTGTCGCCGTCTTCCAGCTCATAACCCTTGTGGATCAGCAGCGTAACATCGCCGCCATCGTCAACTACAAGCTCTGGCCCCTTGCCACCCTTGTGCGCCAGCGCCTGGTAAGTGCACCACCAGTACTCCTCAAGGCTCTCGCCCTTCCACGCAAACACCGGCACGCCGGCAGCCGCAATCGCCGCGGCTGCATGGTCCTGCGTGGAGAAGATATTGCAGCTCGCCCAGCGCACATCCGCGCCCAGGCTCACCAGCGTCTCAATCAAGACCGCCGTCTGAATCGTCATGTGCAGCGATCCCGTCACGCGCACACCGGCCAGCGGCTTGCCCGCCGCATACTTGTTCCGGATCGACACCAGGCCCGGCATCTCGTGCTCGGCGATGTTGATTTCCTTCCGGCCCCAATCCGCCAGAGACATGTCCGCTACCTTGTAAGCCAAATCCGTAATTTCCAGTGTTGAAGCTGCCATATTCGATTCTCCTGATTGAAGGTCTGAGTGGAAACTCTACTGTGTTCCATCGTCACATCGTGATATGTTGATATGTAACAGAACACAAGCAGCGCCGTCAACCGGAAACTATGCCCTCGATTGTGAAAATCCTGAAAGTCGTCGCCGAACCCAATCGGCTCCGCATCCTGCTGCTGCTGCGCGCTGAAGGGCTTTCGGTCGCCGAGTTGCAGGAAATCCTCACCATGGGCCAGAGCACCATCTCCACACACCTGTCGCAATTGAAGCACGCCGGCCTGGTGGAAGACCGCCGCGCGGGCAAGAGCAGCCTCTATCGACTCGACCCCTCCGGCGGGGGTGGCGTTCTGGATCAGTTGCTCGATCGCGTCAAATCGGAGATCCCTGAAGCCGCGGCCGACCGGCTGGCCATGCGCGGTGTGCTGAAAAAACGCCAGGACAAGATGCGTAGCTTTTTTGACTCCGTGGCCGGCCGTCTGGGCAAGGATTACGTTCCCGGCAAATCGTGGAAGAGCCTGGCCGAAGCATTGCTGCGCCTGATGCCGCCCATGGTGATTGCCGACCTGGGCGCCGGAGAAGGTGCGTTCAGCTTGCTGCTGGCCCAGCGTGCGAAGAAGGTGATTGCCGTCGACACCTCCGCCAAGATGATTGAAGTGGCGCGCGAGCAGGCCCTGCGCAATGGCGTCAAGAACGTTGAGTTCCGTCTCGGCGACATAGAAGAAGTGCCGATCAAAACCGCAATGGTCGACCTGGTCTTTTTTTCGCAGTCGCTGCACCACGCGCTGCACCCCGGGCGCGCCCTGGCTGAAGCCAATCGCATTCTCCGCCCTGGAGGCCGGATCGTGATCCTCGACCTGGTGAAGCATCGATTCGAGGAAGCACGCGAACTCTACGCCGACGAGTGGCTGGGATTCAGCGAGTCGGATCTGGAATCCATGCTGGGAGAGGCCGGATTCCGCGACGTGCAGACTTCAGTCGTCTACAAGGAGCCTGAGACGCCAAACTTTCAGACGCTGCTGGCGGTTGCGGACAAGGCGGGCTAAGTGTCAGGCTGGCGGTTTAGCGTGGCCGCCAATCACGTCATTCCGACGGGGCGGGCGACATGTTCGGAGCAGGGCCGGCAAACCTCGTGAAGAGTGCCAGGTAGGTAGGATGATTGGATTCCCCCAGCCCCGCCGGCACAATAAAAAGAGGGAAAGTGCCGAGACCGCCCTGCTGCATAATGTAACTGTCCTGCGGCAGTGTTCCGCCCGCGCCCTGAAAGCGCAGCCAGAAGCCTGTAAGGGCCACGCTCGGTGCTTGCTTCGCAACCTGGCCGACCGTGCGCGTCATGGAAGAAGGCTTGATGGGATCCAGCACGGTGGCCTCAACTAAAGTGAGCTTCCCCAACTTTTGACCGGGGAGACTGATTGAAAAGCGTTCTCCGATCAACCATTCGAAGTCCCGAAGCGAAAAGTTGCCCAGGGCTGCCGATCCCTCTTCAGTGAAGATCTCTCTTGCTTCTTCAGCCTCATCTTGTGCAAACAGAGAGGGGCTTGCTGAGGTGGCGAGAACGGAAAGGGATGCGACATAAACAAATTGACGACGAGACAGGGACATACCGTACCTCCCGATGCAGTCCGCAGGCAATCACCTGCGAGCTTGCGAAGCTTTCTTTACTGAAATTTAGGGAATAACAATGGGGATCTAACAGCTCATCCTATATCGAACAATAGAGAATCGGCCATCATTTTCTTTGCGCGCGTCTTTATCTAACTCTCTTAGTAAATTGAACTTCCCGTCTTTTTCTCCACAATTAAAATAAGGCCGCCTAGACCAGAATTTGCATTTAATGCAATGGCGATTCAAAGGTAGTCATTGTGTCCGCTGATCTGTCCGAACATAGACTCCCCTTAGCGCTGACGACCTACAAAGAGCCTGAAACTCGCAACTTTCAAACCCTGCTGGCAGTGGCCGACGAAGCGAGCTGAGTGGTCCGCGACGAACCATTCGGCGTGAATATTCTTACGTGCTTTTTCAGGCAACCATTATTCAACGAACTGGCATCAGACGAATTTGGATTTCCTCTCCCAAATCTTGCCGCCTGTCACGGGGCCCAGTTGTTTCTGTGTTCGCACATTGAATTGAGAATTGGAAAGCGATGTTCTCATTGCTCGTTTATCAAAGTGGACTGGCAGGGCGGTTTCATCTATCGCAACCTTTGGGTTCCAGCTTTTTTGGGGATCCAGCGCCAGCACTTTCGGAGGTGGTAAACCCGCCCAGGTTTCGACTCCGTCACCGTCTGGCGGAAGCGTTCCAGTGCCTCGCGTTGGCTGCCTGCATCGCGCAGACCGGTCCTGCTCTGCGTGCGGAATCCCCTCTGTATGCCCCCACACAGAATCCACTGAAAACCATGACTCTCGAACAACTCGGGAATACCGAGGTCACCACCGTTTCAAAAGAACCGGTAGAGGTCTGGAACACGCCCGCGGCGATTTACGTGATCACGCAGGACGACATTCAGCGCTCAGGAGCCACGAACATCCCGGAGGCGTTGCGGCTGGCGCCGGGAGTTGAGGTGGCACGCATCACCTCGGGCGAGTACGCGATCGGCATTCGCGGATTCAACAGTCGTCTCTCCCGGTCGGTCCTGGTGCTGATTGATGGCCGTACGGTGTACACCACGTTCACTGCGGGCACCTATTGGGAAACGCAGGACGTGCTGATGAAAGACATCGACCGCATCGAAGTCATTCGCGGTCCCGGCGGTACCATCTGGGGACCCAACGCGGTCAATGGAGTTATCAACATCATCACCAGGAACACCAAGGATACTGAAGGCGTGCTGGCGACAGGGATTGGCGGCAACGTCGAAGAGGTTCTAGGAGACACTCGCTACGGCTCCGGTAACGGCAACGGATTCACCTACCGCGTCTACGCCAAAGGATTTGCATGGGCGCCCCAGTACCACTCCGATGGCAACAACTACGACGACTGGCATAGTGGTCAGGGTGGTTTCCGCATGGACTGGAATGCGCGCAGTCACGATAGCTTTCGACTGCAGGGCGATGGTTACCGCCAGGGCTTTGGCGAGAGAACCACTGCCACAACCTACAACCCGCCCGCTAACACCGACATGAGCGGCGACGCCTCTCTTTACGGAGGGAACCTCCTCTTTAACTGGACCAGGGCGCAGGCTGAGGGCAGAGACATGCAGTTCGCCGCCTATTACGCTCACGACACGCGGAATGAGCTGAACTTCGGCGACATTCGCAATACAGTCAATGTAGATTTCCTCGATCGCTTCCGGTTGTCGCATCAGGAAGTTTCATGGGGCATCACCGCCCGTGCCAGCCACGGAACCGAAGTCGAACTCTATTCGGGACTCACCTTCACGCCGTCGCACAGAACCGACGAGCTCTACCAGGGATTCATTCAGGACGAAATCTCGCTGGTGCAGGATCGGCTGTCGATCATAGCCGGGGCCAAGGTGCTGAAGACGAATTACACCGGCGTTCTGGCGGAGCCGAGCGCCCGGGTGTTATTCACTCCAACGGCCACGCAGACGCTATGGGCGGCTTACACCCACGGACTGCGCACGCCTGCCGATGTGGAGCGCGATTTCAATCTTTCCAGCTACCTGGGAAATACCTCCAGTGGGCTGCCAATCTTTGCATGCTTCTGCGCCAATCCCAACTTCAGGTCGGAGCAGTTGAACGGCTATGAGTTAGGCTACCGGGGCCTTGAGGGCCGGCAGTTCTATGTCGACATATCCGGCTTCTACAACCGTTACGGCGACCTCTTCAGCGAAGACCTGGTCGAAGGCCCGCACGTTGTGACCAGTCCGCCTCCTACTGAAGTTCTGATCTCCGCGCAATTCGGGAACGGGCTGGTGGCAAGTACAACCGGTATGGAAGTTGCACCGCAGTGGCGGCCGACGCCGTGGTGGCGCCTGGGCGGTTCGTACTCCTTCCTCGATATGCACGTAAAGCCGGCGACCAACTCAAAGGACATTGGCAGCTCCCCCGGCGTGCAAGGATCAAGTCCCGAATACCAGGCGCTCTTCCAGAACGGTTTTGATCTGCCTAAGTCGGTCAGTGCAGATGTTCAGGTGCGCTACGTCAGCGCGCTTCCCGCCCTCACGGTGCCAAGGTATTGGACCGGGGATGCCACCGTCCATTGGGCTGCAACCCACCACATCGGTTTGAAGGGCGCGGGTCAGAATCTTTTTCAGCCTCACCATGCCGAGTTCAGCTACGATCCCGGACCTCTTGCCGGAATCAAGCGCGGCTTCTATGGTGAGGTCACATTCACCAGGTAACGGCGCGGCTCATTCAATGCGCAGGGCCTTCACCGGATCGATGGAGGCAGCGCGCCTGGCGGGAATGATGCCGGCGATTGCGGCTGCAACGGTAAGGGTGGCGATGGCGCCGGTCATTACCAACGGGTTGACGCTGGTGATGTCAAAGAGCTGCGATTTGACGTAGCGTACGCAGAGCATGGCGACGGGCGCGCCGATGGCGAGCCCCGCAACCGCCTGCAGCATGGCCCCGCGCATCACCATCGCAATCACGCGCCCGCGTTCGGCGCCGAGCGCCATGCGGATGCCGATCTCCGGCGTGCGGCGGACGACGGTGTATGCAGTAACGCCGTAAAGTCCGATAGCGGCGAGTAGCAGCGCCAGCGCACCGAAGAGCGAAGTGAGGCGCGCGATGAGGCGCTCCTGGATGAATTGGTCGTCAATCTGCTGCTGGAAGGTCTGGAACTTCACGATGGTCAGGTTGGGGTTGATGCCGCCCAGCGTATCGCCGACGATTTTTTCAAACCCCGGGATAGGATGGGCGGTCTGGATGACCAGGGCTCCAGCGAACGTGGATAGGTCCTTTTCAGGCGCAAACTTGGGATCGTTGACGCTGCCGGCGTGCTGAGTGAGGGGGAGGAAGTACATCGCGTGGTCTTTCCAGTAGACGCTTGTGTAGGTAGTGTCTTCGACTACACCGACGATCTCATGCGCTCCATCCAAGCCGGCCTGGCCCGGCCCTCAAAAGCCAAAGCGATGCCCGATAGGATTACGATTCCCGAAGAACTGCTTTACAAATTCCTGGTTCACCACCGCGACGGGCGGCGCATTCATCGTGTCCTGCGATGTGAAGCCGCGCCCCATCACCACGTGCGTGCCCACCGAATCGAAGTACTCCGGAGTGCCTTTCACCCAGGAGGCGCCTTTATTCAGGTCGGCTTCTCCCTGAACTTTTACGCCGGATCCCCAGTTGTTGTCCTCCATCGGCGTGTAGGTGGCGAGGCCGACTTTGAGAACGCCGGGAATAGCGTGGAAGCGGTCTTCAATGGTCTGGTAAAGCGGCTCGACCTCGGTATTTTTGTACCCCGCCGCCTGCGGATTGATATGCGCAATATAGCGATTCGTCGCATCCAGCTTCATGTCGACGCTTTGAGCCTTGTTGAGACTCTGGGCAAACAGACCGGCGGCTACCAGAAGCACAAGCGAGAGCGCGGCCTGCAGAACCACCAGCGAGCGCTGAACCCAGGAAGCGCCATGTGCGGTGGTGCGGGCGTTCGAGCGCAGAGCTTCAGCAGGATGCGCGCGCGCGGCCATCAGCGCCGGGGCCAGGCCGAAGAGAACTCCCGTAACCAGCGAAAGCGCAAACGCAAAGCCGATCACCAGCAGCGAAGGCGCGGCATTCACCGGCATGTTGTGTTGGTCAGGGAAGGCGAGCGCCAGCAGCGCATGTGCTCCGAGGTAGGAGATTGCGAGCCCCAGCAGGCCGCCCATGCCGGAAAGCAGCACGCTTTCCGTAAGCAGTTGGCGAACGATGCGGCTGCGCTGCGCACCGAGGGCCGAGCGAATGGAGAGTTCCGCTCGGCGGCTCATGCCGCGAACCAACAGCAGGTTGGCAATGTTGGCGCAGGCCACCAGAAGCACCAGCGCGGCAATCCACTGCAGCAACTTCAGATGGTCTTTGTAGCCCTGCTGCATGTTCTGGATGCCGCCCCCGCCGGGTGTCAGTACCACGTGCGTATTGGGAAGCACCTTCTGCGCGCGCGGATCGGTAAATGTCTTCAGCGGCGCAAATTCCTGTTTCAGCAGCGCACTGGCCTTGGCTTGCAGCGCCTGGATCGAGGTTCCAGGCTTGACGCGGCCGATAATGTAAGCCCACTGCGTATCGGGGTCGTTAAAGTAGGGCGCGCCGCTGACCGCATCCATCGCGTTCATGGGCACAAAGTACTTGGGCGGATTGGTGTCGATGCGGTCGCCGTAGAAGCCCTTGGGTGCTACGCCGATGATGGTGGCCGGCTTGGTGTTGATATAAAAGGTGCTGCCCACAACCCCGGGGTCTCCTGCATAATCCTGTTGCCAGGCGTCGTAGCTCATCACCGCGGTAAGAGGCGCGCCCTTCTGGTCGTCGCTGTCCAAAAATAAGCGCCCCGCTGCAGGCGAGAGCCCGAAAACGCGGAAGTAGTTGCCCGACACAAACGTGCCCGTGAAAGATTTGGCCACCGTCTGCGCCCCCGCACGGCGAACTGTGATGGGCCGCCACGCGTAGCCGGATTCCATTGCCGCGAGCTCTTCAAACTCCGGCAGGTTCTTCTTGAACATGTAGTACGTATCTGTAGCGAAGAGCGAATAGTCCCCGCTGTCGTGCCAGCCGCCGTTCACGCAGCAATCGTCGTTATCGCCAATACGGATCAGGCTTTTGGGATCGGTGACCGGCAGGTTGTGGAGCAGGATGGCGTTCACCAGCGTGAAGATCGCCGAGTTTGCGCCGATGCCCAGCGCCAGTGTCAGCAGAACCGTGATGGTAAAGCCCGGCGTTTTCCTGAGCTGTCGCAGCGCGTAGCTTACATCCTGAAGCAGAATCCGCATCATCCCTCCACACACTTCCACGTGCACTGCGAACAAGCAAGTCATGTTCCACAAGATTCTTGTATAAGCGACTTTAAATCAATGTCATAGAAACATCGACCCAGCAGAAATGCGTTCATTCCTGAGAAAAAGTGTTCAAAAGCGGACGCCCCCGGCAGACGGGCGAGTTAAGGTCCGCCGCCCTCCGGCCCATCGATCGAGCGTGGACCAAATTCTCCGGCCGACACAGATGCTCACCAGTGCGGGTCTGGTTCGCGCCAGGCGCCCCCCAGTGAAAAGTGCGGCTAAAGACAAGAATAATGGTAGAAGATAGGTAGATAAGCTTCATTCTTTTCTCCTAAGTGCAGCTCAAGGTGATGCTAGATATGCCCGGATATGATTCAGCACAACGACTGAGAGCAGATGACGATTTAGGCAGATGGCGTTTTGCTGCCGAGATCGCCGAGGTGATTCGTTCAACCCCAGCCGACTGGTCTGCGCGCATAGGGATTTTTGGCAAGTGGGGCGAAGGTAAGAGCACAGTCCTCCACTTCCTGGAAGGGATGTTGAAGCCGGAAGGCAATATGGTTTTCTACTTCACCCCTTGGTCAGTTCAAGAACTTGAAGAGCTTTGGGAAGAGTTTGGAAGCGCCCTTCTGGAAGCACTCCAGGCGGAGAAGTTGGAGGTGGAATTTCCGTGGAAAGGGAAACTGGAGGCAGAATCTCCATGGAAAGGAATGACGCGCAAACTTCAGGGGAAGAGCGGATCGGCGACACCGGATACGGCGCAAGGCGCGGCAGAGCACCTGGGTAAAGACTACAAAAGCGCGCTCGGTTTCGTTGGCAAATGGCTCAAGCCAGACGGTGCGCAGGTCAAGCATATCCGCCAGAAACTCGGAGACAAGCGAGTCGTCGTCTTGATCGACGACCTGGATCGCGCCACCCCGGACCTACTGCCCAAGCTCTTGCTGTCTTTGCGAGAGATTCTCGACCTGCCGGGATTTACCTTTGTGCTGGCTTTCGACAATGAGATTGTGGCCGATGGTCTTGTTACAGCAAATAAAGCATGGGGTGACGGGGATAGCTTCCTCGACAAGATTCTGGACTTTCACTACTACCTTCCCCCGATTTCAAAGGCCGCGAAACGCCTCTTGTTGAGAAACATGCTCGACCGGTACGCCGCGTTCGTTCCTCAGGCTTCCATCATTCCGATAGAACAGTTGCTGCCCGATAATCCCCGCAAGCTGAAAAGGCTTATTCGCGGCCTGGTGCCTTTACAGCCCCAACTTGCCAGGCACCGTGCCGACGAGCTGAATTGGGTCGAGATTTGGCTCGCTGAGATGATTCGCCAGGAGTCATATCCTTTCTTCATTCGCCTCCTGGACGGCAGCGTCTTCGAGTCACTGATAGGTGCTGGCTACAAGTTACGTCTGGGCGAACGCAGAGGAAAGGGCGAGGATCACCAATCCACCGAAAATGCCGATATCAAGAAACTCATTCAAGAGGTTGGAGGAATAAGTGAAAAGCAGGGCGCACGGCTGATCGAACTCATAAGTGCGACACGGACGCTCGGAGGATTCAGTCTACTGTATAACTTCAAGTTTGCCCTGCGACCGGAGTCCATTACCTGGAAGGAATTCTATGAGTTGTTGGCGGAATGGAAGGAGACCCCCGTTGCTGAAACCATCTCGGGGTGGGTCGCCAAGCAGTCCGCCACAAACTGGATTGACCCGTCGGACATTGAAAAAGACCTCTTTGAGACCCTCCTGAACGCCAAGCACGAATTCGCTTCCAAGGCAGCAGAAGCATCTACGGTTGAAGAGAATTCAAGGTACTGTGCGGAAGCAAAGTCCCTGCTCGCAATCACTGAGCAATTCCTCAGTCTTCCTGACCTGCTTACCCCGGAGAGGTTCGGCAAGCTGTTTGAGAAGTCGTTGTATTGGATAGCATTTCGAGCGAACCCGGCAGATGGTGAACTGCGGAATGCCGAGCGACACTTGCTCTATTCATTGCTGGAGCGTACTTCGAATGACCAGGCTCCTGCAATGCTTGAGACTCTCAAGCCATGGGACCCCTGGGCCTTTTCGCCTGAAGATGTTCAGACCGCGGGCCTGAAGAAGGATCTTCGCAACGAGTGCGTCTCGCTCCTGCTGCCCAAGGTTGAGCAGGCGCTCGTCGTTTACCTTCGTCGTCCGGAGAGTCTGCGATTGCTTTCTACGCCCAACGGTTCGCAGTCGTTTCGCTACGTGCTGTTTTCGGTGGAACGGCTTCCCTGGGGGCCAGTGATCAGTAGCGCACTACTTGAAACAATGCAGGATGCCAAGGCCGATCCGCATGCCTATGAAAAGGCAAACGAGTTCCTGGATTTGCTTGTCGATGCCGCGGGAAATCGGTCAACATTTGTCTCCCGCCCCAGCGCCGAAAAAATCGTCGGAGACGATACGTTCATCACTGCAATGTGGCAGGGAATCATGTCCAAACACATTCAATTCCGAATGCTGAAGTCCTATCTCTCCAAACGCGAGACGCTCCTCCAGCTGGGAGCGAAGCAGGAAAGCCTGCCTCTATCGCTGGAACTTGCGCATGCCATGCATACGGCTGGCGGAATTGAGTCAGAACCAACGGAGAACCATGAAGACGCGATGGGTGATGCGAATTCCGTCCTTATCGACGGCGGCGGGCACGCGGAATAACAGCTCCGTTTCGCGGCTACATCGGCATTTGCCGGGATAAATTCCTCAATCCGCTTTTCTCCGCGGGGACCCCGCTGCGCGCCGGGACTGTATGGAGACGTCTTTACTGTGGTCACGGTTAAGGGCAGAGCAAAGCTGGCGATCAGGCGAGCCAATCACTTGGGCCGGGGCGCCTGGGCACTCCCGGATTTGCCGGATCAGGCTTTTACCAGGTGGCTTGCATTCGGGGCGGCCACGCAGAAACAGTTGCGCCCGGCCTCCTTAGCGGCATAAAGGACGGCGTCTACCTCACGCAGGACCTGGTCGGACGAAGACGATCTCCAGTGCTGAGTAGAAAGCACTCCCATGCTGATTGTGATTGGGATGGGACCGCAGTCAGTCTCCACTGGTTTCGCTGCAATGGCTTGACGCAACTCTTCGGCACGCTTGATCGCTTGGTCTGTATCGCAGTTGCTCAACACAACGAGGAATTCCTCGCCGCCATACCGGCCAACGAAATCGGAGGCACGCACCGACTTCTGCAGGCGCGTTGCCGCCTCGTGCAGCACCTGGTCCCCAACCATGTGGCCATGCTTGTCGTTCACGTCCTTGAAGTGATCCAGGTCTCCCATCAGCACAGCAATGCAGGTCTTTTCTCGAACGGAACGCGGAAGCTCATGGTCCAGTACTTCCAAAATCGATCCGCGATTGAGAAGAGAAGTGAGGGCGTCATGGGTTGCCTGGAATCGCATGTTTTCGCGGGCTTGAACCGCCGAATCTTCCGCACGCTGGCGTTCGAGAACTTCCAGTTGCAATGACTTGGTGCGTTCATCCACAATCCGGGTGAGTTCTTCTGCTTGTTTGTGTAAACGACGAGTATTGAATCGAAATACAACAATGACTGTGGCCGCCAGAATCACAATGCAGAGAGTGCGGAACCAGTCGGTCTGGTAATAGAACGGCCGGAGAAGGAAGCCGACCGAGGCACCTTGTTCATTCCAGACTCCATCGTCATTGCAGGCGATGACGCGGAAACGGTACGGTCCCGGAGGAAGATTCGTGTAGTAGGCCACGCGCCGCGTACCGGCATCCACCCAATCCCGGTCGTAGCCTTCGAGCAGGTATTTGAACTTCACCCTGTCCGGAATAAGCATGCTGAGAGCCGTATAGTGAAACTCGAGCCTTTCCCGGCCCGGAGGGATTTGAAGGTTGTTTCCAACAGGCATCGAACGATCGTTGACCACGATATTCTCGACGATCACAGGTGGAACCATGTCGTTGTGCGGAATATGCCTGGGATCGAGTACAACGACGCCTTTGGTGGTGGTGAACCAAAGGTGGCCATCCGTGGTCCGCCACCCTGCAGGTTGAGAAAGCGCGAGGTTGGCTTCGCTGGTCTTCATCCCATCGTCGGTGCTGAAGTTGTCTGCCGTTATCCTGGAAATTCGCCCTTCGGCAAGATCGTTCAGATCCTTTCGGCGGGCTTTATAGATGCCGCTCGCGGTGCTGATCCAGAGATTGTCGTCATCGTCCAGAAGAACGCTTGAAGGGAAATCATCAAAGAGCCCGTCCTTCTGTCCGTAATGGGTTACATGTCCATCCTGAATGCGGAAACGAGCAAGTCCAGGCACCCGTCCGCCCAGCCAGAGGTTGCCCTTGTGGTCGTCGGAAATGGTGGTTACCGCAAAGTCGACCTGGCTTTGTCGGGCCTGCATCGGTGGTTGGCCCGGCGCAAATTTGAACAACCCATGCACGGTTCCAAACCAGAGGGTGCCAGACGGGTCGCGGTAGATTGTAATCGTATAGTTCCCGGGCCGCGTTAGAGGGGTGTCCTGGCCGCGAATGGTGAACGGTCGAACCTGCCCATCCTTGAAGCGGAATGCGGCTTGGTCGTTGGTGGTGACAATCAGGCTCTCATCGTCTTCGCTGATGGTAGAAATATGGTATTTCGAGAACCGGCCTTCTGGATCATAGACCCTGAATTTTCCATCCTTGAAGCGGGTCAGGCCACCAAAAGTACCTAGCCACAAGCTGCCATCCTTGCTTTGGAAAACGCCATTGCCCTGGTAAGAAAGGGCCGCGTCCTTCGTAACCTCGATTGCCTGATCATTCTTGATCACGGCCAGGCCCCCGGGAATGCAGAAGACGTATAGATCGCCCTCACGGGTTTCAAAAACTGCCCGCGTATCGTTCGAGGGAAGTCCCTCTTTCATCGTCAACGTGGTGATCTTGGTATTCCGGAAGTGATCCAGTCCGCCCGCCGTGCCCACCCACAGGCTGCCCTCCCGGTCTTCGAAGAGTGAGAGCACCCTGTTGTCGCTCAAACCATCCGCGGCGCTGAACGACGTGACCTGATCACCGTTAACGCGCATCAGTCCCTGGTCGTCGGTCCCTACCCACAAACTTCCTTGACGATCCTCGAGAATCGCTTGAATATGAGCATGGATAGAGTCAGGTGCAATGCGCGTGAGTGGCAACCGGCCTGACTCCCCACGATAGAGCCCGCTCCATGTACCGACCCAGAGATTCTGCCGATGATCCACAGCCAGGGCGGAAATCGACATGCTTCCGTGCCCAGCACGTGTGTCCAGGGCCGTTGAAAGCTTTCCGTCTTGGTAGCTGTAAAGGGCGTATGCACCCCCGATCCACAACCTGCCCGCCTTATCCTGCGCGAGGGCATCGACATGGCCTGATCCATGCAGCAACATGCGGATTCCCTCGTTCTGGATGAGATAGATAAAATCATCCGAACCCAGGAGCACTTCGTGCCTGCTGTTTTCAACCAGCGTTTGGATGCCGCCGTCTGGAAGGGCGCCGGGCCTTCGATAGTCTGAGAAGCTGCCATTCCTGTAAACCAATGTTCTCGAATTGGTGCGAATCAACAGATCGCCGTCCGCACCGATGGTGATGGCTTTGACCGGCCCACTGCCGATCACCGGATCCATTGATACGAATCGCACTCCATCGAAGCGAACCAATCCCGCGGAGGTCCGCATCCAAAGATACCCGTCGGGAGTTTGCATGATCTGATACACGGCGTCCCCAGGCAGGCCGTGTTGCGAAGTCCAGACACCATGACCGTACTGGTCGATCTGTTTGCTCGGGTCGAGTCCCAGCAAGGCGCTCGCGGAGCTAAAGAGCAGGGCCAGCAAATACGCGATTTTGCAAACAGCTTTCAAAGAACTACCTCTGGGACTGAAGTCCATTTCAGGCTCAATGGAGAGCTGTCCAAGCACACTCTTTTCCCAATCGGGCAACATTCGAGACGAAAAACCGCTGTTACACCCGCATCTAGACGAGATCCTCGGTCACGCACGAGCCTCTGCTGTTGGGCATGCACCGGCCCCGATGATTAACTATCGGCAAAAAAACAAAGGAGTTCAGTAATGCAGCGCAGCCGCGAAAATTGACGCGGAACCATTTCCCGAAGCCAGGTGAACTCCTCCCCGCCGGAACCAGGCTCAGAAGTGGCCGTTATCGAGGCTTCGATTCAGACGCTGCATTGAGTAATCAGGAGAAGCACGTTTCTGACGAGACATTCCTGATCGCAACTCCACAAAACAATCTCCGGTCTTTCCACGGTATGAGCGGAACACAAAGCGGGCAGCCGGAGTTGCATTATGGGGCAAGTGTATTTGTGACAGTCTCTTATGGATTGTCGGCTGGATTTTTCCCGGGATGTCGGCATGTATCTGCTTATCCGTCCGAGAATATTCCCGACTAGCAGAAACAACCCGTGCGAGCCTCCCGCGAGCGGCCGCCCCACCACAGGTGGCGCAGGGGTTTGCAGATAATTAGTCCTCTCCGGCGCACAAGTCGAGCACCCACGTCTGTCCGACCAGGTCTTTCCCGAAAGAGTGATGTCGATTTTCTTCCAGCAACGTGAAGCCAGTTGCCTGATAGATCTTTCGTGCGGACACAAGGATGTCATTCGTCCAAAGCGTTAGCTTCTCGTACCCGAGTTCTCGCGCACGCGCAATGCATTTCTGCACCAGGCGGGAACCGATCCCTAACCCACGGGCGGATGGGTCCACGTAAAGTAGCCGTAGCTTCGCGACCTGTGCATCGTTGCTCTTCATCAGGAACACTGAGCCGACCACGTTTCCATCAAGGTCAGCGACCCATGCGTCCTCGCGAGCGGGATCGAAGTGCATGGCAAACTCCCCGAGGATCTGGGCGACAAGCCCTTCGTATGTCCAATCCCAGCCGTATTCCTGCTCGTACAGGATGGCCTGCCGGTGTGTGATCCATCCAAGGTCACCCACTCTCAATGATCGGAGCTGCACGTCGTCCGGCGACGTCGCTTTTGCCGAAAGCAACTTCTGGATGTCCTGCATGTCCCTCGCAAGACGGTGGCGATTTTCTGAAATGAGCGGGGCAACCAGAGCCTCAATTTGCGATTCTGTGCCGTCATTCAATAGTTGGAACGCCCTCCTTCCCGTCGCCGTCAACGACAGTAGCTTCTGCTTGCCATGCTGTGGACTGACCCTGCCTTTCACCAGTCCGGCGCTCTTGAATCGCGCAACGATACGACTAATATGAGCTTTGTCCATTCTCAGGCTGCGGATGATGTCCGCAGCCGTTTGCTCGCGTGCTTGCGCCAATTCATAGAGCACTCTGGCTTCGGCCAACGTGAAGTCGCTTCCGGGCAAGTGCTCGGTCAGCAATCCGATCTCCCGGGTGTAGAAGCGATTGAAACTCCTAACTTGTTCAACGAATGATGACCGCACATTCTTCTCCTATGTTGTCACATACAACATAGCTGGAGCGGATCGAATTTGCAACCTCATCAAGCCCTGACAAGTCGGCATATACCAAGCGGTTGCAGATAATTAGTCCTCTCCGGCGCACACTATTTGCAGGAGAAACTGCAATGGCTTCCGCCCTCCGCATCGCCCAATTCCAGCGCCAAGATGCCCAAACTACCCGTTGGCCGCCCACTGAAACCGGCCTCAAATTCAGCCCTAAAAATAAGTACCCCACCCCCTCCCCCTCAAAAAACCCCCAATCGATCCGGGGGGAAACGCGTACATCCCTTTGAATCAGCGGCTTAAGAATCAACCCCGTGTACTCATCGGTACAACTATCCCTTTCACACACGTTGAGCCAAAGATAGTCTGGTAATGGACAGGATGCGGGGGAAATAGCCGTCTAGATTGGTTTGGATTTGTCGATTGGAAGAAAGAGAAAATGAGATTCGATTATTAGGGGCGCTTTATCTTGCATCATTCAGCAAGGGCGCGAGGAGACAGTTATTCGATGTTGCCATGGATTGGCTGCCCTTGCGCGAGATGGTCGAAAGACACGCAAAAGCGAAAGTCTAGACCTTTCCACCCTTGCGAGGTTCAATCTGTCTCAGAATCTCCGCTCCTAGTTTTCTGACCTGTTCTGCGTTTAATAAGCTCGGATGTGTCATTGCTTCCGAGGCTAGGGATTTAATGCTAGGAGAAATTGCTGGTTTGGTTTGGGCAGTCTTTTTCATGCCACAAATTGTACGCCGTAGAATGGCGATATGTCAGATGAACCGAAAGACATAACCGTAGACGCCGATAAATTCGACGGCATCTTAGGCCGAATGCTCAACCTAAAACCGCTAACGAAAGCGGAGATCAGCGCGAGAATCAAGGCGGAACGCGGGCCAGAACGCGCGGCAATGTACGAACGATATAAGAAGAACAAATCTAAAAAGCTCGGCCAGTAGACTAGAGCGTACCCAGGTCACTGAGGTTTCTATAACGCTTGCGGGCAATCCGCTTTCTACTGGCTGAAAAATCCAGTTAATGGACAGACTAAACCCGGCTCTAGAAACCGGGTTAGCCCTAACGGGTGATCTTGACCTTTACGGTCAGTTCGATTTTCTGAACCGCTTTCAAGGCTATTAACCATCCGGCGGGCAGAAGATAGGCCAGATAGTGCATATAGGTGGCTTCTCCTTACGTGAGATAACCCTTCCGGGCAGCGCTTCGTTCTCCCTGCCTGCACAGCGGAGGAAAGAAGTGTATCACTGTCCATTAACTGGATTTTAGAACTTCACCAATTCTTTGTACGGCAACGGTTTACGGCAAACCATGTTGTTTAAGGTCATGCCGAATATCCAAGGTTGCAAACCGCGCCGATTGTACCGCCAGCAGAACTCGCCTAAATACCTGTCAAGGTGCCAACGGCTAAGCTGATGGTATTGACCGATTAGCCCGCGTTTGAACAGGGAGAATACTCCCTCTATGGTTTGGTTTGAGATGGGATCGCCAGACTTGATTTCTTTGGCGTGATCGCCCTTGATGTGTTTGCCTTCGGGAATGATGTTCTTATATCGGGTAGTGCCATCCGTGGCAATCTTCGACGCCTCTGGACTAATCATTGCGTCCATGACGGGTTTGATGTGTTCGATTTTCAAGCTAGCGACGGTTTGCAGATGAACTCGCCCGCCACGTTCAGCGATACCAAAGACTTTGATTTTATTGGAGTTCTTTGGTTTGCCTGATGTAAGAGGCAACTTACCGCCAACGAACGATTCGTCAATCTCGACGATTTGCCCTTGCCCGCCTAATGGCTTTGGGTTTGTTTCCGTCATTGCTTCCCTGATCCGATGACAGACATACCATGCGGTTTTGTACGTCATGCCGACGTGCCGCATTAACTGCATTGCGGAAATGCCTTTCTTAGCCTCCGCCATTAGTGCGATAGAGGCAAACCACTTGGACAGGGGCAAGTGGGAATCGTGAAACAGTGTTCCCGTAGTCGCGCTGAATTGGTGTTTGCATTGAGCGCATTGAAACAACCTGCGTGGCTTGCCTGTCTTATTCAAGGATTCGACAAGCCAGCATTTATCGTGATCGCATTTCAGGCAACGGATACCGCTCGGCCATCTGACTTTCATCAAATGGGCCAGAGCGTGTTCTTCTGTCGGGAACTTGCGGGCCAGAGAATAGAGATTCATGGTTTACCTCGGAATTGCCGTATTCATTGCCGTCCTATCAGCGAACTTGGTTGCGTCATGGCTCAAGAGTTTGCATTACGACTATGTGGTTTGGCCGCGATATCTGGCTGCTTACAGTCGTTAGCCTAGTTTGGGTTTGGAGTTCTCAACCAAAGAACGAGCGGCGTCTATCGCGCCAGACGAACCAACCTTGCCCGGTTTTTCGGAAATGATTTTCTGCGCGATTAAGGCAATGAATCCGCCTTCTATTGTGCGTCTCAGTTCTGCTATCTCGGCAATCAATTCTTCGTTCGCCATATTCAATCCCCCTTGACTACCAATAATGCACCAGCGGCCAACATGTGTCAAGGGGATAGTTGTACTCATCGGTAAACATTACCCCTTGATTCAGGGCTGTTTTTGATCGAAAAAGGCCAATTACTGGTCCCAAATCGACCAAAATTGGCCGGTAATCGAACCGTTTCCAGAAGTCACAAAGCACTTGGAACCACACGTGCTGTGTCATGTCTCACTGACCTGCGCCGATGATGAGACTAGATTGACCTATTGCTCGAACCGGTACAGGCTTTTATGAAGCGGCAGTTGGGTTTTTTGATCCTTTGTATATTATTTGTCGCGCGTGATTTGCCGGCCCAGCCTGAGAATCCGCACCCCGTGGTCAACATATACATTTTGCGCATGGGCGAACAGTTGCAGTCTCCCCACGTTGTCACGTACCGGGTGGCCGAGTGGGAACAGATGCGTGGCCGCTGGATCCTTCCCGATGTGGGTTACTACGATACGGGCTACGGAGAAGATCAGATCTGGTTTGCAGGCGGCGGCGCCAATGTGCTGCACAGCAAGCACGTTGATTGGGAGCAGGAACTCTACGTGCTGCAGGAGGCTGGGCCTGAATCCACCAACAAGCGTTTCATCTGGCTCTGGCCCGTTCTCGACTTTCGATTCCGTCCCCGGCTGACTGCGGAGGTTGCCACGTATCCGACGCTCCCGCTCAACCGGGCGCAGGGATGGGCATTCGACGTGGACCGCGCCAAACTGGAGTGGGCCGCCACTCCGCAATGGAAAGCGGGAGTGGGCTATGAGGGCGGCGTGAGTGTATCAAGCACATGCCAGCACCGTCCGTTTCTCACTGTCACGCGCGCCACCCCGGCAGGCAACTTTGAAGCATGGCTGCAACAATACAACGGGGGCGCCCAGGTGCAGTTGCGTTACTCTCTTGTGCATGGAGAGAATTAGTCTTCGTCGGCACCAGCGGTGATTGCTTATTCAACTTGAGCCGAACCGTCCGCCGCTCCATGCGTATAAGCCACAGCCTGCTGGCCCGCATCCAGCGTGTTTCCCTTGAGCGCGATGCCCGAAGATTTGCCGCCGCTGATTTCCGCGAACACCTTCACGCCCGCGGGGGAATGCATGCCCGTAAGCAATGCCTTGGTTGTATTTCGCAGTTCGATGAGCGGAGCATCGTCGACCGGCGCAGCGAGTTGAAGTCCGCTGAGGGTTACATCGTTGACATCGTCGCAGACAATTGCCGGTCGGGCATCCGGCTTATCGGGGATGATCTCCACATTGCGCAACTGCACGCGATCCCCGTGACGAACATAAAACCCGTACGCGGGCAGATGTCCCAGCATCCATGCCTCGGGGTAGTGATCGGGCTCCTCGGGAATGTCGCGATGCACCCAGTCTCTCTTCCCCTGCTCGACGGTGCGGATGTGGCTGTTGCTCACGGTGATATCGGAAGGACGGAGGCCGGGGATACCAGTGATGGAGCTGGTAACAATGGCCCCACTTGCCTCCACCCCGTCGATGGAAACATCGCGCAGGAATGAGGCGTCGCTCCGCTTGCGCTGTTCAAGCCGCACAAAAATCGGCGTGCGCACATTTTGCATGCGGATGTTCGAGATGGTGACGCCGTCGATGCTTCCCCCATCCACCATCTCGAGAGCGATGCCCGCGATGACGTGTGTGTTCAAGGGGTTGGCGGGATCCGAATAGACGAAGGAGTTGCTGAAGGAAATACTCTCGAAGGCCCCCGACGTCTCCGTACCGATTTTGAAGCCATTGCAGGACGTGGTCATCTTGCAGTTGGTGACCTTGATATTCTTCGTCGGCCGCGGCTCGCCGTATGGATTCGCGCTCTTCAACACGACGGCATCGTCGCCGGTCAAGATGTCGCAATTGGAAATCTGCACATCGTTCGAAGCGGCAATATCAATGCCGTCAGTATTGATGCCGAAAAAAGGATTGCGAATGTGGATGCCGTCGATGTTGACCTTCTCACAGGCGGCTGATCGAATCGTCCAGCCAGCAGAGAACTTGAGCGTAACACCGCTGACGTTCACATTCTTGCACTGGGCAAACTCGATCATCGGCGAGGGACGCTGTCTACCTTTCTTCACCTGAACGTAGTGCGTCGCCACATCCTTCCAGGCATCTTGAGGGAGCGGGGGAACACGGTCGGATTTTTCCCAAAAGGCCGGTCCCTGTCCGTCGATGGTGCCGGGACCACCGAGTGCCACATCTTCAGCGTTCTGCGCAAAGAGCACGTGGAAGCCCTTAGTACTGGGATGAGATTCATAATCGTCAATCGATGTGCTGCCAAGAAGCGTACAGCCTTCATCGAGGTAAAGCGTCACGCGGCTCTTGAGTTCGAGGCCGCCGATGAGGAACCTGCCCGCGGGCGCGTGAACAATGCCCCCGCCGGCGTGGGACACTTCGTCGATGGCACGCTGAATTGCCCTGGTGCTCAGGGATTTTCCGTCGGGATTCGCACCGTAGTCGAGAATGCTCTTTGTGGCCCCCTGTTGTGCCAGTGCGCTCCGGCTCGCGAAGGCCACGCCCATTGCGAGCGATAGCCTTGAAAGGAAATCTCGTCTCTGCATGACGCATCTCATCTTTTGTGTGATGCGTGTGTTATCCGCGCAGGTTGCAGTGGTGTTCAATGCAGCTCAGCGCCGGGTGCTCCGAATGGCAGCCGCTCAATGCTTCGCCCACCCATGCATTCCCGCTTCAAAGCTGCGCCGGTCCAGCCGCGGCAGCGCCCGCACCACCTTGTCGGGAGCGATGGGGTAATGACGCGCCGCAATGAGGAGTTCCGGCACAGACCAAACGTCTTCCTCTGACGTCGTCCAGTGTTTGCTGTCGAGTCGCGCCAGGTTAACGGGCATCGAGTAGGCCCGCAGAGTATGCTCGCCGCGCAAGTTGTAGTAGTGCTCAAAGTAACTTATCGCAAGCTCGCGCAGCGTGCGATAGACCGGCTTGCGTGAGCGCAGCCCGGCAAAGTTTGACTTGGCGACGCTGCCCCACAGCCCGTGCTCGCGATAGATGGCAAGCACATGATCGTCGTCGCGCACGCCCTCCAGGTCCATGAGCAACGGCGGATGCCCGAGCAGGCGCAGCGCTGCCGCAGCCACCAGGGCACCCTCGAGGCAGTGGCCCTTGCGCTCGCGCAATGTGCGCTGCGGAGAGCCCGCCGTGTCCGCGTACTGGTAGGTCAGCTCGTCAATGAAACGCTGGATGTGCTTCGGTGTCTTCAGCGCCCGCAGCGTGCGCAGGGCTGCCGGGGTCAGGCCAAAACTCTCGTGCCTGTCTCCCCGCACACCCCTGTTCGAAGTCTTCTTACTCGTTAATGCCAAAGCCACAGACCTTCCTGGAAGTTGCGGGAATTATACAGACCCTTCGAACCTGCGGTCGCTCGCCCCGCGGCTTCTTCTCAAGCAATCCCTGATTCCGGTTTGCGGCACCGCAGGCGGCAATCGATTCGCGATACCATAGCATCCAACACCCGGAGTATAGGAATGTCCTCGACACTGTTGGACGCGCGGGCTGTAAAACCGATCCGTCTGACGCGCGCCCGCCGCACAGCGATCCTCAAGGCCCTCGCCGACCCGCGCCGGTTCGAACTGCTGGAGCGAATTGCCAAGGCAGGCTGTCCGCTGGGCTGCGCGCAAGCCCTGGCCGCGCTGCCCATCTCGGCAGCCACGCTCTCGCATCATATCAAGGAGCTCGAGACTGCCGGTCTCATCCACGTTCGCCGTGAGGGTAAATTTCACTTCCTTACCGTCCGCCCCGGCGTACTGCAAGCCGTTGCGGCTGCCCTTAGCGCCATGGAAATCGCCCCCTGCGGACCGCGCTGAAGGGCTCCGAGAAAGAATATTCACAATTGTCTTGAATCTATTTCCCGTTCCGCTAATCAATTCGATAGTTGTCGAATTGTCGAAGCGATGACATTTGGGCAAGGAGAACACATGAGCAGCATTCAGGGACAGAATCTTCAGGGTAAAGTCGCGTTGGTCACCGGCGCATCCAAGGGTATCGGCGCCGCCATCGCCCGCGAGTTGGCCGCGCGTGGCGCAGCCGTAGCCGTTAATTATTCCGGCAGCAAGGCCGCCGCGGAGAAGCTCGTCGCAGAAATCACCATCAAGGGCGGGAAAGCTGTTGCCATCCAGGCCAACCTGGCCGACCCGGACAGCATTCAGCCGCTGATCGACGCCGTCGCGACCCAACTCGGACCCATCGACGTGTTGGTGAACAACGCGGGCATTTACGAGTTTGGCCCGCTCGAAGCCATAACGCCTGAGCACTTCCACAAGCAATTCAATGTCAATGTTCTGGGCCTGCTGTTGGTTACCCAGGCCGCCGTTCCCCGCTTTAACCCCGCTGGCGGGAGCATCATCAATATCGGCTCGGTGGTCGGCAGAATGGCGTTTCCGAATGGCTCCGTCTACAGCGCGACCAAGGGTGCGGTTGACTCCATCACCGTATCCCTCTCGAAGGAACTGGGCACGAAAAAAATCCGCGTGAATGCCCTCAACCCCGGCATGATTGAAACCGAAGGAGCGCACGACGCGGGCTTCATCGGCAGCGATTTTGAAAAGACCACGGCGGCGGAGACTCCCCTTGGCCGCATCGGCCAGCCGCACGACGTGGCCACGGCTGCCGCCTTCCTCGCCTCTACTGACTCGGGTTGGCTCAGCGGTCAAACTATCTACGCTTCAGGCGGCTTCACGCGCTGACTCTGGGTGTCTGCCATGCGCCGATGCGCACGCATTTAGCATATCGGCGCATGAGGGGTATCTCGCCTACCTGTCGTGCTCTGCAACTTCCGCAGATCTTCCCCAAATTTCGATAGCGCACGCGCCGCGTGGAAATAGAGTGCCGCGTGTTGCTGAACTCCGGCCCTGATCTGTTGTATAGTTCTGGAGCAATCAGGACGATTCAATCAAGATCCTGACCAAGGAGAAATCCCATGCTTTGCATACCGAAGAGATTTCCAGCCATCATTTTTGCCGCCGCAATACTTGTATTCGCGGCGTCGGCCGGAGCCTACGTGGCCGCTGCTCAATCCGCACAGCCCGCACAACCTGGACAAGCCGCGCAAACGCCCGCACCGACTCCGACATCGCCCAACGTAGTGGCCGCCAGCCCGGAGGCCGTGAAATTGTTGAAGCTTATGGACACAAATCAGGATGGCAAAATCTCCCATGCCGAGTTCACGGCTTTCATGGAAGCTGAATTCCAGCGCCTCGACCTTGACCATGACGGCTACCTGAACTTGAAGGAGTTGGAGAAATCGCAGCTCGCCGTCGCTCACCACGGAGGAACGCACCGCTAGGAAGCCGCGAACACAGACCCAAGCGGGACTTTGCGCCGTGTTCATAAGCTCCAACTGCCTTCTTAGCCAACCCAGGCCGTCCTGCGATACTCCTACAATGGAGACACGTGACCACGGTACTGGCCAATCCGACCACGCCATCCTCCACCGGTTGTGCGCGAATTGCTGGGAAGGCTCGCGCCGACGCACCTGCTGGACCCGCGCGGCGCTGCTTCGACGCGCCCGTTCCGCTTGCGCTTTGGCATCTGTCCAGCCTCGACGCGCCGACTGTCGCCGTGGTCTGGGCCCTCGCCTTTGCCTGGGCCGCGCGAGTCCCGCTTCCTGCCTGGACCCCGGTGCTATTGGCGCTGGTCGCCTGGCCGGTCTACATCGCAGACCGGCTGCTTGACGTCCGGGCCGCATTTCGGACGGCTCAAGCTCACCCTTTGCGTCTGCGGCACTACTTCCACTGGCGTCATCGCCGCTTCTTCATTCCGCTCGCCGCAGTTTCCGCGTGCGTGGCCGCATGGATCATCCTCGACTACATGCCGGTTGCCGCGCGGGAGCGCAACTCCATCCTCGTCGCCGCGGGACTCGCTTACTTCTCCAGCGTCCACGCCGGCCGCAGTCTCTCGCGCTTCCTGTCCGGGCTCCTGGCACCTCTGCTGACCAAGGAAACACTGGTCGCTGTCATCTTCACGGCCGCTTGCGCGCTGCCGACGCTGGGCCGCGGGGCCGCGAGTGCCCCAGCACACTCCGCTTCGCCGATGTGGTCCCTGGGGTTCACAATGGTCTACTTCACACTCCTTGCGTGGCTCAACTGCCACTCGATTGAAAGGTGGGAGTTCGGGGAGGACGACTCTCGGGGCGATCACTCCCGCCGCCGCGGAACGTTTTCTCGGGCCATCGGCCTGGGACTCGCCGGGCTGTTGCTTGCAGCCGCTCTGTCGCCCAATCACCGAATCGCGCTTCTGGTCGCTTCCGGCGCGGCCGCCGCTTTGCTGCTTGCGCTCCTCGACCGGCTCCGCGGCAATCTAACTCCGCTCGCGCTGCGCGCCGCCGCCGATCTGGTCCTGCTAACTCCGGTTCCCTTCCTGTTCCGATGAGCACCCATTTCATGCGGCACCAGGAGGTCAGCGACTGGCCAGCACCGCCTCCAAACTTCGACGGCCTGGCCGGTCCTTATCGCTGGCTTGAGTACCTCACCTTCGGCCCATGGCTCGTCCGAGTCCGCAGCGTTTTTCTGCCCCAGCTTGCCCATTGCCGCAACGTCCTCGTTCTCGGCGACGGCGATGGCCGCTTTACGGCCAGCCTGCTCCACGCCAACGCCACCGTCCGTATCCATGCCGTGGATGCCAGTCCCGCCATGCTCCAAGCTTTAGTCCGACACGCCGGAATCCACGCCGCGCGCATATCCACGCAGCCCGCGGACGCACGCCGATGGCAGCCGGGCCCTGGAGACGAACCGTTCGACGCAATCTGCACTCACTTTTTTCTGGACTGCCTGACCACAGCGGAGATTCAATCGATGGCGGAGTCCCTGAGCCCTTCTCTCGCACCTTCTGCCGTTTGGGTCGTCTCTGAATTTGCCATCCCGGCCAGCCGCTTTGGTCAATTCGTCGCGCGGCCGCTCATCTGGAGCCTCTACCGCGTTTTCGCTGCTCTCACCGGCCTCACCGTGCGCACCTTGCCAGATCACGCTTCCGCCCTGCGCTTCGCCGGCTTCGTCCTACGGGAGCGCAAGACGCGCCTTGCTGGTCTGCTGGTCAGCGAACTCTGGTCCGCCGCGTCGGACGCCTAACCCCAACTGCAACCCGCACTTGTACCCGATCAAATGTTACAAATGTGTTAATATCGAAGTTCAAGGAGTTGGCCAGACCCGCCCGTACCCGCCAAGACAGAACCCCATGATCCTCTATTTAATGCGCCACGCAAACGCCGGCCTGCCCCGTGAAAATCCCATTCTCGATGCCAAGCGGGCCCTCATCAAGGAGGGAAAAGACCAGTGCATGTTCATAGCGCGCATGCTGAACACGTTCAAGGTCCAGGTGGACATCATTGCCTCCAGTCCGCTGAAGCGCGCACTGCAGACCGCCCAGTTTGTTGGCACGGAAATGGGCTACGAAGCCAAGGTGGAAATCAGTAAGGCCCTCGCGCCCGACGGCTCCTACGGCGATTTTCAGCAACTGCTCTCCAAGTACACGAACCGCGAGGGCGTTCTCGTCGTAGGACACAATCCCAACATCTTTCAGTTTTTAGGGCGTCTGATTACGGGCAATGGCGGAGCTGCCATCCGCATGCGTAAAGGCTCCATCGCACGCGTCGACATGGATCGCCACCCGCCGCAGCTCCAGTGGCTTATCGATCCGCGCATGGCCCGCGCCATCTATGCCAACGTGGCAAAAAGCTCCCGCCCAAAGACTTCACGGAAGTAGCCGGCTTCCTTGCGTAGGGACCAAAGTTCCAGCTCCGCGCCCGTTCGTCCCGGCTCCAGCTCCAGGTAAACTCGCTTGGGATAGGTCTTCGCTGCTACCCGCAGCACGTCGCTTGCCCGGTCCTGATTCAGCGCCACCGCCAGCCGCAGCAGCACGATCGCCCGATGGACGTGCATGTGTTCTTCCGCAGGAATGTTTCGGAGCGCGCGGTCGCCAGGCTGCGGCCTGCTCTTGCCCAGGTATCGCGCAATTGCAGAGACGATGGTCCGCTGCAGCTGCGTGTAGCCGTAGATTTCTGAACTGGAAACGATGTACTGCGTGTGTCGGTGGTGTCCCTGGTGGTTGATGAACTTGCCTGTATCCCGCAGGATGGCCGCGGCCGCCAGCCAGCTCTCATACTCCGCCGGCAACTGGTGCAGCAGCTTTAGCTCCCTGAAAAGCTGCACCGCATGCGCTCGAACCGGCTCCGCCTGCTTCGGTTCCACGCCATAGCGGCGCGCCGTCGCCAGCACGCTCTGCCATCGTTCCTGCTCGAACTCGATGTGCGCCGTGGCCCGCGCATCCTGCTCGGCCAGCATCTGCGCCAGAATCCCGTCGCGCAGGCCGAGCGGCGAGTAGCGAAACCCGGCCAGGCCAAAACTTTCCAGCATTTCCGCGAAAACCTCAGCGCCCGCTACGATGATCTCCGCCCGGCGCGGCCCAATGCCTTCGACTGCTTCGCGCTCCGGCAGCGTCATCTTCGCCAGCTTGGTCGCAAGCTTGCGCACATCGCGCGTGGCCACCAGGCCGTTGGTTGGCTGCACCGCGGCCCTGCCTACTCGGGGTCGTGCCGACTTGCTGCCACATGCTTCACGTAGCGCCGCCGCGGTTCCTGACGTGGCAATCACCTGCGTCACGCCCACGGGCTGAATCCTTCTGTGCGCTCGCCGCAGCTCCCGCGCAATCCATCGCCGCATGCGCGCCAGACCGTCGGCGGGCGCAGGGTCCGCAGTTAGAAACTCCTCGGTCAGCCGCACGGCGCCCAGGGGAACGCTGATCGTCTCCTTGATCCGCTTCTTCTCGCTCAGCGTGATCTCGCAGCTTCCTCCGCCCACGTCAAACAGCAGCGCGCGCCCACCCAGGCCGGGCTCCGACGCCATCAGCCCCCGGTGAATGAGCCGCCCTTCTTCGAGACCGGAAATGATCTCCATGTTCCAGCCGGTCTCCGCCTTCACCCACGCCTGAAAGGCTGCGCCGTTCCGCGCGTCGCGCATGGCGGCCGTGGCCACCACGCGGATCTGGTCAACGCCATGCACCTGCACGGCCCGCTGAAACCGCTTGAGCGCTCGCAGCGTCGCCGTCATGGCCTCGGGAGCCAC
>Ga0187847_10000152_pt1 | contig 81001 bp, 52 predicted proteins | sample June2016WEW_4_10_FD_132458 | JGI IMG/M metagenome (GOLD analysis project Ga0187847, IMG submission 132458) | Peatland microbial communities from SPRUCE experiment site at the Marcell Experimental Forest, Minnesota, USA - June2016WEW_4_10 | ecosystem: Environmental > Terrestrial > Soil >...
CATTTTATCTTCGCCGCCAAGGACGAATACTCCTGCTTCAGTTTGCTGGAAGGTGGCGCGTAAGACAAGACGTGATGCGCACGTAAACAAACTTTGCCAAGCTGAGGTGGCTCACATGGTTGGGTGTAGCTCGTCTAGTCGTTTGACTGCGTTAACGACCGGTCTTGTTCTAATTTCGCTGCTGCTTGGTTGTACGCCTTCGGCGTCCGCGGATTTGCCGGTGGTGATGCCGGGTGGCAACATCTCCGGACAGGTCATTGACGAAAATGGCAAGCCAGTAAAAGGGGCCAAGATCGTTGTAACTGGCGCGGCTCTCACCAACATACTTTCAGCAAAAACCGACTCGTCCGGGCACTACGCCATACCGGGAATTGCACCCGGACCAGCCTCCGTCACGGTTACTGCTCATGGGTTTCCCTCGCAGCCAGCGGTTCCGGTAACTGTGATCCACAGCCAGACAGTGACTTTAAACATTAGTCTGTCCAAGAATCCTTCTCCCTCCACTCCTCACCCAGATCCCTCGACTAAACCGGCCGGGGATTTTGTGACTGTCTCAACCAACGCGGTTGCCGGCCCCATGGGGTATGTGATTACCCCTTCTCTCACCTCCGCAGTTCAATCTGAGACGACACAGCAACAGGCATTTGACGCGATTCAGAAGTTTAACTATCCGTCGATTGTCTTTTACATATCATCTGCCCCGTTAGTGTATCTCTCGGCCGATAAGAAGGGGCAGATAAGTGAAGACCAGGCGAAACAGGAGACCGATCGCGAACCTTTGTGGCTCGACGCATCCTTTACTTTGAAGTTCTACGAGAAGGACAATAACGGCGGGGAAGTCGCGATAGATGACTCGGCCTGCAAGGACGGATCTACCATCCAGATCATTGGCATGTTGCCACAGCAAACCACCTCGGCATTGAAGAATTCAACAGCCGCCAACGTAACAACGGCCGTCAACAGCGTCGCCGGCGCGCTGACGAGTCTTCTTCCCCAGGGCAGCCAAGTTTCCGCCGCGACGAATGCATTGAACGTTCTGTTTCAGAACATCTTTCCGCCTCAGCCCATCGCATTTCAATATTCCAATATCACCGACAACTGTAACTTCGGATGGTTCTTCCGCCCAAATGACATCGCGGGTAGTACTGTTGGACAAGCTTCCATTCTCGGCCTCCAAACCGGCATCGTGATGCTGAAGACAAAAAAGAAGATCACGAAGATTGAGGTTACAGGCCGCTCGCTTTCGGCATGGAACAAGCCGCCGACGGCCTCGAGCAATTCGCTGTTCAATTTGCCTGACGCTAAAATCGCGACCATTACCTTGCCCAGCAAAGCGGAGATTGACTTTAGCAACCTTGCTTCGTTGTCCAGCTTCCCCTTACTGATTCCTAAGTGCGAGGCAGAGAAGATTCTCCAGATGGATCCCGAGACAACTTGCGATGACAAATGGACGGCCTTTGCATGCGCCAGTAAGTTAGTTGGAACGACTCTAAGCTATGACTTTGTGACGAACGCCTCTCTCAACGCATTTCTCGGGGGAACAGCACCTTCCACGCAAGGGGGAACCCAGCCTCCGGCACAAGGGGGAACTCAGCCTCCGGCGCAAGGGGCAACGCAACCTCCAGCGCCGTCCCAAGCTTGCCCGGCCGCTCCGAAATCCTGCACCCAGATGCCCAATTCGTGCTCAGTCGCAGCGTCAGGTACCAGCAACACGGCCCCCCCAGCTCAACCGACAGCAACTAAGTAACTCAGCTACAAATGGCCGAAAGCCGCGCATGACTCGGGCATCAGGTGCCCCAGGCAACGATTCGACCTCCATGTGTTCAGAGCCGCAGAGGGAATCGGATTCTCGCGACTCACATGGATTTCCCTAACTCTTTACCGGCTCACTTGCCTCCGTCCAATCCGACAGTGGAACAACGTCTTGATCATCTACAGGCGGCCTCGACCTGAAGCGCTCTAGTTGAAGCCGAGGACGGGATGGGGGATGTAGGGCTCTTCTAACGAAGCGATTTCTTCGGGCGTGAGTTTCAAGGAGAGAGCGGCCACGGCGTCTTGGAGATGATGTGGCTTGGTGGCTCCGACGATGGGCGCGGTGATGACGGGCTTGCTGAGCAGCCACGCTAGAGCAAGTTGCGCCATGGGCACTCCACGCTTTTCGGCGAGTTCGGCGAGGCGATCGACGACCTGACGATCGGCTGCTTCTGTTTTCGAATACATCCAGTTGCCGAAGCGATCGGTTTCGAAGCGCTTGGTGGTTTCGCTTTGCCAAGGGCGCGTGAGGCGGCCGCGAGCCAAAGGGCTCCACGGAATGACGCCGATGCCTTCAGACTGACAGACGCCAAGCATCTCCCGCTCCTCTTCGCGATAGAGAAGGTTCAAATGATTCTGCATGGAGACGAAACGTGTCCAGCCACGGAGGTCGGCGAGATAGAGAGCCTTGGTGAATTGCCAAGCAAACATGGACGACGCACCGATGTAGCGCACCTTGCCGGCTTTAACGACGTCGTGCAGCGCTTCGAGTGTCTCTTCGATGGGCGTCTCGTAGTCCCAGCGGTGAATTTGATAGAGATCGACGTAGTCGGTTTGAAGACGCTGGAGGCTCTGATCGAGTTCGTAAAAGATGGCTTTGCGCGAAAGACCCTGGCCGTTGGGCTCGTCGCGCATGAGGCCTTGAAGCTTGGTGGCAATGACGACGGCTTCGCGGCGGGTGTTGGCCTTGAGGAAGCGGCCAAGCACCGACTCGCTGTCGCCGCTGGAATAAACATTGGCGGTATCAAAGAAGTTGATGCCGAGATCGAGAGCCTGACGAAGAAATGGCTGGCTCTGCTCTTCATTGAGAGTCCAGGCGTGGCGGCCGGGCTTGGGTTCGCCTGTGGCGGGCGACCCATAGGTCATGCAGCCGAGACAGATGCGGGAAACTTTGAGTCCAGTTTTGCCGAGATTGACGTAATCCATTGCTTCTCCTGAGAGTGGCAGGTTGTGATGGGCGATGGTGGCCGCGAGAATGATTGCTTTCTATTGATAAGACTAGAACGCGGACGGGAAAGATGCAGCGCTTTCTGGACTGGCTCATCTAACAGACCATGAGCAATGGGTTGGCGGTTTCAGTACTGGATTTGGTGGGAATGCACACCGGCGAGTCCGCGGGAAGCGCGATTGCGCGGTCATTGGACCTGGCGCAACATGTGGAGCAATTGGGATACAAACGCTTTTGGCTGGCAGAACATCATGCCATTCACGGACTGGCCTGCGCGGCCACCTCCGTGCTGATTGGGCACGTGGCGGGAGCAACCAAGACGATCCGCGTTGGGAGCGGCGGCGTGATGCTGCCTAACCATGCGCCATTGGTGATTGCGGAGCAGTTTGGAACGCTGGAGGCGATGTATCCGGGACGAATCGACCTGGGTCTGGGCCGCGCGCCGGGAGGCGATTTCTACACCATGCGGGCGTTGCGGCGCGACTCGAAGCAGAGTGGGGACGATTTTCCGGAGCTGCTGGAGGAATTGCAAGCCTATCTTGGGCCGGAGAAGCCGGGGCAGGTAGTAAGGGCGATACCGGGACAAGGCAGCAATGTGCCGATCACACTGCTGGGTTCGAGCGGATTCAGTGCACAACTGGCGGCTAGGCTGGGATTGCCGTTTGCGTTTGCAGCTCATTTTGCGCCGGAGTATTTGTATGCTGCGGCGGAGTTGTACCAGGAGCAGTTCCGTCCCAGCGCTGTGTTGCAGAAGCCGCATTTTATGGTGGGAGCGCAGGTGATTGCGGCTGAAACCGATGAGGTGGCGCAAAGGTTGTTCACCACGCCGCAGCAGAGGTTTCTGCGGCTGATTCGTAACCAGCCGGTGGAGTTGTTGCCGCCTGTGGATTCGATGGAGCCATTGTGGACCGAGCGGGAGCGGGATGCTGTAGAGAGCCGACTTGGAGCAGCGATTGTGGGATCGGATGCGACGGTCAGGGCTAAGATGGCGAAGCTGGTCAGCGATACCGAAGCGAACGAGCTGATTGTGGTTACGGATACCTATGAGCATGTGGACCGGTTGGAGTCGTACCGACGCTTGGCTGGGATTGCGGCAACTATGGAGGCTGCGCCGGCTCTCCGCGCGAAAGCCTGAGTGAAGGCAGCCGGCCTCATGCGTCAGTTATTACGGAGAGCCACCATGGGATTGATGCGGGAGGCTCTGCGGGCGGGGATGTAACCGGCTAACAAAGCCACTATGCCAAGAAGGACTGCCATCGCGGCAAAAGTGAGTGGGTCGTTGGGCGCGGTGTCAAAGAGCAACGCGGCGATGGCGCTGGACACAAGCAGAGACGCGACGGCACCAACGACGATGCCGATGACGGCAAGGCGCATTGTCTGGACGATGACGCTGCTTTGCACTTGTGCCATGGTGGCGCCGAGGGCCATGCGGATGCCGATCTCCTGGGTACGCTGGGTGACGGAGTAAGAGATGACGCCGTAGATGCCGAGGGCCGCCAAGAGCAGACCGAGCGTGGCGAAGGAACCAACGAGCATCATGAAGAAGCGGCGCGGCGAGTTGGCGTGCTCGACGAGAGTCTGAATGGGACGGAACTCGGCGGCGGGCTGCTTGGGGTTGAGTTCGCGGAGCGCTGTGAGGACGCTGGTGGCCATGGCGGCGGGAGGCAAGCTGGTGCGAATAACGAGTTGGGCGCCGGAGGGACCGGCCTGGGTTGCCGGATAGTAGATTTGCCAGCCGGCCTCGCCTTCGGTAGTTTCTTCATGCACATCGTCGGCGATGCCGATGACGCGAAGGTCGCCTCCGTTGCCATTGGTGAGGAGCTGACCGATCGCATTGCCGTCGGGCCACTTTGCGTAACCGGCGATGTAGTGGGCATAGGCCTTGCTGATGATTACGACAGATTCGTTTTTCGGTCCGTCGTTCCAGTCGAAATCGCGGCCGCTGAGCCTGGTGCCCATGGCATGCAGGAATCTCGGAGTGATGACGTAGACGAGAGGGCCTGTGTCTAGCTTTTTGGGCCGTTCGACACCTTTGGGAAACGGCGTTCCCCAGGCACGATTCTGGCCTAGCGGCAGGTAGTCGGAGATGCCGACGGCCTCGATGCCTGGGATGGAGCCTATACGCGCGAGAACCTGTTGGAAGATGGCGGTGCGCTTCTGAATGCTGGCGAGATTCGTGGGAGCGCTGTCGTCATATTCCACCTTGACAGCGGCGGCGTGCTCGGGTTGGAATCCGAGATCGATGTCGAGAACTTTGACAAAGCTCCGCAACAGCAAGCCGGCGCCGACGAGCAACACGCAGGCGAGAGCAACTTCTGTTACGACCAGGAAGGCGCGGAGAGGCTCGTGCTTGCGGCCCTGACCGGCGATACCGCCCGCGGAGTCCTTGAGCGATTCAAGGAGATTCCCCGTAGCCATACGGAGACCGGGGACCATGCCGAAAAAGATGGCGGCGAATACTGCGATGAGGACGGTCCATCCCAGAGCGGAACCATCGATGTGGAGCGTGCTGAGCAGCGGAAGGGCGATGGCTCCCTGGTGTGCGAGCCACGAAATAAGGACATCAGCGAGACCGAGCCCTAGAATGGCGCCCATTGCAGAGAGGATGAGGCTCTCAGTGAGCAATTGGCGGACGACGCGGAAGCGGCTGGCTCCGAGTGCGCTGCGCATTGCGAATTCTTTCGAACGGGATGCGGAGCGGGCCAACAGCAAATTTGACAGATTGACGCAGGCAATGAGAAGGATACCGGCAACGGCAGACCAGAGAACGACCAGTGATCGGCGCAGCTTTCCACTGACGTAGTCTTTGAGTGCGACGGGGACCACCCCATCCTTTGCATAATCGCCGCAGGACTGCGGGTATTTGTTATTCCAGCACATGTGCGGGGCGGCGAGTCTTGCGTCGTCGCGTGCCTGCGCGAGTGTAACGCCGGGCTTGAGGCGTCCGATGAAGGTGATGATGTTTCCCCAATCGCGAGGAGGGCCATAGAGGTTGAGCGGCGTGATGGCGTCGACTTTGGCGCCCGGTGAAAAGACCGCGCCGAAGTCAAAGCTTGCGGGCAGGACGCCGATGACAGTAGTCTGCTGGCCATTGATGTCGAAGGTCTTTCCGATGATGTCCGGATCGGCATTGAATTGACGGCGCCACCATGGGTCCGAGAGCAGTATCACAGGGGGCGCACCGTTGCGGCCGTCGTCGGCAGTGAAGGCGCGGCCCATGGCGGGCTGCACGCCGAGCACCTGGAAAAAATTGGCGATGACATCGATGCTGGTGGCCGGAATGGGCGCGCCGCCGCGATCGAGCTTGAGATTGCCGGGGCTGGAGAACGCAAAGTAGCCCGTCACGTCCTGAAACGAGCGGGTATACATGCGGAATTCATCGTAGGCATCGGTGGAATACGTTGCGCAGGACAGGCCGCATTTTTGCGGAGGGGGCGCAATCCATACGAGCTGGTGCGCGTCAGGGAATGGAAGCGGCCGCAGGAGTATCGTGTTGACGACGCTGAAGACAGCGATATTCGCGCCGATGCCGAGGGCGAGGATGAGGACGGCGACTATGGTGAAGGCGCGGTCGCGGCTGAGGGTGCGAAAGGTGTACTTCAGGTCCTGGAGAAGGATGTCGAGTCTCATGAGTCCTCGCGCTTCACGTTGTTTGAATTTCGCGGTGTCGACGGCGCCGAAGCGAATCAGCGCCTGGCGACGGGCTTCCAAGGGAGTGAGACCGCGCTGAATGTTCTCGGCGATGGCGAACTCGATGTGGGACGCGATTTCGGCTTCGAGGTCGGCATCGAGCTGAGGCTTGCGGAAAAATGAAAAGATGCGGGCGAAGCCGCGGCGCGGCGCGCTCATTACAGTTTGCCCTCAGGGGACATGGAGAGCACGCGGCCCATTACGTCGGACAGACGCTGCCAGTAGGCCGCGTCTTTTTCGAGTTGCTTACGGCCGCTGCGGGTGATGGAGTAGAACTTGGCCTTGCGGTTGTTGTCGGAGGTGCCCCATTCGGCGGCAATCCATCCGCGCTGCTGCAGGCGGACGAGGGAGGCATAGATGGTGCCCTGGTTGAGGAGGACTTCGTCTCCGCTGGCTTGCTCAATGCGGCGGGCGATGCCATAACCGTGCTGCACGCCCATGGCCGCGAGGGTTTGCAAGACCATGAGATCGAGGGTGCCTTGTAACAAATCGAGCTTGGATTCGCCCATTTGCGGCTCCTGTGTGGATACCACATCAGTATGACGCATTTCCTGTGGGGATGTCACAGGAAAAGTTTTAGGGGCGCGGCAGGCCGGCTTGCGCGGGCAAGTTCCCTGGTCCCCCCTTTCTTGTTCTCTTGCTCCCCGCCTTTTCGTTCCTTTCTTCCTTTGGTTCTTGCTTCTCTGCCCCATCGACCCATCTCGATAATGGTCAAAAGCATACAGCTATCAGCCTTGACTGGTTGCTATCCTTCTCGCTCTATTGCCCACACGGGACGCGTAGCGGAGATTCAACTCACCGTCCACCTTCCAACTCGAAACAAGTCCTCGAAATGAATCAAGGAGAAATCATGTTCAAAATGAAAGCCCTAACTTGCGCAGCTCTCGCGATTGCCATACTCAGCTGCGCGCGCGTGGCGCCAGCCCAGGTCTCTCTCAGTATCGGAGTGGAGCCCACGTGCCCTTATGGGTACTTCGATTACGCTCCCTATAACTGCTCGCCCTATGGCTACTATGGCCCTGATTGGTTCAATGGCGGAGTTTTCATCGGCGCCGGTCGCTGGTTCCACGGCCCCCACGAATTCTACGGCCATGTCGACAACCGGTACGATCCCCGCCGCGGGTACAGAGGACCGTTGCCTGCGCGCAATGAGGAGCAGTTCAACCACTTCCATGGCAACGAGGCGCGCGATGGGCGAGGCCACAGAGGCGACGCCGGTCATGACGCGGGCAACGAACACGCTCTCCCCGGATATCACGGCGGCGGGCATGGTGAGGAGCACCGCTAGAACGCGGGACCAAGCGCAACGAAGCGGGCACGCGCCTTGACTGCATCCGGCGACGGATAGACTTAGGTGCGCGGGCGGGTGATATTCCGTGTATTCACGCCGTTCTGACCGTGGCCTGGACAGAGATACACCCGAGAAGAATCCGGGAGGGGCGGGCATTGAACCGGGGGCGCGCGATGGGACGTGATCCCGTTGGCGCGGCGAGGTTGGGCCGCTCGGAGCATCGCCGCTCTTTCGTTTTTGTGCAACACTTCGCCCGACTGTTAACGCAGCCGGGCATCTCTTCGTTAATTCCGATTTGCTGGCTGCTCGGAGGAAACTGCACTACGAACGGGCGCTTGACTGCTGCCTTGGTGCGATATTCTGGACTTTGGGGATCTACTTCCCTTCGCTGCCGGGTGAATCTTTTGATCGTCGAGATTGAAAAGCTGACAAAGGTCTACGAGTCGAAGTTGCGTGTCCTAGCTGTGGACGGGATCGACCTGGAGTTGAAGCAGGGCGAGATTTTTGGATTGCTGGGACCGAACGGCGCGGGCAAGACGACGACCATCTCAATTGCCACCACACGGACGCTGCCGACGAGCGGGACGGTACGGATTAACGGCGTCGACGTGGTGAAGCATCCGGCGCATGCGCGGCGATCGATTGGAGTGGTGCCGCAGTTCAATACGCTGGACCGGTCGCTCTCGGTTTACGAGAACCTCTATTTCCATTGCCGCTACTTTGGATTCAGCCATGGGCACGCGAAGGCGCGCTCGCTGGAGTTGCTGGAGCAGTTTCTGCTGACGGAACGGAAGGATGTTTATCCGCAGGCGCTGTCAGGGGGACTGGCGCAGAGAGTGCAGATTGCGCGAGCGATTGCGCATCGGCCGACGGTCCTATTTCTGGATGAGCCGAGTGCGGGCCTGGACCCGCAGAGCCGCATGGCGATGTGGACGGCGGTGGAGGGGCTGCGCAAGGAAGGCATTACGGTGCTGCTGACCACGCACTATATGGAAGAGGCCGACCAACTGAGCGACCGGCTGGCGATCATTGACTACGGGCGCGTGCTGGCACTTGGTTCACCGGGGAAGCTCAAAGCTACTTTCGGCGCACAAAACATCTTCGACCTCAAACTGAAATCGCATGAAGGACTGGATACGGTCGTGACAACGCTAAAGGCGCGAAGCGATGTAATCAGCACGGAGACGACTGCCGACGGTCTCCGGGTGATCGCCGACACCTCAGAGGGAGTGCTGGCCGACCTGGTGCAAGCGACCGCGCGGTTCGGACTGAGGGACTTGAAGATCACCGAACCGAGCCTGGAAACAGTCTTCATCCAATTGACGGGGAGGGACCTGCGTGAGTAGCGTCTCCAATCGCAGTACGGCTCTGCTGGACTTGATTGACCGCAGTTTGAGGCTTCGCGGCTCTAGAGGCACGCGCCTCGCGACGTTTTTGAAGGCGTTTCCAAGCCTGTTATTGCGCGACTTGGAAGTGCTGACGGGCGACTTGGGTCATCGTAGTTCCGTCGACCCCACCCCCGAGGATGTTAACCCCCACAATCCTGGCTCTGACAGCCTCGGTTCGGGGATATTCTTCAAAGCGTTCTTTGGGCTGATTTTGCGTGATTCGCGTGTGCTTACGCGGGAGATTGTTCCCTTTCTGCTGCGGGTGGGGATGCAGCCGCTGCTGTTTCTGTTTGTGTTCACCTTTATTTTGCCGCGCATGGGCGGAGGCAATCCGATGGCGGGCGGGGGTGGTGTGGACTTTGGCACCATCATTTTGCCGGGGCTGATGGCTGTGGCGATTATGTTCTCAGGGATTGCGGCGGTGGCGCTGCCGCTGTCGAGCGAATTCGGGATTACACGCGAGATTGACGACCGGGTGATGTGCCCGCTGCCGCTGTGGGCGGTGGCGCTGGAAAAGATTTGCTTCAGCGCGATGCAGAGCATTGTTGCGGCGCTGCTGGTGATTCCGATGGCCTACTACATTCCCGCCGTGCCGGTGCATGCCGACATCGCCAATCCACTTTTGCTGGCGCTGGTGCTGGTGCTGGCGAGCTTGCTGGCCGGATCGCTTGGACTGGTGATTGGATCGACGGTGAGCCCGAAGCACATTGGGTTGGTGTTCTCGATCATCGTGGTGCCGATTACGTTTCTGGGTTGCGTGTATTACCCGTGGGCATACTTGGAGAAGATTCGCTGGCTGCAAGTGGGCGTGCTATTCAACCCTATTGTTTATATGAGCGAAGGATTGCGGGCGTCGGTGACGCCGAGTATTACGCATATGCCTTGGTGGGCGATCCTGGTGGCGCTGGTGTTCTTTACGGCGGGGCTGGGACGATTGGGGTTGCGCGGATTTTTACGGAGAGTAGTCTCGTAGGAGCAGGAATTATCTGAATCTGGCGTCGAGTCTGGGCCGTACTGGAGTTGCCGGAGTCTGAATGGCCGAAATGCCGGGCATTCGAAAGATGTTTACAAAACTCTCATACGACGACGCTTTCTTGAATGCCGATTCAGACGTCGAATTAACTGGAGCCCGTTACAAGGAATATAGCGCCCAGAAAGACCGCCAAAGACTTGCCGCATAGAGCACAATGCGCACGGAAAGCATCGGCCTCTCGCCCTGAAGGGATGGGATGCGGGCTGTCTGCGATTGCGCGGCCGTGGATCTTTGCGGTGCTGCTGGCGCCCTTGCTGCTGATGGCGGTGGGCTGCGGCGTTGGGAGCGTGACTGCGGCTCCTTCGAACGGCACCTTCTCGATTTCGCCTGGCACGGGGCAGCTTGATACCAACTGCACGGGGTGCAATGCGACCAGCACGCAAGGGAAAGCCGTTGAGCAGTTTTCCGCTACGCTCACGAGCGGGGGCGCGGCTGGCGTGACTTGGTCCGTCTCCGGTGGAGACGCGAACAGCGGACCGGGCAGCATTACGACTGATGGACAGTACTCGCCGCCGAGCTACCTGACAGCGGACCGGGTGGATGTGGTGGTGACGGCAACGCTCGCGGGGAACAAAGCTACCGCAGTTCTGGCGGTGACACCGGGATTCCTGCAGCCGCTGACGCCGGAGAATGCGGCGCTGGGCGCCAATGGACAGATGACCGTCACTGGCTACCTGGCGGAAGCAGGCGGAACGCTGGGCATCAACTTCACTGTTGCCGGCACGGCGACTGGCGCAGGTAGTGGACAGGGTTCGCTGGGCGCGACCTACTGCCAGAGCAGCACGGAGGCGTTTACCTTCTGCACCGCAACTTACACGGCACCGGCAACTGTTTCGTCGACCGGCACAACTTATATTGTGGGCTCGATTGGCACCCTGCCTTCAACGGCCTCGGCACAGGTGCTTTTGAATTCGGTGGGGGTTGCGAGCAATCCCTCATGGCACCAGTCGGAGCTGACTACGCCGATTCAATTGGGCAGTTCGGGCGGGAATAACGACGATTACGACGCGCATGGAAACCAGATTGTGGATTGCTGCGGCGGTACGCTTGGCTCGCTGATCCAGGACACGAATAACCACCAGTACCTGTTGAGCAATAACCACGTGCTGGCGCGCAGCGACCATGCGAGCCCCGGAGACATGATTGTGCAGCCGGGACTGATCGACAACAACTGCACGCCCTACGGCGACGCGACGGGAACGATGCCCGTAGGATCGCTGACTGGCTGGCTGGCATTGAGCTCAAGCGCGACCAATGCGGACGCAGCGATTGCACAGGTGGATTCCGGCACGGTGAGCACGACGGGAAGCATTCTTGAACTGGGCGCGCGCCAGCCTGATGGGACGCTGGCTGCGGCGCCTCCGGGCATAAGCTCGACTGGCGGTAAGGGTGAGACGGCGACGCTGGATTTGACGGTGGCCAAGAGCGGTCGGACGACAGGGCTGACGTGCGCGAGTGTTTCGGCGCTGGACGTGGACGTGAACGTGGACTACTACCTGGATTGCGCAGAGACCAAGCCTTACCTGACGAAGAGCTATACGAACCAGTTGGCAATCAGCGGCAACCAATTCAGCGATGCGGGCGACTCGGGGTCCCTGGTGGTGGATGCCGGCAATGCTGAACCGGTGGGGTTGTTTTTTGCGGGTGGAACGGATGCCTCCGGCGTGAGCCAGGGCGTAGCTAATCCCGCGCCCGATGTACTGAACGAATTGAACGCGCAGTTGGGCGGGGGGACGAGCTACACTTTTGTCGGCGGAGCGGACCACCAGGTCAGCTGCCTGAATTACGGCGACAGCACGGTGAGCGTGGCGCAGGCACGCGGACTTAGTGGTGAGGAAACAGCGCGCGCGCAGCAGGCTTTGTCGCAAGCGCGGATGCTGGTGAACCGGACTACCGGGATACTGGGTGTGGCTACGGGCAAGAGCAGTGACCGTGCGGGCGAGGGCGCGGTGATTCTGTATGTGGACGAGAACATGACGGTGCAAGTGCCCGCGACCGTGGATGGCGTCCGTACGATCGCGATTCCCACGAATGCGCGGGCTGTTGCCGTTGGCTCGGCGCCGTTGACTCCGTTTGAAGCTGCTGTCGCACCTCTGCAGCCTGGGGTGCTTAACGCGGCGATCACTCTCAAGGAGCAATTGGCGCGACGTCTCATGAAACATAGTCCTTCATTCTTCGGATTGGGTGTGGGGCAGAGCCTGGACGATCCGAAAGAAGCCGCGCTGGTGATTTATGTGGACCGCAAACGAGTTCCGGCGCAATTGCCGGCCACGGTGGACGGCCTGCGCACGCGGTACGTGGTGATGGACCGGATGCACGTGACGCAGTCCTACGCAACGGGGTTGCAGACGAGAAGCCGCTGCATGCTGCGGAAGGCAACTGACAGCTTCGATCCGGTTAGGACGCTGGAGCCGCGGAGCTTGGGACTGCAGTGATTCCCACCGTTCCGCGAATGCGTTCGTGGCAGTTTAGCCAGCAACGCCTTTGTGGCCCAGCCAACAGCGCAGATACGCGACCTGTCCTACGTGATATGCCTCGTGAAATGCGAGGAAGCTGACCATCCCACTCATCTTCCCATCAAAGCTGGGCGACTTTTCAGGGGCTGCGGAGGAGAGCACTTCCTCAGATGCTTCATCCAGCGCGGTGGTGAGCTGAGCTTTGGCGTCGTTCCATGCGAGAACGATCTCTTCCGGCGATGGACACTCGGCGGGCGAAGCAGGTTTGGCACCACGCGCAAAGAGCTCCAGCCACGGCCTGGACCAGGTTGTGCCTAGGAATTTGAGAGCTAGAGAGCGCGACCACACGACGTGACCGGCAATCCAAAGCAGCGAGTTTGAGGTGGCGTTGGGGCGGCTTTGCCACTCCTCCCGAGTTAGACCTTCAAAGCTCTTGGAAAGCATTTTCTCGTTCTGCTTGTAGATGCTGGCGGCAGTGGTCAACTCTGCTGCAACGGGCATATTGATGATCTCCTGTCTGATGCTGACGTTGAAGGTTGGGGTCTCAGAACTGGTTGGTGATGTTGGATTCACTTTCAAGACGACGCTTAAGGCTGGTTAGGTTGGTCTGCCAGAAGACCCGGTACTCTTCAATCCAAGCTGCTATATCGCGTAAGGGTTCCGGATCGATGTAGTAACGGCGCTCGCGTCCACAGCGCCGCTCGCGAACCAGGTGCGCGGTTCGCAACACGCGGAGATGTTTGCTGATGGCGGGGCGGCTTTGACTGAAATCCGATGCTAGCGCGTTCACGGGCACGGGACCACTGCGGAGGCGATCTAGGATGGCCCGGCGCGTGGGGTCTGCAATGGCACGGTAAACGTCGGACGGTAGTGCATGTTCCTTGGGGTGGGATTGCGTAACCATAGGGTTACGCAATCATTCCATCTTTACTTTACTCTGTCAATATTTTCGGGAGATGAAAGAAGCGAGACGGATTCCCCGTCTCGCTTCTGTTTTTGTGGTTGAATGCTGATCGAGCGGATGATGGTCAATTGACTGGGTGAGCTTTGCCGTCGCGTAGACTCCGGTCTATGATGGAGCGGACTTTGCGGTCGGCTTCCTCGGCGAGCCTGCCTTGTTTCTCACCCAGGCGGCCTTGCTCTTCGCCGAGTTTGCCTTGCTGCTCGCCCAGCTTGCCTTGCATTTCGCCGAAGCTGCCTTGCCTGTCGCCTAGCTCACTCTGCAACTCGCCTAATCTCGATTGGACTTCTGCGAGCTTGGCTTCGGTCTCGGCCAGTTCTTCCTGGCTAACCGTGCTGCCTGCCTTGGCCTGGAGTTTAGCTGTGGCAGCATTCAACGCAGCCATTTCTTTGGAGAGGTCGGGAAGGCGAATATTGACTGACTCTTGCTGATGGCCGAGCTTTTCCTGTTGTTTGCCGAGCTCCTCCTGCTGAAGGCCGAGGGCTTCCTGCAGCTTACCAAGCGCCTCCATGGGTGCGTACATGGCTTCAATCTGTGCAGCGATCTGAGGGTCGTCGACGATGTAGGTTTTGTCATCGTGGGTGAACAAGAGAAATTTCCCATGGGCGAGCTTGCGCGCGCGCTCGATCTGCTCTGCAAAGTTGCCGCTCCATTCTCCGGAAAATGTGTAGTGCTCGCCAGGACCAGTAACTATTGCGTAAGAGTCTCCGTCGGACGACCAGCGGTAGGCATAACCGTGGCCGACCGAGGTGCTCTGGCCGTGTGGCGAGCTGTCTGTATTGGTGTTGGTGATTGTTCCGTCCTTGGAGATGGTCAGGCTTTGACCAGGGCCGACAATGACGGTGTCGTTGTTGTCAGGAGGCTCCGGCAGAGCGGGCGCGGCTGGCTCAACGGCGGGGGCCGCGGGAGCGCTGGGAGAAGCGGGAGCTGCCTGATCGGACGCAGGCGGCGTTGTGAAATCGGCCGGGACAGCGGACACTGCCGGGACTGGGGCTGCTTCAGGAGCAGGGGTAGGATTGGGGGCTGCCGTTGGTGCGGGCATCGCCGGCGCGGATTGGCCCAAGGTGGCAGCTTCGACCCGCACGAATGCAGTGCCAGCAAAAAGCGCTATCGGGACGAGCAAAACCACCAACAGCACGCGACGGTAGCTGCCGGCAAAGGCCTGGCGGAAGCGGGATTCATCGAGGAAGCGTTCGATGCGATGAGAGAGATTGCTGCTGCGTGCCATGGCGACTCCTAAGACGGTTGGGCGCGGCATGGCCGCGAATTCAAGCAGGACCTGGGCGTACGAGGTGCGGCTTGCGGCCTCTTTGAGCCCGGCGCGGTCGCTGATGGCTTCACTCAGATCAGAGAGCTTGTGCTTGAGCCACCAGCCCAACGGACTGAACCAGAAAGCCGCGGTGTAGAGGCCGGCCAGCAGTTGCAGATAGAAGTCTCCCTGGCGGACATGGGCGCGCTCGTGAGCGAGAACGATGCGCAGCTTTTCACGGTCCCAGTTGAGACAATCCGCGGGCAGAAGCACGCCGGAACCGATGGTGACCGGAGAGGAAATGGCAAAACTGAAACGCACACGTAAACCAAGGGCTGGATTCTGCTCAGGATTCGATCCCAAATCAGCTTCATAGAGCGCGGCTGCAAACCAAATCCGGCTGGCCATGACGAGTCCGTAGAACATGCGGAAGAGCAGGGTGGCACAGACGGCGAGATAGAGGAGCGCGGCCAGCATCTCGGGGCGCAGGAGACGCGTAGCATCGGGCAAGGCGGTCTGTCTGGCGAAAATCAGAGTCGCTGAGGGTTGAGCGAGTGCGGGCAGAGCTTCTTGAGGAGGAACCTGGGGCGCCAATTCAGGCTGTCTATCAGAGACGATCGGCGCATGGATGAGATGAGCGGCGCGCGGCTTGGGCCGAGAAACCGAGATCGCTGTTGACGATGTGACGGGCAATTCGGCGACAGGCGCGGAGAGGACGACAGTCTCTGGAAGCGCAGAATCCTCCGACGCCATGGTCCAACGGGCTGCTGGCACTTTGACGGTGAGGGAAGAAGGCAGGACATGCAAGCGCATCAACTGCGGCATGGCTACAGCACTGGCCAGTACCAAACCCCAGGCTATCTTTTGAGCCAACACGTTGCTGACACGGAAGAGGCGCAGGCCTGTGCCTACTGTGAGCGCCACGACGAGCGCGCGCAGGGCGGCTTCGATCAACACGGAGATCATGGTTTTCCCCCTTTTGCCCGCTCAGTGGGCTCTTTGGGATCTGCAGCGCTTTTTTGCGCGAGAGCGATGCGGTCTGCCAACCGTTGAAGTTCGGCCCGGTCGAGCACTCTTGAATCGACCATGCCTACGAGCAGCGCTTCGACGGAGCCCTCGCAGAACCAGTCGACGATTCGTTTGACGGCGCGACCGGCCACACGCTGCCGCGTCTGCGCGGGGCGATAGACGAAGGTGCGGTCCTCGACAGAGTGGGCCAGGTAACCCTTCTCTTCAAGGCGGCGGAGAACGGTGCGAATGGTTGAGTCCTTGAGCGGACGGCCCAGCGACTCGCGGACCTGCTCCGCGGTGATTTGGGAGTGGCTCCAAACGATGGAGAGAATATTGCGTTCGAGCTCGCCAAGCTCAGATGGGTCGTGCGCTGATTGAGTGTTACCTACCATAGTGTTACTGACTGTAGCACATGAAATCGGTGAGCGCACAAGTTTTAATTTGTGAATTTTTCTGGACGCTGTTTTCAGACTGCCACGGCTATGGCCTGGGTTGGCTCGGTTGTGAGCTTGGGATCGTCTGGGAAGAAGAGAAGGAAAACAGTCCCGGAGGTATTTGCGTGCGCTTGTAAACGCGGGGACGCAGTGCGGCTGCGCACCCTCACCAATCCCTTGTGCTTGAGGATGATTTCGTGGCTCACCCATAAACCCAAGCCGGTCCCGGTGATTTCCTTGGTGGTAAAGAAGGCTTCGAAGACGCGCTCCAGCACAGCGCGCTCCATGCCGGCTCCGGTGTCGGCTACGGCAAAGCGAACCCCGGTCTGGCTGGGGTCTTTCCAGTTTCGCGAGCGGCGGGCGCGAATCACGAGGCGGCCGCCGGCGGTGGTTGCATCGATGGCGTTGCCGACGAGGTTGGCGAAGACCTGGCGGATTTCACCGGCGAAACAGAACAGGTCCATGGCTGTGTCGTAATCTCGCTCAACTGCGATGTTCAGGGTATTGAGCCGGCCCTGGTACAGGCTGAGAACGGAATCGAGCAATTCAGACATGTTGGCGCGTGCGGGCAGTGTGGATTGGCGGTAAAAGCGCAGTGTCTGCTGCGTGATTTCAGAGATTCTGCGAGCTTCATGCTGGGCCATGACGACATAATTCAAGGCGGGATCCTGAAGCTGGCAGAAGTTGTGCAGCAGGAAGAGCAGGTTGGTAATGGCCTCCAGCGGATTGTTGATTTCGTGTGCAATGGAAGCGGCGAGACGTCCGGTGGCGGCTAGCTTTTCAGTCTTACGCAAGGCATCTTCGCTGCGCTTGCGATCGCTTGCGTCGAGCACGATGACGCCGACCCATCGCACCTGCAGCGGATTGGTACGAACCGGGTAGGCGCTTGCGAGCCACGTCCAAGGGCGGCCGAGCTTTGCACCCTGGCCTGTCAGTTCCAGATCGCGAACCGGACCTTCCGAGGAGAAGACACGCAGCACGGTGTCTTCAAGCACGCGGGCTGCAGGTTGCGGAAGAAGTTCCGGAAGAGTGCGGCCGAGGTGGCGGCTGAGCAGCACCCCGGTCATGTCCGCAAAGACCTGATTGACGCGCACGATTCGGCAGCGGCGATCGAAAAACGCCAAGCCGATGGGTGCGTTGGCGAGCATGGAGTCCAGCAGCGAGAGGGTGTCGTTGAGTCCCGCACGCTGCTCTGCGATGGAGGCGACCATGCGATTGAATGCCTCGATGAGGTCGCCGATTTCGTTATGCACGCCCGCAGGTAGGGGGAAGCTGCCGCCGTGCTCGGGTGAGTCCATGAGGGCGCGCGTCCCGCGATGGAGCGTTGCGAGCGGGCGGGAGATGGAGCGGGCCATCCAGAGGACAAGGAGCCCCGAAGCCACAATCCAAACCGTTCCGAAGATCACGGTGGCCCGCAGAATGGCGTTGAGTTCTTCATGGTCCCAATCGCGGTCGGTTTCTACCCAGGCAAAACCGCGCAAGTCAGCTCCGGTGTAGATGGGGCGGACGCCCTCCCAGCGGTCCATACCCATGTTGAAGACCCGCGGCTCATCTTTGGTCATGAGCGGCATCTGCGCGCGTTCGGCGGGAGAGAGTTGGGTTTGGTCCGGATCGCCGGTACTGACGTAAAGCACGTTGCCTGCGGGGTCAGTGACTTTGGCGAAGGCCACACTGGGCGCTTCGCCCATCATTCTCACCGACAATCCAACCCAGTTAGGGCGCTGCTGCAGCAGGGCTTCCCTGGCCTGCATAGCCATGGAAGTGGCCTGGTGAGCGAGCCGATGCTGAGCACGCAAAAAGACGTCGTGGGTCTGCTGGTGAATGAGTAGCGCCGAAAAAAGTCCGAGGGAGAGCACTTCAAGCAGCACGAGACCTGCCAGCATTTGCCATCGAATGGACCGCGGCCACCAGCGCATTGACCAGCCTCCGCTCAGGCTTACAGTTTATCGGATTCGCTGCTCAAGGAGGACAGAGGACGGAAGCCGCGCTGGAAGATTGGATGCGAGCGCTGCAGCGATTTGCCGCCCATGAAACCGGCCATTCTCAATAAAAATCTCGTTGGTCCGTGAGCCCGCCACGATGACTCCTGCCAGGTAGATACCCGCGACATTGCTCTCCAGGGTCTCTGGATTCGAAACCGGCAGCCGGTCTTTGCCCTCAAAGCGGACGCCAAGACGTTCGAGAAAATCGAAGTCGGGGTGGTAGCCAGTAAGAGCGAAGACGAAATCGTTTTTCAGGGTTTCGCAGCCAACGGGAGTTTCGACGATCACCGTGTCTGGAGTGATCTCCAGAACTTTCGATTGGAAGAGCGCTTTGATCTCGCCGTTCTTGATGCGGTTTTCAATGTCGGGCTTGATCCAGTACTTCACATGGCGATGCATTTCCGCGCCGCGATGAATCAGCGTGACGCGTGCGCCGCTCCGCCACAGCTCCAGCGCGGCAATGGCGGCTGAATTCTTGCCGCCGATGACCACCACATCCATTTCGAAAAAGGGGTGGGGATCGTTGTAGTAGTGGTGCACCTTGCTCAGATTCTCACCAGGAATTCCCATGATGTTGGGCAGGTCATAGTAGCCGGTGGATAGAGCCAGTTTGCGCGCATGAATGGTTCCCGAGCGGCCGAAGCGATCGACAGTGTGCACGGTGAAGGCGCCGTCAGAGCCCGTGATCTGGTCCACGCGATGGTACTGGCGGACGTCGAGCTTGTAGTAGGCCGCTACCAGCCGGTAATACTGCAGGGCCTCATTGCGCGAGGGTTTGGGGTTGGGGCTGGGAAAAGGGATGTCGCCGATTTCGAGCAACTCCGGGGTGGTGAAAAAGGTCATGTGCGCGGGGTAATGGAAGAGCGAATTGCAGATGCAGCCCTTGTCGACGAGGACCGGCCGGAAGCCGGCTTTTTTGGCTTCAATGGCGCAGGCGAGGCCGGTGGGGCCGGCGCCGACTACCAAAAGGTCGAAGATTTCGTTGTGGGCGGCTGGGGTATCCGGGGTCAGGTCGGTCATGGTTTTAGATTAGTGGATGGCCGGGGTGTAGGGGTTTCGGGGGTTCGATTTGGGAGAAATGGTAGAATGGTGGAATTGAATGGTGGAAAGGTAGAATTGTTGAGACCATGAGCGTTGAGGATAAAGAGCCGCCAAACCCGGAGCAAACCGGGCACAACGACGTTAATCAAAAGCAAGGGCTTGCAGCATGGCTGATGGAGATCAGCCGCGAGACGGCATCGATGATGAACGATGGTCGAACAATCAAGGAGATGTTCGATGAGCTCTATGATGACGAAACGGGGTTGCCGAAATGACTGCCCACTCGTCATTGCCGATATCCGATTTACTCATCCGCGAAGCGAGGCAGTCGAAAGGAGTAGGAATGAGCCTGAACATCAAGAACCATCAGACCTATGAACTGGTGAAGGAGCTGGCTGTCATGAAGGGGCTGAGCCTGACCTCCGCGGTGACAATCGCCGTTCAAAACGAGATTGACAGGGAGAAGGCAGCGCGGGATGCGAATAGTCAGCCCGCGAAAAAGAGCCGTTTTGATCTTCTAGCTGAGTTCTCTGAGCAAACCGCTCCCCTCTTCAAGGGCAGCCGCACCGGGAACGAGTTGATCAACGACTTGTACGACGAGGAAACGGGGTTGCCGAAATGATTGTCGACTCATCGGCCATGGTGTCGGTAATCAAGCGGGAGACTGATTGGATCAGGTTTTCACGCGCCATGGATTCTGCAAAGAAGCTTTCGATGTCGGCCGCTTCCTATCTGGAGACGTCGATCGTCGTCGATGGCCTTCGCAATCCGGCGCAGAGTGCCAGGCTGGATGAGCTAATCGAAGAATTGGGGATGGTCATCGAGCCTGTGACGGCGGAGCAAGTAAAGATCGCCAGACAGGCGTACAGGGATTTCGGCAAGGGCAGCGGGCATCCGGCGGGACTGAATTTCGGCGACTGCTTCAGCTATGCGCTAGCGCGGGACAAGCGCGAGCCGATGCTCTGGAAGGGCGACGATTTTGGGCATACGGATTTGAGGCCGGCGTAGACCCAGCGCGATCGTCGCTGCGTGCAGGTAGTCCGGTATTGTGCAATTTCCGAGTAGACGACAGACCAGGCATAGGCCAGATTCCTGGACACTGGGGCGTTTTTCAGGAGTAATCCCGCAAAATACTCAAATGCCCTTCTGACCTGGCCGTGGAATGGCGTAAACCTGTCGTTCGTCATAGAATCCAGTCACACACTTCGAAACAATTCTCTGTCTCAGGAGACTCTCAGATGTCCTCCATTTCATATTCGATTGATGTGCGCCACGATGGCCTGCATGCCTATCGCCGAATAACGGGACGAGACAAGTATGTTGTAGAAGCCAAAGCGGCGGCACAACGAGCCGCCTGGGAAGAGAAATGGACAAAGATGCAGCAGCGCGAAAAGACGCTGTATACCAAGGAACAGAAGAAGGACTCTGCCGCGCAACGGACACAGAAGGCGCTAAACGCTCTGGCCGAGATTGAGAACTTGCTCACCGATGGGATGGAGACTAAGAAAACATTCGAGTGGGGACAGTTAAAAGATCACTCCCGCTTTGATAAGGCTGCACCTCTCCAGTCGAACAAGCTGGACTATCCGGCCGAGCCTTTGAATTATGAGAGCAAGTACGCTGCTAGGCTGGGATTGCTGGATCATTTATTCCCCTCGCGCAAAGCGAAGAAGATCGCCGAAGCGCAAAGACTCTATGACGAAGATCATGCTCAGTGGGCAGCGTCAGTAACAGGTATTGACACCGTAAATGCCAAGCTGACAGCAGCGTTTGAACAGGCTACAGATAAATGGAAGGCCGATAAGGCGGCATTCTTGGAGGCACAGCGAAAGCGAAATGAAGAAATCGACGCGCACCGCGCTGCGTACTTAAACAAACAGCCGGAGGAAATTGTCGACTATTGCGATATGGTGCTTTCTGGCTCGGGGTATCCGGACAGCTTTCCGAAATCATGGCAACTCGAATACAGGCCGGATTCCCGAATGCTGTTGGTTGAATACTCGTTGCCGAATGCCGACGCCATGCCGCGACTCAAGGAAGTGAAGTACATTCAGTCGCGGGATGAGTTCGTAGATTCATTCTTAGCTGACTCCGCTCTCGAGAAAATGTACGATGGTGCCCTTTACAAAATTGCGCTCCGTTCGATCCATGAACTGGTCGAATCAGACGAAGCGAACGCCATTGACTCGATCGTATTTAACGGCTGGATGAGGGCCGTTGAGCCGGCAACGGGACTCGAAACCAACGGCTGCATCATGTCGCTTCAGATAGATAAAGCGGAGTTCTCGTGTATCAACTTAGCGAAGGCCGATCCCAAGGCGTGTTTCAAGAAGCTGAAAGGCGTCGGTAGCAGCAAACTCACGGCTCTCGTTCCCATTCGGCCCATCCTTCAGCTTAATACCGAAGATGAACGGTTTGTGCCTTCTTATAAGGTTGAGGACACAATCGATTCCACCATGAACCTCGCTGCGATGGATTGGGAAGATTTCGAGCATCTGATCCGCGAAGTCTTTGAGCGCGAGTTTGGTAATGAAGGCAGCGAAGTCAAGATCACCAGGGCGAGCAGAGACGGCGGCGTCGATGCGGTAGTGTTCGATCCAGACCCGCTGCGTGGCGGCAAGATCGTCATTCAAGCGAAACGATATACGAACACCGTCGGTGTGTCAGCTGTGAGGGACTTGTACGGCACAGTAGTTAACGAAGGTGCCAATAAGGGCATTCTTGTCACAACAGCTGACTACGGCCCCGACGCTTACGAATTCGCGAAAGATGAGCCCCTCACGTTGCTGAGCGGCAATAACCTTCTGCATCTCCTGGCGAAGCATGGACATCAGGCAAGAATTGATCTGAGAGAGGCGAAGCAGATTCTCCAGAATAGCGTCAAGTGATCCCAGACTCGATGTAAGAGATTTCGGACGGTTGTGCAGGCGTCGTCGGCGCTCCCGATTCCGCCGCGTGCCCTAGGTCTGGCTTCTGAGACCTGTAAATCGCAAAGCTTGATTGAGTAGAATGTTTCTGCTCAAAAGCCGGCTTCTCAAAGGTTTTCCTTGGCTTGAGTGCGGCTCCGGGTGTGTTACCGCCGATCCTGAAACTCGGAAGCCCGCATGCATGGCGCATGTTCCCCCGCATCCGTTACCCTAGAAAGTTCAGGGGGAGTCTCCATGACTGTCATCCGGCAGGAAGATTTTGTTGCGAGTGTTGCTGGCGCGCTGCAGTACATCAGCTACTACCACCCGGTGGACTACATTACCGGCCTTGCCAAAGCGTACGAGCGCGAAGAGTCGCCTGCTGCGAAGGATGCCATTGCGCAGATTCTGATCAATAGCCGCATGTGCGCCGAGGGACACCGGCCCATCTGCCAGGACACGGGGATTGTGAACGCCTTTGTGAAGGTAGGCATGGACGTGCGTTTCGAAGCCGCACCTGGCGAGAAGGCGATGGACCTGCAGGAGATGGTGGACGAGGGCGTGCGGCGGGCTTATCTGGACCCGGAAAATAAATTGCGTGCGAGCTTGCAGGCTGATCCAGCGGGCGCGCGCAAGAACACAAAGGACAACACACCGGCGGTGGTGAATGTGGAGCTGGTGCAAGGGTCGACGGTGGAGGTGACGGTGGCCGCGAAGGGCGGAGGGTCGGAGGCGAAGTCGAAGTTCGCGATGCTGAATCCGTCAGATTCCGTCGTCGAGTGGGTGCTGAAGACGGTGCCAACGATGGGGGCGGGATGGTGTCCGCCGGGGATGCTGGGGATTGGGATTGGGGGAACGGCGGAGAAGGCGATGCTGCTGGCGAAGACGGCGTTGATGGATCCGATCGATATACAGGACCTGATTGCGCGAGGGCCAATCACAACCGCCGAAAAGATGCGCGTTGAGCTTTATGACAAGGTGAACCGACTGGGCATCGGCGCGCAGGGGCTGGGCGGGCTGACTACGGTGCTGGATGTGAAGGTGCTGGACACGCCTGCACACGCGGCGAATTTGCCGGTGGCGATGATTCCGAACTGCGCGGCGACGCGCCATGCGCACATTGTGCTGGATGGGTCGGGACCGGTGTATCTCGATCCGCCAAGTTTGGAAGACTGGCCGAAGCTGACTTATGACGTTAGCGGCGCGCGGCCCGTGAACCTGGATACTGTGACTCGCGCAGAAGCCGCTACGTGGAAGCCTGGAGAAGTGCTGCTGCTGACGGGCAAGCTGCTGACTGGACGCGATGCTGCGCACAAGCGGATGACCGATATGCTGAGCCGCGGCGAAAAGCTGCCGGTCGATTTCAAGGACCGCTTTATCTACTATGTGGGGCCGGTGGACCGGGTACGCGAAGAGGTGGTTGGCCCGGCAGGCCCGACGACGGCCACGCGCATGGACAAATTCACGCGCCAGATGCTGGCGGAAACGGGACTGCTGGGCATGGTAGGCAAGGCGGAGCGGGGACCCACGGCGATTGAGGCGATCCGCGAGTTTGGAGCGGTGTACCTGATGGCGGTGGGTGGCGCCGCTTACCTGGTTTCAAAGGCCATTCACGGTTCGCGCCTGCTGGCCTTTGGGGATTTGGGAATGGAGGCGATTTACGAGTTCGATGTGCGGGAGATGCCGGTGACCGTGGCGGTGGACTCGAAGGGCACGAGCGTGCACCAGACCGGGCCGGCCGAGTGGCAGAAGCGCATTGCGGGGATTCCGATATTGCAGTAGTCAGCTGTCAGTTTCCAGTCAAGCACACCCTGGAGGCCATTCATGCATCAAGTCACCCTCAAGCGATTTGAGCAACCTGATGAGGTTCGGGTGTTCGACAAGGGTAAGTTCGAAGTGGTTCACATTGGGGGCATGACCATTGGCCGGGCGACGTACGAGCCAGGCTGGAAGTGGTCAGTGCATGTTGGCCGCGCGCTGGGCAAGACGCGTTGCGACGTTGAGCACGTGGGAATCGTGGTGGCCGGACGCGCCACCGCCGCGATGGACGATGGCCGCGTATTCGAGATGAAACCCGGAGATGTTTTTTACATTGAAGCCGGCCACGACAGTTGGGTGGTGGGTGATGAGCCGTATGTGTCGCTCCACCTGATAGGGGCTTCAGACTACGCGGCGCACAAATCGTGAACTGCTGAGCGAGCTTCGCTGGGTCCTGCTCTCATTCTCGATGCTGGGTTCCCGGTGCTTGCTACTGTTTGCCGAAGCGGTAGACGATGCCGGCGGTAAATCCCAGGTTGTTCTGAACGCTGGAGCCGAAGCCGGTGGCGTAGTACTCGGGTACGACGCGTAGTCCGATGGTCGGAGCCAGGTTGTATTCGGCAATGACGCTGGCGCTGGCGGCAAAGGTGGAACCATCGGGCCAGAGACCAAATGAGGTGGGGTTGAAGCCATTGATGTCCCCGGAGAAGTTACCCTGCGTAAACCCAGCCAGCCCGCGAAGGGAGATAGAGTACTTCGGTTGGAGGTAGAAGCGGTAGGTGGGTCCGGCGAGGACAGCGTATTGGCTGATAGCCGGCTTTGTCTCGCCGCTCGGACTCTGCAGGGGCGTGATGAACGGTGTGCCATAGTAGCCGCGACCGTCGATTGTCAGGCCGAGACGCTCACTGTAGTAGCGGGTGAAGCCGACGTTCCAGTCGTACTCGTTGACGCGCTGCAGGGTTGAGCCAGGCGTAAAGCGCAGGTAGCCGGCGCCGCCGTATATCTCGTAAAGGTGATCGTAGACTTCGTGGATGGCCGCGGCACGACGCTGCGCGCGACGAGCCCTGATGCGCGCCTGCACGCTCAGTTGGCCCGGGGTCTGGCCCTGCGACTGGGTTTGAGATTGCGAATCCTGGCTCGGCGTTGGGGGTGCGGGATTGCTGCTGGAACTAGAGCTTTGGGCTACGAGGACGTGCATGGCTGGAAAAGCGAGCGCCAGCAAAAGGGCAAGACGGCGAAAAGAAAACATCGGTTTCGGGTTACCTCCACGGGAGTACGGAAGCCTACCCAAGGCAGTGCTCCCCCCTTAGGTATTAAACCACCTGCCGGAGCCTTGTGGGTGGACCAGCACCTGTTTGACGCGCGCCGCGACGATTTGCTTGTCGGATCGCAATTGAAGATCGCGCTGAATCATTGAGGTATACGGCCGGCTCACTCGCGTTGAAGTAGGATGAAGGGCTAAGGAGTCCGAAAGACATATGGGACGTTTTCTGTTCGGAATTGTGATTGGCGCTCTGCTTGTGCCGTTTGCGGTGATCACCTGGTTCCACTTCGGCCAGGTGCCGGTGGCTGTTTCTGATCCGCCGCTGCCCCAGGAGAAGCTGATTACCAGCGTACCGTTGGATGCGCGCATTGATCGTGAGATGGTACAGACGCCGCCGATCCAAGCCGACGAGGGAAACCTGGTAGCCGGCGCGGGGATTTATCGCGATCAGTGTGCTGCCTGTCATGGGTATCATGGAAAGCCCTCCTCTTTTGGCGCGCACATGTTTCCGGATGCGCCCCCACTTTGGGAGAAGCACCACAACAACGATGTGGTCGGGGTGAGCGACGATCCGCCCGGCGAAACATTTTGGAAGGTATCAAATGGTATCCGGCTCACCGGAATGCCGTCTTATAAAACAGTGCTGTCTGAAACCCAGATGTGGCAGGTGAGCCTGCTGTTGGCCAACGCCGACAAGCCGTTGCCACAGGGCGCGCTAGACATCCTTCGCGGACCAACCGCTCCGGCAGCGGAAGCCCCAATACCGGGACCGGTTGGCAAGTAGCAGAGGACGCAAGGTCGTTTCCGGCCGGCACTGGAAGTTGAAGGTGCAGTACTGGACTTGGAAAGGACAGGACTCATGCGTCTGCTCACAGCCTTGCTCGAAATTGTTGGAGCTGTGGTGGGAGGTTTCGTCGAACTCTTTATGACCTGTTGTGAACGCATCCATGCTCGGATCGAGGGACAGGTGAGTAGCAAGGGAGGCCCGGATGGGACCAAAAGTCCGCGAACTCGGTAGGTCGGCGACTCGCCGGGCAGCGATTCCGACTCGAAGATTCCGACCCGAGAAGGATGCCGATCGATGTATGTCTCGAAACTGCCTGATGAATGTCGTTCAGACGAGATACAAATAGTAGAGAATAGATACATGAGCATTCTGGACTCGCTGCGCAAGGGACTCGGTTTTCTGCTGATGAGCATGGGCGTTTCCAGCCCCGCAAAAAAGGCTAAACCGGCGCCGAAGCCGACGTCCAAACCGGAGTCTCGCCAATAGCTCACGATTGGCGGACCCGGCGTTCGAACGAGATAATCTTGCGACCGATGTGAGATTGGTTGCTCGAATGGAATAGGTGCAAGCGAACAACTGCGCGGGAGAGCTGAGGAGTTCCCCATGGCTAGCGAGAACAAGAAGAACTTCTTCCGCGCGTTCTGGGATTTCTTCGTGCTCTTCAGTGGTATTTCGACAGCGTCTAACCTGGAACGCACGCAGGGCCGGCCGCTTGGGCGCCGTGGGTTGTTCCTGATTCGACGGCCTGCGAAGGCGGCACCAAACCAGACAACCGACGAGCGCTGAGTCGCCTTGCAGCCGCTGAATTGTTAGAATCGAGAGTATGCCGCTGACCCGCCAACAGGCCCTCGACTATTTCCAATCTCCCGACCTGATCGGTTTGGGATTTGAGGCGGATGCCGTGCGCCGGCGTCTGCATCCCGAGGGCGTGGTCACTTATATCATCGATCGCAACATCAACTACACCAACTTCTGTACCGAGTACTGTACCTTCTGCGCCTTCTACCGCCCATTGAAGGGGCCACGCGCGAATGAAGGGTACATTCTGGAGTTTGAGAAGATCTACGAGAAGATCGCCGAGACTCTGGAGATGGGCGGCACCGGCGTATTGATGCAGGGCGGCATTCATCCGGATCTGAAGATCGACTGGTTCGAGAGATTGTTCACCGGAATCAAGCAGCGCTTTCCGCGGATCTGGTTGCATTGCCTTTCGGCCTCAGAGGTGCTGGCGATTGCGGAATACTCCGAGCTGAGTTTGCGAGACACGATTGCGCGACTGCGCGACGCGGGTCTGGACTCAATCCCCGGCGGTGGCGCGGAGATTCTGGACGACGAGGTGCGGCATCGCATTGCGCGCTTGAAATGCAATACCGAGGATTGGGTGAGCGTGCATCGAACTGCGCACCAACTCGGGATGAGGACCACGGCGACGATGATGTTCGGCGTGGGCGAGACATTCAGCCAACGGATCAATCACTTTGAAGTAGTGCGGCGGCTGCAGGAAGAGACTGGCGGATTCACCGCATTTATCCCATGGAGCTTTCAGTCCGGAAACACGGCGCTGGGGGGACGCGGCTGGGAAGAAGCGACTTCCGTGGAGTACTTGAAGGTGCTGGCGATAGCGCGGCTGTATCTGGATAACATTGAGAACGTGCAGGCGAGCTGGGTGACGCAAGGGCTGAAGGTGCTGGAGTTGGGACTGCATTTCGGTGGCAACGACGTGGGCTCCGTGATGCTGGAAGAAAACGTGGTGAAGGCCGCGGGAACATCGAATTGCACGACGGAAGAAGAGTTGCGGCGGATCATCCGCGACGCGGGATTCAAACCAGTGCAGCGGGATACTTTGTACCGGACGATGTTTCTGAACTAGGGTCAGAGCAGCAATCCGAAAACAAGGTTAGACAATCAATATCTACGCTTGAGCCTTGGTGTGAAGCTGTGCGACCGGACGGCCATCACGGGTGGATCTGGCCACCTGCTGCGACTTCGAGGGCGTGCTTGAGGAGCGCTGCGATGGAGGCCAGGCTTTGCTCCGCTCCGCGCTGACTGCCGGGCAAGTTGACGATCAACGTACTGCCTTTGAGGCCGGCGACTCCGCGCGAGAGCCATGCGAAGGGATTGTTTTCTGCACCGAAGAACCGCATGGCTTCAGCCAGGCCGGGCGCCTGACGGTCGATAACCTGACGGGTAGCCTCCGGTGTACAGTCGCGAAGGCCCATGCCCGTACCTCCCACGGTGAGCACCAGGGCTGCGCCTTGATCACTCCACTGATGGAGATAGACTGCAATCGCAGATTCGTCGTCGGGAACCAAGGCGGTTTGAATCTCGACCTCCGGCCAGTTTTGCTGGAGCAGAGCAACGACCGCGGGGCCTGCGGTGTCAGTGAGCAAGCCCTGCGAACAGCGATCGGAGACGGTGAGGACGGCAAAGTGCATGGAGTAATTGTAGAGCGCTATTCCGGGATGTTCGGGACGACTCCGATGGTATCAAGCCATCCTTCGACAAGGCCGGGCCAGTACGATACGGGGAGTTTGGTTTTGCGCAGGCCGTAACCATGCCCACCCTGCGCGTAGATATGCAATTCCGCGGGAACCTTGGCGTTCTTGAGAGCCATGAAGTAGACGACAGCATTCTCAATGTGCACCGGATCGTCTTCAGCCTGGACGATGAAGGTGGGCGGCGTGTTTACGGTGGGATTGATGTCCGGGTTTGGAGCGAAGTTTTTGTCTGCGAGCGCAAGATAGCCGGGATAGACGATAACGGCGAAGTCGGGTCGGCAACTTAGCTTGTCCGCTGCATCGACGGGATCGTAAAGGCGCTGGTCGAAGTGGGTGCTGAGAGCGGCTGCCAGATGGCCGCCGGCTGAAAAGCCGAGGACACCAACGCGTTTGGGGTCGATGCCCCAATCTGTCGCATGCTCGCGTACCAGACCGACGGCTCGCTGCGCGTCCTGCAGGGAGGCTGAAGACTTGGGATAGGGTCCCGTGTTAGGCACGCGGTATTTGAGGAGAACACAATTGATGCCGGCTGAAGTGAGCCAGTCGCATACCTCAGTGCCCTCGAGATCGATGGCCAGGATGTTGTAACCGCCGCCGGGGAAAACGACTATCGCAGGATTGATGCCGGTTTTCCCCTTGGCCTGGTAAAGCGTGATGGTGGGCGCGGAGACGTTGCCAAGGACGATGATGGGCTTGCCGGCAATAAGGTTTGGACCAGCAGCAGTGGTCTCAGCCGGGGCCGGCGGATTGGCTGGAACGCCGGGCGCAAGGCCGGGCCAGAGGGGTAATGTGAGAAGTCCGGGCGCGGGGTGCCAGGCAGGCTGCTGGGCGAACAGACTGTTAGAGATGACGACTGATGCGGCTAGAACAAGCAGTGCAGATTTATTCATGAAGAGAATCTCCGAGAAAAACTCCGCAGCGATGATCGCAGCAGCAGGTGCAAAGCGGCAAATGGAGTCTTGGCGCCTCTCGTCGATTCAGGATCCAATACTGAATCGAGGCTGGGAACAGATTAACGTCAGGGCTGGGCGCCGGGCGGGATGAGCAGGGTCAACAGTTGAGAGGCGATCTCGATTCTGACTGGCAAGCCATCGAGCAGTTCTCCATCGGCCTCGACGAAAACGCGGGACGCTACGCCGTCGCTGGCACGGCATTCGATTGAGTGCACGTCGAGCAATTCGACTTTGTGATTAAAGGTCTGGCGACCCAACAAAGATGCAAGGACGAAACGCATGTAGTGAAAACGGCTGCGAGTTTTGAAGGCCAGCAAGCGCAGGCTTTTGTTGTGAAGACTGGCGCCGGGGGCGAGGTTGTGCAACATGCCTCCGAAGTCACGAATGCGAACCGCGAGAATCTGGGATACTGCAAGCTCCCTGGTAGCGCCACCTGAGACCGGGACAAAGACGGCCTGAAAGAACGGAAAGCTGTGCGTAGCCCAAACGCGAAACATCTCCAACATGTAAAGGGCATAACCAAAGCGCCGCTTCATGCGGGCGTCGAGCCTGGAGATGCAGAGAGCGTCCGCACCAACGCCGGCAGCCACGGTGAAATAGTGCGAGCGCTGCGTTCCCTGGCTATCCATGTAAAAGATGTTGCCTACGGGGACTTGAACCGGCACTGCCGAAAGCAGGATTTCGACTGCCTTGAGCGGGGACGAGCCCAGACCGAGATTGGCTGCGAGAGCATTGGCCGTACCCAGCGGCACAACACCCAACGCGACATCCGTTCCAACCAGGCGCTGCAGGATTTCGTGAGCCGTGCCATCGCCACCACAAGCGAGAATTGTGTCGCAGCCCCGCCGAATGGCCTGCTGCGCTAAAGCGTCTCCGCTTCCCGGCGCACTGGTCTCAAAGGCTTCAGCTTCCACGCCCGCGCCGCGAAGCAGGGCCAATGCGTCTGCGATGACTGCCGCACGCCGTCTGGATTGCTGACCGGAGGCCGGATTGTAGATGAGTGCTACACGACGCATCAATTATCGAACCTGGTATAGAACCTGGGGTTTGGAACCTTGCCGGAAAGGCTCCTGGAACCCCGCTGGAAATAGGCTGAGGGAGCTTGCTTCTATCTTCGCACGGTGCTTCGGGCCAGAAACATCCTAAACGTCGTTGAGCCAGACTTCCCTGCCCGGAGCCGAGGACACGATCTGAAGCGACCGAGTGGATTTTGGTGAACCGTCAGGGCTCCGGATGCGTAGTCCGAGTAGAATGATCCCCGGCAAAGACATGAAAGGAATTGAGGCTCTGGCCCAAGACAAATGAAAACTTCAGTGCGCAACACCTCTCTCTGGCTTGTTCCATGTGTTCTGTTGAGTCTGGCGGGATTGACACCAACAGCGTTGGCGCCGGCGAAGGCCACGGCCCAGCAAAAGCCTGCTGCGCAGGCCGGTGAGCCTCGCTACAAAGACGCAAGCCTGCCGATTGAAGACCGTGTAGCAGATTTGCTGCCGCGGATGACGCTGGAAGAGAAGGTGGAGCAGATTACCGGCGGCTGGGAAAACCGGCTCGAAGTGATCGACCCGACTGGAACATTTACCAGCGAGAAGGCACGGCAGGTGATTCAGAATACGTGGGGCGCCGACCAGAAATTCACGCCGCGCGAATCGGCGATTCTTCGCAATGGCGTGCAGCGCTATCTCCGCGAAAAGACGCGACTGGGCATTCCGGCCATGTTTCTCGGGGAGGGGTTACATGGATTTATGGAATACGGCAGCACCAGCTTCCCGCAGGCGCTGGGACTAGCCGCGACCTGGGACCCGGCGCTAGTGAAGCGAGTTTTTACAGCGGTTGGGGATGAAGCGGGCTCTCGCGGCGCCGGGCAGTTGTTTTCTCCAGTGCTGGATATTGCGCGCGATCCGCGATGGGGGCGAACGGAGGAGACCTATGGTGAGGATCCTTACCTGGCCTCGCGGATGGGTGTTGCGGCTGTTGAAGGATTGCAGGGCGATGACTTCCTGATCGGCCGCCATCACGTACTGGCGACTGCCAAGCACTTCGCAGTACATGGACAACCTGAAGGCGGTACGAACACGGCTCCGGGCAATTACTCCGAGCGCATCATTCGCGAGAACTTTCTCATCCCCTTCCAAGCCGCGGTCCAGGAGGCGAGGGTGGGCAGTGTGATGGCCTCGTACAACGAAATCGACGGTGTGCCTTCACACATCAATCACTGGCTGCTGGATAAGGTGCTGCGACAGGAGTGGGGATTCGAGGGCTACATTACATCCGACGGCGACGGTCTGCAGATGCTGGTGAACACGCATCACGTGGCTTACAACAATGCCGATGCCGCGCGCCAGGGCATCGCAGCGGGCATTGATTACGACCTATCCGAAGGCACGGTGTACAGCACGCTTGTTGCGCAAGTCAAAGCGGGCATTGTGCCGGAGAGCGAGGTGGACCGCGCGGTTGCACGGGTGCTAGCAACCAAGTTCCGCCTGGGGCTGTTCGACAATCCCTTTGTCGACCCGGACTATGCCGAGCGTGTCACCAATAGCGAAGAGCATCGCAGGCTGGCTGTGGAGGCGGCGAGCAAGGTGATGGTTCTGCTGAAGAACGACAAGAACACACTGCCGCTGGATCTATCGAAGTTGAAGAATATCGCCGTCATTGGCCCCAACGCCGCCGACGTACACCTTGGCGGGTACAGCCGCGACCCCGGACAGGGTGTGAGTATTCTGGACGGCATCAAGGCACGCGTGGGTAGCAAGGCCAACGTGCTTTACGCCGAGGGCTGCAAGATTACGACGGCACCCCAGGGATACAAAGGCTGGTGGGCGAACGATGTGCAGCTTGTCGATCCAAAGACGCAGACAGCCTCCATCGAGCAAGCGGTTGCCACAGCGCGCAAAGCCGATGTGGCGATTCTGGTGGTCGGCGAGAATGAGAGCACCAACCGCGAAGCATGGGGCGAAGAGCATCGAGGCGATCGTGACTCGCTCGACCTACTGGGCGCGCAGAACGACCTGGTAAAGGCTGTGGTTGAAACGGGAACGCCTACGGTTGTCGTGCTGATCAATGGGCGACCGCTGTCAATCAATTACATCGCAGAGAAAGTGCCTGCGATCCTTGAAGGCTTCTATCTTGGCGAAGAAGGCGGGGTTGCGGCGGCGCAGGTTCTGTTTGGCGACGTTAACCCCGGCGGAAGACTGCCAATCACCTTTCCTCACTCGGTGGGCGATCTGCCGGATTTCTACAACCACAAACCGTCCGACAATCGGAGCTATGAATTCAGCACGCGGAAGCCGCTGTTCGCCTTTGGTTACGGCTTGACCTACACAACATTCAAAATGGACAACCTGCGTGTAGAGCCCAAGCAGATTCTGACCGGGGGCACAGCCAAGGTGAGCGTGGACGTAAGCAACGTTGGCCAACGTGAGGGCGACGAAGTGCCGCAACTCTACATCCATCAGAAGATCGCTGACGTCACACAGCCAGTCATGCAGTTGAAGGGTTTTCAGCGCATCACACTGAAGCCGGGCGAGAAGAAGACGGTCGAGTTCACAGTGACACCGGAGATGCTGTCGGTTTTGAATATCGATATGCATCGGGTGGTTGAACCAGGCGTCTTTGAACTGATGGTTGGCCCGAGCTCCGATACGACGGGCATGGTGAGGCTAACAGTAGGCGGCACACAAGGCGAGTCCGGACGCCCCCCATTGCCACCTCCGCCCGCTGGCTCGGAATCGGGCATGGTAAGTAATTTTGATGACGGGAAGGTTGTGGCTAACTTCGGCATGTGGATTCCGGCCGGCGACTCGATGAACGGCGGAAAGTCGACCTCGACTCTTGCAGTAGTGGAGCCGGGTGCAGAAGGAACCAAGGGCGCATTGCAGGTGAATGGCGAGGTTATTGGTGGCCAATCTGTTCCATTCAGCTTTGCAGGAGCACTCTACTCGCCGGGGACGCCACCGATGCAACCGACAAACTTGTCGAGCAAGAAGGGCATCAGCTTCTGGGCTAAGGGCGACGGCAAGAGTTACACGTTGGTCGTTCTGACCGAAGAGCGAAATGGAAGAGACGGTCCGCCGGCGATGACCACTTTTGTCGCCGGACCGGAGTGGAAACAGTACACGTTTCCTTTCTCGACCTTCGAGACCGACGGCAGCGACCTGACCGGTCTTGGATTCGTGCATGCACAGGAACCGGGGAAGTTTCAGTTCCAGATTGATCAGCTGGAGATCAAGTGAGGAGAGAGTACGGCCGGAGATCGGCAGAGATCGCTGACGTGGCCTAGATGAGCATGTCTAGCTTTCACCGAAACTTCCGCACACTGACCTAGAGGAGCCCTCACATGGCGCGGATCATTCTCCAAGGCCAGGACGCAGGGGAATTTGGGGGCACCGACTCCGATCGGCGGTTGGCATTCATGCAAGAATGACTCAGAGAAAATGGATTCAAGACTCTTTCGATTTGGCCTTTTTGAGTTCAATGCCGCGACTCGCGAGTTGCGGCGGGAGGGCGCGCTTGTTCGCCTGCAGGCCCAGCCCGCACAGGTGCTCGGCTGTCTCATCGTAAGATCGGGACAAGTGGTCTCCCGCGATGAGCTGTGTGACGCTGTTTGGGGAACCGAGACTTTTGTTGATTTCGAGCGCGGTTTGAATTTCTGCATTGCGCAAATTCGTTCTGCACTCGGCGATGACCCGACCGCGCCTCGATATGTTCGCACCGTTCCCAAGCGCGGATACCAGTTTATTGCTCCAGTCGAGAGCATTTCACTCTCACCGGCAGGAACCGAAGCAGCGCTCAGAGCGTGGAAATTCCCGGCAAAGCCAATCGCCGCAGTGTGTAGCCTGGTTCTTATTGCTATCTCGTTTTACGCGGGATATCGGGTGCGGCGAAGACAAGAATCGAAACATCCCCCGATCATTGCCGTGGTCCGATTTGATAATGAAACTGGCAACGCCGACATGATTCGGTTCAGCGATGGACTGACAGACAGTCTTGTAGAACAGCTCACTGCCCTCGCAGGCCAACGCTATGGGGTCATCGGCAACGCGAGAATCCTGAGGCTGCCTCGTGACCAACGAGATCTACAGGCGATCGCACAATCGCTTCAGGCGCGATACGTTGTGCTCGGCCAAGTGCAGGGCAGCGGATCTCAGACCAGGATTTTGGCACACCTGATTCGCTTGCCCGACGAGACACACCTGTGGGTTGCGCGCATGGATCGTTCCTCACAGGACCCGCTTGGGGTTGAACTGGAAGCTGCCCAAAGAATTGCCGCCAACTTTTCCCAATTGATCGTGAAAGACTCGAGCGACGGACCCTTACCTCCCTTCCCAAACAAATGAGATCAAAGGCGCTTAGCTTCTAACATTTTCATGGTCGAGCCCTCAGTTGAATTCGCTTGCCGAGTCATGCCGAGCGAGCCAAGCATTTGTCTGAGGGGGCTCAGATGCCAAATCTACGACCACGCCGAAGCGTTCTGAAATTGATGTCGATACTATTTCCATTTCACGCTCTTGGATTCGAGTCGAGAGTCTTCGGGCTCACGCCACCAGCGCAAGCGGATTCATCTCCGGCCACTCCCATCGCCGATCTGTTTCCTACGCAGCCTCCAGAGCTGGCCCGGGAGATGGTGACTGTCTCTCACTACAATCTGAATCGGGTCAAGGAACTGATCGATGCGCGCCCATCGCTGGCTCGGGCTGCCTGGGATTGGGGATTCGGTGACTGGGAGACAGCGCTCGGCGCAGCTTCCCACATGGGCAATCGCCCCATCGCCCAGTACCTGATCTCAAAGGGCGCGAGGCCATCCCTATTTTCTTCCGCCATGCTAGGACATTTGGAGGTAGTCAAAGCGTTCGTTGCCGCGCAACCCGGAGTCCAACGCATTCGTGGGCCGCACAGCATCAGTCTCCTTGCGCATGCAAAAGCGGGCGGGGAAGAAAGTCGTCCTGTTTTCGAATTTCTGCAATCGCTCGGAGATGCTGATTCAGACGCACTCATCCCACTTCCGGAGAACGAGGCGGAAGCCATTCGGGGGAGCTATGTTTTTGGCCCTGCGACAAATCAGCGGATTGACGTATCCATGGATGACGGAGAACTGATCTGGACGCGAACAGGAATGATGGGCCGACAGCTTTTCCACACGGGCGATCACGTATTCTATCCTGCTGGAGCTCCGGCCGTGCGCATTCTCTTTCGGACAGAGGGCACATCAATGGTGATGACCATTGAGGATCCAGGAACGGTTCTTGTAGCTAGACGTAAGCAAAGTCCGAAATGAGGCTTCGGATCGAATGCTCTCTTGTACATGCCTGCCGCAGTTACAAATACCCCGTCACGACTTCGTTTTTCCAGTAGCAGGTGATTCTTCATCGGTCTCTTTGGCGATCGATGACTTTGGCAGCCCCGAGAGACGTATCTCCGCTGCTGCACACTCGATTTCGCTGTTGATCTCCGCTCCCAGCAGCAGCATGAGACCTGTGATGTAAAACCATGTGAGCAGAATGATGACCGCACCCAGAGAACCGTATGTAACCGAGTAAGTGTGAGAGTAGTGGATGTAAATGCGGAAGGCAAGGGACGTAACTAGCCAACCACCAATGCCGATGACACCACCCGGGGTAAGCCAATGCCAACGTCGGGTCTTTATGCTCGGCGCCCAGTAATAGATAACGGCAAAGGATAGCGTAAGGAGCAGTGTCGCGATAACCCAGCCCACGACCGTGACTGTGACACTGGCAGCGGTTGCCAGAACGTAGTGTTGAATATTGCGGTGAGCCAGCCTGGATAGGAAGTCAGCGCCGAGCAAAGAGGCGAGGCTGGCTGTGACGATGACGATCAGAATGATAGTTATCGCGATGGCGTAAAGCCGGGCCACGAAGTAGGAGCGCCCTTTCTCAACCTTGTACACGACGTCGAGCGTGTCCTGGACAGCTGAAATGCCTACGGACGCCGACCAGATTGCTGCGATCAACCCAAAGGTGAGCTTGCCTGAACTTGCAGCCGCAGTGGTCTCGTTGAAGGTCTGGAGGACAGTGCCGAGCGCGGCAGTGGGAATCACGAAGGCGAGATAGTCGAGAAGCTGATCGTAGAATTGTCGCGCAGAACGTGCGACGAGGCCGAGCACTGAGCTGGCGCAGAGAAGCGTTGGGAAGAGAGCGAAAAGAAAGTAGAAACCCAGCTCCGCGGCGTGGCCAAAGATTCGATCTTCCCGGAGGGATCTCCAAGTGCGCGTTGCAATCAAACGCGCAGAAACGCCCTGCAAATTCCAAAGCGATTGCAGAGGCCAATGGGACGCAAACTGCCATGCCCGTCTTTCGGAGCATAGCGTCTGCGGGGTGTCGCCAGGATGTGCGCCGGAGACCATAGATCCTCGTATGCCCGAGAGCTTCTCAGCAATCGAACCGCTGACCTGCCGCAATGAATAAGATGCCGGCTCCGTTCCGATGAGGATTTAATCGCGAAGCCAATCTGAGTTTCTGCTACTAGCCTCCTTCGCGACGAACCATCAAACCCACGGCTGCAAGCGAGCATCTGAGAGCTCTAGTGGAGTTGTGTCAGAACGTTGGTGGATTCAATGTGGTCCAATATCTCCTCGCAAAATTCGAGAGGCTCGATTTGGCTCATAAATCGTGCGTGCCGTCGACGATTTCGCATGATGGCTGCGGCGTGCCTGCTTTTGGAAACGGGGTTCGGCGTTTGGGCTCAACAAGACACGACGACCGCGAGCCAGGCCAACGGCACCGCGCCAGCGAACGGACAGTTTCTTTCCAGCTACGAAGGGCAGAATGTGATCGCGGTCGAGGTGGCGGGCCGCCTGCAGGCTGCCGCATCTGCGTTCGCACCTCTTTTCGTCCAAAAAGCCGGTGAGCCATTCTCCATCGATCGAATCAATCAGACAGAAACTGCGTTGAAAAAGGCGACCAAGGCCACGAATGTGCGCGTACAGGTTGATGCCGAGGCGGACGGCCTCCGCGTTCAGTTCATCCTGGAGCCCGCCGTCTACTTCGGAATATTCGAGTTTCCGGGAGCAGAACGATTCTCTTATTCCCGGCTGGTACAGGTGGCCAATTTCCAGGCGCAGACGCCGTTCAATGCGGACGATGTCGAGCAGGATCGGCAAGGGCTTGTCACATTTTTCAGGCAACAAGGATACTTTAAAGCCACGGTCGAGGCGGGGGTAAAGATGGATGAAGTGAATGGACTGGCCAACATTTACTTCGGTGTCGACTTGAACCGTCAGGCTAAGTTCGGAGACATTGAGATCGTAGACGCCCCAAACGATGAGACAGGAGCACTGAACCACAGCCTGCAAACACTGGGGGCGCGCTTTCGTGGCGTGGCGATACGTCCAGGCCGCCACTATCATTTCTCAACGCTCTCCAAGGCGACTAAGTTTTTACAGGCTCGCTTAGAGAAGCAGGGCTATCTGGGGGCGGACGTAAAACTGGCGGGGGCGGAATACCATGCAGACACAAACCGCGCCGAAATTCATTTCGCCGTAAAGTCTGGTCCTAAGTCACAAGTTTCTATTGAAGGTGCGCACCTGTGGGGTTGGACGCGGAAGTCACTTTTGCCCGAATATCAGGGAGTGGGCGTAGACGATGAGTCTGTAGAAGAAGGACGGCAGGCGCTCGTCTCCTATTTCCAGGCGAAGGGATTCTTCGACGCGAAAGTAGATGCGACCTTTAAGAAGGACACACGAGGGAACACTGTCGTCTACCAGATATCTAAAGAGAAAAAGCACAAGGTTTCATTGGTGGAGTTATCTGGGATTAGCCGTCTGGCGGCATCAGATCTCACTCCGCATCTCACTGTACAAAAGTCGCATCTGTTTTCTCCGGGTAAATTCAGCCAGCAACTTGTGCGCTCCAGCGTGAAAAACCTGAAGGCGGTGTATGAGGCTGAGGGTTTCAGCAGCGTTCAGGTCGCCTCCAGCGTCTCCAGGCAGGGTGGGAATGTCCAGGTCTCCTTCCGTGTGACGGAGGGTCCGCGCGACATTGTGAACTCGCTTGCGATCCAAGGGGACGATACTCTTCCTGAAACCCAATTCGCGCCGAAAGGCTTGAAACTGGCGGCCGGCCAAGCGTATTCGCAAGCGCATGTTGAGGCAGACCGTGCAGAAATCGTTGCGAATTATTTGCAAGCTGGATATTTGAACTCAAGCTTCCGCGAAACAGCCACCGAAGTCTCGAAGGACGATCCACACCATATCAACGTTGTGTATCACATCTATGAAGGGCCAAAGGTCATCGCCGGAAAGATCGTCACGCTGGGTCGCACGCAGACGCACCAACGGCTGATCAATCAGGATGTTTCGGGAATCAAGCCAGGCGCGCCGCTTACGGAATCGGAGTTGCTAACCGCCGGGAGTAGTCTCTATGACCATGCAGGGGTATTCGATTGGGCGGAGGTAGATCCCAAGCGCCAGATCACTACGCAATCCGCCGAAGATGTGGTCGTCAAAGTACATGAGGCGAGCAGAAACCAGATTACTTATGGCATCGGGTTTGAGGTCATCGATCGCGGCGGCAGCATTCCAAGCGGCACGGTGGCGCTTCCGGGTCTGCCCCCGGTGGGGTTGCCATCCAACTTCTCTTCAAGCGAGGTGACGTATTACGGGCCGCGCGGGTCGTTTGAATACACACGCAATAATGTCGGCGGAAAAGGAGACCAGCTCTCTTTCACGGGATTCGCGGGAAGACTCGACCAGCGCGGTGGAGCTTACTACATCGTTCCGGACTTTCTATGGTCGCGATGGAAGGCAACAACCTCAGTTTCCGCAGAACGTAACGAAGAAAACCCGATCTTTTCAGCGCAGCAGGAACTCGCCAGCGCTCAGCTGCAGCGGCCCGTGGACAAGGCAAAGAAAGACACATTGTTTCTTCGCTACAGTTTCACCCAGACGGATCTCACGCGGATCCTGATACCCAACCTGGTGCTGCCCCAGGATCAGCACGTTCGCCTTTCCACCCTGGCCGCAAATCTTACACGGGACACGCGCGACAATCCAATGGATGAACACAAGGGAGTCTTACAATCCATCGAAGTGGATTTCAATGACACCAAGCTTGGATCGAGCGTAGACTTCGCAAAGTTGACGGCGCAAGTGGCCTTCTACAAGCAGGGATTTCATAATATCGTTTGGGCCAACAGCGTTCGAATTGGCTTGGCGCAACCATTTGCCAATAGCAGCGTTCCTTTAAGTGAAGAATTCTTCACAGGCGGCGGCAACTCGCTGCGCGGGTTTCCATTGGATGGAGCAGGTCCGCAGAGACAGGTGCAGGTTTGCCCTAATGGAGCGGCGAATTGCAACACATTCATCCAGGTTCCCGAAGGCGGCAATGAACTAATGCTCATCAATTCCGAAGCTCGCATTCCATTGCGGATCAAGAAAGGTCTCGGGCTGGTGGTTTTCTATGACGGCGGAAACGTGTTCCCGGATGTGGGATTTCATAACTTCACATCCCTCTACAGCAACAATGTTGGACTGGGGTTAAGGTATAAAACGCCCATTGGTCCCATTCGTTTTGATATGGGACAGAACCTGAATCCGGTCACAGGAATCCAGGCAACGAATTACTTCATCTCTATCGGACAAGCGTTCTAAGCGAGAAGCGTATGAGACTTTCTGATCTGTTATCTGAACTTCGCGACCCATCCAACCTACGCTGGCACGCAACCAAGCATCCGTTTTTCCGCGTAATGACATGGACCTGGGCCGGGATGACAACCGTGACCCTACTGATCGCCATCACCGTGGCAGTTCTGCTGCACAATGCGCGCTTTCATGACTACCTTCGTCGCACCGTGGAGCAGAAGGCCAGTGAAAGTCTTGGCGTGCGCGTGCAACTCGAGGACTTCACATTGAGTTTTTCTACATTGAAACTTGACCTGTATGGAGTCACAGTCGACGGCGCGAGTCCCTATTCGAATCCACCGTTGTTGCAAGTGGATCATCTTGAGGCGGGTGTGCGCATTGTATCGGTCTTGAAGAAAACCTGGTACCTCGACAGCTTTCGCGCAGACCATCCTGTGATTCACGTCGTCATAGATGCTCACGGAGTTTCGAATATTCCGACACTCAAGTCAAGCGGTCAAAGCAACAATACAAGCGTGTTCGATCTGGGAATTCGCCATACGGTGATTGATCATGGCGAGCTTTATTTCAATGACCGTTCGAGCGCTCTGGCGGCTGATCTGCACGATCTTCAATTTCGTGCTTCATTCAATGGCCTGTTGAAGAAGTATTCCGGGAGAGTGGCCTATTCCGACGGTCACGTGACCTACGGCACATTTCGGCCTGTCGGCCACAGCCTCGATGCGCAATTTGAAGCGAGCCCCGCAACATTCAATCTCAGCCTGGGCAAGTTATCGCTCGGCAAGTCGCTCGTCGTCATTTCCGCTGCGCTCCAGAACTACAGCGATCCTCAGGTGACCGGACACTACGAGGCGACTGCGGACTGTAAAGACCTTGGCGACATTCTCCGTGAGCCCAATGTGCCCGCAGGCATGGTGCGGGCAAGAGGCAATGTGCAGTTTCATCAAGTCGCAAACGAGTCAACGCTGGACTCGCTGACCGTGGATGGAGACCTGACGAGCTCCAGTCTGTTTCTTCGCACATCCACTGCACGCGCTCAAGTGCAGCAGGTCGCTGCGCACTACCAGCTTGCGGGCGGCACTGTATTCCTGCGCGATTTTCATGCAGCTGTCCTTGGTGGCGGAATCAACGCCCAGGGCACCATGAAGAACATTGGTGGCGACTCGCATTCGGAGCTTACTGCCGCGGTGCGAGGCGTTTCATTGGCCAGCCTTGTGGGAGCATTCGGTCCTACTGCCCAAGTGCGCGAGGTGAATGTCTCCGGGAGGTTAAATGCAGATACTAAGGCGTCCTGGGGCAAGAGCTTCGAGAATCTAGTGGCGCACACCGATGCGACAATTCTAGGGCAGGTTCAGCCCAACCACAACGTTCTCAGGCAAGCCTCCGTGGCCGTTCCGGCCGGCGCCGCAAATGGAAGCGTATCTCCTTCGGCTTTCCCGTTCGAAAGCGCGATTCACGCCACGTATTCAAGAAGCAATGGCCAACTCGAGTTGGAGAATAGCTATGCGCGGACGGCTCAAACCAACCTGACCATGAACGGCACTATCAGTTGCCGTTCCAGCGTGAAGCTTCAGATGCAGGCCAAGGATCTGCGTGAATGGGAAACGATCGCAGATGTCTTCCGTCCTATTACGCAGGGTCAGACCCTGCAGCCAATGGGACTGTCTGGATCTGCAATGTTTTCGGGGGCAGTGCAGGGGTCCACAACAGCTCCACATTTGACGGGACAACTCACAGCATCGGATCTTCGCTACAACGGCACAGCCTGGAAAGTCCTCAGGACGGATGTAGATTTGAGTCCGAGCATGGCGAGCCTTCAGCTCGCCGATCTTGAATCCGCGTCTCGCGGCAAAATCACCTTCAACGCGTCGTCAGGATTGAACATGTGGTCCTTCACGGAGAGCAGCCCAATTCGGATCGAGCTCACCGCATCGCAATTGGATCTTGCGGACTTGAACAGGCTCGCGGGACAGAAGATCCCGGTAACGGGAACGCTGAGTGCCAATGTTGCACTGCACGGCAGTGAACTCAATCCGGTTGGGAGCGGCAGCGTCTCCCTGGGAAATCTGACTGCGTACGACCAGCCGATCCAATCGGCGAAACTCTCTTTCGATGGCAGCGGGAACGAGTTTCACGGAAATCTCTCCATGCAGCTTCCAGCCGGCGCCGTGCATTGCAATGCTACCGTTCGTCCTCATGACAAGATGTATATGGCGGAACTCACAGCGAGCGGAATCGAGCTTGGCAAGCTGCAGGTTGTGAGGGCGCGGAATCTGAATGCAACCGGGGTACTGGAACTTAGCGCAAAGGGACAGGGATCGTTCGACAATCCGCAACTTGACGCGACGGTCAAGATTCCGTCCCTGGCCATGCAAGACCAAACCATGACCGGGATCACTCTGCAGATAAACGTGGCGGACCACATTGCGAATGCGACGTTGCAATCTTCCGCAGTCGATACGTCCATTCAGGCGAAAGCGAAGGTAAACCTGAGCGGCGAGTATCTTGCTGACGCCTCGCTAGACACGCAGGGGATTCCGTTGGGACCTCTGTTCGCTGTTTATGCTCCACAGGCCAATGGGATGTCTGGGCAGACCGAGGTGCATGCAACTCTCCATGGGCCGTTGAAAAATGGGAATCAGCTTGAAGCGCACGTTACTCTTCCGGTGCTCAAGGTGAAATATGGAAATACCGTCGAACTGGCTGCAACTTCTCCTATCCATGTCGACTACACGAGTGGCGTAATCCATCTCCAACCTTCGGCAATTCGCGGAACGGATACAGACCTTCGATTTGGGGGAACTATTCCGACTAATGCCGCCGGCGTCATGTCCGTGATGTTGAAGGGAACCGTGAACCTGGAACTCGCGCAACTGTTCGATCCCGATGTGCGCAGTTCCGGTCAAGTCCGGTTCAACATCGATTCGCGTGGGCCGATCAACGGATCCGAATTTGCCGGTGAAATCGATGTGGTCGATGCGAATTTTGCTTCAGGAGATTTGCCGGTCGGGCTGCAGCATGGCAACGGTGTGCTCACCTTGACCAAGGATCGAATCAACATCAAAGACTTTAAGGGTAATGTGGGAGGAGGGACAGTGACTGCCCAGGGCGGCGTTGCTTACAGGCCCGGCATCCAATTCGATCTGGGCCTGGGCACGCAAGGAGCACGCATTCTGTATCCGCAAGGAATGCGAGAGAATGTTGATGCAAAATTGCGGCTTTCGGGGTCGACGGACAATGCGGTGCTTGGCGGTACAGTAAGTCTAACTGACCTGTCCTTTACCCAGGCATTCGATCTGAATGATTTCATTAATCAGTTTTCCGGAGTGCCGGCGCCGCCTTCGCGCGGCTTTGCTCAGAATCTTCAGCTAAACGTCGCGGTAAACTCGGCCAACAGCGTGAACCTCACCAGCAGGACGTTGAGCATCGGCGGGACAGCCAATCTGCAGGTGCGTGGCACAGCGGCAAACCCCGTGCTTCTGGGGCGTGTCAACTTGAGCAACGGTGACATCATACTCAACGGGAACCGATTCGTACTCAACGGTGGCACTATTCAGTTCGTGAATCCCTCTGAGACACAGCCGGTGGTTAACCTTACTTTGACCACATTGATCCAGCAATACAACATCAACCTGGCGTTTCAAGGTCCTGTGGAGCAGTTGCGCACGCGCTATAGTTCAGACCCTGCGCTGCCTGAAGCAGATATCATCAACCTGCTTGCTTTCGGACAGACTACGGAAGCGAGCAACGCTAACCCGACGCCCACAAACCAGACCGCCGAATCCCTTGTCGCCTCCCAGGTTTCGAGTCAAGTGACCAGTCGCATTTCCCAGGTGGCCGGCATCTCGCAACTGTCCATCAACCCGGTCTTGGCGGGAAGCAGTACACAGGGACCACCCGGAGCAAACGTCACAATACAGCAGCGGGTTACCGGCAATCTGTTCGTGACTTTTTCAACGAACGTAGCTTCGACGCAGAGCCAGACGATTCAAGGGCAATATCAGGTTTCCCCGCGAGTCGCGTTCAGCGCCACCCGCGACCCCAATGGCGGATTTGCTTTCGACACTCTAATCAAGAAGAGCTGGTAACTCAGTCGATTCGATGAGCCTATGCCGCCGCGCTGGGCCGCACTGATCCCGGGATGCATCCCCAGATCCTTGAGTTTTCCGATGCAGACGATCCGAGACATGTTGCCCCTCATCCGGATAACCACTGTGTCGTATCGACGAGAGGTATGTTCACGGAATCGCTGTAGAAATAGCCGGCAACCCAGCACTCCAGCATGACCTCAGCGGTACCGTAATCTACGACGTCGCCTGCTCCACGACGGCTTTGGAAAGATTCCTCGGCCGGTCGACGTCTACGCCACGCTCCAGGGCCATGAAGTAGGCGAAGAGCTGCAGCGGAATCACCTCGGGAATCGGCAGAAGGTATTCGGGAGCGGGCTGCACAAACACGCAGTCACTTACCAGGTTCTGGACTTCCTCGTCGCCGACGTTGGCGATGGCGATTGCTTTGGCCCCTTGTGCCTTCATGTCATTGAGCAACTGCAATGTTTTCTCATGACGAAGGACTGAGCCACTCAACGCGCGATCAACCGTGGCCAGCACCACGAGCGGCACGCGGTCGCTGACCAGCGCATTTGGGCCGTGTTTCAACTCGCCCGCCGGATAGCCCTCCGCATGAACATATGAGGCTTCCTTCAGCTTCAACGCGCCTTCGCGGGCGATGGCGTAATGGATGCCACGGCCCAGATAGAGGAAGGTGGAGGCGGAGTTGTACTTGTGTGCCAGTGCGGACATTTGCTCGCGCCATCCATCAAGTTGCGTCTCGATGGCATCAGGCAAGGCGCGCAGCTCTTCAATGTGACGAGCCAACACGGTTGTATCCATGCGCCCGAGGCGAGCGCCCTCGTAGAGCGCCAACAGGTAGAGCACGGTCAACTGACAGGTAAAGCTCTTGGTGGCAGGAATCGCACGCTCCCGGCCCGCAGCAAGAGGCATGGAAACATCGGCCTCACGCTCCATGGAAGAACCGGCTGCGTTGGTGATTGCCAATGTCTTTTGTCCGCGCTGGGCGGCTTCGCGCAAGGCCGCAAGAGTGTCAGAGGTTTCGCCCGACTGGGAGAGAACCAGAACGCTGGGGTGACGCATGATCTGCTTGTCGTCATTTCCACGGGTGCTGTATTCGCTGGCATATTCGACGTCGACGGCCAGGCCGCAAAGGTCTTCGAGCAGGATTTCCGCAGCCAACCCGCTATGACGGCTGGAACCTGAAGCCGCGATGAGAATTTCACCCTCGGGAATGGACCAGGTGGAGAGACGCTGGGCCACATCGGGCTTGAGAAAATCGTGCGCAAGATAGAGATCAAGGGTGCGGTGAATCGCCTCGGGTTGCTCGTAGATTTCGCGCAACATCTCGTGGGGAAAGGTCTGCATATCGTCATCCTGGCCGGGTTCCTCGTTGTGGTGGAATCCGACCCACTATGATCATACATCGATCAATTGATCATGAATGTGAACAAAATGTGGAAGAATATATGAGAAACCTGGCGGAAAGACTGCGCGAAATATAATATTCCGCCAACTAAGAGGATAGAATCGGTGCGATGGCAGAGTCACTGAATCAACGTTCAGAGCAGATTATCAAGCTGCTGCTGCGCGTAGGAAGCGCGACGGTCGAAGAGATTCTAGCGGTGGCCGGTTCTTCGGCGCCAAGCATCCGGCGCGATCTTGCACGACTGGAAAACCGTGGTTTGATTCGGCGCACGCATGGCGGCGCAACGCTGGTGGAGCCGCTGCTCTACGAGCCTTTCCGGTATGACAGTTCTTTTTTGGCACGCGAGCAGCGTTTTGCGGAGGAGAAACGGCGCATCGGCCTCGCTGCTGCTGAGCTGGTTCAGACGAATGAAACGGTGGGTCTGACCGCGGGCACTACTACCACGCATATCGGCCGCAGCCTGCGCCATCGCGAGAAGGTCCAGGTGATCACCAACGCCATCAACATCGGGATGGAACTTTGCAACCAGCCGGGAATCCGCACCTATCTCACGGGCGGCGTGGTTCCGTGGGCGTGGTCGTTCTCGCTTACCGGCAACGCAGCGCTAACGTTTCTCGATGATGTTTACATGGACAAGGTGTTCCTGAGCGTGACCGGCCTGGACGTGGAACGCGGAGCGACGACTCTGGAAACTGACGAGGCGCTGGTTTACCGCAAGATGGTGAAGCAGTCGAAACAGGTGATTGTGGCTGCGGATTCAAGCAAGCTGGGCAAGGTGAGCCCGGCATTTATCTGCCCGTCGAATGAGATACACATCTTGATTACCGACACCGGCGCCACGGCGGAAAGCCTCGCTCATTTTGAACGGCAGGGAACGCGCATTCTGCTGGTTTGAAGCAGACGACGAGCCGCGATATTGCTTCAGTGGGCAGCGTGCGCCGAGGATTCCCTGGCCTCAATCTCCGCACGGAGCAGCCGGATCGATTCGCGAACATCGGCCTCAAGCATTGCCTGACGGCTGACAGCCAGATGCCCATTGGTCTCTGATTTCTTGCTGGCTTCGCCGAGTTCTGTGCGCTTTTGAGTTTCGCTGGGGCGCGACCCATTGGTTCTAGACAGTGATCCGTGCAGATAAGAGACTCCGGTTCGCCGCACAACCTCGGCCAGGTTGGTAAGCTTCAATCCCCCACCGGCCATGATGTCGAGGCGCCCGCGCGCCTGATTGTGCAACCTCGCGATCGCCTCTGCACCATTTAAGACATCTGGCGCGCCACCCGAGGTCAGCAGGCAGTCGGCCCCGGTTTGAATCACGTCTTCTAGCGCCTGGTTCAGATCGGCGGTCTCGTCGAACGCACGATGATAGGTGACGCTCATCGGGTGCCCCGTTCTTACCAATTCGCGGCTGCGCTCTACATCAACACGGCCGTTCGGAAGCAGGACACCTATGGCAACGCCCGCAGCTCCAGCAAGCTTGGCATGCTCAACCTGACGACGCATCTGGGCAAACTCGACTGCGGAAAAAACGAAGTCTCCTCCGCGCGGACGAATGAGAACGTGCACGGGAATGGAGAGCGCCGCGATCGTTTCGGCGACCAGTTCTGCTTCCGGCGTGATACCACCAATGGATAGCTGCGAGCAGAGCTCAATGCGATCGGCACCCCCAGCCTCGGCAGCCTGTGCAGCCTCCACATTCTCGGCGCACAATTCAAAAAGAAAGTTCTTCATAAAAAACCTGGGGCAATCTCCGTTCTTTCCAAAACTGCTCCCTGCCATTCGATTGCCTCGTGACCGAGAGATGATGTTTTCCAACTTACCGATGTGACGTTTGTTACCCTGATTCCTGTAAACGTTACGATTTCTGCGATTGCACAAATGTTTTGAAAGACGCGTCCCAATTCGAATGTTCTGACTAAAGACATATCAATGATATGGCCTAAGAAACTACACCTGATCGAAGCAGGTGCGCTCTCGCACTTCGAGAGTTGACTCGTTCCAGAGGACCTAGAGACTGTTTTTGTGTGCAATCCATTTGAGCACCTTCTACCGCCTCTCGCAACTGTGCCGCAAAGATATAACCTTCAACCATCGAGCGACTATATTGGCATCTGTCGATCATTTTGAGGCGCAAATAGGCATCCACAGTGCTGAAGAGGTAAAGGTTTCCGCGGTGAGTTATGAAATTTGACCGGTGTAAGTTCACAGAGAAGGTGGTGTCTTGAGCCAAGCAATTCGCTACGGCGGGTACTCCCTGTCGAAACTCCAAAGGAGAATGATGAGACGACTGATGCTGTTGACGATAACCGCGCTTGCGGCAAGTTCCTGTCTGGCGGCGGAACCTGTGGCGCTGTTTTACCTGACTAACAACCCGGAGTCTATTCGCTCCTTCCTGGCGCATTCGCCGCAGATCGATCTGCTTGTGCCCACCTGGTACCAAGTGGACGAGAACGGACTGATGACGGGCGGTCCCAATCCTACCGTTCTCAAACGAGCGCAAGATGAAAAGCTGGCAGTGATGCCGATTGTTGCTCTGTTCAGCAAGAAGAACTTTCATGCGCTGGCAAGCAATGGCGACGCGCAGACCAGTTTGATTGGGGCCATGATTCGCGAATGCAAGCTTCACGGCTATACCGGCTTTCAGCTCGATTTTGAGAACATTGACTGGACCGATCGCGATTTGTTGACGCAACTCGTCAAGACACAGGCGGAGTCGATGCACCAAGCCGGTTTGCAGTTGACCATTGCCACGGTGCCCAATGCTCCCGGCTATCCTGGCGAGGGCGGATTTGCGAAGTGGATTTACACCGATTGGCGCGGGGCCTACGATATTGCCGCGATTGCGAAATACGTGGACCTGGTGTGCCTGATGACTTACGACCAGCACACACGCTGGACGGTTCCCGGACCTGTGGCTGGGTGGAACTGGACCGTGCAAAATCTCAACTACGCACTCAAGGTTGTTCCCAAAGAAAAGCTTTCGCTCGGCATTCCGCTCTACGGATATCACTGGTATACCGGCGCTCCCACGAAGGAAAACGAGTCGAGCAACGAGAAGCCAAATCCGACTGCTGAATACATCGGTACTCCCAATGCACTGCAACTTGCCGAAGCGTACAACGGCAAAATCGAGTGGGACACAGAGGACCACAGCGCCTACTTCCATTTCTATCGTGACCAGATGCGTGAATGGATCTTCTTCACCGACTTGCGCACTTTCAAGGACCGATACGAGCTGGTCAAGCAGAATGGCTTGCAGGGTTTCTGCTCCTGGGTGCTGGGCGAAGAGGATCCCGCGATCTGGACGTATCTGCCGCGCAAACATTGAGGCAAGGTGCCTCTGGAGGCCATGGCTGGGCTCCAGAGGCAGAAAACCATCTGGCTAGAAGTTCAGTTTGAGTGAGAGCTCGACTTCGCGGCCGGGGTTCGACCCATCCAACAGTCCGAACTGCCCTACGTTCCCGGTGCCCACGTTCACTCCCGGTCCTGTTTGGCGAACACCGTTGCAAGCATTGCACGAACTGTACTGTCCCCACCAACTCGCCGGTACGCTGAAGATCGGCGAGTTAGTCAGGTTAATGAATTGCGCGGCGAGCGCCATATTGAATTTCTCGGTGACCGGGAACCTCTTGGTCAGGTTGAGATCGGCGGTCTTGAGGGCGGGACCACGCAACGCACCAGTCTGGCAATTGCCATAGGTTCCGTTTGCCACCTCGGTCACGGAACCGGGATTGAGATTCGTTCTGCCGATGCTCCCGCCTATTTGAACTGTCTGCAGGCTTTGAGAACCCAATTGGCCGGCTACGCAATCGGGGCGGGGTTCATATGATCCGGTCAGGGTGGATGCGGAGTTTGCATTCGTATCACCCATGTAAGCACCGGCAAAGGGGGTTATCCCAAAACCAGAGCGGAAGGTGGTGTCAACCGCGGTCTCCCAGCCACCGATTACTTCATCGACTACATGATTGACATTGTTGGCAAACAGCTTCCCCCTGCCGAAGGGAAGACTGTAGACACCGTAGGCGGCAAGCTCTTGCGCAGTGTCGATAGTGCATCTGCCGTAGTCGCCCATTGGGTTGTACTCGTTCTGGAAGAAGTTCTGCGTAGCCTGGGTCTGCGATTCCCCTGCCCCTTCTTCGTCTCCATACGAGCCGAAGTAACCGAGCGAGTTAGCGAGGCACTTAGACCATGTGTAACTCGCCTGGAACGTGAGGCCGTGATAGTTTCTCTGCAACAAAGTTGCTTCAAGCGCATTGTAGCGAGAGATTCCGTCCGAGGCATTGTAACGAGCCTGGGCGCCGGCAGTCACAATGGGTTGCATGTAAGGGCCCGGTATCACAGTGCCGGCAGTAGTGAGCTGTTTCTGGTTGTAGAGATAGATGTCGGACATGTGGTCGTCCTTGTTGCCCACATAGCCGATTGTTGCCGTGGTATTGGCCTTGAACTGGTGCTGAACAAACAAGCTGAACTGCTGATCGACAGCAGGCTGAAGCGCTGGGTTTGTGGCGTGGGCCTGGCCACTGGCGAAGCAGTTGGCAGCAAAGGCCAGTAGTTCAGCCGGGGTGCAGGCCGCCGAGAAAGCCGTATAACCCTGATCCAGAGTGGTCCCCGGATACATCATCGTAGCGGGGGTGTTGTTTACCTCGTTGTGCAGTTCAACATAGGGAGGATTAACAACGGCCATGTTGTTTACTCCGTTGCCCTCCATGTAACTGGAGATGTCATAAGCGCCGCGGATCACGGTTCCGGGAGCCCAATCGGGGCTGTATGCGAAACCTATACGAGGCTGGAAGTTATCCCATCCCTTGTATGTGTTGTAGTTTGTTCCAATCTCCGGAGTTCCCGTAAGCAGGTTGAAGTTCACGTTGGCATTTGCATTCTTGTCACCGCGAGGAGTCGTCAACTCGTAGCGCATGCCAAGATTCAAGGTCAGGTTGTGGGTCACATGCATGTTGTCCTGCACGTAGCCTGCGAACAAGCTATTGACGAGGTTGAAATTGAAGGGCGTGCCTTGCTGAACATTTTCCGGCAGCCCGAGCAGGAAGTCCGCGAATTGGTTTGCGGCGCCACCTGCGCCTGCGCCCTGAGTCGTGTATTGCCCGTTGAAAGTGAAGGAACCGGCAGCGCCCTGGTTGCCCGCATACACGTCGTTCATGATGTAATGGAAGAGCTCAAAGCCCGTGTGCAGGGTTTGCTTGCCGTGTGTCCAGGTGAGTGAATCTTCTGCCTCATATGTGGTGTCGTGGAAGATCTCCACGCCGTCTGTGCTTCCGACTGTCCCGTAACCGAAAGTCATTGAGGGAAGAATAGACTCCTGAACGCCAGGAAGCCCAAACTCCTGGGGCAGATTGGCGCTCGTCGCGTTGGTATAAACCTGATCGTTCGCGGGGAAAAACTGACTACCAAAACGGAAGTCGTTGACCAGCGTCGGAGTAATCGTGCGGACATAATCCCCTACGAAGTTTTTCAGCGGATATTCACGTGTCAGGTTCGGAGTCAGCAGGTTCGTTCCATTACTGCTGACATTGAGGGTGTGCATCTGGGTGTAACGGCCAGAAATGTGATCGTTCTGTGAAGCCTGCCAGTCGATTTTGACATCACCCTGGTAGCTGTGGACATAGCCGCTTGTGTAGTAAGTCGGTTGTTCAAACTGCTGAGTAAACAATGGAGAAGCGACCATGGCCGCTGCGACTTTGCTGCTCAACGGAATCTGGTTGTTCGGGAACGGTTGACGGCTGCCAACTGGAGCGGGCTGCCCTGCATTGGGTCCGCTGAGATAGACCGGGCTGTAAAGCTGGCCGGCGGGATTGGAGCAAACACCGCCGACAAAACCCGCGCCCAGGTTTGTGCAGACCTGCCCGAGGTTGCCAGTCAGAAACGGCGTAGGAATAAGGGTATTGGTTTGGCCGGTCCTCGGTGTGTTATTGATCTCTGATTGCTCGTCTGCAAAAAAGAACAGCTTGTCCCTGACGATGGGCCCGCCTACGGTGCCGCCAAAATTGTTCCACTGCAGGACGGGGCGCGGTAAGGTTACCCCGGTAGCAACGTAATTGTTGGGATTGCTTGCAGAGGGAAGCTGCAGCGAAGCGTTTGCCTTGTCTTGCCAGGTGTTCGCGTCCAGAACGGTGTTGCGGAAATACTCGAACACGTCTCCGTGGAAATGATTAGTCCCGGACTTGAGTGTCTCAACCACAACACCGCCGATATAGTTTCCAAAATCCGCCGGCGCATTGCTGGTAATGATGTTGAATTCCTGGATCGCGTCGGGGCTAGCTACGTACGCAACGTCGTTGTTGTCTGGCTGGTTGATGTCCATGCCGTCTAGAGATGCGTTGTTGTCCTGTTCGCGAGCACCGTTGACGTAGGGGCGGCCCGTGCCGAAGGTGTTCTGCGACGACTCGAATGCGAAGATGTTGGGACTGACAACGCCGGGTGCCAAAAGCGTCAACTGGTTGATGTTGCGCGTAGCCAAGGGAAGGTTGTTGACGGCATCCGTGTCAAGCACTGTGCCCACCTCGGTGGATTGAGTCTGCAGTAGCGGCGGAGCGGAGGTCACAGTGACCAACTCACTCACATTGCCGACCTTCATTTGGAAGTTCATTTGGGCAACCTGATTGAGAATCAAGCTGAAGGAAGCGCGTTCCTCGGTACGGAATCCGGCTGCTTCCACTTTTACTGTGACGTGGCCGACGGGGATCTGCGGAAACTCATAGAGACCGGATTCACTGGTCTTGGTGACCCACGTGGTACCGCGGTCGACATCGGTGACGGTGACGGTGGCGTTAGCAACTGCGGACCCGGCGGGGTCCACAACGGTGCCAGTAATTGAGCCAGCTGCTTGCTGGGCCCACGCAGTAGACGATGGACATGGCGTCCCGATGACGGTACAGGCGCCAACCGCAATCAACAACGATAGACTTATCCGCTTCACTGAGCTCCTCCTCGAAAACAGGTTCAAGTTGATGGGGTTGCCTTTTTGAGCAGCTATAGCAAGGCCGTGAAGAACTATATAGCAGTAGAAATTTTGCAAGTCAAGAAGAAAAACTGGTTAATTTAGGTCGGGCCCAGGCCGGTTGTGGAAAAATCGCGTTCGCCGAGTGAAATCAACCATATGAAATCCGGATAGGGAAGGAGTATTATCGGCTTTCTACGGAGAAAGCTCATGAGTAATGTTCACCGGAGTGGCACGGAGCGCATCAAATCCGCACTGCTCAACACGGGAAGGAAGCGCATTCGAGTGCCTCCAAACTGCTCTATAGCTAGTTTTTACTCGACAACCGGCTTGGTTGAGGTATCTTGAATGCAGATCAATAGGCGCAATTGGGAAAGCGGCATCAATCCCGTTATGAGCACAGCTGTGACCACCATACGCACTCAGAAGGAAGAGCCGGCGTACAAGAGAATCCAGAGCGCGATCCGGCAGCGGATTGACTCCGGCGAACTGAAGCCGGGTGACGTTGTCGACTCGGAGCGGGAACTTGCCCGAATTCACAGCGTGAGCCTGATGACCGCGCGGCACGCACTCGCGGATCTGGCTCAAGAAGGCATTGTGGAGCGCCGCCACGGTGCGGGAACTTTTGTAGCGCCGCCCCAAATCCACTTCAACAAGCTGCTCAGCTATACGGAACAAATGGCCAGCCTGGGACTGACCACACATTCCAGAATCGTGTCTTCAGGCACGGTGATCAGGGAGCAGGAGATCGCGGCGCGTCTAGGTTTGTCGCCAACGTGCAGACTGATCAAGATCGAACGTGTGCGGTCAGCCGGCGACGAGCCGGTCGCGCTGGAAGTTTGTTACCTATCAGCCGAGGAATTCCAGTCTTTGATAGATCTACCTCTTGACAGGACTTCGCTTTTTGGGGCACTGGAGCGCGAATGCGGAATTGAACTCGCGTACGCCGACGAAGAGATTGATGCGACTCATGCGGATCACCGTATCGCGAAGCTGCTGAATATTCCGAGCGGCGCGCCGCTGCTCCGAATTCGCCAGCTCATCTTCTCAACCAAAGGGCGCGCAACCGTCTATGTGATGGGCCTCTATCGCTCAGGCAGACACACGTTGAGGATTCGCCGCTTCCGGTAGGCTCTTGTCAGCGCGCTTGACTGCGCGACGGTTTCGATCTGGCTCGACGCACCGATACGCCGATTCCACACTATTGAGAACAAGTCGATCGAGCCGGCTCAGGAGAAACGGGCAGGTTGAGCGGGTTCTGCTTTTGAAGGCTTTCATTCAGCTCCTTCCACAGGTTCATGACTTTGAGCAGTGCATCGCAGGTCTCGTTGACTGCCTGAACCTGAGGCTCAGTGGGGCGCTGGTCGCCCGCTTCAACGCTGTTGAGCAAACGAGTCAGGTCACGGTTGACCGGACCGAAACCAGGTGCGGTCCTGGTGCCTTCTATGACGGCCTTAATCTGCTTTTCCAGATCTTTGGTATCGATCGTCTTGCCCTTCTTTCTCTCTTCAAGCGCTGTCTTCAACGCGGCCTGGTTCTGATACTCGCTATAGGAGATTTCGATTCCGTTCAGGATACGGTGGGCTAACGCAAGCTGGGCTTCAAGGTCCGCCTGACTAGCATGGACGCGCGGGTCGAGGTCAACGGTAAGAGGCTGCTTGTATGTCTGACCGCCTGCCGTCAACTCGATTGTGTATTGGCCTGGCACAACGAGAGGACCTTCCGGCTGCTGACGCGGAGTTTCGTGCGGAATGGCGTGGTCGGCCAGAGTGTACTCAGTGTATTGGAGAATGGGGCCGTAGTAGCCGGCGGGCAGAACCCTGGGCGAGTCGTATCGAAGATTCCAGATGAAGCGGTGCAGACCGCTGGTTGCATCTACCGGTTGTGGTGTCGAGAACCAATACTCAGGAACGTTCGGTGGAGGAAGCTTGGGCTCGTTCGGTGTTCCGGTAAACTTGCGAACGACATTGCCGGCGGCATCGCGAATTGTAATCATCGCTCCATCTGCCGGCGCGGAGCCCAAGTAGTAATCGATGGCTGTGCCATCCGGGGGATTTTTTCCACTGGGTGTTTCAATGGGCAACGGCGTGTCTTGATTTGTATCCCAGCGGACACGGATCGCCGGAGCGGGGACGAAGAGATGGGCCGCCGCAGTCAGTACATCCGGAGTCAGTTGGCGAATAGGGCTTATGTTATCGAGGATCCAGAGACTGCGACCATAGGTGGAGATGACCAGATCATCATCGTGAATCTCCATGTCGGTGACCGGTGTGGCGGGTAAATCAAGTGTGAGCGGATGCCAGTGATCGCCGTCGTCATAGGAAAGGAAAACCGAGGAATCGGTTCCTGCGAAAAGAAGTCCTTTACGCACGGGGTCTTCGCGGACTACGCGCACGCCCTCGTTTGCAGGAAGGCCACTGATGATGGATTGCCAGGTGGTGCCAAAGTCATGGGTGCGGAGGATTTGCGGAGGAACGGCCTGACGGCTGGATCCGATCGAGAGGTACGCTGTGGCGGCGTCATGGTGTGAAGGCTCAACGTAAAAGATCTCTGACGGCGCGGTGATTCCTGGCGGTGTGACCTTTTGCCAATGCTCGCCGCCATCCCGCGTGACCTGGACGACTCGGTTGGTGGTCGCAGCCCACATCAATTTTGGATCGATAGTGGAAGCGGCCAAAGCATCGATGGATGGAGTGCGGGGACGGTCTGGATTCTCTTCAGGCTCAGAGGCTTTTTCGCCGGCAGTAAGGTCGGGGCTGATAGGTTGCCAGCTCTTGCCTTGGTCCGAGGTCTTCAACACATACTGGGTGCCGAGATAGAGCGTGTGCGGATCGTGGGGCGAAAAGAATAGCGGCGGCATTTGCGCTACGTGATACTTATCGCCCTTTTCAAAGACGGTTGCAGTCTGGCCGGTCTTGCGATCGAAGCGAACGACGGTGCCATACCAGCCGCCAGAATAGACCCAGTCGGGATGTAGAGGATCCGGCGCGATGAAGCAAAATTCGAATCCGCCCACTGAGATGTTATCTGACAAAGTAATTTCACCGTTGTCGCTGCGGCTTGGAACGGACTGCGTGCCGCTGTCCTGTTGGGCTGCATAGGTGCGATACGGAAAGGCGTGATCGGTGATGACGTGGTAGAACTGACCGGTCGGTTGGTTGTACCAGGAGCTCCATGACTTGCCCGCATCCACGCTGATGATAGCGCCCTGATCGACGCCGAGTAGCAATCGGCTGGGATTATTGGGATCGATCCAAAGGACGTGGAAATCGTCGCCGGAGGGCGCGCCTACATAAGCTTCGAAGGTATGGCCACCGTCAACGGAGCGATAGAGCGAGGTCTGCGCGACGTAAAGAATGTCGGGAGTTTTTGTATCTACAAAGATGCGGCTGAAGTAGCCGCTGCCCAGGATGCGCGGGTCTTTGGTAGATTGCGTCCACGTTGCACCGGCATCATCGGAACGGAAGAACCCCTGTTCCATAATGGCGTAGAGCCGGCGTCCTTTGGTGCCGGGAGCGATGATGATTCCCAAGCGGCCACGCGCCTTTTCAGGCAGTCCCTTGGCTTCAAGCGGTTGCCATGTGGACCCTTCGTCGGTGGATTTATAGATGAGAGAATTGGCCTCTTTGCCACCCTCCTTTCCCTCGGACGGTGGCGGTCCCGAAGCAGGAATATAGAGCGACGCGTACATGATGCGACCGTTATCAGGATCGGCTGTGAGGTCGAAGACACCCGCAGTCTCGTCATTCTTGAGGGTCTGCTTCCAGGTCTTTCCACCGTCCTCCGATTTGAAGACACCGCGCGTGGTGGTGAAGGTCTGGGTGGGCGAGGGGCGCGAAAAGACATAAACTCCGATGGAGTTGGCGCCGGCGACAAGTACGTCAGGGTTGCGCGGATTGACGATGACGGCCTGGATGAAGCGAGTATCTTCGAGTCCGGCGTGGGTCCAGGTGTTGCCTTCGTCGAGAGATTTATAGACGCCGTTGCCTGGGGTTTGCTCGCCTGTGCCGGCGTAGATGATCTTCGAATTGGAAGGTGCAACCGCGAGCGAACCGATGGACGCGACGTGCTGCTTGTCAAAGATGGGCTGCCAAACATGGCCGGCGTCCGTGGTCTTCCAAATGCCGCCCCCCGGCGTGCCGAAGTAGTAGACGTTCGGATTGTCGGGAACGCCAGCGACAGCGCTTACACGGCCTGCGCGGAAGGAACCAATCAGGCGCCAATGAAGGGCTTGCAAACTGGCGGTGTCAACATCTTGAGCAAGGCAAGAAACGGCGAGGAACAAGCACGCAGATAAAAACGCAAAACGAAACTTCATCCTGTTTTCCTCAAGCCCGTTAACGGGCGCTTCATAAAAGCTGTTGTCGATTGCGATGAGGACACGTGTATCTGGACTAAAAGGTTATGCGGGCACCCAGTTGCGCTGCAAATGGAATTCCAACGGTTGTGCCCGGTCCGAAGAAATCTCCCAACGCGCCTTCAGGTATCTCAAGTTGCTTCAGGCTGGTGATGGGCGAGGTCTGAGAGCAATCGGCGACCGTGCAAATAAGGCTGACATTCGTGATGCCGTTTTGATTTGGCTGCATCTGCGCTGCAGGGACCGGAAGCTGCGAGACATTCACAGCGTAATTCGCGCCAGGGTTGTTGCGATTGAAGATATTGAAGAATTCCGCAAATGGGTCAATCCGCCATCGCTCACCGACTTTGAAAGATCGTGTGACGCGCAGATCTGTCTGGAGGTAAGGCGTTCCACGAAATTCATCGAGACTGGTATAAGCACCATTTACCCAAATGCGGCCAGTGTTGTCCGCGTTGGTAATAGTGATGGGGCGGGCGCTTTCAAGCTGGGAAACGCCGCTCAATTCAAAGCCACCTGGGATATGCACCGAACCCGCGAGCACAAAGCGATGGCGCACGTCTTCGCCGGAAGGTCCGTAATCGCCAGGTCCGAAGGCATCCAGCTGCCCTGCCTGCGGTCCGCTCTGCAGCGTGCAAACACCATCGACATAGTCAAAGAGTTCACCTAGCAGGCAGCCCCAGGTCTGCGCCTTTGAGAGCTGGTAGTTCGCAACCAGACTGAAGCGGTGCATATTACCTTGCAGATGCAACATGAGCGCGTTGTAGCTGGAGCGGTTGTCCGCCTGGAACACATTCACATTCGGCACCACGGCCGCTTGATCGGCTGCATAGTCAGGATCTGTTGCTGCGATGAGCGGGGTGAGCAGATTCGTGCCTCCGGAGTAGGGGAAGGCACGGTAGCCATGGTTCCCCTGCTCGTGTGTATAGTCGGCGCTGGCGAGCCAGTGTTGGTTGAATGCATGCTGCGCACCGCCGGTGATGTGAATCGCATAGGGAGTCTTGTAACTCGAACCGATAAGGTTGCCTGTGCTTCCAGAGCCGCCTTGCAGGCAGCCCGCACCGCTGAGAGTGTATGTGCCAGGAGCGCCGGTTAGAACACATGTGCCGCTGACTGCATTTGTATTGTTGACTCCCTGAAACGCTGTGGCCCAACCGTTCTGCGCGAGATCGTCGTAGAACATGCCGAATCCCGCGTGAAACACGGTCTTCTCGCTGCCGCCGGGAGAATAGGCGATTCCGAGGCGAGGCGCGATTTGTTTGCGGTAATCGTGCGGGACGCTGGGTACGATGGGAATCTGCAAGGCCTGCATCGTAATGTACGCACTGTTCTCAAGCTGGCTTCGGCCTGAATCCTCGAAGAGCCCAAAGCTAGTCTGGTAACGAAGGCCGTAATTAACCGTGAGGTAATGCGAAACGCGCCAGGAATCCTCTGCATAGAGGCCGAGCCGTTGAACATTTTGCGAGAAGCTGCCATCGCCCGCGGGAGTGTAGGTGCAGGTAATGCCGGAATCAGCGCTGGGCGCCGGATTGCACTGCGAGGCCGGTGAGACATCATAGTACGGCAACGCGCTCGCGATGCCGCCGCAGTCGGGTCCGGGCGGATTGATGTAGCAATCAGGGTTGGACGGATACTGGATGAATTGCTCGGCGGTGGATACAAACGCGCCGCCGAGCACTGGCTCGTGAATAAAGTCGACGCCGAACTTGAGAGCGTGACTTGCTGCAATATGAGTCAGGTCATATCGCAGCTGGTATTTGTCCTGGTTGCGCAGGTCAGGGAAAAGAGTGATGGGAGTGGCGAACTGGTTATCGCCGAAGGTTTCGAATCCAGATATTGTCAACGCTGTCGAACTGAAAGGAAACGCCAACGCGAAGCCCAGGTCAGAATTGCGCGTTTGGGTAAGGTGCAACAGGCTGGCAGCCACAACCAGATTGCCGAGCCAAGTGGGATTGAACGTGTAGGCGTTGCTGATTACTGTGTTCCAGTAGTTGTTGTGCGTGGTCAATCCAGTGGAGGGCAGCGTGCCTTGCTCTACCAAGGCATTGCGGGTGAGGTAGGTGTCTTCAGATGTACGCAGAAACCATTGCGATTTTGAAGACTGAGACCAGTCAAAACGCGCGGTGCCGAGATAGTCGCGGAAAGGGATGGGGACATTGGCGGGAACTGCGATGGATGGTACGCCAGGGATGAGACCTGAAGAAGCGATGGTGCTCAGCGCTTCGAATTGCTGGATGCTCGCGGGGCTGTAGGCGATGCTGGCATCCTCATGAACCGCTTCGAAGGATGTAAAGAACCACACCTTGTTTCTTGCGATGGGACCGCCGAGGGTGCCGACATAGTTTTGCCTGGAGAACGGTTGCTTGGGATTCCGCGCGCAGATTCCGTTGGTGCAGGTTTCTGCTGGATTCTCAATTGGGAACCGGGCGTTGAGTGCAGCAGCACGCTCGTAAAAGGCCCCGTCGCCATGCCAATCGTTACCGCCGCGCTTGGTGGTGATCACGACGGATCCAGCAGTGGTCCAGCCTGTGTCGGCGTCCTCGTTCGAAGTGCGTACCGCAAATTCCTGGATGCCATCTGGCGAGAAATTCTGCAGAAATCCGCCGATCCAGTCGTCGGAGTTGTCAGCGCCGTCGACCGATAACTCATTATTCAAGCCGGAGCTTCCACCAGTGGAGACAGCAGTGATACGCGCCTTGGTGGGATCGGAGGGTTCGACTGGCTCTGTTCCAGGCACAAGATATGCGATGTTGGCAAAGCTGCGTGCGGGGAGTGGAAGTGATCCGAGGTCCTGGCTTCCGACTACGCCGCCACGCACAGCGCTCGAAGTGTCAATGGATTCGGCCGTGATTGAGGAAGGAATGCCTTGCACATTCACGGTCTCGTGTCCGGCCTCTGGCTTCAGCGTGACATTGATGTCGCGAACGACGCTGACAGCGACGTCAACATCGGCCGTGGCCTGGGAAAAGCCTTTGGCGGTCACGCTGATGCGATAGAAACCGGGGAGCAATCCCTCGATACGAAATTCTCCCTGACTGTTCGCTGTTGCCGCGCGACTCATGGAAGAACCGGCGGCCTGCGCCACAACCCGAGCACCCGCAACGCGCGCTCCGCTGACGTCCTGGACTGCTCCTCGAAGTGCGCCGTTGGAGTTTTGACCGCAAAGGAGCGCCGGGGCTAGAGCAAGAAACAAGAAGCCAAGATAGAACGCCTTTGCGCGCATTCCCGCCTCCCGATGCCCCTGCATCTGATCCCCTGCAGCAAACATATCTGCCTCCTCAAAGCTGCGTTTCGTTTGTTGCTCCATGTGCCGAGTCTCTAGTGGTTCGGCGATAAAGCCGGTAGCGGACTCTATCGCGGGGGAAGGGGTGTCAGAAATTTCCCAAATATGGCGTAGTCTAACACCTTGCAAAAGGATATCTTGAGCGAAGATCAGCGAGTCATGAGGTAGTAGACCTCACGTTCAATCTCGGCGATTGCGATGGGCTTAATGCCTTTCATCTTCAGCTCCTGATTTAGAGCATCGATTGGGCCTTTCTTCAGTGTGGTCCAATCCTGTATCCGCTGGGTCGATGCTGCTCGCGCCTCGGCATATACAGTCAATCCCTGCGCTGGCATTGCGCGATCGGCACTTTCGGCCATATTCAACGCGGCGGTCAGCTCCTGATTGGCTGCGTCAAGTCCTAGCGTCCCATCAGTTCCCTTCTCCAAGACATTGATCGAATCAGTCAATCCATTGGAGGCCTTCGCGATCTCTTCATTTCCAGTACCAGCAATAATTCTGGCTAACTGCTCTTTTACCGAACCAACTTCGGCGAGAGCACGTCGACATGCGAGTGAATCGCGGAATATCTTGTAGCTGGTTTCGAATTGTTCATCGAACTCTGCCTGATTTGCAGGCGAACGAGGGTCTTTCATGATGGCCAGCGATTCGGGCTGCAGTTTCTTTTCGTCGACTTCCAGTTCCAGAGTGTAGGTCCCGGGCGCTACGCGCGGACCGCGTGGAATGTCACCTTCGCCATCATCGGGTTCATCGCTTTCGGCCACGCCAGAGGTTCCCCATGCGAGATTCCAGATGAGCCGATGCATGCCGGCCGATGTCTCGATCTGCTGCGGCTTAGGGAACCAGCGTTCGGCGATGGGTATCGACGCATGGTTCGCTTCATGCTCCTTCGCGGAAGTGAACTGCCGGACGAGCTTGTGACGCGCATCGTAAATTCTGATCGTGACTTTCTGCGAATCAGTGGGGAGATAGTAGTCGAGGATGGCGCCATTTGGTGGATTCTCCGCGGTTGGCTCCTCGGGCGGTAAAGGAGTTCCAGGAAATCCATCGTTATCGATGCGCACGGTCGTTTCCGGTTGGTAGAGAAACGGCACTGCACTGTTCGCATGCTTGGCCGCCTGTCGCAGAGGGGTGATGTCATCGAGAATCCAGAAAGAGCGGCCGTGTGTAGCGACTACAAGGTCGTCTCCATGCACAACAAGATCACGAACAGATGTCACGGGAAGATTCAGCTGGAGCGGCTGCCAGTGGTCACCATCGTCCACCGAGAAATACACCCCAAACTCTGTTCCTGCGTAGAGCAAGCCTTTGCGCTTCGGATCTTCGCGGACTGCATTGACGAACTCCGGATCTGCAAGGCCATCAGCTATGAGCTTCCAAGTCTTTCCATAATCGCGGGTGCGATAGGTGGCCGGCGATCGATCATCTACACGATGGCGCTCGACAGAGGCATAGGCGATGGCCGCGTCGAAATGCGATGGATCGATCTGCGAGACTCTGCTCCACGGTTGCATTCCACGTGGGGTAACGTTGGCCCATGTCTTCCCGCCGTCGCGCGTGAGCGAGATGACTCCCGTGTCGCTCCCGGCCCACAGCACATCCTTGTCGACATAGGAAGGCGCGACCGTGGCTAGCGTGCCGTAACCGCGCTCAATGGCGTTGTCAGGGGAGGGTCCGTCCTGCCTGGTAGCGGAGTCAATTGAATTGCCCGCCGATGGATTGCCGGGAGGGGCGACTACTTTTGCAGATGCTGGAGGAGCCTTTGAGCCGGTGAGATCGGGGCTGATTTGCGCCCAATGCAGGCCACCGTCCGTGGTCTTCAGCACGTATTGGGTTCCCAGATAGAGCGAGGTTTTGTCGACGGGCGAAAAGGCGAGCGGCGGAGTCCAGGGATCGCGATATTTGCGGAGTTGAATCTCCGTACCGAAGATTGGAACAGGCCAGGGAGATACGTCCTGCGAAAGTGATCTTCCGCGTTCCCATCGGGCGACCACGCCATAGCTGCCGCTCTCATAGAAGATGTCCTGGTTTTTGGGATCGATTGCTATGTAGCCGCTCTCGCTGCCGCCCGCGGGAAACCAATCGCGAGGCGTGATCTGCCCGTGATCAGTGCGGCTCAACACTGCGGCACTGCCGCTATCCTGCTGCGCTCCATAGACCGTGTAAGGGAATTGATCGTCCGTGGTTACGTGATACATCTGAGCGGTTGGCTGGTTGTACCAAGTCGACCAGGTCTTACCACGATTGAGACTAATTGTGGTCCCCTGGTCCGTGCCGAGAATGAGATGGGCTCCATTCTCCGGATCGACCCACAGCTCGTGATAGTCGTCGCCGCCTGGCGCGCCGCGCAGCACGGCGACCGTCTTGCCGCCATCGACTGAATACATCAGTGCAACGTTCGGCATGTAAATGATATTGGCATCGCTGGGATCGACGGTGATGCGGCTGAAGTACCAGGCGCGACTGGTGAGACGCGGATCGGCATTGGCAAGAGCCCAGTTGGCGCCTCCATCGTTAGAAACGTACAGGCCGGACTTCTTCGCTTCAATCAATGCGTAGACGCGCTGGCCATCCGCACTGACGGCCACGCCGGAGCGACCCCACGGCCCATCGGGCAATCCGTGACCAACACACGGCTCCCAGGTTTCGCCGCTGTCAGTTGATTGATAGATGGCGCTTCCCGGACCGGCGAGGGGCGCGTATGTGCTCCAGGGCGCGCGATGGGCATTCCACATGGAAGCAAAGAGCCGGTTCGGTTTGGCGACTGCGATGGCAAGGTCTGCGGCTCCAATGCTGGAGCCTTTGTCGAGCGTGTGCTTCCATGTGGCTCCGCCGTCGGTGGACTTGTAGACGCCACGCTCGGCGTTCGGGCCATACGCATGGCCAAGCGCTCCCACATATACGACATCCGGATTGGTTGGATCGATTGCGATCTTTGCGATCTGCCGTGTTTCTTTCAAACCCACATATGTCCATGTCTCGCCGCCATCGGTCGACTTGTATACGCCAGCGCCCGATGAAAGGTCGGACCGAATGTCTGACTCACCGGTACCGACATAAATCACGTTGGGGTGCGAAGCCGAGACCGCAAGGGCGCCAATCGAAGCTACCGGTTGCCGATCGAAGATGGGCTTCCACACCGTACCGGCGTCGGTGGTCTTCCACACTCCACCATCGACTGCACCAAAGTAAAATGTCGCACCATCGCCGGGAACACCACTGACGGCGACTGCGCGCCCTCCGCGAAACGGCCCAATCAGACGCCAGCGCATGTCTTTAAAGAGTTGCGGCGAGACGGTCTGCGCGGCAACATGCAAAGCGGCAAGCAAGGTTGCTAACACAAGATTGAAACGAGTTACACGAATCGTACCCATTCATTCTCTCCCAACGAATGCGTCGTCCATTATTCAAATCAGAGACAATCTTTATTCTTCGTCGCCGCCTTCGGGCATGTTCTGCGGCTTCTGTTCAAGATTCAGCAGCGGCAGATGTGCCGCGTCAAGCTGGTGATTCAAGGCCGGAATCGAGGATTCCTTGGAATGCTTCCAACGATTCAGGATCTCTGTCAACTCCTCGTTCGCATGTGCCGCCGCTTTCAATTGCACCGCGGTCGGCGCGGCATCTGCTGATCCAACCTGCTCGTAAAGCGCGGCCGACTCTCCGGCTACTTCATCGAGGCCCGGCGCTTCTTCGGCGCCAGAGTTCGGATGCCCACTCAGTAACTCCCCCAACTCCTTGTCGAGTTTGTCGATTGCTTCACTCAAAGCGGGCGCGTCTTTGAGAGGAGACGGCGCGGTCTTCGACAAGGACTCCAATTGCTCCTTTGTGGAATGAACTTCGAGCAAAGCGGAAGCACTGTCTGTGACCATGCGGGCCAGCTTGCTCTGCTCCGAAAACAGGCTCTCCAGATCAGCCGGTGTGGCATGCACACGCGGATCTATCTTGACGGTGAGCGGCGCCGTCAGCACCTTACCAGCTGCGGTTAGCCGAACTGTGTAGGTGCCCGGAAGGGCGAGCGGTCCCTGGGGCGTGCGCGGCGTGTCGTGCGGCACCGCGGAGATTGGATACTCATAGCTGGTGGCAGTCGGTGTAGTGTAGCGCAGATCCCATATCCAGCGATGCATTCCAGGGGAAGATGGTAACGTCTTTGGCATACGCAACCAGTAAAGCGGAATCAGTTGCTTCGATAACTCCTCCATGGTTGATTCGGGCTTTTCGTCGCTCGCATATTTGCGGACTAACTTGCCGTCGCCATCAAGGATCTCGAGCATCACTCGACCGACAAACCCCTGGGGCAGAGCGTAGTCGATCACTGCGCCGTCTGGAGGATTCTCGCCTGCAGGCTCGTCATTCGGCAGGGGCGTGTCCGGATTGGTGCTGCGGCGAACGCGATAAGCCGCACCGGGTTTGAAGAGAAATGCGCTTGTGTCCGCCTTCATTTCCGCAATTTGGCGTAATGGCGAGATGTCATCAAGGATCCAGAATGAGCGGCCATGTGTGGCGACGATCAAATCGTTGTCGTTGATGAGGAGGTCACGCATGGAAGTATGCGGTAAATTGAATTGAAGCGGCTGCCAGTGGTCGCCATAATCAAACGATACCAAGACTGCCGTCTCCGTGCCCGCGAATAACAGCCCCTTGCGCACCGGGTCTTCACGCACGGTATCTACAGGCGAACCATCCGGAAGGCCGGTGGCAATCGACTCCCATGTAACGCCGCCATCATGGGTGCGAAAGAGATAAGGCTGCATATCGTCAATCCGCATGCGGCTTACGGACACATAAGCTGTGTTGTCGTCGAAGTGCGACGCGCTGATCTGCGTCACCTTGCTCCAAGGCGTCATCTTGGGCGGCGTAATGTTTTTCCAGTTCTTGCCGTGATCGCGCGTGATCCATACAAGGCCGTCGTCCGTGCCCGCCCAAAGCGTGTCAGGAGACTTGAATGATGCCGCAAACGAATAAATCACGCCGCGGCGTTTTGCCTGATCCTTGTCCGATAGAGGCTTCAGCGACGCGGGCTGTCCTGAGTGCTCGCGGCTTAGATCCGGACTGATCTGAATCCAGGTCTTGCCGTAATCTTTCGTCTCAAAGAGCACGTTTGATGCGTAGTAGAGGTCATGCGGGTCGAGCGGCGAGAACAGGATCGGCTCTGTGCGGTCGGCACGATACGCGGGGTTCCGGACGGGGATTGGCGTTACGTTCTGGACCTGGCCTGTGGCCATATCGTACTTCGATACTTCCGATCTTCCAGCTCCGAAGACAATCTCCGGATGCAGCGGATCGGGTGCCGCATAGCCGTACTCAATTACGCCGACCGGATGCCATTCGCGAAATGTAATCTCGCCGTCGTTGCCGCGACTCGAAATGCAGACCGAGCCGCTCTCTTGTTGGCCAGCGCACACCTGGTAAGGAAATGTATTGGTCGCCGCAACGTGATAAAGCTGCGCTGTCGGCTGGTTGTACCACGAACTCCACGTTTCGCCGCGATTCACGCTGACGATCGCGCCCTGGTCGCTGACCAGGAGAATGATGTTGGGATTCTCAGGGTTGATCCATAGGTTCTGATAGTCGTCACCGCCCGGTGCACCGCGCAGGCTCATCCATGTTTTGCCACCGTCGAGCGAGCGCTCGGTGACGATGCTTGCGCTGTAGACCACGTCGGGGTTCTTCGGATCGACCTTTGCAATGGGCAGGTCGCCACCGCCAATCTTCATTGCCGGCCGCGGATCATTCGTCACCTTATACCAGTTATCGCCGGCATCGTCTGACCGATACACGCCGAGGCCAACGCCCGAGGCATATCCGCCTTCCTTACTCGTTGCGACTGTCGTGTACAACCGGTTTTCGTCGCTTGCACACAATGCCACCTGGATGTGCACGACGTTATCAGGCAGCCCTTTGGTCAACTGTTTCCATGTGGTGCCGCCATCGGTTGACTTGAACAAGCCACCTTTCGTCCCCTCGTAGGTATTGGCATCCTCCCACGGGCCCAGCGTTGCCTCCCACATTGACGCGTACACCACATCAGGATTGGTCGGATCGATCGCCACGTCCGATCCGCCGGTGTTCGCGTCCTTGTAGAGGACCTTTGTCCACGTCACGCCGCCGTCGGTGGAGCGATAGATCCCTCGCTCTTCATTTGGGCCGTAAGGATGTCCGAGCACTGCGACAAACACCTTGTTTGGATCGCGCGGATCGACCGCCAGCGCTGGAAATTGCTCGCCATCGCGCAGACCAAGGTGCTGCCACGTTTTGCCCGCGTCCGTCGATTTATAGATTCCGTTGCCGACGGAAAGGTCTGGCCGATGCAGTCCTTCTCCACTGGCTACATAGACAACATTCGCGTTCGAGGGGGCAACGGCAATGGCGCCAATCGATTGCGAGGTCTGGCTATCGAAGATGGGGTCCCAGGTTCGCCCGTAGTCGTCACTCTTCCAAACTCCACCATCGCCCTGGCCGATGTAAAAGACATTTGGCTGGCCCGGAACCCCCGTCGCGGCGCGTGTGCGGCCTCCGCGAAACGGCCCGATCATACGCCAGTGCATCTCCGGAAGTGGCGCAGCCTTCTGTTCCTGTCCTTGCAGTTGAGAAGGGCAAACGGAGATGCAGACGAGCAATCCAAGACGAAGCGCACGAAATGAAAACGAGTGGAAAGTCAGATTAGAACTGGGCATTGGGTGGGAAACTCCGGGTCGAAGCAGAGATAAGTCATCTTAGAACCTCACCTCTATTCCTCACAATCCCCGGGTGTTAAGGACACCTTCTTGCAGAATCGCTAAATGGCCCAGTGACCGACCAGAAACAATTCCCTCAACGCTTAATCAGGATGGTACAATTCGAGCCAATCAGTGCCGAACGCGGCGATTCCCCACGCACATCCAAGTGCAATCGCAGAAGTAGAATTGCTGATTCCACCCTGGCGGTTGTTGAACCGGACATCAATTCAAGAGGGACTCCGGCACCGCTTGCACTTCTTGACTCGCTGAATTCACGCACTGCAACAGGAGACCTGGCAGAGGGAAATGCCTGGAGCGGTCGAAGCCGCTTTCGCGACTGTGCCGCACCCCAGACAGAGCCCTTTTGAACGGGCAAATTCAGGAGGCAATATGGTGAGGTCACACATGGCTCTTGCGGCGGTGCTTTTGGCCTTGCCGCTTGCTTCGACAGCTCAGACGCAACCTACAGCCGGAACATCGACAGAACCCGCACCGCAAGACGAGCCGGAGTTCTCCATCACGGGGCAGCAGGGTTCCCTACTTCGGCTGGAGGTGCGCCGTGTGCCAATTGACGTGGTAGTGACGGAGAGTGATGGGAAACCTGTACGAGGTCTCACGCGCAACGACTTTGTAGTCAAGGAAGATAAGAACATTCAGGATGTACTCTCCTTTGATTATTTCGACGGTTCCCTACCCAGCTATGTTCCGAAGAAACTCCCCACGTTACCTACGAATACGTTCGTGAACCTGCCGCGCGAGCCGGAACAGGGACCACTGTACGTGCTGTACTACGACATGGTGAATACTTTCCCGGAAGACCAGGCGAATTGTCGCAAACAACTGCTGGCGTTTGTGGACCAGGTCATGCCGGGCACGCGGATCGCCATTTTTGTGAATGCGGACGGACTACACCTGATTCAGGGGTTCACCAGCGATCACGCGCTGCTTCGCGCGGCGATCACCTCGAAGGGACCCGGAACACATGTTCCCACCCTCTTTTTGTACGGGGAGAATTTCGGTAGGCAGGATGTAGGCGCGGCAATTGCCAATCTTCAGTTTATTGCCGAGTATCTGGGTGGAATTGCGGGACGCAAGAACCTGATTTGGCTATCGGACAAGTTTCCCGTACCGCAAGGACCCGTGTTCGCCGCCATCTCTGGAAATGAAGTAATGCACAAGGAGGCATTCGTTGTGAGGGATGCCTTTGCGGCTATGATGCGCAGCCAAGTTGCGATCTATCCGGTGGATTTGAAGGGAGCGGTAGTGTACGCGGAAAACAGTTCTTCTCCCGCAGGAGACGCCGCTCCAGATATGTCGTCGATGGGAGAAATTGGGCCACACAACCTCGGTGCGACCGGCGCAACCGGACCCATAGGCATGGGAGGACCCGGTCCGACTGGCGCGGGAGAGGATATAGCGGTCGGGAGTTCGGCGAGTATTGCCGGCCAGACAGTGGGACTGTCAGGCTATTCGGTTACCTCAGTCGATCAGTTTCGAGAGGAGTACATTGCCAAGGCGACGGGAGGGCACGCGTACTTTAGCAACAACAACGTAACCGGTGCGCTTCAAAACGCAATGGAAACAGGCATGAGTTACTACACACTGAGTTATTCGCCGACAAATAGCAATTTCGACGGCTCCGATCGCCATGTTGAAGTTACTCTCGCCAAAAAAAGCGGATACAAGCTTAGTTATCGGAATCTCTACTACGCGGTATCGGATGACGCAAGACAAGCAATACAGAAGGATGACGCGGTGCAGGCCCGCTTTGTGACCGCCAAGGCAGAAGATACGCTGTACGCGAACATTGAACACGGTGCGCCCATGCTGCACGACCTGTTGTTCAGCGCCCACCTGAAGGTTGACGGAGGGCCGGTAATGGCAACGGACGAACAGATGCAGCAACTAGAGGACTCGCCGGCGTTTTTCCGCACGCGCCACAAAGATGGTCCGCGGAAGCCGTTGGCCCCGGTAAAGCTGCAGAAGTACCTGATCGAGTATGGGGTCTTCGACCCGCAGTTGAAGGCGCTGGCAGGAGATGGGGACAAGCCAGCGAAGCTGGAATTTGCGGCGGCGGCCTACGATGCAGACGGACGCTTGCTGAACAGCACATTGAACGAAGGGTTGGCCTCGACAGATGGAGATGAGAACGGAGAGTTGAAAGCACTGTTCCATGCGGAACAGGAACTCGATGTGCCGCCGAAAGCGGCATCGATCAGAATGGCCGTCCGCGACAAGTTGAACAACCGCACCGGAACATTCGAAGTGCAATTGCCGCTGAGGGCCGAGACGACGTCAGAGGTTTCAAAGAAAGTCGACTGATTTGCTGGAAACGCGCGCGGCCAGTTCTCTGTCGTAAGCGGATGGGTTGCGAGTGTGGCTATGGGTTGGCGCCGCCAGCCGCAGCAGCCTGGTGTTGATAGCGCGCCAGGTTTCCGCGAAGTTCCTCTGCCAGGCCGTCATTCTGTTGCTGAATGGCTAAATCGAGCGCGTGGTGTGCAGTTTCGACTGCCTTTTGATACTGTCCAGTCTCCGAGTACATGGCTGCGAGCATTTGCAGAATCGCAGGTTCCTGGCCGCCGGTGATACTGACCGCCGTCTCAAACTGTGGCAGCGCGTCGGAAAAGCGGTTGCTTGCTGCGAAGGCCCGACCCAGGTTAAAGCGACATTCAGCGGACTGCGGCGCGAGATCGACGGCCTTCTGCAATTCGACGATGGCCTCGTCCAGTTTTCCCATGCGGGCCAGGATGACGCCGTAAATGTTATGGCCATCAGACGATTTAGGAGCCAGCTCGATTCCCTTGGTTAGTTCATCGATGGCTTCCTGGCGATGACCACCCATGACCTCAAAAATATGGCCAAGGTTGACGTGCGCCGAACCGTTGTCAGGATTTAGTTCTACAGCCTTTTGAATCTCAGCTAGTGCATCATCCATTTTGCCGGCTTGCGCCAGGGCACTGCCCAGGTTGTTGTGGGTCTGAGAGCTGTCGTTATTCATCGAGAGCGATTTTTTGTACTGCTCGATCGCCTCGGTGGTCTTTCCAGTCGCGGCCAGCGCTACTCCCATGTTGTTGTAAGGGCGTGCGTCATCAGGATCTTTCGCTGCAGCCAGCTTCCAGGCCGGAACCGCCTCTACGTACTTGTGGCTGTCTTGCAATTGCTGAGCCGCATCGAACTCGCGATAGAAATCGATTGCCGGAGTCTCAATGTGGTCCATCGTCTCCGACCCGAGGTTCACGAATTCAGGAATATTGACCGCGCGGTTCGATGCTGTGGCGTCCTCGACGACGACAGGTGGACTGGCGTTGCCTTCGCTGTCGATATGCGTGAGATAAAGGTGCGTGTAGAGCGAAGGGCTCTTAGATGAAAAAGCGAGCCAGTGACCATTGGGCGAGAATGTGTGCCAAGAGTTCATAACCGGCAGGTTCGATTGCAAAGGTCGCGCAACGCCGCCCTCGAAAGGCACGATGTAGAGCTTGCTGTCAGGACGCATGAGCAGCCCGTTCTTGCACTGGACAAAGATGATCCACTTGCCGTCGGGCGAGACCTTGGGGAAATTGTTGCTCATGCCGTTTTCCGAGGCGCCAACGATCCTCTCCGCAGCTCCGCCTTGGCCGCCATTGAATGGGATCCGGTAGAGGTCGTATTGGATCTGCGTTTCGTTGGGGTCGTTTGCGAAGTTCGCTCTCTGGTAACCCGGCGGGTAGGGATCGCGGGCCGCGGCGCGCGAAAAAACCAGCCACTTGCCATCCGGGCTCCAGAAGGCGGAGGTCTGGACAAAGTTGGGATCATCGGCGCCGGGAAGCGGGTTCAGCTTGCCGGTCTCTTTGCTATACCAGGCCAGAACTCCGCGGGTAGGATAAAAGACCTGGCCGAATCCATAGCTTGAGTAGAAGCCGTTATAAAGCCGGTCAAGCACGCGCGTGCCATGCGCGTGGGGAACGTCGATGGAGTTCACAACGTATTTCCCATCCGGCGATACCTGACTCATAAATCCGAAGCGCTTTTGCGCGTGCTCCTCGGAAAACGAGCTCCAGTGGATAAGATAGTCGTTACTGATGGTGCTTACTTTCTTGACGGGAACGAGGGCATAGAGGCCCTTGTCGTTGGCCGGCCCATCTACGTCGATCCCCATCGTTTTGCCATCGCTCGAGAAGGAGTGGCAGTTGCCGCAGGTGGGCAAATTCGTCATCATGACTTTGCTTTGGGTATCGGAGATGTACCGCAGCTTCCACTTGATCATGGGAAGAACCGAATCGGGCAAAGGCTTGATGACACCGCGCTGGGTGGTCTCAAGATCGGGCGGAATCAGGGGAACATCGCGATAGAAGATGGGGGCGCCGACCGGGTCTTTCGAGGTCTGAATTGTCGCCTGAGCGTGAGAGAGAGGCTGGTTGCTTTTCTGGGTCGCATAGCCGGTGATGGTCACTGATGCGGGCTGCTCGACGGAGTGCTTCTTGATTTCCTCCCAAGTCTTTGGGTCGGGGCGCCAGGTGTGCGCGGCTGCCTGCTCGGGGGTCAGCTCCGGTGGGACATATCCCTTCAAATTGGTATCGACCGGGGCAAGCTGCATCTTCTCGCCGTTCGACCAAACCTTCACAGCACGGGTATGCTCGCCGAAGTCGATTTCAATGCGCCAGACGGTAGCAGTCGAATTGTCGTCGCGCCACGCAAACTGGGGAGGGATGATGTCAGGAGGATAAATTGTGCCATTGACCGGTATGTCTATGGTGAGAGGGGGTTGTAAGGACGGATCAGGTGAGGCTAGCGGTTCCATTGGAACCGGTCTCAGGAAGGCAAGAATGGGATAAGCTGGGATCGCCGAAGGAAGGGTGAACACTGCGGCCCCGTTTCCCCCAGCTAGGACCGTTCCGGTGAGACCCGCCCCCGTTGTGAGCAAAACACCCGCAGCCGCTAAGAATTTCCGCCTCATCGATTCTCCCCAATGACCGCTCCAAAACCGACACAGGAGCAATTCCGGAGCTTACCTTGAGGAGAAGGTCAAGAAACGTCCGGATAGCCAATCAATTGCTTCTATTTTAGCAAAAGTACGATATGGAATTCGATGGAAAAATGCGGTTTGGATGGCCTGATTCGGAGTCCGACCTACCAACGAAGCAGCGCTTTTTGTCCATCGCGGAGGTTCCTGACCTCGACAAGCCGAAATCCGTGAGACTTTCTCGGTGAACTTCTAGTTGAGGTGCAATTCCCCGGTCTGATGTGGAATTCGGGAAGGCCTTCAAGGACAGTGGATTTCGAACACAAGTGGGATCGTATGCGGATCACACGAATGTGTTACGGAATTAATACTGGAAACAAAAAACATAATGAGTAATGACGCACATTCCAGATACAATTCCAACCAAAGATAAGGATCGCATGATAGCGGTCCCAAACCGGCGAAACGGGGGATATCGCTTCTGGAATCGCCGTCAACGAAATCCGCTTTGGAGAGCTGTGGAAGACATGTTTCGAGAGTTATCGGAATTCCTCGTAAAGTCATATGAATCTCGAACCTGGAGACCCAGATCGGAACAAAAGTCTGCAGGCTGGGGTTATGCGGGATTGGTTTTGATCATTCTGACTTCTTTTGTTCATGGCCAAACCACCCCAGAAGCTCCACCGACCCCAGTACCCACCGATCAGACGCCACATTTCAGCACAAATGTAGATGAGGTATCTCTCGATCTTGTGGTTCACGACAAGCACCACAAGCCCGTTCTCGATCTGAAGCCGGAAGACTTTGCGATTGCGGACAACGGTACCCCGGTAAAATTGAGCGAGTTTCGCCTTGTACGGGGAGAAATGGGCTCCGGCCACCTGGTCACATTCGTCTTCGACCGTTTCGAAGGCCCTCTCGCCAAGAGCGCCAGGTTGATGGCGGAAAAGATTCTGAAGGTCCTGCCCCCCGCGGGTTACTCTATCTCCGTCCTGGACCTGGGTGGCCGACTGCGCTTGCTTCAGGGCTACACGCAGGATCGGACGGCGGTGGAGCAGGCAATCACTGTCGCTACCGAAAGCAACGTCACGCGAATGACGTCGACCCTGAGCCAAGGGATAAATATCGCCCAGGATAAAGCAGAACCTCTCAGAGTGAAGGCTGCCGAGCAGGCAGAGAAGAACCTGATCGCCGTCGCGCGCACAGGCCTGGACGCTTCCGGCCGGCACGTGGATTTGAAGGAGCGCGCCAGAGCACAAACTGTGTTGAAAGCCCTGGAAGATGCCCAGTTGATTGTGCAGGACCAGCACGCGAACCGATCGCTGGCCGGCATTCTGGCGTTGGTCCGATCGCAGCAGCAGCTTGTCGAGAGAAAGGCCATCATTTATTTCACGCTGAACGAACTGCTGGATTCGGGCTCGAAGGAGATGTTGAAGACGATCTCCGGCGCGGCAACCAAGGCCGGAGTCACCATTTATACCGTCGATTTAGATGCTATGAATATTGCCGGGCAGCGGTCAATGGAAAACGCGCTGCTCAACGGGCAGCCTGCTTACAACCCCCAACCGATTGCTACCTCGCCCTATTCTTCATATGTACCGACACAACAACAGAGTTCGGTACCGTTAGGAACAGGAGGAAACTTCACATGGACCCCAGCTGCAGACGTTGCCGTGATGACGGACTTCATGCGGGGCAACAATGAGGACCCGAATCGATTCCGAGACATCAAGAATCCGATTTCGGACTTGTCGAAGGATACGGGTGGTCTTTATATCGACGCTCAGGTCAACGTGAAGGGTCCGCTGGAGCAGATGGTCGAGGATCTGTCGACCTACTACGAGGCCTCGTATGTTCCGCCGAAGCAAGAGTATGACGGAAAGTTCAGGACCATTGACGTCAAACCGCTGCGCGTAGGACTGAAGGTGCAGGCCAAAACAGGCTACTTCTCATTGCCGCCTGGGTCGGCGACCGGAATTCGACCTTTTGAGGCGACGCTGCTGAAGAGGCTGGAGCAACCGCAACTACCCTCGGACTTCAAATTCAACGCAACAATCCTGCGCTTTGGCGACATGCCGGAAGGAAACACGAATGCGCTGGCGGTGGAAGTGCCGCTGTCGGGACTCGATGTCAAAGAGGATACGCACACGAATCTCTACTCGGCGCGAGTGGCGATTGTAGCGCAGATCAAAGACAGCGCCGGTACCGTGATTGAACACTTTGGGGAAGACATTGCGCGGCGCGGCGCTCTTGAGTCGCTCGATCGAGACAAGTCGCTGGCGGTGACACTGCAACGGCATTTCATGGAGATTCCCGGAAGTTATGTTCTGGAAGTTGCCGTGAAGGATGAGAACAGCGAAAAGATGAGCGCTGAGCGCATCCCGTTTGAGATAGCCGCAGTGCCGCACGGTCCTCAAATGAGCGACCTGGTGCTGGTGCGCAAGATGGACGCCTACAACGAAGACGCGGACCCGCTGGAACCTTTGCACTACGAGGGTGGCAAGGTGATACCGAACCTGACGGGAACGGTGCCGCGTGACGCCAAGTCGATTTCACTGTTTCTGATTCTGCACCCTGACCCGCATGCCACCGAGGCTCCGACGCTGGAGATGCAGGTGATTCGGAACGGCAAGGCGGGGCGCCTGACGCCTCTTCCGCTGCGGGCCGGAGTGAAAGACGCGATTGTTCCCTACTTGGCAAACTTCCAGACCAAGACTCTGGCGCCTGGCGACTACAAGGTGAAGGCGACGATGAGCCAGGGGGGAGATACGAGCTTCCAGGAAATATCATTCACGGTGGAAGGCGGCCAGCCGGGCGAAAATGCAGTTGCCGGGACGGCAGGAAATGGCGCCAATGCGGCCGCGGATGAGAGTGGGCCCACGATCGATTTGACGCCGGACCTGGGCGGCAAGCTGGCTATTGCCGCGTCCACAAACCCGATTCCGCCACCGACAAAGGAGGAATCGGATGCATTGATCGCGGACGCCCGTGAGCGTGCAGTGGGATACAAGACCGGATTGCCGAACTTCATGTGTGTCGAAGTGATCAATCGATCGCTGGACCCAACCGGAAGAGGGAGTTGGAAGCATCGCGATACGATTACGGAACTGCTGAGGTACCGCGAGCAGAACGAATCGCGCACGGTACTGGAAGTGGATGGAAAACCAGCTGCCAGCACCAACCCGGAAGCGATCAAGGGCCCCAAGTCGACTGGGGAATTCGGCGCCGTTCTCGACGCTGTGTTTGAGCCGTCGGCGAAGGCGGAGTTCAAGTGGAAGGAGACCGACACGTTGGGAAATGGCACAGTGCAGGTCTTCGATTATAGCGTCGCCAAGGCGAACTCCACGTTCAGCGTGGGAGGACCGAACGGCCTGCAGCCCAATGTGGACTTCCATGGCAAGGTGTTTATCGACGCGGCAACCCGCAGCGTTCGCCGCGTTACGTTGATTGCGGACGATTTGCCCAAGGATTTTCCAACGCGCGCAACCGCCGTTGTGGTGGACTACGATTATGTATCCATCAACGCTCACGACTACTTGATGCCGGTCAGCGCGGAGGTGAGCCTGCTGGAGGGTCGCCATGAAGCGATGCTCAATACGATCGAGTTTCGCGATTACAGGCGCTTCGGATCCAATGTAAAGATACTTGGCTTCAGAACCATGGAGAAGCCATAGAGAGCCCTCAACTGCGCCTTCCAGCATAGCATGTTGCGCGATTGAGCCGGTACTACGGCTTGCAGCCAGCAGATGGTAGCGAAGGCTACGAATGCTTTATCCTAGTAGCCATGCGGACTGTTTGCATTCTGTACGTTGCGCTCGGTCTCCATGCCGCAGTGGGGCAAGCTCCCCAATCAAAGTCATCCGCCAATGTGGATGAGTTGTTACGCGGGGGAATCACTGCTCAGCAGCGCGGCGATTACAAAACTGCGATTGAAGACTACCGGAAGGCTCTCGCCCTTGACCCGAAACTCTCCGAGGCGCAAGCTAACCTGGGCGCAGCGCTTGCCGAGGTGGGAGACTTTGACGCCGCCATTGAAGCAGACACGCGCGCAATGACTTCGGCACCGGATAAGAACGCCGTACGCCTGAACCTGGCGCTGGCTTACTACAAAAAAGGCGACATGGTGAATGCTCGTAGTGGATTTGAGTCGGTCCATGCGGCCAGACCCAATGACATAAAGACAGCTGTGCTGCTGGGCTATACCTGCATCAAGCTGGATAAGGGAGCGGAGGCCGCGGCGTTGCTTGCTCCCATGGAGCAGGGCGAGGAATCCAATATGGATTTCGAATACGTCCTCGGCTACGCCCTGATTCAGTCGGGAAGAGCAGCAGAGGGACTTCCACGCATGGAGAAGGCGGCGCAAGTGACCCGTTCCGTGGATGCGTATGTGATTGCCGGTTCAGCGCGCATGCAAAGAAGTGAGTTTCCACAGGCACGAGCCGACTTCGACACCGCCCTCGGTATTGATCCGTCGTTTCCCGGGCTTTACACCATGGCGGGACAGGCTCGCGACGCAATGGGAGATACAGACGCGTCCGTTCCGGCCTTCGAGGCGGCCCTGCGTCAGGATCCCAAGGACGCGACCGCCAACCTGTACCTGGGAGTGACCCTGATCAAGCAGAGAGAGTTCGACAAAGCCAGGCCGCTGCTTGAACGCGCACTGCAACTTCGACCTGGGCATCCGCTCACGCGCTTTGAATTGGCTAAACTTGACGGCATGACGGGGAAGTATGACGAGGCCGCCGCAACTCTGGAAGATTTGGAAAAGAACGACCCCAAATGGATCGATCCGCACATTGAGCTAGCCGCAATCTATTACAAGCTTCACCGGCCCGAAGATGGACAAAGAGAGCGCGAGATTGTTCAGAAGCTGGACGCGGCACAACAGAAAGCGGGTCCGCACAAGGATTAGAGAACGCCTGCTTTCGTATTCACTTATTTTGTTGTTGAAGAACTGGAAACCGGTTCCGTAACCTTGATGATTCGGTCGGCGTCCAGGTTATCAAGCCTCTGCAGAATCCCGCTGGGCCACGTGATCTCCACCGTAGTGGCCTCCGTTTCCGCGCCGAGGCCGAAGTGCACAGGACCCAGGCTCGAAGATGCGTAGCACACACTCGAAGTCTGGTGATTGTACTGCACACCTGCCTTCGTCACCACCTTGATGCGCGCTCCAATACCGTCACGATTGCTCTTAACGCCACGCAAAGCAATGTCAAGCCAGTGACCGGGATGCGGACTCCGGTTCATCCACAATTCGGCATCCATGTCCAAACCTGTTGTCACTGCATCAATGCGACCGTTTCCTTCGAGATCGCCGAAGGCGCAACCGCGATGCCGCCCGGCTGTCGCGTCGGTGAAGCCCGCTTGATCAGTGAGAGCTTCCCACTTTCCGCTTGGGCCGAGGTTGCGAAACACGGTATTCGGTTCTTTGATGGTGCTTCCCGGAGGCCCATGCCAGGCAACGTGCCCCCGGGTCGTGAACATATCCTTCCATCCGTCGTTGTCAAAGTCGTAGAACGCAGCGCCGAAACCGGACATCTTCATGCTGAGCGCTCGCATTCCGCTTGGCCCTGTGACTTCAACAAAATCACCTTTTCCGGTGTTCTTGTATAGAGGGAAGGTTTGGCTTTTCAGCGCGACGTAGGCGATATCCGGATAACCGTCATTATTGAAGTCGCGAAAATCCAAGCCCATCCCAGAAATGAAGGCGCCATCCTCGGCCAGCGCGACGTTTGCCTGGAAGGCCACTTCCTCAAACTTATTCCCCATGTTATGAAACAGAAAGTTATATTCAGAGTCGTTCGTCACAAAGAGGTCCGGCTTGCCATCCAGATCGTAGTCGGCCATGCCCACGCCCATTCCCTTGCCCACCTGATCGCGAATGCCCCACTCTTTGGAAACATCCTTGAATGTGCCATCTCCCTGGTTGAGAAAGAGCTGGTTGGGCTGTCCTTTGTAATAGCGAGGGTGGCAATAGTCCGCAATGCCCTGGGATACGCACAACGGCTTGTCAGAGTAAGTCCATTGCATGTAATTGACGACGAACAAATCGAGCAGGCCGTCATTGTTGACGTCGACCCAGACTGCGGCTTCAGACCATAACGGGCCGAAATCAGGATCGTTCGACTTATCCAGACCAGCTTTGTGGGTTACATCGGTAAAGGTTCCGTTGCCATTGTTGTGATACAGGGTGTTGCCGTGAACGCCGGCAACAAACAGATCAGGAAATCCATCATTGTCGTAATCGCCTGCTGCTGCTCCAATGTCGAATCCAGTTCCTTGAAGTCCCGCCTGCGCCGTGACGTCGGTAAAGACGCCGTTTCCATCGTTGCGAAAGAGCTTGTTGGAGTATTTGGGAGAGGACTTCTTCAAGGTGGCGATATCAGCGCCGTTGGTAAAGAAGATATCGGGCCGGCCGTCGCCATTGTAGTCGAAGACGGCGACTCCGCCGGCCATGGATTCAGGAGCATTTCTTGCAGGAGTTTCACTGCTATCGAGGCGAAATGGAAGCTTCCGGAGTTCAAATTGGATGAGTGCTGATGACTGCTCCTCGCCGGGCAACCGGGCGCTGATGGCCCATACCAGAGCGGTCAGAGCAAGTAGAAACTTGAAGGTTGTCGGAGGAGTGCGCATACAAAAGAAGAGGGGGTGGCGGTAAGCCACCCCCTCTCGAATTGTACTATCCCGATTTAACTCAGAAGTAGTACTTTCCTGCGAACTGCATCCAGCGATATCCCAACTTGGCTTGAGGTATGCCGGTGGTTGCAGTGTTGGAGTTATAGACCAAGCCGGAACTCGAGCTGACGCCGGTGAAGGTCAACTGGTTATCAGAGGGGCCGTTAAGACCGAAGGCCGACGTGGGGTGGTTAAGCCAGTTGGTTGCCGAGATACGAACCTCGAACCGCTGGGCTTCAGTGACCTTGAAGGCCTTGAAGATAGCCAAGTCACTGCCGAAGTAACTAGGCGTGCGAACATACGGCCAGACAGACTGTCCAACCTGGCCATACTCTCCAACGCTAGGCGGCATGGGTGCTACGAAGCAATTGGGGTTGAAGCGCTGGTGCGCATGCAATCCCTTTCGTGGATCGCAGACGAGAACGGGCTGAAGCGAGTTCTCGGGCCGCGGGGAGCCAATCCATTCCGCATACCCGATGGTTTGTGTCTGCTGGCCGTCAGGCATGGTGAAGGTTTGCAGAATGTTACCGTTCGCATCCTTCAACTGGTTGTAGACCGCCTGCCCGGCTGGGTTTCCAGACTGGTAAGGTATGCCGTCCTCATAGGTGGTGTATCCGGAGAGTTGCCAACCATTCACGGCTTCGCCTAGAAGCACGTTGTTGTGGATCGGCTTGGGCAGCTTGTAGCTGAACGACACGTTGAAGGTCTTGGTGTGGTCATACTCCAAGGGTCCGTAGTTGGCGTTCAGATCGAACGGGTTGGCCACAGTACCGTTGCCGTTTCCATTGGAGGTGGAACCGTCGCGGGTGCCCAGGACCTTGCCGAAGGTGAAGTTGGTGAACAGGAACAGGTTGCCGGATTGTTTCTGTGCGGCTACCTGCAAGGAGTTGTAGTTGGCCCAGCCGCCGTGAGTGAGGACATAAATGTCCTGGTAGTTGCTGTACGGACGATAGTCTTGCTCGGTTAACCCGGTCCCGGTAATGGGACTTGGATTTTGCAACGTGCCGGTCTTTGGATCGGGCAGGAAGTACGCACCATAGGGAACGGCGTTGGGGTCACTTATTTTACCGTTGTTGCCGTTCAAGAATTGGTTACGGCTGTTGCTGCCCACATAAGAAACCTGCGCGACGGTGTGACCAGGCAAAGCCTGCGCCACGCCAAAGCTCCAGGTGTTGGCATAGGGTACCCTGTTGTCGTTCAGCGCATCTGCGCCGCCGACGGTGCTGCCATTCTGATTCAGACCCGCAGGGACCTTGAGTTGTTGATATGAAGGGGCAGGCGAGTTTGCGCCGCAGGCCACATTTTGTGCAGAGCATGTGGCTTGCTTGCCGCCCGTGATGCTGTAGCCGTAGAACCCGTTGTTCTGGGAGTTGGAGTTGAAGGCGAATCCACCCAACGGGCCACTCATAGAACCGCTGGCATCGTTGCTGGAGATCTGATAACGGTAGGTTCCGAATCCACCGCGAACAACTGTCTTGCCTGTGCCGAAGAGGTCATAAGCAATGCCTACGCGCGGATCGTAGAGGAACAACTGGCTCGCAAAACCAGACTGTGGAATGCTTGACAGCGTTTGGTGCCAGACGAGCCCGGTGTTGGCGGGAGCGCTGGCGGTGTTGTTGTAGAGAGCGGGATCCCAAACTTGGGTGCCGCCGAGTTTGTCGTACCACTGACCTTCGTGGTCAGCACGGAGGCCAGCGTTGACTGTGACCTTTGGTGTGACCTTCCAGGAATCCTGCGCCCAGAGAGACCACTGGTGCTGAAGGATATCCGGATTGGGAATGACGCTCCGCTCGGTGTAAGCCTGGTTGCGGCCCATCAGGCGGTCGAGGGTCATATTGTATGTGGACGTGGAACCCCAGTTCTCTACGTCAAACAGACCTGAGTATGCGTTTGGGGGTCCATTGGAGTCAGACTGGATGTTCTCCGAGCTATCCCAGTAGAAACCTGCCTTGATGGAGTGGGTTCTGACGATCTTGGTAAAGTTATCGGTGATGGCGGGGACCTTCGCTGTCTTGCCGAATGAGTTTTTGCCGTAAAGGCCGCCATCGAATGTTTGTTGGCCGATTTCCGTGATGCCTGCCTGCCATCCGCCAGTGAAGCCTGGAATCTCGTCCTGCGACTTGCCGGAGAATAGGCTCTGGTTAGGAAAGCCGAATGCAGCAGGGGTGGCAGCAGCCGGAGTCGAAAGCGTGTTGTCGTTGACGAACTTCGCATACGAGAAGACAAACTCGTTGGTGGTGGAGGCGTTGAACACGTGCGTGTCGTTCGCAAGGTATACGTTCGCGGTCTCTACTCCGTTCGGTTTGCCAG